>Ga0214473_10012383_pt1 | contig 10006 bp, 9 predicted proteins | sample RVTome_7_FD_203509 | JGI IMG/M metagenome (GOLD analysis project Ga0214473, IMG submission 203509) | Soil microbial communities from uranium-contaminated site in the Upper Colorado River Basin, Wyoming, United States - RVT98D197 | ecosystem: Environmental > Terrestrial > Soil > Contaminated >... | reverse complement strand
GAAGAACAGGGTCATCAGACCCTCATTGACCATATCGTGCAGGGTGAACCTGAACTGGAATCGCCCAAACGAAAGGGCGATGTCCGTATCCCAGAAGACCTCATAAGTGTCTCCCCATGGAAGGTTTGCCCAAATGAGGGCAAGCCCGATCGAGACGAGCAGCAGCGCGCCCTGAGACGACTGTGCCTTCAGGAATCTAGCGAAGGCTGAGGTCAGGGTCTCCGGCGCACGGAGGGGGAGGGGTCGTTCGACTCGTCTCATTGTTCGCCTCATGCGAAAGTTACGGGGCCCGGAGTTGGAATCTGTCTAGCCTCGTGTTGGACAGGACTACGACTAGGGCAGCCAATATTACTCAATAGGCGGCTGATGCGCATGACGCCCCGCGAGAGCAGAACACGGCGTTTGCCTCGCCGGTGAATCAGAATTGTGATCAAAACGTACGCGAAAGTCCCCTTCGCCGAGGAAGCGCAGAGCGTCCAACAGGAAGTCGACCCGGGTGCCGAAGCACGGAACTGGTTTGCCCCTCTATGGGGAAGGGCCGGTAGGTTCCGACAATGCCTTGCCACGGCCCACACCAAGAGGTCTATGGTCAAACCGCGTTCTTCAAGGAGTCGTCACCCGGCCGGCCGTCCCGGAGAACTTGGCCTTCACGAAGTCGGCTTCCCCCCCTCGAGTATTGGCCCCGTCATCCTCGCGATGAGGTTTTCGTCGAGCCGGCGAAGGTCGCCATCCAGATATAGGACCACGTCGTTACCGGCAGCACGAAGGCCGTCTTCCATCGACGCCCCTTTGCCGAGGAACGTACTGATCATCACTTGAGCTCCTGCCGACCGAGCGACCTCCGAATTGCCGTCTATCGAGCCGTCATCCACCACGATGACCTCTGTCACCCGGGGATTCGCCCGCGCGAACTTCACCACGTAGTCGACCGTCGACGACTCGTTCAAGACCGGGAACTGGCAGGAAAAACCGCCGACTGTGGCGCTGACCGCTCCTAGAAGAGGTTGAAGAGTTTGCCTAAGAACAGGACATAGAAAAGGACTAGTGGCATGCCCTCCCAACGCGTCACTTCTCTGTCTTGCGCTATGAAGAAATACAGGACCGTGGCTACCGCCATGAACGGAAGACCGATCGTCAGCACGGTATGAGTCACGGGAAGCGGGGCGATGAAAGCCGGTATGCCGACCACAGCGAATGCGTTAAAGACGTTCGAGCCAAGGACATTGCCGATAGCGATCTCCAGCTTGCCCCGGCGAGCGGCGACCACGCTGACGACCAGCTCGGGAAGAGACGTCCCAAGGGCGACGGCGGATATGGCTATGACATCAGTACCCACGTTGACAAGCGTGGAGAGCTCGATCACCGACTTTACGGTGTATTCGGCAGCAAAGTAAAGGACGAGAGTCCCGCTAATGAGCTTGAGCGGCACCAGCAGACGCAATCGGCCGCGTTCCAGGCTTAAGTCCTCCGCGACGGCCGCCTCGATCTTGGCCTGTACGAGTGAATCAGGCCTGGATATTCGCACCCCATACACCCCGTAAACGAGTGCTCCCGCGAAGAGAAGCAAACCGTCGGCTCGGGTGATCATGCCGTCCAGAGCTGTGAGCCCCAGGAGCGCCGCCGAACTGGCCAGCATGGGTAGGTCGATTTTCACGATTTCGCGGCTCACGAACAGGCGTCCCCCGAGAATTGCTGCCAGGCCTAGGACCAGGAAGATATTGGTGATGTTGGAGCCGACCACGTTACCGACTACGATCTCGGGAGAGCCCTGGGCCACCGCAAAGATCGAGCTAACCAGCTCGGGCAATGATGTACCGATGGCGACGATGGTCACGCCTACCACATATGAAGGCACGCCTAGGAAGACGCCGAGTTCCTCCGCGCCCTCAGTGAACCAATCCGCCGCCTTGACGAGGGCAAGGAGTGACACCGCGAAGACGACCACCCATATTGCCAGCGTCCAGGTCAAGTCGCATCCAAGCAGCAGCGAAATGAAGGGAAGGCCCGGGCGCTAGGGAACCCTGAGGCCCCCCGTGGATACCGATGATGGAGTAAATAAATCAGATTGGGGCCAGAGGCGTGACTGCCCTTTGCAGCGTTTGCGCAATCGAGCATGCCGTCGGAACCCTCCCTGGATCGAGACCCGAAGACGCTGTCCTGCTCGATGAACCCCACGCTTTGACGCGGCGTCAAGCCTCTTTCGCAGTTCAGTCGTCTGCCAAGGGCCAAATCATACCTGGGGGCAATATGTGAGGTCAACGATCAGCGCGTCCGTTCCGACGCGCCGCATCCGCCGGCTCGCCCTAGCCCTCTAAACGTCTTTCGTGTTACCTTGAGCCACGCGCTGACGGTATGAGCGCACACTGGGTGTGACGGATCTGACTACTCGGGAGTATGGCGTGGTCGCAGACGGTCCGAACTTCACAGACGGACCTGCTGGAGCACGGGCACCATAGGGGGGTCACCGTGGCACGTTCTGAAAAGAGCCCTTTATCTCACCACTTCTCCACCGTCGCCGTCAGGTACAACGAGCTGCGGGTTACCGATCCCGAGCCGGTCGACCTGATGGTACGTTCTTTGGCGGGCCTGTCTGTCCTGACCGCCGCGGACGTCGGATGTGGTACGGGGCGCTATATGGTTGAACTGATGCGCCGGCTGGGCGAGAAGATGTTCGTCCATTTCATCGATTGCAGCAAGGACATGCTGGAACAGCTCCGCGTCGACCTGAACTCACTCGGCATCCCCGGGTTTGACATTCTCCATTCCCAAGCTGAGAGATTGCCCCTTCCCGACGGAAGCCTTGACTGCATGCTCACCTTCAACGCCATCCATCATTTCGATCTGACCAGGTTCTTTCGAGAAGCAGGCAGGACTCTCCGACCCGGAGGCCTCTTGTTCATCTACACCCGATTCCGCGATCAGAACGAGCGGGGAATCTGGGGTCAGTACTTTCCCGATTTCGGGGAGAAGGAGAAGAGGCTGTACGATGAGGAGCGTATGACCCGCATTATCGGCTCCGTTGAAGGTCTGGTTGTGCGCGATGTCACCCACTTCAGCTTTCAGCGCGCGGCAACCCTTGAGTGCCTCATCCATCGGGTCCGGAACAAGCACTATTCAACCTTCTGCTTTTATGAACCGGACGAGCTGGAGCGGGCTACTGAAGGATTTGAGGCCAATCTGAAAGAGAATCCCGAAGCTTTCGAGACCCTTGAGTGGGTAGACGAGAACGTGATGATCACCGTTGAGAGGGTGTAGCAGCGGGTTTGACGATTGGGGCAATTGGCCGGGGCCGTGGCGGAACCATTTCTCGGCCACCAGCGGAAGAACGGCTATGGCCACTAATATGCAGCCGAACTGCGCCTCGTCAAGTTCCGCGCGAAAGGTGTCATGTTGACCGAGTCCGGACTGCCCGACTAGCCGATAGCCGCGGCGCCGGTCTCCCCTGTGCGGATGCGCACGCAATCCAGCATGTCCAGAACGAAGATCTTCCCATCTCCGATGTTGCCGGTGCGGGCGCTCTGGACGATCGCATCGATCGTAGGAGCGACGAAGGCGTCGTTTACGGCAATTTCGATCTTCACCTTGCGGAGGAGGTTACCTGGCCCAACGTGACTACGGTAGACCTCGGCCACGCCTTTCTGCCGTCCCCGGCCCATCACATCCGACACGGTCATGAGGTTGATCTCGCTCCGAGTCAAGGCTTCCACCACCTCGTCGATGCGGTCCGGCTGGATGATAGCGATGATGTATTTCATAAGCCGTGCTCCTTAGTCGGTCAGAATCTCGAAGGCGGGCGCACCCATCTCGGGCACGTCGACTCCGATCATTTCTACGTCCCGCTCCGTGGACCGAAACGGCACCGACGGGGTCGTCGACCTTGAGGTGGCGCTCGACGAAGACGATCGCTCCGACCACCAACACTCCGGCCACGGTCCCGATGATAGCAGCCCCCACCGGACTGACGAACGCGCAGGGCCCCGTGATAGCAACGAGACCGGCGAGCAGGCCGCTGGCGGTCATGGAATGATCGGGCTTGCCCCGGATTTTCCATACCAGAAACATCGCGGCCAGGCAGCCCGTTGTGACCGTAAATGGGGTAAACGATCGCTGCCATGAAGGAGCCGAAGACGACAAACGCCGAGAACCCGATGGCAAAGCTGCGGCCGCGGTTGCTTAGACATTTGCACTACTAGCGCGCTACTAGCTCGGGGGGAGACCCCGGTGCTTAGGGGAGTTGGGGTGTTATCAACGTAGCGCCATTATCCGCATGGCCAAACCTGACCTTTGATGGTATCGTTTGCATCATCATGCCCGTGACGGTTGAACAGATACTCGCGCTCGGGGTTCTCAAGGATGCCCGGCTTCTGGCTGGCCATACCGGGCTGGACCGGAAGGTCACCTCGGTCACGGTGGGGGAGGTTCCCGATATCGCCGACTGGCTCTCGGGAGGAGAGATGGTCCTCTCCACTATGTTCGCGTTCAAGGGCGACCTGGAGCGGCAACGCGAATTTTGCCGGCGGGTCATGATGGCCGGGGCGGCGGCCTTGTTCGTGAAGACCACCCGCTTCGTTGAGAACATCCCGGCCGACGTCATCGAGTTGGCCGACAAGCGTGGATTTCCCATCATCGAAGTGCCGCAAGGGCTGCGTTGGACGCGGCTGATGCAGGACGCTACCGAAGTCATCATCAACCGGCAGGCCTCGCAACTGGAGCAGTCACAGTCGATCCACCGGAGCCTCCTGGGTGTGGTGATAAGGGGCGGTGGCTGGCAAGAACTGGCGGCCGAGGCTTCACGTCTGCTGGAGAGTCCCGTGGTGATCCTCGACGTCTCGTTGGAAGTGTTGGCCGTCTCCATGGACCTCCCCGTTCCGACGGCCGACTTGGAGGTACGGTTGGAGCAGGCCGAGGTGCGCGAGTACTTCGCCGGCAGGGGCGGGGGCGAGAAGCTTTTCCGCCTGCACGAAGAAGGTCTACCCATCATGTTCGTGCTCCCGATCGTGGCCAGTCATAAGAGGCTGGGCTACGTGTGCGCTCTCACCGAGACTCCAGAACTCTCCTCGATGGAGATGTTGGTCCTCGAGCACTCAGCCACCATCGCCGCGCTTGAGATGGCCCAGGATCGGGTGCGCTTCGAGACTGAGGTGCGGTTGAAGGGCGACTTCGTCGACGACGTCATCAGCGGTGGAGAACGAGGCGGTGATTCGCTATTGCGCCGCGGCGCCTTCCTGGGATGCGATCTGAGTCGGGGGGCTACGGTGGTCCTGCTCGGAGTGGACGAGTTCGATGGGATTGTCGCTCACAAGGGGCTCGACCCGGAAGAGCTCGATAAGAAGGTCGAACGGTTCTTCTCCCAGTGCTCTCGCCTCGTCTCTTCGTCGGAGCCCTCATCGCTGGTCAGTCTCAAGTCAGGCCACGTGCTTATCTTCCTGTGCGGGAAGATTGCCCAGGATGGTACTGCCCTCGATCGTCTGGCTACCACCCTGAAAGGCCTGGGTCAAACAGGCGAGCTCAGCGTCTCGATAGGGATCGGCGGGTTCGTCCCCGACCCCGCGCAGATGGATCGGGGCTACCAAGAGGCTCTGGTGGCCCTGAAAGTGGGGCGGAAGCTCAACGGTCCCGGGAGCGTACTGCATTTTCGCGACGTGGGCACCTACAGGCTCCTACTCGACATCTGGGAGAGAGACCCTGATGAGGTCCGTTCGCTCTACAACGAGACCATCGGACCGATCGACCGGTACGACGAGGAGAACGGCACTCACTTGGTCCATACTCTGATCGTGTTCTTCCGCTACAACGAGAGCCTCACCAAGACCGCGGCCGAGCTTTACGCCCACCGCCATACCATCCGCTACCGGCTGGAGAAGATCGGGGAGATAAGCGGACTGAGCGTTTTTCAGACCGAGCACAAAGAGCGCCTTGGCTTGGGTCTCAAGGCTCGGAGCCTGCTCACCAGCTGATCTTTCTACAAATGTACAAGTGAACTCGATCACGCTTGTACTCTGGGCGATTCACTTTCATCTCTTTCTAGGTTGTAATTGTCTGTCGGGTACGCGTATAACCGCGGGCCCTCGACGAAAGACTAGTCCGCCGGCTTAGCGGAGGAGTGTGCAGATGGCGAGCGTGAACACTGGAGACACCGCCTGGATGATCATCAGCACCGCCCTAGTAATGTTCATGACTCCTGGGCTGGCTTTCTTCTACGGCGGATTGGTGCGGCGCAAGAACATTCTTTCCATCGTGATGCAATGTTTCATGCTCATGGGCGTCATCAGTATCCAGTGGGTGCTTTTCGGCTACAGCCTGGCCTTCGGCCCCGATCACGGCGGACTCATTGGCGGTCTTAGCTGGGCCGGTCTTCACGGGGTCGGTCTTACTCCCAACCCGGACTATGCTGCTACCATTCCTCACCAGCTGTTCATGATCTTCCAGATGATGTTCGCCGTCATTACCCCGGCCCTCATCGTCGGGGCTTTTGCGGAGCGCATGAAGTTCAGCGCTTTCCTGCTGTTCTCCTTGTTGTGGGCCACCATCGTCTACGACCCTATGGCCCACTGGGTGTGGGGCGCAGGGGGGATGCTGCGTGAGCTTGGCGCCCTCGACTTCGCCGGCGGGATCGTGGTGCACATCAACGCCGGCATGGCAGCTTTAGCTGCCGCCTTGGTGATAGGAAAACGCAAGGGCTACCCCGAAATCTCACCGCCGCACAACCTGCCGTTCGTCGTCTTGGGAGCGGCTCTTCTTTGGTTTGGCTGGTTCGGCTTCAACGCCGGGAGCGCGCTCAGCTCCGGCGGCCTGGCCGTATCGGCTTTCGTGGCTACGCATATGGCGGCAGTTTCGGCCGCGGTGACTTGGGCGGTGCTCGACTGGATCTCCAGCAAACGGCCCACCGCGCTCGGTCTTATGTCCGGAGCCATCGCCGGACTGGCCACGATAACACCGGCCTCTGGCTACGTGACCCCTCTCGGATCAATGGGAATAGGCGTCCTAGCCGGGCTCGTGTGTTACGCCTCCGTTGTACTGGTCAAGAACAAGCTGGGGTATGACGACTCCCTGGACGCGTTCGGGATGCATGGGGTGGGAGGCATGCTGGGCGTGCTTCTCGTCGGATTCTGGGCGACGAAGACTGTTAACCCGGCTGGTGCGAACGGCCTGTTTCATGGCGAGGCCCGGCAACTCCTACTGCAGCTCATCGCCGTCATCGCCGTCGCGGCCTACTCGTTCATACTGTCCTGGGGGCTGCTAAAGCTGGTCGACAAAGTGGTGGGCCTGCGGGTGAATGAGCACAGCGAGAACATCGGTCTCGATCTTACCCAGCACAGTGAATCCGCGTACACCTTGATCGGGTAGGCGACCTGATAAGGAGCTGGGGCCGTCCGGGTGAGCTTCACGCCCACCGCCGTACCATCCGCCCTTAGCCTGCGCACCACCTGATCTTTCTACAAATGTACAAGGGAACTCGATCACCCTTGTACGCTCGGCGATTCACTTTGCCCTTTTCCTAGGGTGTAATAGCAGGGTAATCGCGTGCGCGCATCGCGACGGAACGTAGACGAGTGACTAGTCAAGCCGGCCTTGCAGAGGAGTGGGAAGATGACCAGCGTGAACACCGGGGACACCTCGTGGATGATCATCAGCACGGCCCTGGTGATGCTGATGACTCCGGGACTCGCCTTCTTCTACGGAGGGCTGGTACGGCGCAAGAACGTCCTCTCCATTATGATGCAGTGCTTGCTGCTGGTGGGTGTCATCAGCATCCAGTGGGTGCTTTTCGGCTACAGCCTGGCTTTTGGTCCCGATCACGGCGGTCTCATCGGCGGTCTCTCCTGGGCGGGCTTGAACGGGGTGGGATTGGCTCCAAACCCGGACTACGCCGCCACCATTCCCCACCAGTTGTTCATGGTTTTCCAGATGATGTTCGCCATCATCACCCCGGCGCTCATCGTCGGCGCTTTTGCCGAGCGCATGAAGTTCGGCGCATTTCTCATATTTTCGGTCCTCTGGGCCACTATCGTCTATGACCCCGTTGCCCACTGGGTGTGGGGCGTAGGCGGCATCCTGCGGCAACTAGGGGCGTTGGACTTCGCCGGTGGCACCGTTGTGCATATCAACGCGGGTATGGCAGGACTGGCTGCGGCTTTGGTGATCGGAAGGCGTAAGGGCTATCCTGATACTTCACCGCCTCACAACCTGCCCTTCGCCATTCTGGGCGCCGCCCTTCTCTGGTTTGGCTGGTTCGGCTTCAACGCCGGGAGTGCGCTGAGCTCTGGAGGCCTGGCGGTGTCTGCCTTCCTGGCTACACACATGGCGGCAGCCGCGGCAGCGGTGGCTTGGGCCGCTCTCGACTGGCTCACCAGCAAGCGCCCGACGGCCCTGGGCCTTATCTCGGGTGCCGTCGCCGGCCTTGTGGCGGTCACCCCGGCTTCGGGGTACGTGACGCCCTTGGGCGCCATGGGGATCGGGGCACTTGCGGGCCTAGTGTGCTACGTGTCGGTTGTGTTAGTGAAGAACAGGCTCGGGTATGACGACTCCCTGGACGCCTTTGGGATGCATGGGGTGGGAGGTATGCTCGGCGCGCTCCTTACGGGTCTGTGGGCCACCAAGGTCATCAACCCGGCCGGCGCCGACGGCGCCTTTCACGGGGATATCAAACAACTCCTGCTGCAGTTCATCGCTGTCGTCGCCGTCGCCGCTTACTCTTTCGTACTGTCCTGGGGTCTGCTCAAGCTCGTCGACAAACTGGTGGGGCTGCGGGTGAGCGAGCAGAATGAGAACATCGGCCTCGACCTGACCCAGCACAGCGAATCCGCGTACACCCTGGTGGGATAGGCCAGCGATCAAGGAGAGCGCCCATGAAGTACATCATCGCCATCATTCAGCCCGACCGGTTGGACGAAGTGATCGCCGCGCTGAGCGAAGAGGAGATCAACCTCATGACGGTCTCTGACGTGATGGGCCGCGGCCGCCAGAAGGGCGTAGCCGAGGTCTACCGGAGCCACGTTGAACGCGGAGGGTTGCTGCACAAGATCAAGATAGAGATTGCAGTGAGCGATTCCCGAGTCTGGGAGACCGTTGACGCCATCACTCGCGGTGCCCACACGGGCAACATCGGTGACGGGAAGATCTTCGTACTGGAGCTGGAGGAATGCCTCCGCATCCGCACCGGTGAGACCGGGGCGGCTGCCCTGGCCTAGTTCGGTCGGTTACACGGCCGGGCGGCGCCTGCGGCCAACCTTGGGCTCCTCGGTCACTCGGGCTCGACGATCGCAGCCGTGCCGTAGGCAAGGACCTCCGTCATGTTGTTGCCGAGGTCGGTCGCGTCATACTTGACCGCCAGCACGGCGTTGGCCCCCATTTGTTCTGCGTGTTGCACCATCCACTCGAAAGCCTCCGCTCGGGTCTGTTCGCATAGCTGGATGTACTCAGGGATGCGGCCGCCACCCAGGGTTCGCAGAGAAGCGGCCAGCTGGCTGCCGATCCATCGGGCCCTCACGGTCACCCCGCGGACCACACCCAGAGTGTGCACTACTCGAAAACCTGGAATGGTCAGGCAGGTGGTCGTCATTCGATGATCCATGGTCCCTCCTTGCGTCCGTCGGCGGCGGGGCCACGTACCGGTTCCGGCTGCGCGTTGGGGCATCGCGGCTCCTCCACCGGCACGCCGCCCCGCCCCCGATGTATGAGTTGGGTCCGACTATATCGCGAAAGGCCGCTCGGCGATTGCCGGGCGGCCCACGCAACGATCTGGAGACCTAGAGCTCTGAAATGAGCTTTTTGCCTGGGGGACCGCCCGGCGGTCAAGGACCGCCGGGCGGACAGCAGGGTGGCTGTCTAGAGGATTGGAAGGTAGCGCGAGATCTCGTAGGGCGTAATGAGGGTCTTGTACTCGTCCCATTCCGCCCATTTGTTGCGGATAAGGTAGTCACACACGTGGTCGCCCAGCGCCTCGCGCACGAAGTCCGACTTCTCGAATTCCTTAATGGCCTGATAGAGGTCTTCGGGGAGACAG
>Ga0214473_10012382_pt1 | contig 10007 bp, 7 predicted proteins | sample RVTome_7_FD_203509 | JGI IMG/M metagenome (GOLD analysis project Ga0214473, IMG submission 203509) | Soil microbial communities from uranium-contaminated site in the Upper Colorado River Basin, Wyoming, United States - RVT98D197 | ecosystem: Environmental > Terrestrial > Soil > Contaminated >... | reverse complement strand
GGGGTGTTTTCATTTTCCCATTTGTTGATTAACGCTTGTGTAAAAAGTGCATACTCGTGATGCGAAATATCATTCTTCAATAACCTGTGCACAGTTATCACATCCTGACCAAATAGTTTTGTGTGTTCTTTTATTTTTGTTTGAGTGATGTTGCCGTAATGAGAAACAATTTTGAGTGTAAGATTTTGAGCGGTTGAACAAGCACCACATTGACAAATGCGTTGAGTGTCATTAAGTTTTAACTGGCGGTGAAAGCTGACGAACATTTTCTTAACCTGTTGAAAAAACTCTTCAGCGGTTGGCGGGTTTCCAAACCTGTAAAATAAGATCGCATCACCTTCAACTTCAGATACTTGGAGGCCCATATCATTGGCCTCTATCAGCCTTTCCAAAAGTTCTTTAATTATGTGCTGGCTGTGTTCAATTTCTGTGTGCTTAACGAACTGTGTAAATCCGCTGATATCGGGCACAAACAAGAGAGCAGGTTTTGAGTTAATTTGTTCCATCGTTGATAGTTAATCTACGCTAAGGTTTTATTTTCTGCAACTTTATCTTTAATCCAAATAATAATGACTTATGTTTTCTGTTGACAGAAAGTTAAAAAAAACAAATCATAATTTTGATTTGATAAGTTTGTTGATGTAATCCGGAAGAAGAATTCCCGACTTAAGTTTTGGATCCTCTTTCGGCTGCTCGAATTCTTTTGAAAATTGTATAACACCTGCCCAAACCGGCAAATCATAATCTTCTTCTTCATCCTTTGGTGATCCGGATCTTATTTTTGCTGAAGCTTCATCTATCTTAAGTGAAACAACTGAAGTTGCATTAAGTTCTTTTTCGTTTGGCCTTCTTGCATCATTCCATCTGCCCGGAATGATATGATTTGTTATTGCTTCCAGGGCATTAAGTTTTTCATTTTTATTTTCAATCAATTTGCCTTTACCAAAAATCACCACAGACCTGTAGTTCATTGAATGATGAAAAACTGATCGTGCCAAAACAAGTCCATCTAAAATTGTAACTGAAACAGCTATTTCTTCTTCACTGGAAATTTGTTCAAGAAGCCGGCTGGCTTTTGCTCCATGAAAAACAAGATGATCGTTGATTCTCGCGTGAATAGTTGGAATGATAAATGGGTGTCCATCCTGAATAAAACTGATATGGCAGTATAAAACTTCATCAATAATTTTATAGATCGTTTCGGAATCGTAAAATCCTCTTTCCGGTATTCGATTGACTTTTATTTTTTTACCTGGTTTATGCTTCAAGTATTTGTCCTATTAAAAAATTTTAAACTAACTTTATCTTTAAACCAATTATCGAATCCGAGATATTATAAGTTGTTCATATTTCGCGATGGGAATATAATATGTTCAAATAATTACTCTTGACTTGTAGGATTGATAAACGGATTATGTTGTTCTTTCAAAAAATCACTAAATGGTTCTTTTATTAGTGACGTGATTATCATGGATAATATTATTATTAAAATAAAAATTAGATAATGAAGAGTGAGTTTAATCTTTTTAAATTTTATAGTTTCAGGATTATTAAGATTCCGTATCACTTTAATTTTTTTTAACAGATATATAAAAATTGTAATAAACGATAAATACATCGGAATAATGATAAACGAACTCCAAGTTTCAAAGTATGTAATTAACCAATAACCGACTAGAAATAAAACGGACAACAATATTGCATAATCAAATAAAATTAATCGCCATGTTGGTTTATTGTCATATTTTTTAAGAGATAACTCAATACATACGAGAATGGCTATAGATATAAATAAAAATGAAAGCATAGTGCGGATCTGGACGATTTCTATATTTTTTGCAAAGATGGCTAAGGCAGTGAAAACACCTATGACGGTGATTAGCTTTTGATTTTCCTCAATGTGTTCAGAAAGAGTCCTCTTTTTATTAACAATACGATCGTTTAGTAAATGGTCTTCCATGATTAAAACCAGTATTTAATAATTATTTTTTATTTAATTAATAAATTCACAATTCTTTCTAAAGAAAACAATAAAAACAAACAATATCTCTCAAATGAATTGAGGATTTTTTTATCAGAGCATAAAAAAGAAGATAGTAAAGCGAAGATGTCGAAGAAGAAGTAACATAACATCTTATTTATTATAAAAGTAATATTGAGTTATATTATTCCTTATAATATCTATCCCAACCTAATTTAAGAGCCAAATGTGTATATACAATTCGTAGGAAATAAAATGCCAACACAATCAATACAATACTTATAAGAACCACAAGAAAAATTATGAATCCGTCAAGGAGGGTCGTTTTTTCAACTTCCGAAGAAAGATATTCTTCATATGAATATTCTTTAGCGAAGGTTAGATTAGCACCATTAATTAAAATAGATTTGAATACTGGCAGTGATAAAAGTGCATAAAATATATAAGTTTCATTTTCACTCACCACAGGCAGCTTAAGATTTATTTTACTCTTCTCTGTTGTATCAACATTAAAAGAATTACTAACTGAGCCTTGAAGATCAAATTGCTGATACTCTGATTTGCCCAAATCAATAGTGATTGTTAGATCTTTTAATGTTTTTGTTCCTTTGTTCTTGAATTCTATTAAGAAATAAACGGGAAGATTTGAGTTAATAGGACAAAGCTCAATCCTGGAAATAAAAAAGTTTTCCGTTCCTTCTTCTTTTACAAATTCAGCCGTACTATCAGGATGAAAATTTGAATTGGAGAAATCTTTTTTTGTAGTCTGTGGTTGAATAATTTCTTCCTCAACAAATTGATTTGGAAAAAAATATTTAAACCAATGGGGTGAAGAAATTATAGCTGCTATTATTACAAATAGGCCAGTTATTATTGCTACAGATATCTGCGTTTTAGAGCTTGTTTTCTTTTCCAACTTTTTAGAAATCCATTTTACAATTTATAATCAATGAAAGAAATTAGAAATTAATTTTCTCCATCAAACTTCCCCATTATTTCCAAAGAAAACAACGGTTTAAAGCAAAAAACCTCAGAAGGGCTTCCAGCGGTTTCATTGGATGATACGGTCGTACCGTGGCAGAGATTAATTTATCCACTTTTCATTATTGCTGAAATAGTTGCTGAAAGTCCTTTCTCAAGTTTTTGGATTCCTCTTGGAGTAAATTCATATGTAATACAGCGAAGACTTTTAAGATCAAATGGAACAAATTCCATTGATTGGGTTATTAGAATTACATCTTTACTTAAAGCATGTGCTAATCCTAATTCATAAAACACATTCGGATTTCGGTCTGTTAATTCAGCGATAAGAAATCTAGCACGATTTATTCTTTCCCAAATATCCCAAGTAATTAGATTTATTCCTCGTATATCATCAGCTCGTTCACAACGCAGACCAGCATTCTCAACTGCTGGTATGATGTGGTCATCATAGATGGGTTTTAATTTGTCTGCAAAAGGCATAAGTACAAAACATAACTGTGGATCTAACGTAAAAGATCCACCACCAAATATTTTGCCTAATATCAGATTTTTGGTTGCTGAGGTTATTTCCTGCTTTGGAATAGAAGCGCGCTTTTTTTGCTGACCATCTTTTTTTCTCATGGTTGCACTTGATTTAGAAAAAAACGAGTCAAAGTCAATGCTTGAAAAGATATTATCGAGGCTAGGTTTAAGAGCAGAATCAAGCAAATCACTTTTTTCTCGAATATTATCACTGTCTTCAGACGCAAGAGCGAGGCCTAGTGCCGCGACAGCTTCACTAAGTTTATTATTTGAACCTGATTTTAACCGCTCTTCAGCTTGTACAATAAGATTATTTGCTCTGCTAACAGCTTCAATTCTTAGTATCTCCGCTTCATCATTTTCTTGAGTAGATTCGGCAGCAGCGAGAGCTTTTGAAATGAAAACGTCTGATAAATCTTCTGGCGGGCTTAGTGCTTGTTCCGTAGAAATAGCAGTTCCTTTTACATTGGCTTTTGCTACAATCGCACAGGATTTGTCAACTGAAAATTCGACAAAAACTTGTGGAACTCCTCTTGCCCCAGGAGGAATATGGTCAAGTTTAAATTTTCCTATGGGTGTGTTATTTTGTGCTAAGGGGCTTTCACCAATAAAGAGTGAAAGTTCAACTGAAGATTGATTGTCACTTGCCGTGGAGAATGTATCAGATCGCTTTGTTGGAAGCGGTGTGCCCCTAAGAACTAATGGTGTTGCTATCCCCCCTAAAGTTTCGAGTCGAATTGTCAATGGTAAATAATCAAATGTTCGAGATTTTTTTTCAGGCATATTTATTTCCTAAGTTGGATTTTATTGCACATTTAAATTACTTCTTTTAGTACAATAATCAGAAATTAAAATTTTTTAAGCTTTCTCATTCTTCCCTAAGAAAACAACGGGGAGTTGTAAAATTACAGATAATATGTATGGAATTTTTTTATCAGAGATCTATGCGTGATGTAAGCAGCAAGTGTGGAGAAGAAGATCCACCAGTGCCGTAAAAGTCCAATAAAATATTTATGTGATAAGCTCCGAATCCTCCTCTGAGCTTTTTAATTGCCAATCACGAACTGTTGCTTGATTTTTGTTCATTATATATGTACACTTAACTGAGAAATATTTTTCGACAATCCTAAGGAAGTTAATTATCCTGTGGAATGAGAAACTTTGTAGATATATTTACCCCAAATTCTTCCTTAGGTTATAAAACTGTATCATTTTAATTTTATTGGGAGGTACGATGAAAACCTTATTTTACCTAACTCTCACAGCAATTGTTTTATGTTTCCAAAGTTGCAATGGATCCAAAGAAATACAAAGCGAGGTGGCTGTGTATGCACCCATTTCTGATTTTATTTTTCAAGGATCAGTAAAAGTACTGCATACATCTACTATTGATGCGATTGATCCGGAAGCACTAGGGGTTGTCAGAGTCACAAACATAATTAAGAAATCTAATGCCTTTGGTGACATTACTGGAAAAGACATCACCATCAAATTCAGCGACCTGCGTAATCTTAATGAAGGCGACAACTACATCTTCTTCAGCAATCCTTACTTCATAGGTGAAGAAATAGCAGTGGTCGAAACTGGTCGAATGAAACCCGATGAGTCAAAATATTCCATCTCTGAGCTTAAGTCAGAAATAGCTGAAACAACAAAAAAATTTAATGATGATAAGCTAAAGGAGCGAATTCAAAAATCTGAATTAATTGTTTTTGGGACAATTGTAAGTGTCAATGTAGTTAAATCGGAGAACAAATTGGATAGTGAACATGATCCCATGTGGGCAGAGGCCGAAGTACAAATTGATGAAACTCTTAAAGGTAATTCAGATAAGACAGTTTTACTAATTTTTCCATCAAGTGAGGATATAGCTTGGGTAAATACACCTAAATTTAAGAAAGGTGATAAAGGAGTTTATCTTCTTCGTAAAACTCAAATCATAAAGAGATGGTTTGGGCGATTTGTGCTGACTGATAAAGAAGACTTCATCACAGATAAAGAAGGTATTGATAAAATCAAATCACTAAGCAAATAAATTATTCCACTCTATAAGGATAATTACAATGAAAAAGAAAATGAATATCCCGACAATTGTACTTTTGGTTCTTTTTATATTTGCATGTAATAATTTAGTCATGGCCCAATTTGTCTTGGTAGATAAATATAAATATCTAGATCGATACGTTACTCTCTGGACAAGCAGTATAGATGTGATAAACATGATTCCTAATGTACAAAGTAATGAAACCAATCAAGATAGTGAGCCAAATCTCGCTGTTGATCCGACTAACACCTCTAATATTGTTGGCTCAGCATTCACTCCAAATCCAACCGGCAGTACTTCCACCGCCCCAATATTTATATCAGTTGATGGAGGTGATACCTGGTCTCTAAATAACATTGTTCCGAGTGGCAATGGAATGACGGGCGACATTTCAATTAAGTTCGGCACGTCTGGCAGTGAACTATATGCAGGTATTTTATTAGGTGGATCGGGATTGCGAATGAACATACTTCGATCTGATGATCCCTGGGGAACTACTGCAATGGAATTACTCATTGACCGTTCAAATGTAGATCAGCCGTACGTAAATGCTATTACTTCACTTGGATTTAGATGGAAATTACCTACGACTTTAAAGTTTGAAGATATTGGATTGATAAAATCGTACTTCCTTCCGATACCATTTTACTTTTTTGATAGAGATAGAGTTTTTGTAGGCAATAATGACTTCAACACGGGTACACAAACTGCAACTGTAGACCATTCTCCGAATGCAAGAACCTCACCACCCCCCGCTGGATTCACTTCATCTGATATTGAAGACCGAACCACGAATGGACAAGATAGGCCTTCAATTCGTTGCTCGGCAAATTCTGATGGCACTGTATACGCATTATTTGCTAGAACAACTGCTAGTTCAGGTAACAATAGAACTTGCGATGTAACTGTTGTAAGAGATGATGCTTTCGCTACTGGTACTGATCCATTTTCTGATTTAAAAGGTAGCGATGGTACTGACGGTGTATTGGTTGCAACTGGCATTAACATGCCGTTTATTAACGCAGCTGGTGGATTGGGTCAAAATAGACTGGGCTCACATATGTCCATCTGCGTTGATCCAAACAATTCTGACGAAGTCTATATTTCCTGGACTGACCGGCCTGGGAGTTCTGGAACAAGTTTACATGTTCGCCGCTCAGATGACCGAGGAGTAACCTGGTCATCAGATATACTCACTATTACTAACGGGCTCAATCCGGCTGTCGCAGTAAATACTTCAGGCATAGTTGGCATTTTGTATCAGCAATTAGATGGAAATCGTTGGGAAACACATTTTCAAAGGTCCGCTAACGATGGTGCTACCTGGGACGACAAAACGTTGGCAGATACACCAGATAATAATCCACCACCAGCTTTCCAGCCTTATTTAGGAGACTACTGCGATTTGATGTGTGTGGGCCGAAACTTCTACGGTGTTTTTTCCGCATCCAATATTCCAGATAATAATAATTTTCCACTTGGCGTTACTTATCAAAGAAATGCTGATTTCACAGCGAAACAATTACGTAACACGAGTAACACCGCCAATGTCAATGTCTCCATTGATCCATTCTTCTTTAAAGTGGAGTATAAACCGGGCCTTATCCCCTGCAAGAATTGTATTGTTAAACCTTTTATGGAAAAGAATCATATAATCTTAGAATGCCCCGAAGCAGATTTTTGCCAAATAAGGGACCAGATTCCTGAAAATTGTTTGGTGAAATTTGACTGCCCAGGATGTGAGCGCACTGCTTTGTGTCCACCTTATTTTCACATTTACCTCGAGGATTTTGATCCTGATGCTTGGGTAGTGGAACTTCGTACGCTTAAGGATGAGCCAGTTAGATACGAGATCAATAAAACAGAAAAGGGATTAGTTCTAAGCTTTCGTCCCAGCAAAGAGTTGTATCTTGAACATAAGATTGGAGACTATGATCTGGTTTTCAATGCAACAGAAAAAGTAAAGCCTAATACAAAATATAAAGTTACTACTAGACTTGAAGTTAGTGACTATCGCTTCACGCAACATCAGAAATATTTCTTAAAATAGAAAGAGAATTATTTCAGTGTTTTGCATTGATTCGAACCGCATTAGTTGTTAGATCTTTACCAAATTACTTAGTATGAAGGTCTTCTTCTTGCTTTGTTTGTAGCCTTTTGATCATAGTTAGATTTAAAAGGTAAATCACTGAAAAGAGTTATTTGAATACTGATAAAATTTTCTGGACAAACTAAAGAATGAAGAAAGCAGAATTTGTTATCTACTTTAACTCTCGAATTCTCCCCAAAGAAAACAACGGGAGAAATAATTTTTAACCCACGACTTCAGTCGTGGGGAACAAACGCAAAACGAATTCCCGCAGAAACCGATTCATCGGTTTTCAATACTCAATGCATACTTCAGGGCAAATCTTGAAAACGGTTGTCCATAGGACTCCTGTGGAGAAACCGTTGGGATATAATTAGTAGTTCATTTTATACCCACGAATAAATCCGTGGGTTAATATTCTGCTCCAAACTTCCCAATTCTCCCCAAAGAAAACAACGGGGAGAATAATTTAAATTAAAAAAACCGCAGATAGATTTTCTATGGGTGATGAAAAGGAACCCACCCTCCGCCATAGGCGGACAAGCTAAATCCTCCCGAAAAAAAACAGATCCTGAAATAAACGCAGTTCCTGAAACAAGTTCAGGACAGGATTCAAGATGACCTTCGGTCAGTTCGGGACAGGCGCTCCGAGGAGGGGACTTTTTTAGATTCTTATGTTATTTTGTATTACAATAAAAGCATGCTCAAAAATATTTTTGAGTATGAATTCTACTAAGTGTTTAAGTTTTTCAAAGTTTTTATTTGTTTGAATTCATATATATATTATATATTAAAATTGACAAAATTAAACCATCGAAAAAGTTTACAGTTGATTGGACTCATATATGAATGATATATCAAAGAAAACAAAAATAAACCAGCTGATAAGTAACTGGCCAAAAGGTACAGCAAAAACAGTAAAAGAATTAAAAGAATCAGGTTATACACCACAACTTTTGAAGATCTACTCTAATTCCAAATGGATAGAACTATTTTCACGGGGAATTTATAAACTTTATAATGATGAAGTGAACTGGCAAGGAGTATTATTTGGATTTCAAAAAAAGAAGGCAACGACTCTACATGCAGGTGGTAAAACTGCTCTAACTTTAAAAGGGTATAGCCATTATATAAGCAGGAATGAAAATAAGGTTTTCTTATTTAATGACAGAAAAGAGAATATACCTGCCTGGATAAAAAAGTTTGACCAAATAAAACTGAAAAGAAATGAAGTACTTAATTATTCAAGAAGTGAAAACTTTACATTATATAATGCAGGTAATTTTCATATAATAATTTCAACTCCGGAACTAGCTACTATGGAAATGTTATATCTTATACCTAAAGAGCAATCCTTTGACGAAGCAGAGAAGATAATAGAAGGACTCACAACTCTGAGACCGAAGCTTGTTCAGAGTCTGCTTGAAGAATGTAACTCGGTAAAAGTGAAAAGGTTATTTCTCTTCATAGCGGAAAAGCATAATCATGAATGGATAAAAGAACTGAACACGGACAGGATAAATCTTGGAAGCGGCAAAAGGGTTATAGTTGATGATGGAATGCTTGATAAGAAATATAATATAACAGTACCCAGGGAATATGCCGGATAATATTTATCAAAAGCAAGCAGAACTTTTACTGCGTACACTACCTTCAGTAATGCGGGAAGATGTTTTTGCTCTTAAAGGGGGTACTGCTATTAATTTCTTTTGGAGAGATTATCCCCGTTTATCAGTGGATATTGATTTAACATATTTACCTGTAGAGGAACGGCAACTGTCCCTGCTTGATATCAATGACCGTCTTGCAAGCATAGAATCAAGATTACGAAGAATATTTCCCGGTATCCAAACGAGTCAAAAGCAAGATGCAAAAAGTAAATTAATTAATGGTCTAATTATAAAAGATAAAGAAGCAACCGTAAAAATTGAACCGAATACAGTTATAAGGGGATCTGTTTATCCACAAGTAAACAGAAAATTATCGGCGAAGGCTGAAAAAGAATTTGAACTAACATTAACTGCAAAGACTTTATCATTTGAAGATCTATATGGTGGAAAGATTTGTGCAGCATTAGACAGGCAGCATCCACGAGATCTTTTTGATATCAAGCTGTTATTCGAAAATGAAGGTTTGACTGAAGGTATTCGTAAGGCATTTATAGTTTACCTGATCAGCCACGATAGACCAATGATTGAACTTATTGATCCTGGTTTGAAAGATATAAAGCAAGACTTTGAAAATGATTTTGCGGGTATGACTACGGTGCCATTTACTTTAATTGAATTAATTGATGCGAGATCTGAACTTATCAAAAAGATTAAGAGATCTCTAACAGACAATGAGATTAATTTTCTTCTTTCATTTAAGAATAGAAAGCCAGAATG
>Ga0214473_10012381_pt1 | contig 10007 bp, 11 predicted proteins | sample RVTome_7_FD_203509 | JGI IMG/M metagenome (GOLD analysis project Ga0214473, IMG submission 203509) | Soil microbial communities from uranium-contaminated site in the Upper Colorado River Basin, Wyoming, United States - RVT98D197 | ecosystem: Environmental > Terrestrial > Soil > Contaminated >... | reverse complement strand
TCATGCAAAACCTCCTCATTTTCTTTTCTCCTTTCGAATTTAGCCCGGATGACTGATGACCCGTGGCTTTGACTGTTACCTGAATGTAATTTCGCCCAATGCGCAATCACAATAACACCGGACGAAAACGATACATCAATGGACCTTAATCGGAAGGGTCCATACGAAGTTTGAGCCATGATCTTTGGCCTCGTACCATATGTTCCCTCCCAATTTCTGGATGATCCTTTTAATCAGGTAGAGACCAATCCCCATCCCATTGGCACTGGGGTTATCCTTATTTCTCACAGGGCTGGTTTTGGTGAAGAGTTTTTCCCTCCTGATTTCCGGTATGGGCTTTCCGCTATTATAAACATTGAGCTGATAGGTAGAACCACAGATCTCGAATCCAAAAGCGATAGTGCCCCCAGAATCACCGTATCGGATGGCATTTTGTAGAAGATTCCTGAAGATCGTCTTCAACCAGATCTTGTTTGCCTTTATGGGGATTCGACGTCCCCGAACACGTTCGAAACAGTTTTCAATCTGGATGCGGTGATCCTTGATCTCTGAAGAAAGCTCTTCCAGAACCGGGCGGATCACATCTTTTCTCAAGTCCAAAACTTCTTGATTGACGTCTGAATGGCCCTCGGCGGAAAGAGCCCTGCCCAAGCACTCTTCGGACATGCTGACTAATTGGGATACTCGTGCCAGGACTTCTTTCACCTGATTTCGCGCGCCCTCATCCATTCTTCCGTAATAGCCACAGTGTAATAGTTTGAGTGTGGCCATAATCGAAATAAGGGAACCCCTGAGGTCATGCGACATGATCTTCCAAATATTCAGGGTTTCTTCATTGCATTGGTGAGAATTCGATTCAGGCGGAGCATGCGTACCATTGAACCTGGGTACTGTTCTGGCTTCCTGGAGTCCTTCCATCTCATCACCTCCTGCTTTGAAATTCAGGATAAAATGATTAAAGCTACGATCAGCAGAAAAGCAATATCGCCACCTGGCTTATCTCCCTCCCTCGCTATTTGATCCGAAAGAGAGGTGATTAAAAACAATTGCGAGTCCCTAAGTGTGAATAATTTTTCTTTAGCTTTTTCTAATAGCTTTTGATCTCCTGTCTTCTTTTCTAATACCCAAAGAATTTCCATTACATTGGTTTCTCGTTGTATGGCATATTCATGGACGGCTTCGGACTTTAAGATCCCGCCTTTTGCGGTGGATGGATTCCAAATGAAAAGGACGAAGAGAAAAGACAGAAGCCGCATCACTTTTTTGCTGGATTGTTTCATATCGACCTTTCGTTGCATTGATTCGACTTAAGCCGTCAGCTTGGCTTAACGCAAGGGCTGTGCCATATGATTTAAATACAGTCATCTATTTGATATTAAATAAGTTTTTATCTTTTTTATATTTTCATTAGAATTCTTATATGAAGGGATTTCCCTACAGGCAGGAGGACGGTCTAATTTAAGAATTATATAATTTCTATAGGAATTATATAGATTTAACGTGTGTAGGGGATTTATTACAGATTATTTTTAGAACCCGATTGTTTTTTTTAGGTTGTGCTCTTATGGGAGATCGTAGAAATCGGGCATAGAGTGCTTTCTTTATCAGATTCAAATGCCCCAAAATATCCACTTGTCTCACCGCTCATAGCCATTTGCTACCATTGTGAGGGACTGGCTCTATGGAGAATACACCAACCCAGTTAGAGACGCCAATCGTGTAGTGACGCCCTATTACTGAATATCATGCTTGACATTGTTTGTCTTACCGCATATTATGTTGTATATTGATCAGAATAGAGAATATTCTTTGCCGGGGATCAGCCATGCCGAACAACAAACATTCGCTTGATCATACGGATACCGCCATCCTCGACTTACTGCAGCTTGACTCGAGTATAGCGAATTCAGAACTCGCGGCGAAGGTCGGGCTGTCCCCGTCTGCGTGCCTTGCGCGTACGAAGAGCCTGCGCCAACGCGGAGTATTGGGGCAATTCACGGCAATCGTGGACCAGGAGAAGGTCGGCCTGCCAGTCTCCACGTTCACATTCGTCACCCTCTCCAAGCACAGCCGCAAGGCTGCGGAAGCCTTTCTGAAAAAGATAGAAAAGATGCCTCAGGTAATGGAGTGTTATAACGTGACCGGACAGGCGGATTACCTTCTAAAAATCATCTCACCTGATATTTCGAGCTACCGCGATTTCATAATCGATGGGCTGATCGAGATCCAGGGGGTCGAGCATGTGGAGACCCTGGTGGTGTTGAAAACCGAAAAGCGCAACTTCAGCCTACCCTTAAGTATACCGACTGTGAGGAGGACAAGATGATCGATACCACGCTCAATGCTTGGGAAAACCGCATGGAGGCCGGATTCCCAACAAGCCTCGACCTGATCACGCTGAAAGCCGCGATGTTGGTCGAAGGGATCAACTTTGAGCCTGGCGTCTTTGAAATGGTTGGCACGAAATTCAAGGAACAAAATCACGGCCTCTTCGGTTGGGACTTTAGCGACCACCGAGGCATCCAATTGCCTGACGATTTCGTGCTGTCGGATGGCACCGTCACCCAGTTCCGTTACAACCCCTTGTCTCCTTATATGATGGAACTGCGCGAAGGGCAGCATGTGATTGCAAAAAGTGGTAAGGAGTTGGATACGGTGAAGCTAATCCCGCGTCCTCAGTACTATGACTCTCGCACCAAGAGTGGTGCGATAATGCGGCAGATAGCCCAGACCGGCGGTGAGGACTGCTTTTTCGTCTGCTATCAGAACTACTGCTCGCATTTTGCGAAGGGGGAGCAATGCCTGTTTTGCAACCTCGTATCCACCAAGAAGACCTATGACTCGGTGCTCACAAGAAAGGACGTCCATGACATTGGCGAGGTGGCTGCTGTGGCATTTGCCGAGGGCGAGTGTAAGCACATTCTCCTGACGGGCGGCTGTTTTAGTCACGAAAAGGAAGTCCCGCTTGTCTCGAGCATCGTCGGGGCGATCCGGTCCTCCCTGGGCGCAAAGGAGGTTCCCGGCACGATCCTGCCCTCCGCGACAGTTGACGAAGACGACATACGGCTCTACCGGGACACGGGTATCGGCGCTATCGGGTACAGCTTGGAGATCTGGGACGAGGCGCTTTACAGGGGCATCTGCCCCGGGAAAGCGAGGAGCGTTTCCCACGACGAGTTCTTCAAGGCCATCAAGAAAGCTGTGCGCATCTTCGGTGCGGGGAATGTTTACGGTGTGTTCGTGATGGGTCTGGAGCCACGTGGGACCCTGCTGGATGGGGTTCGCACGCTTTCAGAGATTGGTGCTAATGTGGTGCCCTTCGTCTGGAGTCCCAACCCTGGCTCAAAGCTCGCAGGACATCGCGCGCCGTCGGCTGAGTGGTACGTGGATACAATCCTTGAGGCAGCAGAGATCGTTTACAGGGCTGGCATCCCGAGTGGCACTGCAAACCACTGCTACCGATGCGACGGCAACTCACTGCTGCACGATGCGTTGAGGATGAAGGGGATGGAATGACTGTCCAAAGGTACGTTTGAGCATTGACCCTTTCAGCGACTTAATGGTATGCGGCTGCTATTACGGAGAGAAATATTGATAACAAAAAAGGCAGAACGATTTCTGCCTCTGCCTTTGCTCTGGCCTATTGGGAATATCTCCTACTTTTTTAACTTATAAGTCTGACACAATTTTGGCTTCCATAAGGATTTTCAACCCTTTCAAGGGCATTTGGGTCATCATACCAGACTCCATCAACCCAGAAACGGTATTCATGCCTTCCAGGTGGAAGAGCGAAGCTGGTCTCCCAGGTTCCTTTATTAGCCTTCTTCATCGGGAGATTATCGACATCCCAATTGTTGAAATTTCCAACTAAAAATACGCTCTTAGCTTCAGGGGCAAATAAATTGAATTGAACCTTCTTAGTTTTAGGTTGGGCTCCCCCGGATAATTTCTTTTTCACTTTTCTTCTCCTTATCTTTGTATTGGTTATCTGCTTGAAGATGTATCTTAAAGTTCAATAATAAATTCAAAAGAGACCCCAAAAATAAATCTGAGGTCTCTTTCCTAGTGGGCCAACTCACCTTTTATCTCAGCCCAATACTACTACGTTCGTTGCCTGTAGCCCCTTCGGCCCCTTGGAAGTCTCGAACTCTACCTCGTCGCCTTCATTAAGGGACTTAAATCCGTCCCTCTTGATGGCGGAGAAGTGAACGAATACATCGTCCCCGTCGTCCCTGGAAATAAATCCGAAACCCTTCTGCTCATTGAACCATTTTACACGACCTTTGGCCATTACAACTCACCTCCTTCCACTTGTGGACTTGAGTAAGTTGCAATAGCTTTTGGTCCTAACAAAAAAAGGCCACAGAAGTTTTAGAAGCACTTTTGTGACCTCGTTCGATCCAAACGATTACTTCTTACAACCTACGATTGCTCATTATCACCAGTTATTCTCCTAAAGTCAAGCGTTTAACCAAAATACTTAATTGGATTGATATTTCGAATACATGTCGAAATTTTGTCGACAATTGTAGCAACGGCTACAGAAATGTTTTTCTCTCTGTGCTAAAAAATATTCATGGACTTGATTAGAAAGGAGGTGACACGAAAGCAACAGAAAGGTTGGTAAGCTGATTCATCGGATGTCCGAAACCTTTGACACCCATCTGGGGTAACTTAAGAAAGGAGGAACAGAATCATGTCGGTAAAAGAAGATATTCGCAATCAGATCGTAGGTGCTTTGGCGAAGGCTAAGTTCCCGATTTCCTCTCCTGAGGCCCTTCTCTCAGCATTTCCTAATGGAGCAGCAACAAAATGTAAATCAGGGGATGTTGAAATGACTGCGGGTGAAGCCGGGAAACTTCTAAAGGTAGAAGATTTTCCTTTCCGGAGTGCCGAACAGGTCGCTGATACGATTTTGAGTCGTGCAGGTATGTGAAAGTTGACCTTTCATTAATGCCGGGACTTGCTCAGGATAAATACTGGGCAAGTCCGGCTATTCAAAATGGGAATCTGAGTGTGATAAGAGAGGGGTGTTCGAGAGAGTACTTCAATTGATCAAAGCAGTGATCCTTTGTTACAATACATTAGATTTTTACACAGTGAAGTCTGAGAATTTATTTCTAACATTTTTTGAACTTATAACAATCATCCCTCCCCTGGTGGGAGGGGATAAGGGGAAGGGAATTAATCGGACAAAATTTCAAATATGTTTGGCTATACTTTAGGGGGTCCTTTGACCCGGAATTCTTGCAGTGGGAATCAGGATGAAATGTCTGTGTGATGAGATAGCTGGGAAAGTCGTTAAGGTCTCGCCTGAATGCATTGGTCATTTATGGCTCTTTGAAAACCTTCACCCGGAAGAACTGGGGGCGTTGGTCAAAACTGCTTTGCGCAGAAAATACGAGTCCGGACAGTCAATTTTCATGCAAGGAGACAGGGCCGATCAGATGTTTTTGATTAAAGCCGGGCGGGTAAAGCTTAGCAAACTTACGGAGGAGGGGACCGAGATTACTCTTGACATTCGGAAGGGGGGCGACTTCCTTGGTGAAAATATGCTCAGCGAGGAAATTGAATACCCTTTGAGTGCCTGGTGCATGGAAGAGACGCTTCTGTGCGGCTTTACCAAGAAACAATTCGAAAATCTGGTTTTAGACCACCCGAACATCGGACTCCAGGTGATCAAGAATTTAAGCAAGCGGATTACTTGGCTTACAACGCGGGTTGGAAGTATGTCCCTTACCCACCTGGAGGAACGCCTCTACCGGGTTCTTGTCAACGTTGCGCAAGAGCATGGAACCAGGCATCAGAAGGGGCTGGTCATTCAGTTTCCCCTGACCCATGAAGATTTGAGCTTTTTAGTGGGTGCTCATCGTGTCAGTATTACACGCGCCCTCAAGGGACTTAAGAAATCCGGGAAGATCATCCAGGAAAAAAGAACTCTTATTCTCCCATCGTCCCACCTTGATAACCCGCTTTCATTTTGATCTGAGTAAAAAACCATTTGGGCTGCGAAACGTCCAATATTCTTCTTGCCTGATAGATCCAATCTGGCATAACATAAAAGCAATTGAATCCAGATATTCTATTTTTGATCGGGGGGAGAATGAAATCGATTATGGGAATTGGATACTGAAAGGAGGAGAAAAGATGAAAAGCAAGTATCGCAAGAATTCAGATCCTCAAACCAAAGAACCCAAGGCTGTCTTGGAAACGGAAAAAGTCGATTACAAACATAGGGGCACCGCCTTGGAAGGGTATCTGGCATATGACCGTGCAATCAAAGGAAAACGCCCTGGGGTGTTAGTCGTCCATTGCTTCAGAGGACTGAGGGACTTTGTGAAGGAACGCACGGAACTGCTGGCAAATCTTGGCTACATTGCTTTTGCCCTCGATATGTATGGCGTTGGTGTCAAACCCAAGGATGACCAGGAGGCATTCGCACTTGCCAAAACCTATGGAGACAACCGTCCACTGATGCGCAGCCACGCCAACGCCGGGCTGGAAGTATTAAGAGGACATGAGCTCACGGATGTGAAGCGCATCGGAGCCATGGGTTATTGCTTCGGTGGCGGAGTGGTGCTGGAGTTAGCGCGCAGCGGGGCGGAGATTGCCGGGGTTGTGGGTTTTCACGCCAATCTAAATACTCCAAATCCCGATGATGCCAAAAATATCAAAGGCAAGGTGTTGGTCCTTCACGGGGCTGACGATCCCGTTGTGCCAACTGACCAGGTCCTCGCTTTCCAGGATGAGATGCGAAAGGCCAAAGTAGACTGGCAGATGGTCTTTTATGGCGGTGCGGTTCACGGTTTCACCATGCCCGAATCCGGTACGGATCATTCAAAGATCGCAGCCTATAATGAAAAGGCGGATAAGAGGTCCTGGGAAGCAATGAAAGCTTTTTTCAGTGAAGTATTTAAATGATCCCCAGGTGGAGTGAGTTGCCCTCTCAGAGATTTCTGGAAGCCAATTCCGGCACCAGGTCCCAGGCACGGCGTTCATCCTCGTATGGCGCCTCCTGCGTATGGCATTCCTTATCCAGTATCATTGTTATCCGTTGATCACCATAGGGAGGCCACTTACCGAGGCTTTTGCAGCTCGGGTTACCCGCGCGGGCAAATGCCAGCCAGGCATCTTGAATACTCTGGGAAAGCCTGTCTGCCGCCGGCCCCGAGCCGCAGAAGGCATCGTTGTAAATGCCAAAAACGAAGCCGATTTCAAGAACATGACAAGCGCCCAGGATGCCGCCCATCGCCGGTGACTTCCAGGTGAAAAGGTAATTGTAGGAAGGCGCACCTTGACGGTGCTGCGCCTCAATGACCCGAAGCGCCTGTACCCGGAACATGAGGTCGGTAAGAATGGCGGACAGGAGCTCGAAGGGGGTGGTGGCCTGACCCCGCTTTGTCCGGGCATTCCGGTAGGCGCCAACCAGGCCCGGGACAAACTCGGGCGGAATGAAAAATTGGAGGCGCTTGACCATTCCAGCCTCATCTAATTTGGCAATATCCGGGTCCATCATACCAAAAAGCTTCCATTCTTCGAGGTTCGTTCCAGCCAGAACCGGCACATTAGCTGCGGACCTTTGCTTAATCGCCTCAAGCGGCACTACCGGAAGCACTTTACCGTCAATAACGGGTGCTGTCACCGTTACCCTCGCCATTTCTCCCGGTCCTGCCATCCTGACTCTAAGTTCCATATCGGCTGAAAGCAGCCGTTCTACAGGGAGCGCTCGCAGCGCATCAACATCCTTGGGGCCAAGGCCAACTACTTTGAGAAACTGCTCCGCGACCCTCACGGCCATCTCCCTTGTCACCGCGGTACTGCCGACACCGCTCTGGAGAATGGCCTTGTGAAAGAGGCCGCGGGCTGACGGCATCGCCATCATGCACCCGATACTCATGCCGCCAGCCGACTCACCAAAGACAGTCACATTATCAGGATCACCCCCGAATGCAGCGATGTTATCACGGACCCATCCAAGAGCAGCCATCTGGTCCAACAGGCCTTCATTGCCTGTAGCAGGAAAGCTGCCCGCAGTGACTTCATTCAAATTCAGAAAACCGAGCGGCCCCAGACGGTAATTGATGGTGACGACGACTGCATTGCCACGCACTGCAAACTTACTGCCATTATAGGGAAGTTGAGAACCCGAGCCCATGTTGAAAGCCCCGCCGTGAATCCAGACAAGCACCGGTCTCCGAGCATCATCTAACCCTGGACTCCAGATATTCAGGTAGAGGCAGTCTTCGTCCTGGGGTTCATCCATGTGCAAAGCTTCCAGGAAAGGGATTGACAATGCATTCTGGGGAGCGACCTTGCCAAATTCCAGCGCCGGACGCACCCCCGTCCATGGCTCTACCGGCTCCGGCGGCATCCACCGCCGCTTCCCCACCGGTGGAGCGGCATAAGGGATGCCCTTGAATAGGTATAGTCCATCTTGATGCCTGCCTTTTACTTTTCCGCCCTTTGTCTCGACGACCGTCTTTTCGTTTTCAGCCATCTGTACCTCCTGGTATAATTCGATTATATCTGATCAGACATCCTATTCTTTATAGGATGCTCAAGCTCAAAGCTAATCTTCATACGGCTCAGGGGGTGGAGGTTGGAATACATTGATTCGATACCGGTTGTATGGCATGTGGTAAGTGCTGGGTTTGTCGGGCGGATACTCTGAATGGGCTGCCGTGACGCTCGCTCCCTGGGGCTCTTCTATCCAGCCCTTTTCGTACGGGGCCATGTAGGTCAACCGGTACACAAATTTCAAGAATTTCCATTGACCCTCCTCTTTTACATACTCCATATCATATTTTCCCAGGCACCAAAACGCTGTGAGTCGGTCGTTAATCCTAAAGGTGACACTCCCATGCGAATGCCACAATCCTTTTGCCCTGGTTCCATCTTTGTTGATCTCAAGTATGGGATTAACCGTCATATGCACCCCGAGAAAACCTGGAGTCATATGTTTCTTTTCGCTCATAATTCCACAAAACATCTTTTTCACACCTTCAAGTCCCTCATACACCCCGCTATCTTCGATTTCTATCGTGACGCCAGGGGTTTTCTGGGCGAAAAGGGCTGGTATGTCCGACCTTCTGAATATATGATATAAATGGGAATAGGTGGACATCAACTGCCAAATCTCGATATAATCTTTCACACGAGCGTATTCAGCCAGCTGTTCTTTCAAGCACATCACCTCAGCTTCTAATTCTCTCAACGTCATGGCCATGACCCACCTCCTGATGACTAAGATTATTGGTATCACTTTAGCGCTTTGAAATGGAATAGAATTGGTCCCCCGGTCAGAAATGATTCCATTCATCATCCCTGACCGGGGTCCCATTTAGACTGACCTATATGGGCCTTAAAATCGCGCGGGCCAGTCCGGCGTCACCCTTCTCAAGCCTGATCGGCAGGCAAATGAGTTCATAGTTGCCGGCTTTTATGCCGGAAAGATTGAGCCCTTCGATAATCCATGCCCCATGGCTGAGCAGCTCTTCGTGCGCTTCCTTAACATTAGATTGAAGTTTATAGCTACCGATGGAAATATAATCGAATCCGATCACCCGCACGCCTTTTTCAACCAAGAATTTTGCCGCCTCAGTAGAGAGATATACGTAATCCTCCACAAATTCATCCGTCCGGTAGACTCTGTCGGAGTTACGCGTTTTAAATAGAATACGCTCACCCCGCTGGATATCGTGGGAAGCCAGCTCTTTGGGTTTTACGGATTCGGCATCTTTAATTTCAATAACACGGGCCAAGCCGATGGCAGTATCCAGGGGCATCCTATCAATGGTATTTCCTCCATAGATGAAATGGAGGGGGGCATCCATGTGTGTTCCAGTATGCGATATCAGGGTCATTTCGCTCATCGTGACCGGGTCCCCTCTATCCACGTCCTTGATACGTCTAACCACAGTGGGACCATCCGTTGGCCAGTGGACCATGTTATTGCGCAGCGGTATTGAGATATCTATCCATGTTGAATTGTGGGCATCGATTGGTCT
>Ga0214473_10012380_pt1 | contig 10007 bp, 10 predicted proteins | sample RVTome_7_FD_203509 | JGI IMG/M metagenome (GOLD analysis project Ga0214473, IMG submission 203509) | Soil microbial communities from uranium-contaminated site in the Upper Colorado River Basin, Wyoming, United States - RVT98D197 | ecosystem: Environmental > Terrestrial > Soil > Contaminated >... | reverse complement strand
GCTCCTGTGGGTGCTGTGCTCCATGAAAATTAGAGATAACCCCCGCGAGAGTCAACAGGCATGCAGGGAGCGCCGGGCCGGTGGGACACCACTGAAGGAACGGTGCCAACGGACGTCGTGCCCCGTAACGACAGAACGCCCCGGCCTGGAGAAGGCCGGGGCGTCGTCCATGCGAAACTCACGGATTTTATTCATCGTCGTCGCGTCCGGAAGGCGGCGGGGTCGGCGGAATGGGCGGGGGGGCCGTTCCATCGTCGCGGTAGAGTGTGATTCCCCAGTATTGCTGGTCTTCGGGCGGTTCCACGTTCCAGTCGCCGAATGAATGCGAATCATCACTCATGTACCGGAGTCGGTATTCCCCTTTTTCCAGAAGAATAGTCGTGTTGACCAGGCGGTTTTTCCTGCCTCCCCCGGCATGGAACGTCATCCCGTAGGTCATTTCCCAGATCACCGATCCGGTACGGGCATCCTCGATCCACCCGTAGTCGAACATCTCCCGGTTCTGCCCCTCGCCCATCGCATAGACCCGTACCCGGGTGGTTTTGTCCAGTGTAAACCGTTCGGTAAGGTCGGCGCCGTCACCCGCCCTGGCGATCTGCGCGACGATGTTCTTGTCGCGCTCCTCCTCATATTTGCCGACGATGGAGGAATTCCATTTCTCACCGACCCCCATGATCGTGATGCCGTAATACTCCCTGTCAAACGGCGGGTCGGTGTTCCACTCCTCGTAACTGTGCGAATCATCCGTCTGGTACGTCACGACATAACTGCCCCGGGGAAGTTCGATGACCTCATCGCTCATGCGGTTCTTTGCCGCCCCTCCCCCATGGGTTGTCCGCTCAAGATCCATCGTCCATACCTTCTGCCGCGTCTTTGCATTCAGAATCGTGCCGTAATCCGCCATCAGCCGCCGTGAGTTCCCGCGCTCCCCGATGGCATACACGCGCACCTTTGCGGTCTCCTTGAGCGTGAAGCCGGAGGAGAGATAATCGTCGTCCTTGGGATGCACCAGGCTGACGATGATGTTGCGGTGCTCATTGTACGGCATGGGTTTGAACGCTTTCCGTTCCTTTTCGTCGGCAATGCTGAGCGAGATGCCCCAGTTGAGCGGATCATACGGGGGATTGTCGTTCCAATCCGTCACGGAGTGGCTGCCGTCTGTCACGTAATACAGCACATAGTCACCCCGCGGAAGCTCAACGTCCTCGTCGTACAGGAGGTTCTTTTTAGCGCCGCCGGCGTTCGTCGTATTCCGGAGCAGCATTTCCCAGACCCGTTTGCGGTCGGACTGGCTGACGATCCAGCCGTAATCCGCAGGATCTCCGCCATCCCGCACGCCTTCGCCGATCGCATAGACGCGGATGGTCGCCGGCTCGGAAAGCGCGAACCCTTTCGTGACATACTGTTGGTCTTCCATGCCCGTCAGCTTGAGCACGACGCCCGGCCTCTCCTTCGGCACAAGAGCGGAACCGACGCCGACGGACTCGTCCACGAGCAGGTCGACGCCCCACCGCTTCGCGCGCTTGTTCCAGTCCTTGGCGATGTCTTCAGACCACCATCCGGAGAACCACTGGAAAAACTTGTTCTTCCTTTCTTTCCCGTCGCCGAACAGGGGGTCCTGGCGGTGGTCGACATTCACGCGCATGTGTGAGAATGCGGAGTGATGCGAGAACACCGTCGCGGCGAAGTACACCTCGTACGTCCCCGGTCCAAGCGTGACCGATCCATCAAAGTATCTGTCGTCTTTTGTTTTGGAAGTATTGTCGGCTGTCATCTCCCAGACCATCTCGCGCGTCTGGGCATTGATGATCCACGCATATGCGAACATCTCGTTGCTTTTATACGTCCATCCGAAGTCGCCGCCGGCGCCAAGCGCCTTGATATGCACCGGAGCGCTCTGATGAAGCTCGAACCCATGCTGCTTCAACTCCACACCACTCATGTCCTTCAGGGAAACGATCTGCTTCTCACCGGCGGTTGCCGTCGTCGCCAGCGCGGCGAAGAGAAGGATCCCCCCCTTGAGCCGGTTCAGGTCTATTCGCAAGGCCATAGCCAATCCATCCTGGTTTGTCGTGCGATGCATTGCTCCTTATATAGTGGTACGACTTCGCGGGGTGATTGTTGCGGACCCGGAGACCGGGATCAGGTCGAAACCCCCGGAATCCGGTTGAATTCCTTGATTGTGGGGCGATTTCGCGCTACCTTCCCTGTGAGCAGCCACACACCCCGCACATTCCCTCACCCGCCACGCATGACCCTCGCCGAACCTGCCATCCAGGTGGAACACCTCGTGAAGGTGTACGGGGAGCGATCTTCCAATCCCGTGAGGGCGCTTGAGGGGATCTCCCTGACCGTCCGCCGGGGGGAGATCTACGGGCTGCTCGGGCAGAACGGAGCGGGGAAAACCACGCTGCTGCGCATCCTCACGACGCTGACACAGCCCACGTCGGGCACCGCCCGCCTGCTCGGACTCGATGTGGCGCGGCAGGGGTATGAGGTGAGAAAGCAGATCTGCGCGGTGCTGCAGGAGAATGCGGTGGAGATTTTCCTCTCCGTGGAGGACAACCTCGACACCTACGGCAGGTTTCACTCCCTTCCGCGGGCAGAAATCGGCCGGAGAGCGAACCGGGTCATTGCGCAATTCGGGCTTGAGGACCACCGCCGGCAGAAGGTAATCGACCTGAGCGGCGGCCTCAAACGCCGCGTCCAGGTCGCCAAGGTGTTTATGGTGGACAAGCCCGTCGTGTTTCTGGACGAGGCCACGACCGGCATGGACCCCATCAACAAGCGGGCCACGCTTGATGCGATCCGCGAGCAGGCCCGGCAGGGGAGAACCATTTTCCTGACGACGCACATGCTGGACGAAGCGGAGGAGCTCTGCGACACCATCGCGATTATCGATCATGGGCGGTGCGTTGCAATCGGTGATCCGGAGAAGATCAAGTCGCTCGGGTCACGCGTCGTGGAAATCCGCATCACGTATGCCTCGCTCGCGCCGGATCCGCTCGGTCCGCTTCAGCGCTTTGCGCTGCACCGGCTCGAACTGAAGAATGCCACCATCGAACTGGCCGTCGATGCGAACGAGGTTTCCCCCTTCGAAGTGCTGAACGTCCTCGGCACGCTCGGACCCGTGATCAATCTTGAAGTCACCGGCGGGTCACTGGAGGATGCGTTCATTGAGCTGCTGGGAAAGGGATCGGGCCCCGGTCCGGCACCCTGGAGGGACCGATCGTGAGAATGATCTTCGCAGTGATGTACAGGGAATACCGCATCCGCACGACGAGCCTGACCTGGCTGTTCTACGATCTCTTCATGCCATTGACGTATCTGCTCCTTTTCGGGATCGGCCTTGACCGGGCATTTGCCTCCGGCATCGCCGCGGGGGGAGGTCACGTCAGCTACAACTCTTTTTTTCTTGCGGGGGTCCTGTCAATGGCGAGCTTCGGCATCGCCATCAATACGTCGTACGGCTTTTTTGTGGACCGGGACAACGGGATATTCTATGAGTTCCTGACGTATCCGATGACGCGCGCGGAATTCCTGATCGGGAAGATACTGTTCAATTGCGGGCTCTCCGTCATCCAGGCGATCCTGACGATCGGCCTCGGGGCGGCGCTGCTCGGGATCCCGGTCAGGTGGGGAATGTCGGGCGTCGTGTTCGCCGGGGTGGTGATCGGCACCGCAGGCTGGTTCTTCTTCCTCACCAGCTTCGCCCTGCGGATCAGGAGGAACGACATGTTCAACACGTTTCTGAACATCGCCTATTTCCTCCTGATGTTTGCGAGCAGTCTCTTCTATCCGCTCGACGGGCTGCCGGCATGGCTTCGGAATGCTTCGTACGCAAACCCCCTCACCTGGCACACGGACGTCCTCCGCTACACGACCATCGGGGTGGGGGCCCCCGAGACGGTCCTCCTGGAGGCCGCGGCTTTTCTTGCCTTCCTTGCCGTGTCCTTTGCGGTCGCGGTGCGGACCCTGCAGCACGGCATACTCAAATAGCTCCGATTGCATTTCGGGAGGCGGGTTGGTACATTTTCAGGCCTCCACTGTTCCCCTTACCTCCGTGAGACGCAATGCGCGAATATCTTGACCTGGTTGAGCGGGTGCTGACCAACGGGACTCTGAAAAAGAACCGTACCGGGATCGATACGCTCTCCTGCTTCGCCGAGCACTACCAGGTGGACCTCGGCAAGGGGTACCCCCTCCTGACCACGAAGAGGGTCAACTTCAACGCCATGCTGCATGAAGTCCTCTGGTATCTTTCCGGGGAAGATCACATCCGCAATCTCCGGAAGCACACAAAAATCTGGGACCCCTGGGCTGACGCGCAGGGCAACCTCGAGACCGCCTATGGAAGGTACTGGCGCAGGTTTCCCAGCGCACAGATGAACCCCGCAACCGGGGCCTACGAAGTGGTGGAGGTGGACCAGATCGGGCGGGTGATCGAACTCCTGAAGACCGATCCCACCTCGCGGAGAATGGTCGTGACTGCATGGGAACCCGGGAATGCGCTGAACAGCAAGCTCCCCCCCTGCCACTATACCTTCGCCTTCAGCATGCAGGAGAACCGTCTGTGCTGTCACCTGACGCAACGCTCGGGCGATATCGCCATCGGCATCCCCTTCAACCTCGCGGCCTATGCACTCCTGACGCAGATCCTTGCACAAGAAACCGGTTTTGAGCCGGGCGTCTTCAGCCATACCATCGTCGACGCCCACATCTACGTCAATCACATCGACGGGCTCCGCGCGCAGCTCACGCGGGCACCAAAGCCCTTGCCGCAGCTTCAGATACGGAAGAAGCCGGTCGACGAACTCCTGTTCGAGGATTTCACCCTGCGTGGCTATGCGTGCGACGAGCCCATCAGGTTCGAGGTGGCAGTGTGAAGCTCGCGATCATCGCCGCCGTCGCCCGGAACCGGGTCATCGGGAAGGGCGGGCGGCTCCCCTGGCGCCTGCCGGACGACCTGAAGCGCTTCAAGCGTCTCACGACCGGACACGCCGTCGTCATGGGAAGGAAGACCTGGGAGTCGCTCGGGAAGCCCCTTGCAGGGAGGCGCAACGTGGTCATCAGCTCCGCCCCGGTGCAGGGTGCGGAATGGCACGCCACGGTCGCCGCGGCGCTCACCGCCCTTGCGGGGGAGGAGCGGGTGTTCGTGATCGGGGGCGCCACGCTTTATGCCCAGGTGCTCGTACGCGCCGACGAACTCTATCTTACGCTTGTGCACCGCACCGTCGAGGGCGATGTCTCGTTCCCTCCCTATGAGCACCTGCTTGGTACCGATTTCATCGAGCGTTCACGGGAATCGCACGGCGACTTTGAATTTGTGGACTATGTCCGCCGCTCAACCTGATCGTTCCCGCCCCCTCCTCACCGAGTGAGGAACCCCCGTTCCAGCCCCTGCGTGCAGAGTTTCGCCTTTCCTCCCATTTTCGTATTTTAAGTGAATGAAGGAAGTTGCGGTAGGCATAGTAACGGCCCGCGGAAAGGTTCTCGCCTGCCAGCGGAAGCGGGATGCGCTGTATCCCCTCAAATGGGAGTTCCCCGGCGGGAAGATCGAGCAGGGTGAATCCCCGGCCGCCGCGCTTCGCAGGGAGCTTCGGGAGGAGCTGGGCATCGAGGCGGTGATCGGGAAGGAATTCCACCGGCAGGAGTGGATGTATCCCGGAAGCGCAACCGCAGCCGGCGACGGTTCATTCCGGGTGTTTTATCACGCTGTCGAGAGGTTTGCCGGCACTCCCGTCAACCTGGCATTCGAACAAATTCGCTGGGTCGGCGTCAAAGAACTCCTGACGCTCGACATACTCGAAGGGAACCGCGAAGCCATCGACCTCCTGTTAAGGGATGCGCAGCACCGTCCGCTCCCGTAATATCGCCCGTGCCGTTCGCCGCTGGTACCGCCGTCACGGACGAACGCTCCCCTGGCGCGGGATTGCCGATCCGTACCGGGTGCTCCTGTCGGAGATCATGCTTCAGCAGACGCAGGTTTCGAGGGTTCTGGAAAAGTTTCCGGTCTTCCTGCGCCGCTTCCCGACGATCGACGCACTGGCAGACGCACCGCTGCGCGAGGTGACCATCGCATGGCGCGGCATGGGATACAACAACCGCGCGGTCAGACTCCACGCGCTTGCTTGCACGCTGAAGGAGGACTACCGCGGGCGGATCCCCGGCTCGGCGGAGGAATTGCTCCTGCTCCCGGGGATCGGAAGGTACACAGCCCATGCCCTGCTGGCTGCCGTGCACGGAAAATCCGTGCCCGTTGTTGATGTGAATGTCCGCCGGTTGTTCTCGCGCATATTTTTCAGGATGCAGACGTTCGGCCAGATGCGCACAGAGGCGGAGATCTGGCGGATCGCCGGGGACTTGGTGCCGTCACGCGGCGCATACGAATGGAATCAGGCGTTGATGGATCTTGGCGCAACGGTGTGTACCGCGCACCGGCCGGCATGCGGAGCGTGTCCTGTCGGCCGTTTCTGCCGCTCCCGCGGATTAATGCGGAAGAAAGCGTCGAACACGGCGAGGGCTGAACCGCGGTTCCATGGAATCCCCAACCGGATTTACCGCGGCCGCATCATCGAGGAGCTGCGGCAGTCGGGGCGACGGAAGGGAATCGGGGAGTTGCATCTCGGCAGGCTGATTCATTCGGGATATGCGCGGGCTCATGCACCCTGGCTCCGTTCGTTGCTGCAGCAACTGGAGACGGACGGACTCATCAAAATCGCTCATGACCGGCGCGGGCGGCAGGCGCGCGTCACGCTTGCGTGAAACACCCGCCGCGGTACAAGCAGCTCGAGGAACTCGTCCGCGACCATAGCGAGCGCAAAGGCGAGATCAGGGCCCGCCTAAAGGAATTCGCCGCCGTCCCTGCGACAGAGTACTTTTACGAACTGGTCTATTGCCTGCTGACGCCGCAGTCAAGCGCGGTCAACGCGGGAAAAGCAGTCGAGGGGCTCCGGCTGGCCGACCTCCAGGGATCGCCGGTCAAGCCGGTCGGGATACTTTTCTCGAAGACGCACTATATCCGGTTCCACAGGACGAAGGCGCGGCATCTCCTCGAGGCGAAAGCGCAATTCCCCGGGATTCTCTCCATCCTTCTTCGCGGCGGATCTTCGATGGATCTCCGGGCATGGCTTGCGGGCAATGTCAGGGGGCTCGGATGGAAGGAGGCCTCGCATTTTCTCCGGAACATTGGCCACCGGGATCTTGCGATTCTGGACAGGCACATTCTCCGAAACCTGCGGCGCCACGGAGTCATCCGGACGGTCCCGGCGACGCTGACGCCGGCGCGGTATTTGTTAACTGAAGCGGCTTTCCGCCGGTTTGCGCACGCGATCGGCATCCCGATGGACGAGCTTGACCTCCTGTTCTGGAGCAGGGAAACCGGAACCATACTGAAATAACTCAGCCCCTGCGAATTCTTGAAAGGCCGATGATGAAATACCTGGTGCTCGGGGCGGGAATGATGGGTTCCGCGGCCGCGTATGACCTCTCCCGCAACGGGAACGACGAGGTGGTGCTGGCGGACATCAACCTGCAGACTGCGGCACTGACCGCGAAACGGATCGGGTCAAACGTCCACCCCCTCCGGCTTGACGTGAACAATCATAAGGACGTGGTCAGCGCCATGCAGGGATGCGGTGCGGCCATCTGCGCGGTCACCTACCTGGTCAACCTCCAGGTAACGCGGGCGGCGCTCGAAGCAGGCGCGCACATGTGCGACCTGGGCGGGAACAACGAGGTCGTCCAGAAGCAGCTTGCGCTTAACGCAGAGGCGGGGAAACGGAACGTCACGATCATTCCGAACTGCGGATTGGCCCCGGGACTGATCAACATCCTGGCCGTGACGGGGACGCAGGAATTCGACTCGATCGAGTCCATTCATCTACGCGTCGGGGGCCTCCCCCAGCATCCGCGCCCTCCCCTGTACTACCAGATCGTCTTTTCCGTGGAAGGCCTGATCAACGAGTATGTGGAACAGGCGACCGTCATACAGGACGGGGAGCTCCGCTCCATCGATCCCATGTCCGGGCTCGAGGAGATTTACTTCCCCGCCCCGTTCGGGACGCTGGAGGCCTTCAGCACGTCCGGCGGCCTCTCTACCCTCACCCAGCTTTTTGCGGGAAAGGTCAGGAATCTTGATTACAAGACCATCCGTTACAAAGGCCACTGTGAGAAATTCAAGACTCTTCTGGACCTCGGGCTCGCGACTTCCGAGCCGATGATGGTCGGGGGGAGCGTGAAGACCAGCCGGGAGTTCTTCGCAGACCTTTTGCGCAAGAAACTGGATTACGGCGACAAAGACGTCGTCCTGGCCCGCGCGACCATCACCGGACGCCACGGGGCAGCGGAAAAATCCCTCCGGTACGAGTTCATCGACTACTACGACGATGCCACAGCGATCACCGCAATGATGCGAACGACCTCCTTCCCCACCTCGGTCATCGCCCAGATGCTGGCGCACGGCGTCATCACGCAGCGGGGCGTCATGCCTCCGGAGATGTGTGTCCCCGGTGACCGGATGATCAGCGAGCTCGGCAAGCGGAACCTGAAGATCACCAAACGAATCACCGAAACCTGGAGCTGACCATGCACCCGTTGTCCGTTCAGATCGTCACGCGCGACAGCAGATCGCAGCAGGAGGTACGGCACCAGTACATGCTTGAAACCCGGCATCCCCGGTGGGAGCTGGTGAAGATTTTCTTCCATGCCTTCGTGAACATCCGGTTCTCCTGATGCGCCTTCTGCGGTTGCTGACATATGCCGCCTGCGCCTGCGCACTCGCGGGGCCGGAGCCGGCCCGCGCCCAGCGGAATGCCGTCCGTATCGAGTTCACAGGAGACTCACTGCACGCGACGGTCGTTGGCTCATTCCAGCGGAGCGGAACCCGCTATGTGTCCCTCACCGACCTGACGCACATTTTTGGCTCGAACACCTATGAAAACCGCGAAGCGCGCAAGTTGGAGATCAAGAGGCCCGGACTCCGCATCAAGGTCGCGGGGAGCAATCCGTTCGTCGTCCTGACCGACAGCGCCGGACGGCAGTCGGTCCATCAGCTGCCGCACGACGTGTTGTTTGCCGCCGGTTCGTTTTTCGTTCCGCTCACGTCGTTCCTTCCGCTGGTCGCGCTGACGTTCGGCGTGCAGGGATTCTACAGTCCCTCCGACACGCTGATCCACTTCGGGGGCGAGGCCTCCACAGCCCTGCACGACATTCCGTCGGTTTCCCTCGACCCGAAAACCAATGGCCTCCTGATCCGCATCGCGGCGAACAAGAAACTGACGGAGTACGAGAACTGGCTCCGGGCCGACGGCTGGCTGTACGTAACGGTCAGCGATGCCCGGGGGGACACTGCCGCCATCAATGCCATGACCCCAGTCCTGCCGGTGAAGCGGATCATCGCCATTCAGTCGCCCACATCGCTCCAGCTGACCTTCCAGCTCGCCGGCTCCAATGCTTCCTCCGAGATCATCACGGAGGAGGGAACGAATGATCTCCTCGTCCTGGTGCGCGCGGCTTCGCCCGGCGAACGGGGGCAGGGCATCAGAGACCGCGACATGCAGGCCGGCCTGGAGGCCCGCCGGAAGCAATGGGAGCTGGACGTCATCGTCCTGGATGCCGGGCACGGCGGGTACGACCCGGGGACGATCGGCGTTACGGGCGTCAAGGAGAAGACCATCGCGCTCGGCATCGTTCTGAAGCTCGGGAAGCTCATCACGAAGCGCCTCCCCTCGGTGCAGGTCGTCTATACCCGCAAAGACGACCGGTTCGTGGAGCTGGACAAGCGCGGCTCCATTGCCAACGCGGCGGGCGGCAAGCTCTTCATCAGCGTGCACGCGAACTCGCTCCCGCGGAAGCCGAGTTCAACGCGCGGGTTCGAGGTGTACCTTCTGCGCCCCGGAAGGTCCGAGGAGGCGATCGCAATCGCCGAGCGGGAGAATTCGGTCATCGAGCTCGAGGAGGGATATCAGGACAGGTACCAGCAGCTTACCGAGGAGAACTTCATTCTT
>Ga0214473_10012379_pt1 | contig 10009 bp, 7 predicted proteins | sample RVTome_7_FD_203509 | JGI IMG/M metagenome (GOLD analysis project Ga0214473, IMG submission 203509) | Soil microbial communities from uranium-contaminated site in the Upper Colorado River Basin, Wyoming, United States - RVT98D197 | ecosystem: Environmental > Terrestrial > Soil > Contaminated >... | reverse complement strand
CGTGTTTGACAAAATTGATGATGATTGCCTCGATGACAAAAAATGCCCCAAGTCCCAGTGCAAAATAAACCGCGGGGAAAAGATTCTTGACAGTTATGCCGACCGAGGAAAGGGAGGCCTTTTCTTTGCTAAGAAAGTAGAAAACCGGAAGAAGCCAAACAAGCGGCTTAACGACAATCTCCTCGACCTCTTCCGGAAGTTTAAAAAGGAATCTGTAAAAACCCCAGACGATAAGAAGGTAGGCTGCCAGGATGGTCGCATTCTTGAGAGCCGTTTCTTTTTTCATTTTTTAACAAAAGCTGTTACTCTTTTATTTTACACTTCCCGAACGCCGCGTCCATCGCCTCGATTACCATGACTACTTTTTGCTTTGCCTCTTCATACGAGACGACGTTTTTCTCCCTGGGAAACCAGTGAAAGGTCGAGTTTCGGGCTTGCCTCCAGGCTTCCCAAAGTTTATCCGCCAGTTCCTGTCCCTGACAAAACTCAACGATTTTGTCATAAACCCCCTCTCTCTGTCTTAATTCAGGCTCGAGTGACGGGTTAAGGGCTTTGCCGATTCTGAAGCGCTTGCCGAAGTAGTCGTCCTCGGTAATCCAGCCCAGGTCCAAGAAAAGTTTTTTTAAGAAGCCCTCGTAGGCTTTGGCGGCGGGAAAAACCACAAACGCATAGTCGTGGAATTTTTCCTCCCAATCGCCTACCTTATTAATAAGAAGTTGGGCCGTAAGAAGAAGTTCTCTGACGTCCTCCTCCATATAACCCCACCAGGCTTTCTTGGGCAAAGAAAAATCCATCTAATATTATTTTACCCCAATGGTTACCGAAATGGTGACTTTGCCGCCCTCCCCGATCGTCACTCCGATAAATCCTTCTACTTCTCCCTTTTTAAAAGATGAAGTAAAGGAATCTTTTTGTTCGAATGTGCTTTCCACTTTCCATCCATCCTCCTGCAACTTCTTTTTGTAAAAGTCTGTAACTTTATCGAAAGAATCTCCCGTCTCCCAAACCACCGAGACTCCATCGCCTTCATCGCCTTTGGCGGAGAAAGAACTTACGAGTTTAGCTCCTGTATAAACGGGAAAATCTTTGGGGAAACTCTCCGGCAAATCTCCTCCTGCTTCGAAAGCAACCTTTCCATCCTCTCCCGTTATCGTCACTTTATCGCCCTGGTTGTCGACTTTTACATTCTTTCCCGATAGTCCCGAGAGAAATCTGCCTGCAATCCCCTCCCCGATTTTTCGGGAGAGAGTCCTTCCTAGAAAATAAAGTCCAGCCAAGACTGCCGCTACGACAACCAAGACCATAACCGGTTTATTTTGTTTCTTCCCGGGTTTTTCTTCTTTTGTCTCCTCTTGTTTCTCTTCTTTGCTCTCTTTCTTTTCTTCTTCCAAATTTACTCACCCCCAAAACTTTTTGCATATTATCGCCTTGTGGGTTTTAAGTCAATGAAGTTTTTCGGTATAATTTAAGTCCAAGCTCATGAAATTTCTTTCCAATATTTTTTCCAAGGTTGAGACGTCCCTAAAAAATACCTACACCAGAAAAAAAATAATTTTCTTCTCGGTCCTTATTGGTATTTTTCTCTGGCTTTTCTTGGGGGTGCCCCTGCCGACTAATCTTTCTTCCGACGAATATCCCGTTTCGACCAAGCTTTTCGATAGAAAAGGAAAGCTTATTTATGAAATTTATTCGGACAAAAGAAGAACACCAATAAAACTTGATGAGCTGCCCGACTATGTCAAAGAAGCAACAATTGCCATTGAGGATAAGGACTTCTATAAGCACTACGGATTCTCCTATTCGGGTATTGCCAGGGCTATCTATAACATTGTTGTTCAAAGGAAACTCCAGGGGGGTTCAACTTTAACCCAGCAGCTTGTCAAAAACGTGCTTCTCTCCCCCGAAAGAACCGTTAGGCGAAAATTAAGGGAATTTTTCTTGACAATTGCGGTTGAGGGGGTCTATTCGAAAAATCAGATACTTGAAATGTATTTAAACCAGATTCCTTACGGCTCAACCGCATATGGAATAGAGGCTGCGGCCGAACTTTACTTCGATAAAAGCGCCAAAGATTTGACACTGGCAGAAGCTACCCTTTTGGCAGGGCTTCCCGCAGCCCCCTCCCGCTATTCTCCTTTTGGGTCAAGACCCGAGCTGGCCAAAGGAAGGCAGGAGACGGTTCTTAGACGAATGGTCGAAGACAAATATCTCAGTGGAGATGAGGCGGATAAGGCTAAGACTGAAGAGCTAAAGTATGCTGAAATTACTCCCCCCAAAGCACCCCACTTTGCCCTCTGGATAAAAGAGCAATTGGCCGAAAAATACGGGGAGAAGGTGGTTGAACAAGGAGGTTTAAGGGTCACGACCACGCTTGACCTTGAACTACAGGAGTTTGCCCAAGATACCGTTGCTACCGAGGTTGCCAAACTTAAAAAGCAAAAAGTGGGAAACGGGGCGGTGATCGTCACCAGGCCCAAAACCGGTGAAATTCTGGCCATGGTAGGCTCAAAAGATTATTTTGCAACGGATGAGGACGGAAAGTTTAATGTCATCGTTTCGGGAAAAAGACAGCCAGGCTCCTCCATCAAGCCCGTAAATTATGCTCTGGCTTTAAAGGATGAAAAAATAACGGCGGCAACAGCCATCGCCGATGTGCCGACTTGTTTTAACGTCATCGGCCAACCCCTTTATTGCCCGGGAAACTACGACAATACCTTCCACGGCTTAGTTCAGGCACGCTTTGCCTTGGGAAACTCTTATAACCTCCCGGCGGTCAGGGTTTTGGCCTTAAACGGAGTCGAAAATTTTGTGGAGTTTGCCAAAGAAATGGGGCTGACTACCCTGACCGACCCGGCCAATTACGGTCTATCCCTGACCCTTGGGGGCGGTGAGGTCAGACCCTTAGATATGGCGACTGCCTTTGGGGTACTGGCTAACGGCGGAATAAAACAAGAGCTAATTTCCATACTTAAGGTTGAGGACTGGAAAGGAAAAGTCTATGAGGAAGTAAACCTAGATGAAACAGAACTATCAGGAGAAAGGGTTCTTAGTGAAGACGTTTCTTTCCTAATCTCTCACATTCTCCACGATAATAACGCCCGCTCGGCTGCCTTTGGCGAGACCTCTTTTTTGAATGTCAGAGGCCACCCGGAGGTTTCGGTAAAAACAGGAACGACAAACGACAGGCGCGACAACTGGACAGTAGGATATTCAAAATATGCTACGGTCGTAACCTGGGTGGGAAACAACAATTACACTCCTATGAGCGGGGCTGTTTCTGGAGTCTCCGGAGCTTCCCCCATTTGGAACAGAATAATGAGGGAGGTTCTCGATAAAGCGGAAAAAGGATTTTACGATGAAGACGACGAAGGCCACGCCTGGCCGGGCCAAACAGAAGGAGTGGTGGGAGCAAATATCTGTGCGACAACCGGATATTTACCTCCCGGTCCCGAAGATAGTCCGGGTTGCCCCACCCGTTTTGAATATTTTTTAAAAGGCACGGTTCCTTCTAAAACCGATACGGGTGAGAGACTGGATATTCCGATTGATAAAACAACCGGCCAGATTGCCCCAGCCGACTTTCCGCCCGAACTAATTGAAACCCAAAATCATCCTGTCTATACTGACCCCCTGGGAACTCTTTATTGCCTGGATTGTCCGATTGCCTCAGCCTCAGCAACAATACGCTATCCCCTAAGATAATACTTCAAGATTTTTACTTTACTTGATACAATACGGCCAATGGCCGGGCGTGCCAGAAAAAAACCGGATGTATACCTTGCCCCTCGAATAGCAAAAATAGCTCTAAAAATCCTTACGGGCTTCTTGGTTGTTGTTGGTAAACCTTTTTTCTTTGTCTTTTCCCATCTAATAATCGCTCTTCTTTTTATTGCTTATCTTATTGGCCACACGGCAAGAATCGTCGCTTTAAGTCTTTTTCGCTTTAAGCCGCCAAAAATTAAGCTTCCTAGACTAAAACTTAGACCGAAAAGGGTTAAACCTCCGAAACTTGTTCTTCCCAGGTTAATTCTTTTTTTCAAGCTTTCCTGGCTAAGGACAAGGCTACTATTAATTAAGGTTTTTGCCCTTCCTGCAAAAGTCCGTCCCCCTAAAGCAAGGATTAAACTTGCTCCAAAGGCAGCCGTCTTTTTCGGTTTTCTTGTTCTTTTTGCCTTTGTTTTTTGGCTAACGATTCTCAGAGACCTTCCCTCCCCAAGGACCCTATTAACCCGAGAGCAGGAAGTCTCAACAAAAATTTACGACAGAAACGGCATTCTTCTCTATAAAATCTATAAAGACAAAAATAGGACTATAGTCAACCTCTCCGAAGTTCCCCTACATGTCAGGCTGGCCACCTTGGCGGCGGAGGATGCGGAGTTCTATAACCACGCCGGCTTTTCCGTGAGAGGAATACTACGGGCAATTATCAAAAATCTTCAAAAGAGAGAGCTTTCCGGAGGCTCAACCATAACCCAGCAGCTTGTAAAAAATGCTCTACTTTCTCCTGAAAAAACCATCACCAGGAAGGTCAGGGAAATAATTCTCTCAATGGGAGTGGAACTAACCTTTACCAAGGACGAAATTCTTGAAATGTACTTAAACGAAGTTTCATACGGAGGGACAGCCTATGGTATCGAGGAAGCTTCTCAGGTTTATTTCGGGAAAAACGTGGGGGAACTGACAGTCTCGGAGGCGGCCCTTCTGGCGGGACTACCCAAAAGCCCAACTAAATATTCTCCCTTCGGGGCAAACCCGGATTTGGCGATAGAGCGCCAGCAAGAAGTCCTTCACTTGATGAAGATAAATAAATATCTAACCGAGGAGCAGGAAGTAGCTTCTGCCGGCGAAACTCTAACGTTTGCAGCCAATAAAACCGACATCAAAGCTCCACATTTTGTCATGTATGTCAGGAGTCAACTTGTTGAAAAATACGGGGAAGAGGTCGTCGAAAAAGGAGGCCTTGAGGTGATCACTACCCTTGACTACTCCATGCAACAGATGGCAGAAGAGGTCGTCAAAAGCGAGGTCTCAAAACTTGGGAGGCTCAATGTGGGCAATGGGGCTGCCCTGGTGATGAGCCCGGGAAGCGGTGAAATTTTGGCCATGGTAGGCTCCAAAGACTATTTTGCCCAGGAGGCGGACGGAAACGTCAATGTCACTCTAAGACCCAGACAACCGGGTTCATCCATCAAAGTCGTTAATTATGCCTACGCCCTTAGTAACGAATATACTCCCGCAACCATTCTTGACGATTCTCCCGTAACTTTTTCGGTTCCCGGTCAGCCCCCTTATACTCCCAAAAATTACGACAGCGCCTACAGGGGGAGTCTTCCCCTGAGAAGTGCACTCGCCGAATCAAGAAACATCCCCGCCGTTAAAGTCCTTGCCTCTTACGGAGTAACTAAAATGATTGAGCAGGGCCAAAAGATGGGAATAACCACCTGGGATGATCCTTCAAAGTTCGGTCTTTCCCTAACTTTGGGGGGCGGAGAGGTCAAGCTAATCGATTTAGCTAAGGTCTATGCAACAATTGCCAACTACGGGGCGAGGCCCGAAATGGTGTCAATTCTTAGAATCACCAATTACAAAGGCAAAGTCCTGGAAGAATACTCCTGCTTACAAAACAATTTCTTAACAACCGCCCAAACTGCCGAAGCTGCCAAAAATGCCTGCGACTGGGAAGAAGTCCTTGACCCAAGAGTCGCTTATCTTCTTATCGACATTTTAAAGGATAACCAAGCCCGGGCTCCGGCTTTTGGAAGCAGTTCATACCTGGTAATTAACGGGCACCCGGAAGTGGCGGTCAAGACCGGAACAAGTAACGATTTAAAGGACAATTTAGCCCTCGGCTTTAACCAAAAATACCTAGTTGCTGCCTGGGTTGGCAATAACGACGGCTCTGCTATGAGCCGAATTGCCTCGGGTGTCACCGGCGCTTCCCCCATCTGGAATAAAATCATGAGTGCCCTTTTGGCTAAAGAGGAAAATCACGACTGGGAAGTCCCCGAGGGGTTAGTCAAAGTTAGCGTTTGTCCTTTAACGGGAACCCTTCCCTGCGAGGGCTGCGGGTCAAAAGCCGAATGGTTTTTGCAGGAAAAGGCCCCCAAAAGGGCTTGCAGTCCCGAAACCATCAAAAAAATCCAAGAGGATAAAGAGAAAGAAAAAGAAGGAAAAATTTTGGAACCGGCGACGAGTACCGAGGCTCCTTCAAGATTTGAAATACGCTTCGGGCGCTAAGTTCTTTTTTTAGTTGCCGATTTCGATTTCATAAATCTCTTTTGCTACGGCCGGAATAAGGCTATCCGCCTCAGACTCAATTGCCCCGTCGCTCATTAATACTAAGACGAAAGGCTTATTGGCAAAGACAATTCCGGCGTCATTAACCACATGGACTTCCCTACCGTACTTGTGGGCCACCCGAACATCATCGATTCCTTTGACAATCCAGTCTTCAAAAATCGTATCGGTCATAAATTCCAAAATCTCGTCTCTAGATTTTTCGTTTACCAACTCTTTCTCCCAAAGCTTTTTAAAAAACATTCCGATTTCATACGGGGTGGTTTTGTTTTTAGCCAATGAAGTCTTTGTCATACCGAGACTGTCGATATAATTCTGGATTTCGCTTTCCCCAAATGTTTTAACCAGTGTAATTTGGGCATTATTGTCTGATCTTTGTCCCATGGCCTCAACCAGTTCCCGGTAAGTCGAGTTACTCCCGGAAACTTTCTCGTCTAAGTCTAATTGCCCCGCTTCGTTTTTTTTGTAAACCAAGGTCATGATGGGAAGCTTAATTAAGGAGGCCGCCTGCATCTCTTCCCCTTCATTAACCCCGTAACTTGTCCCATCCGAAAGCCTAACCACATAGAGAGCATAGACTCCGGAAAGTCTTCTGATTTTATTATTAAAAAGGTTCTTGCCTTTCTCGGATTTCTCCCGACTTTCTTTGTTACCTTCAATAACGATGGTGCTTTCCCCCCAATTAAAGGAAGGCAAAGAAATTCTGGGAAACCCCGGCAGTTTAAAATTTCTAGCCGATAAAGAAAGAATTACTGAGGTCAGTACCGTAATGAGAATAACCACTAAAACCGTTATTCTTTCGGGCCGACCCCAAGGCTTTGGGGGTTCCTTTCTTTTCTTTTTGTTTTCGGGTTTTAGGTCCTTAAATTTTCTGGGATTTGGTCTTCTCTCCTCATGCTCCTCAAATTCTTCGTCCTCGTAGTCGTAATCTTCTTCTTTCTTTTTTTGAAAAATAGACATCAGAACATTTTACAATGACCAACTATTAATAACTATGTCTTCGTGTTTCTTTCGGCAAGAAAAGATTTGGAAATTCGAGGAAAGAAAAGAGGTTATTATTTACCCGAAAAGAGTTATTTTCTCCTTTTTTGCCAAACTTCCTCATTGACGATTGTAGTCGGTTTTTCCCCCTCTAGAGTATCCAGAATTGCCTCAACCGCCATCTCCCCCATTTTATTTCTTGCTTCCAAAGTAGCACTCGCTATATGCGGGGTGGTGATGGTATTCGGCATCGCCAAAAGTTCCGGATCGATGTTCGGCTCGTTATCAAAGACATCAAGAGCAACTCCGGCTAAGTGTCCGGATTTTAGTGCCTCCACCAAACCCCGCTCGTCAACGATCGGTCCTCTGGCCGTATTGATGAGAAAACTGCCTTTCTTCATGTTGGCAAGGGTTTCTTTATTAATCATGTGTCTTGTCTCATCCGTCAAAGGAACATGCAACGAAACAAAATCGCTTTTTGCCAAAAGCTCAGCCAAAGAGGCAAAGGTCACTCCCAGCTCTTTTTCTGCCTCTGGATCCGGGTCGTGTTTATTGTAAAGCACGGTCATGTTATAGCCTTTAGCGCGCCTGGCAACCATCGAGCCGATTCTCCCAAGTCCCACTATCCCTAAAGTTTTTCCGATAATATTCACGCCAATAAATATATCCGGCTCCCAGCCTTTATATCCTCCCCTACGAACCGCTTCATCGCTCTCCACTATCCTTCTCGCCAGGGCCAAAATAAGAGCCCAGGTATGTTCTGCAACCGCTTCGTTAACTTCTTCGCTCGGGGTATTAACAACCACTATTCCCCTATCGGTTGCTCCCTTGACATCGATATTATCAAAGCCAACCGCATAGTTTGAAATTACTTTAAGTTGAGGGCCGGCGGCATCCATCAAGTCTCCGTCAATTCTATCCGTGAGAAGAGATAAAATTGCGTCAACTCCCTTGACACTTTCAACAAGCTCCTCACCCGTTAAAGGCCTGTTAAATTCGGAAACCACAACTTCGTGTCCTTCCTCTCTTAATTTTTCTAGATGCTCTCCTGGAATCTTTCTGGTGACGAAAATTTTCATATAACTTCCACCTTCACTCCGCTAGAGCGGTATCTCTCCATCCACTCAGGCATTTCCGCCTCTTTTATTAAACCTCTTTGTGGTCCGACAAAACCAATGACCGATGCCGAATTAAGCGTTCCCCAAATCAAGGCTTCTTCCATGTTTTTGCCCTTAATAAGAGCGGCGAGGGCTCCGGAACCAAATGCGTCTCCGGCCCCGGTTCTTTCGTAGGCATCAACCGGTAAAACTCCGGCTTTTACGAACTTTTGCCCGTCGGTAATAAAAGAACCATTGGCCCCATCGGTCACAATCACCAGTTTGGGGCCAAGCTTACTGACGGCAAGTAAAAGCTCTTTTTCTTTTCCCCGGGAGTCGCCAAAGTCGCAAAGTTTTTCTGCCTCCTGCCGATTGACAAAAAGAAGGTGGGTCAAAGAAAGAACGTCCCCGATTCCGGGAATCCCCGCCCTTAATTGCCAAGTCCCTGGGTTAAAGGCAAGTTTAACGGTTGGATTTTTCTTGAGCCAATCGATGAAATGATTATAAAAGGCTCTGAAAGATTCCCCCATTGACGTAAGATAAACCCAGGAAGTCACCGGAAGCGCCACCGGAAACTCATAAGAACGGGGGGCGTGATAGGTAAAAATGGTGCGCTCCCCCGAATAATTAATGACGGTTGAATAATTAGAGGAGGTAGAAGGTTGTTCGATTGCAAAGGTCATATCGACTCCTTCGGCTTTTAGTTTTTCGACTATTAAATTCCCCACGTTGTCGTCTCCCAGCGTCAAAACTATTCCGGTTTTTACTCCCAGTCGGGTAGTTCCGACGGCGTTATTGGCCGCATTGCCGCCGACCGAAAACTCCAGATTCTTAACCGGAATTTTTTCTCCGTAAGAGAAAGCAATAAAACATTCTTTGGTATCAATTCGGCAAAGGGTCTCGCTCTCCGTGGGAGTCATAAAAACGTCGATTGAGGCGTCGCCTATTGAGAGTAAGTCAAAATTATTCATTTTCTAATTCTTTTTTGTATTCACCTCTCCTGGCCAGTGAATTCATTTTAGCACGGTGCAAAAGTACCGCTTGGGCCGCCTCAGTATTTTCGGCCTTGCCTTTCCAAATTTCCATGGCCGGTCCCTCAAGCGCCCTTTCAAAAGAAAAGCCTAACTCCCAGGGAATATCAGCGGCCTTGCAAATCTCGTTGAGCCTCTCGGTTGCTAGTTTCGCCTCCTGCCCACCCGAGAGAAAAACAATCGCAGGAACCTGGGTTGGAACAGAACTTCTTAAGGCCCGAATAGTCAACTCGGTAACTTGTTGGGGGGAGACGCTTTGTCCTGATTCCTTTCCGGACAGAACCATATTGGGTTTAAGAATCATCCCTTCCAAGTCCACCCCTTGGGTTTTAAGGGATTTAAAGACAGTTTGCAAAGTTTCGATGGTCACCTCTTCGCACCTCTCAATCGTGTGGGTACCGTCCATCAAGACCTCCGGCTCAACGATAGGAACAAGTCCTTTTTCTTGGCTCTCCCGAGCATACTCGGCCAAGATGCCGGCGTTTGCCTGAATACATTCCTGGGTTGGAATTCCTTCGCCTATTTTTATGACCGCCCGCCATTTGGTGAACTTGGCCCCCATGTCCACATATTGACCAAGTCTCTCTATTAGTCCATCCAAAC
>Ga0214473_10012378_pt1 | contig 10010 bp, 6 predicted proteins | sample RVTome_7_FD_203509 | JGI IMG/M metagenome (GOLD analysis project Ga0214473, IMG submission 203509) | Soil microbial communities from uranium-contaminated site in the Upper Colorado River Basin, Wyoming, United States - RVT98D197 | ecosystem: Environmental > Terrestrial > Soil > Contaminated >... | reverse complement strand
CACTCGACATGACGCTGCTTCCCGATTTCGGCCAGGTGCAATCCGACAACAAAGTGAAAAATATTTCTTTCCGGGAAGTGACATACAACGAGAACCGTTCCTTCTTCAAAGAAGGAACAGATATTTTTTCCAAGAACGATTTGTTCTACACGCGGAGAATCGGCAGGACACCCATGCTGTTCTACGATGTGCCGTTCATGCTCGCTCCCGGTGAAGAGCTCGAAGAAAATCCTTCGCAGGCAAAGCTGCTCAACGCATTCAAAATTTCCGGGAGAAACAACCAGGGAGTAGGGTTGGGAATTTTCAATGCCGTCACCGAAGAAATGTCTGCAATCATAAAAACTGCTGACGGCAGCCGCAGAAAAATTCTCACCGAGCCGCTCACCAACTATAACGTGCTCGTTGCCGACAGGCAAATCAGCAATTACTCGAATGTCTATTTCATCAACACCAACGTGACGCGCGAAGGCAGCTTCGATGATGCCAACGTCACCGGAACCGGCTTCACCTTCGCGGATAAAAAAAATCAATACGCCACCGATGGCGCTTTTGCTTTCAGCCAGCGTTTAACCTTCAGCGACATCAACGGTGGCGAAAAAGAAAGTATCACCGGCACGCGCTATTTCATTGGCGCGCGAAAAATCAGCGGCAATTTTCAGTTTGGCGCTTCGCATTCTAAGACAGACGAGAAATACAACCAGCTCGACCTCGGCTATTACACTATTCCCAACATCGAAAACACCGGTATATACACGCAGTATAGCTGGTATAAACCCTGGCACTCGCTGCGCGAAGGAAATATTAATCTCAGCAGCGACTACTCCGTGAATCCACTCACCCACGAACGTACTTTTTTTCAAATCAACATCAATGCATTTTCAGTCCTCATGAACTATCACGCCTTTTTCTTTGGTGGAGGACTCAACCCCAATTCTTCGCGCGACTATAACGAGCCCCGTGTTTACGGACGCTTCCACAACACCATTCCCTATTGGTTTGCATGGGCAGGCATCAGCAGCGACTATCGCAAAGCATTTGCCATTGACTTCACGTTAAACCTCAGCAACTTCATCGGGCAGCACATTTCCGAGGGCTATAGCACCAACACCATTCTCCGCTACCGCTTCAGCGACAAGTTCACCCTGCGCATCACGAACAACTTCAACTACGACCCCTACAATTTAGGATTCGCCAACGTCCTTCCAACGGATGAAATCATTTACGGACTTCGCATCCTCCACACCTACGAAAACATTATCTCCGGGAAATATATTTTCAAAAACGACATGGCGCTCACCCTCAACGCGCGCCACTACTGGAGCACGGGCGAATACCGTCAATACCTCAACCTCCTCCATGACGGCAGCTTCTCGGCTCATTCCGCCTATCCCTACAATCACAATTTCAATTACAACGTCTTCAACATAGACCTCGTCTATTCATGGCAGTTCGCCCCCGGCAGCAATCTTTCCATCGTCTATAAAAACGCCATCGAAACCTCCACCGATAAAATCACCGTCAATCTCAACGAAGATTTCAAAACCACACTCCGCGCTCCCCAATCCAACAGCGTTTCTCTCAAGGTGATTTATTATTTGGATTATTTGTATCTGAAAAAAAGGTAATCGATAAAAAAAATCCTCTTCTTATATAAACGAAGAGGATTTTTTTATTGGATGGAAAAAACTCCCGCAATGCTACGGGACAAGCTACGCGTTGGAGACGCGGAGCTTTGCGGATGCGGGGGTTGCTCCGTTGGGGTTGGTGAGGGTTACCTGATGCCCGAAGGTGTTGGTGATTTGACCGCCTGCTGGAATTGATGCTGCGGTGAGAACATCGCAAGCTACGGCACCGCCACAGACGAATACGGGAATTGTTCCGACATTGATGATGGGACTGTTTGCAATTACGCCATCGGTTGTGACAGAGTTGTTTGCAGGTACATTGACTGTGATTGTTGAAGTGCCCGGACCGCTGACGAGTTCGAGAACTTTAGAGAAAGTGAAACGCTCACGGGTTGCGGGAACATCGCGATAGTATTTCTGACCGTCTTCGCAGAGGTTGGTGATTTTTTTATGGAAGGTGTTGTTGGCTGTTATTTTTTCATCGCGTTTTTCGCTGCTGCCTTGCTCGGCTCCTTTGAAGCTTAGATAGAGTGAATCGAAGTTTGCACTGGCTGTGCTGAAATCGGCCGGGAATGTAGGAGTCATTCCACCGGTATTTAATTCGGGTGTGTGGTCTGTAATGAATGTGCGACCGGATTGCATGAGTGAAGAAACGCTTTCCCAATCGTTTCCGGCTGCCTGTGCGTAGTGTGCGTAGCCGGCTGCTTCGCGTTTTGTTTTAAATTCGTTTTCAGGAAATGAATCACGGATGAGAGATTCGAGTTCGCGCCATATAATGAGTGCATCGGAAGCGGCTTCTTCCATTTGTACTTTGAAGGTTTCCTGTGCTTCGCCACGCTGCTGAAAATCGGGAAGAGCTTTTGCAGCAAGGATTTCGGCACGCAGTGCTGCTCCGAAGGGAATAGTGTAGGTTGTTTTTTTGGTTTGGAAGAATGCCTGGTTTAAATCGAAGGAATCCATGATGAGTAAGGATACTGCGTAGAGCTCGTCCTGAGTGCAGTTGTAAGCTTGTTTGATGGAGGAGATTTGAAGTGCCATAGTAAATTGAATTAAGAGTTAAGAATTAAAAATTAAGAATGGGTTGAAAAGAATGATGGGGCAATAGTGAGGAGAAAAGATATTGCCTGCAAGAAAAACTATTGAACAAAAAGTGAATAAAATATTGGAAATGACTTAATTGGAATGATTGAAAGGATTTTTTATAAATGCGTTTTAAATTGGGGGATTTCAGGAGCAGGAGTGTGAAATTTCGGGAATGATTTTTGGTAGGTGAAAACCGGACTGGTGTTTTCAGTTTTGTGCATTGAGGTTTTGAAAATTAAAGCGGACTCTTTAGTTTTCTTTCCGGGGTTTTTGAAAATCAGTTCAGATATTTTAGTTGTCTTTACAGGGCTTTTGAAAATTAGTTCTGACCGTTTCGATAAGCTCTCCGACCGTTTGAAAATTAGTTCCGACTCTTTCGACAAACTCTCCGACCGTTTGAAAATTGGTTCCGACTGTTTCGATAAGCTCTCCGACCGTTTGAAAATTAGTTTCGACTCTTTCGACAAGCTCTCCGAGCGTTTGAAAATTAGTTCTGACTCTTTCCACAAGCTCTCCGACCGTTTGAAAATTGGTTTTAACTGTTTCGATGACTGCTCCAGGACTTTGAAAATTGGATTTGACTGTTTCGATGTGGAATTTGAAAAGAAAAGAGGGATGTTTGGGGTGATTGTGGAGGTGGTTGTGTGAACTTTGATTAATGATGATTGAGGTGATTAGTTTGATTTTATTTTTTTGTTTATTCTAACCGCAGGATTAGTTTTCAATTCTCCGTCAAGAATCATTTGCTTCTTTACAAGATAAGTCGCCTGGCGGGAAATATTTAATCTCTTTGCAATTTGCACAGTAGAAAATCCTTCTTTGAGAAGCCGTTTGATAAGGGGAACCCTGCTTTTCTTATTGCGCAGAAAGAGTCCGTTTCTCCGTGCAATTGTGTAAATCCGGTTTCGTGTTATTTTCAAACGAGCAGCTATTTTTTCTACAGGTACGTTTTGATTCAGTTGTTGAATTATCTTTTCATTTCTTTCTTTAAGCCGGGGTTGTTCTTTAGGTGTTTTCATTGGGGGAGATTGTGTGAACTGTGATTAATGATGATTGAAATGATTGGTGTGATTTTATTTTTTGTTTACCGCAGGTTTGCAAAACCTGCGGAGCGGGACTTGAGGGACTTTGGGGACTTGTTGAAACCGCAGGATTGGAAATCTATGCTGTTCAAAACCTTGACTTGGAATCCTGAAAGGATTCAAGGTTTATAGAAAATAAGTTCCGATAAGAACGCTGATGCCGAAGGTATCACACAAACTTGGGAAGAACAATAATGTTCGATGCCTTCGGCATCGTGTTAGCGCGGATAATTCGATTTCTATAAACGTTAAATTCCTTCGGAATTAAAATCATATTCGTGTTTTGAACAGTACTGATTTATAATCCTGCGGAGCGTAGTTCATGTTACTGTTGCTACCGAGATTTGACAGAAGTTAGCTGTCACTTCTTATTTCTTGGATCATCGGCAGGATTAACATAGTTGATTCCCCAGGGTCCCATGCCATGTAATTGGATGATGCATTCCTTCTTGGAGAAGGCATAGTGGCGAGTGCCGGTAAGCATCACTGCAAATCCTCCTGTGGGAATTTCCTTCGCTGCTTTTTCATCAAACTTTTCTCCAACTCCCATATAGAAAGAGCCTTCAATAACAGTAATATGCTCATCGGCAGGATGCCAATGCGGCTTTATCATATAATCAGCCGGAAGTTTTATGCGCATGGTGAACAATCCCACTGCTTTGGGGTCGCCTTCTATCACTGCTGCTTTCGCTCCGGGCGGCAATGACGGAGGAGCATCTACCCATTTAATATCAGCCGGCATAACCATGATATGGTCGGCAGGTGTTTGAGTCATTCCCGGCATTTGCGCCTGAAGTTTTACTACGCTGAAGATACCTAATAATATCAAGACAGCTACTTTGTGTTTTACTTTCATTTTATTTGATTTTAAGTTTTGCCTACTCTGTTCGGTTTTCGGCTGCCCCGGTTTAAATTTTTATTTCATCAATCTCTCTCATCAACCTCTCGGTTTCCGAGAGCGCGACCATTATTTTTTGATAGTGAATGATGTCATCGAAAGTAAGTGTTTTTTATTTAATGGACGGGCGAAGTTGCCCATTGCATTGGCTTGCGCACGAAACTTCGCTAACTGGGATTTTATTTGCTATGAAATACTTTCCATAAAATACATATCAATCTTTCCCTTATTCTTTGCGTCAATCTTTCCTTTCATCATCTTCAAAAAACTCATGCGCTGTACCCGCGCGATGATGTTCCTGTAATTGATTTATAATTGCTGATGCACGTTTTCCGTGATGAAATATTTTTTCAAGGTTCTCATTCAATACATTCATAGCTGCCCGTTTTTCTTCTTCGGTTGCAACTTCAGTTGTTATATCATCCATCAGTTGTTTTGATATCTCTGAGAAATTATTTACAAAGTTCAACGGGTTTTGAATTTCATGAGCCATACGCTTAGCCATTGTTCCAAAGGCAGCCAGCTTTTCTGATTGTATCACTTGCTCCTGCGCAGCTTTCAGATTTTCCAAAGCCGTTACAAGCTCCTGGTTTTTTTCTCTTAATTCAATGGTAGCTTTACTTATTTCTGATTCCAGCACTTTCTGCCTCACGCGCAACGCATTTGTGCGATACCTGAACCAGCCGATAGTGGAACCAACCACAACAAGGACAAATAAAATTCTTGCCCAGGTTGTTTTCCACCATGGCGGAGTAATTGTAATCTGCATCTGCGCTCCTGATTCATTCCAGGTACCATCGCTGTTACATGCTTTTACTTTGAATGTGTAATCTCCCGGTTCAAGCTTTGGATAGCTTACATACCTGCGTGTGTCGCTGAAAATCCAGTCATGGTCAACTCCTTCAAGCATATAAGCGTAACGGTTGTCCTGGCTGCGGTAGTAACTTAATGCAGCAAATTCAAAGGTGAGACGATTCTCATCATATTTCAGATTCAGATGTCCGTCACCGATGGGTGTTTCCCTGTCAAAAATTTTAAAGGAGGAGATGACCACCGGGGGAATTGATTTTTTGTTTTCAATCATGTCGGGGTCAATGATGTTGTATCCTGCAACTCCTCCAAAAAGCAGCGTGCCGTCTTTCAGCTTTATGGCAGCATTTGTGTTGAATTCATAATTCTGAATGCCATCTTTCTCGCTGAAATTCCGGCAGGAATAATCAACCGGATTGAACCTGCATAAGCCATTATTGGTGCCCATCCACAACATGCCGTTATCGTCACAAACCAGGGTATAGATTTGGTCATTAATCAATCCGTTTGCAGTGGTGAAGTGTGTGAAATTATCCTGTTCCTTGTTGTAGCGGTTCAGTCCGCCACCGTTTGTTCCTATCCAAAGGTTTCCTTTCTTATCAAGACATAAGCTCCTCACGTTGCTGTTGTGCAGGCTGTTTTGATTGCCGGGAATATTGTAATAGCGTTTCCACTTTTTTGTTTGCTCGTTATAGAGGCACAATCCGTTTTCAGTGCCGGCCCAAATATTTCCATCAGCATCTTCAGTAACAACAAAAGCGGTTACCGGGGGAAGAGCAGATGAATCTTTCGCATCAGGAAAATTGTACTCAAACTTTATCTCATTTATCTTTTCAAAATTCAAAGCATTGCAATTAACCATGCATACACCTGAAAACTGGGTAGAAATCCACATCCTGTTTTTACTGTCACAAAAAAGATTTCTGAATATGCTTTCATTAGTTACCCTCAGAGGATGCGGTCTTATCGAAAAAGAGCGCTTCAGCCTTGTATTATAAATCACCAATTCACCGTACCCGCTTCCAATCCACACATTACCCGTACTGTCTCTTGCAAGTGAGTTAAAGCCCTGGCGGATTTCAGCGCTTAACGGGCAGAGGTGTTGAATATTGATGAACTGTTGACTCTCTCTTGAATAACTGAACAATCCATTCAAGGTGGCAATCCAGTAACCGTCATCCGTTTCCACAAAGCTGCGTATGTTGCCTCTCCAGCCCTGCACTTCAGTGCTTGAATCTTTCGCAGTGGCCGGAACAGCAGTTTTAAAAAGAACAGTAACGGGTTCCATCTTTACCGGGCCATGTGCAACGCACGAAGCCCATATTACCCCGTTTTCATCAGGCAAAATATTGGTAATCATATTCCCGGGCAGGCTGTTTGAATTTCCGGGTTCATGAATGTATTGTGTCAATTCACCTGTAGATAAGTTATAATGTATAATGCCCATTTGTGCTGTTCCCAGCCACACTCCGCCATTATTATCTGCCGTGCACGACAATATCATTCGGTCGCTCAATGCTGATTCAGGAATTTTTTTATTCACGTAAACCTGCAGCTCTTCACCTGTTCTGACGTTGATGATGTTTATGAATCCTGTTATAGAGCGAATGATAACCAGTGAATCGTTAAAAGGAAGATAGTAAGGAAAAGCATAGTCGAAATTGTCTGTGTGTTTTAAATCAAGGTGCCATTCAAAAGATTTTGCAGCGGGATTAAAACGAAATATGCTTTTCTTATTAAAGAGATAAAAATTGTCACCGGTAAAAAATATATCTGCAACGGTTGAACTGTCTTCTGTTCCTTCACGGCTAAGGATTTTTACATCACTGACCATTTTCGATTTTTCATCTAAAAAGAGTAAGCGGGATTTTCCAGCACTTTTAATTGAAATCAACATACCGCCACCGCGAGATGGTATAACCCTCCAGTCAAAAAGCAATGGGTTTTTGCCGGGCGATGCCAGATCCATCCAGTGATAGTTTAATTGATGATTGGGAAGCGCAAAGCGCTCAATGCGGGTTTTGCTTATTTTGAAAACTGAAGATTTGCTTAATACCCAGTAATGGTCTCTCACGCCTTTTACTTCGCCAATTTTAAACAGGTCTAAGCTATCGCCAAAAGGCAGTTTAAAAGTAAAAGATTCCGTTGCCGGGTTGTATTTGCAATACCTGTCCCCTGATTCAAAATAAATATCACCGAATCGCGGAAACGCTCCAACCCATGTATTATTAGTGCTCAGACTGGTGCTGTCATCAGGATTGTGACGGAACACTTTAAAGTTATATCCATCAAACCGCGTAACGCCTTCTTCACCGGTAAGCCAGATGTAACCGGTGGTGTCTTTATAAATGCCGGTTATGCTTCCTGATGGCAGCCCCTGTTCCTGGGTGTAATTGGTGAAAGTGTATTGCTGCTGTGCGAAGCAAGGATGCTGAAACCACCGATGCATCGGGGCAAGCAAGTTCAGCATGACAAATAATGAGATAATTTTTTTCATTTATTTCCCTTCCACAATTTTTATTTACTCTTCCGTTAATTCATACAACTGATAAACGAGATTATCTATTTGTGCATCGAGTTCGGTGCATCTGCGCTGGTGACTTTTCCATTGACAAATAATTCGTTCCATGCAGGATTAAACTTATTGATGAGCGCTTCTTTTTTTATTCTTGAATATCCTTTGATTTGCTTTTCTCTGTTAATAGCCAAATCTACAAAATCAAACAGTTCAAAATAAATCAACTTATCTACATTATATTTTTCAGTGAAACCAGGAACCGTTTTGTTTTTATGTTCATGGCAACGTCTTACTAAATCATTGGTCATGCCGGTATAAAGAACAGTATTGTGTTTGTTCGTCAGAATGTAAATGTAATAGCAATGTATTTTCATGTGATGCGAAAGTAAAAAAGAGATTCCTCACTGCGTTCGGAATGACAGCGGGCCTTAGGGGAAGACGGGGAGATTCCTCACTGCGTTCGGAATGACAGCGGGGCTTAGGGGAAGACGGGGAGATTCCTCACTGCGTTCGGAATGACAGCGGGCCTTAGGGGAAGGAAGCAGGGCGCGGCTTTCAGCCGCGCCCTGTTGTATTCTATAATATTCAATGTCATTCCGAACGGAGCAAAGCGAAGTGAGGAATCTCTATTTCCCCTCCACAATCCTTATTTCCTCTTCCGTTAATTCATACAACTCATAAACCATTTGGTCTATTTCTTTATCGGTTGCATCAATGTTTGCTTTCAGCTCTTGTGCTTTTTTTTGTTCCTGTAAAAAATAGGTTTCCCATTCGGCTTCGTCTGAGGGGGAAAGTTTTTTCTTCTTCTTTGCTAACTCTTTTACAAACTCTGCATAAGAGAGCTGATACCATTCCTGTAGTTTGTTTGACAGTTCTGTTAACTCAAATTTTCTTTCTATGCTTCTTTGAAATTTTTGTGATGCTTCCTGCAACTGTTTTGTTGTTTTTATATTACTCTCTGCTTTTGCGGCTAAAGGATGTTCGTTGTTAAGTTCAATATCAGGAATTGGTATTTGCTCAAAGTATTGCGGCTTGACTTCAATGTATCCACCACTTCTGACCACACAAATGGAAGTAAGGAAATACCAAATTAATTTAGAATTGATAAGAGCTAATAATGCTTTATTATCCGTTGGAAAAATTACACTGGGTGCGTTGATGTAATAACCTTTATCATCAAAGCAAAATCTATTTGATGCTTGCAAATTTGCCCAAGTGATTTTAGGGCTTTCAAATAATTTATAATAGTCAACACTGTCTTGAATTTCAAACCACTTATACGGACCAGGTTTTCTGCCAACAGTTTGCTCAGGATTATTTCTTGGTTCAAGTTTTTCTTTGTTGACTTCAAGCCATGCTTTTATGCCCGGATATTTTTCTATGTCAGTTCCTCTCCTTGTGAAAATAATATACTTGTCAATGACGGGAGCATTCCATTTATCTAAATCTACTCCTTCGTAAAATGGTTTTATTAATTCTACATCAGCAGGAGAATTTTTTAAAATGATTTCTTTTTCTTTTGAAGTAATTATAAATGCTTCATTAAAACCTGTCTTAATTCCGTAATAGCATTTGGTAAATTTCTCTCTAATCGTTTTATGCTTTTGAATCTTAGCTGAAACTTTATTGGCTTCTTTAGAATTGAAAGTCCAATTGTTTTCATCCAATGAATTTTGTTCTACAATAGTTTTGTTGTAATATTCAATATCTATTCCTTTCGGGTTTGCAGTAGATGGAATTTTTGAATAGACAAAAGTGTTCTTCTCCAAACCTGTTGAATTGTTTTGAGCAATCAAAATAATAGGATAAGTTGTTGCTCCTTCAAAGATTTGAATTTGCGTGAAATCAATCAACTTAATAAACTTCACATTTGCCTTTAAGTATTTTCTCAAATCAATTCCTGCTGTTGTTTTATCAAAAGTATTTGAGATGAATGAAAATATTCCGTTTGGTTTTAAAATGGTAAATGCTTTTTCATAGAAGTAAGCAAAGAG
>Ga0214473_10012377_pt1 | contig 10011 bp, 10 predicted proteins | sample RVTome_7_FD_203509 | JGI IMG/M metagenome (GOLD analysis project Ga0214473, IMG submission 203509) | Soil microbial communities from uranium-contaminated site in the Upper Colorado River Basin, Wyoming, United States - RVT98D197 | ecosystem: Environmental > Terrestrial > Soil > Contaminated >... | reverse complement strand
AGGCTTCTGCGATAAGCTTGCATTTCGCCAGGATTGGATCGAAGGCAAGCGACTCGAGCAGGGGAGGATTCGAGAGCGGATACCCTAATGGGTCTCTCCCAAGGATGGAGGCGAGATCAAATCGAAAGCCATCGATGTGGTACTCAGAAGCCCAGTAGCGCAGGCAATCCAACACGATATTCCTAACCACCGGGTTATTGCAATTTAATGTGTTGCCAGTCCCGCTGAAGTTAAAATAATAACCTTCAGGCGTCAGCATATAATAAGTCTTGTTGTCAATGCCCTTGAATCTAAGAAAACTTCAATCCCGTTGCGGTGGAGCTCTTTGACCAGGGCTTTAAGTTCATCCACCTGCATACCCAATTTCCCGGTTGCAGCCAGGCCTGATTTTGGCGCAAAAAACCCCACAGTGCTATAGCCCCAGTAGTTCATTAGCGTTTCACCGGTCTCAGGGATGATACGGCTGTTTTCAAATTCATCAAATTCATAGATCGGCATTAACTCAACACAATTCACCCCAAGTTCTTTTAAGTAAGGTAACTTTTGCCGGATTCCAGCAAAGGTGCCTGGAAACTTTACGCCAGATGAGGGGTGGCGGGTGAAACTGCGCACGTGCATCTCGTATATTACTAAATCCTCCATTGGGATTTCCAGAGGCCGGTCGTCAGCCCAATCGAAGTCATCGAAGACCAGCAAGGAACGGTGAAGGAAAATATCATCCCAATTGGGGGGTTTCCCCCACACATCCCGACCACTGACGGCTTTGGCGTAAGGGTCCAGGAGTATCTTCGAAGAATCAAACCGATGGCCTTGTTGAGGATCAAAGGGACCTTCCATACGGTAGCCATATTCTATGTTTTCGTAACTCAGGTCAAAAACGATCATGGCAAAGACATCCCCGATGCGAAACTCATCCGGAAAGGGAATCTCAACCTTCGGTTGTGGCTCACCTTTATTAAATAGCACCAGTGTGCAGGATGTCGCATGGCTGGAATAGATTGAAAAATTGACACCTCCTGGGACGAAGGTGGTACCAAAAGGAAAAGGTTTCCCGGGACGCAACTTGAAACCCTGGTATTCGTGCGTAGGATATGCATCTACTCGTTCCATAAATTTCCCTTTTCAATAGGAGAGATTCTTCAAACCATCGTCCAGGGTTTCAAGGTAAGTAAAAAAGTCAAGAAATCCCGTCATTGCCATGGTATCGCGGATATCTTCAGAAAGACCGACTAAAACAACTTTCCCGCTCTTCCCAATGATTGTCCGGTACATTACCAACAGCATACGCAAGCCTGCGCTAGACATAAAGGCTACTTCACTCATATCCAGAATCATCTTCACATTAGGAATTGCGAGCAGCATAATTTCAGCCTGGACATTGGGTGTCGTATTACCATCCAGGTCACCTGCCAATCTCACGACATTCACATCCTGAACGATTGATCGAATTACTTCCACGCGCCACACTCCTCCAGATCCAATTGAATGAACGAGTAAGTGTTAATCAGCCTGGTGCTTGTTTTTTTTAAGCATAAGCCGGAAACCCCTCATCGCTTTTATTATTCAATCTAAACAGGTTCAACCCGCACCTTGACTCTCAGCTGGTCTTTCGATGCCGGTAATTTAACGGTCAAGGCATTCGCATCAAAATTCTGGTATGGTTCGTCATTTATCCAAACTCCACCAATTCGAATGCTGCCTGCTGGCAGGATGTCTGGTTTAACCCGCAGAATATTGCGTTTAAATCCATCTGGCCGGGGCTTAAAGTAAAGGTCCAACGGTCGTTTGGTAATCAGCAAATTCGTATAAGTTTGAGCCAGAAAGGCCAGCTCAAAAGAATGGTAGCCACTCATCGAATGGCTGCCTTTGAAGCGTTCAGTCCCCATTAAGTAGGGTATACCCGATGCCAGGACATTAAAATACACTGCTCCATCATCATGATCAAGGAAAAACGCATTGTAAAATGATGAGGATTCACGGGCAATCCGTAAGTATTCATCTTCTTTCAGCACACCATTCAAGATCAGGAAAGCCAGAATCCCCTGTTCTTGCTGCCACCAGGCTTTTCGGTCGTGGAAGGCAAAGCGATGAAAACTCTGCCCGGATTTCAGTTCCCGTTCCATCACATCGTACCAACCGCCACGTTGCTGGTCTCCGCCAATCGAGGGCATTACAGAGGCAATTTGACGCGCCAGCTCAACATACTCGGGCTTAGCTTTCAAACTATTCATACGCATCAGGTTCCAGGAAATTTTCAAGTTGTGTCCCACGACCCCCCGATTTTGCTGCCACATGTGCGTCCGGTCCGCTGACCAGTCTTCAAAGAATTTTTCTTGCACAAATGGATTTTCAGCGTAATTTGGGAAGTATTTGGCGATGGTATCGAAGGTATATTCCAGCATCCGGGCGTAGCGATCCTCGCCGGTAGCCAGGTAAAGATTGATCAAATAAGCTGGGGCATGATCGCCTACTGAGTTCCAGTTCTTCTTACCGCGATTCGCTCCCAAGGATTCACTGCGGGGATCCAAACTAATCGGATCGAGATGCGAAAAATAGCCACCCCTGTTTCGGTCGAGGTAAAAACGATCGAACAGGTCTATGGTCATCTCAGCATCGCGCAAAATGAGCGGATCTCCGGTTATTCGATAAGTCTGGATTGGTCCCGCCAGGGCGTAGATCTGCTCATAGGCCGGGATAGCATCATAATCGTCGCCAAACTCAGAAGCGAAAACTTTTGTCTCGCGATGTCCTTTTACGTCTACGCCGTGATACCAGTAAACGATATTTTCATCAGTATCGTAAAAGCGCATGTGCTCGCGTAAATATTCGGTGCCTCGTTCAGCGCCTTCAAGATAGCGGTCATCGCCGGTGAGCAGATAGGCGGTTGCAAAGCCATATACCAACCGCGAAATGGTGTCGGTTTCCTGGCGGTAATTATCAGTCGCCTTTTCACCAGTCAGAGTAATCGTGGTGCGGTAATTATCATAGTTGACCTTACCATCTGGAAATTGAGCACTCAAATAAAAATTACCCAATTGCCGAATTTGCTTTACCCACCAATCCGGTTTTTCGACGACATATTCGTCGGATTTTACGCCTAAGAATAGAAGGAATTGAGCCTCAAAATTGAAATCGCTTCCTTCCGGGTAAAAAGTACCATAAGTATATAAAAACCTTCCCGGGACCAGCATCTCGCGCATCGGTCCGGTTGAATCCTGGTAAGGGTCACCCAGGTTTCGGACAAGCTGAGCATAGGTATTGCTCTTGAGCTGGATGGAATACTCCTTACCTCCACTGGTTTTAACGATGTATGAATCCGTGCCACGATCATATTTTGTTACGTAGCCCGCAATGGTATCTGAAAATGTAAAACCGATATTATTCATCCTGAAATCTCCATACGATTAGATTAAACTGTAACTTGCATTAATCGACGTCCTCTTGAACGCTTAACTGTTTATGGTGTATCTGGTCCAGTGATGTAGGCACCACATAAATCAAGATGATTACCACAAAGATCAGCTTGGTAATGAGCGGGCTGAAGAATGCCACCCCAATCGAAACAAGATAAAGCACCGGGGCGATCAATACCCTGCGATGGACAAAGAAAACCAGGTCGGGGTCGATATCCGAGTCAACCAGACGCTTGTTTTTTGAGGCATACCACCAAATGAGGTCCAGCACCAACCCGGTCAGCATCAGCCATAAGGCATAAGAAGCCAGGGCGAGGGTATCATCCCCATACTCGCCAACTAACCCGGCAAAAAATGGCATCATAGCCACGAACATCAAAAACAGGATGTTCAACCACATCAGTACCCGGTCATGGCGCTTGATATGTTTGAACATATTGTGATGGCCGATCCAATAAACTCCCAGTACGATGAAAGCGACCATAGTACTGGCAAACTTGGGGAGCAGCTGAGAAAAATAAGCCCACATCCCACCTTCCGGAAGATGTTCGGGCACGGCGAGCTCCAGCACTAAAAGCGTGATGGCAATCGAAAATACACCATCGCTGAGAGCGGCGATGCGCTCATTACCTGGTGCGCCTCTGAGAATTGCCGGCTTTTGTTCTCTATTCTCCATGACATTTGCCTGAACTATTTGGACCTTTTTTGATGACGGGATCCCGAAACTGGTCTAGCCAACCCGTTGAGGCGGGTTTTCTTGATCGACGTAGCCTTGCGAAATTTCTACAATATTTCCATCCGGGTCTGCCAACCATACAGACCGCCAGCCGGAAATAAAATCATCAAAATCCAGCGGTCCAAGCGTGATACGTGCATCGGTACCCATATCAGCCAGTTTTCGATCTACATCCTCCACCTGAAATGCGATGTGGCGAAGACCGGGATAAGTAGGACCATCACTTTGGAACGGAGGCAGCGGTGACTCGCCTTTCGATTGGAACAGCTCGAGGTAAGTATTACCAGACTTAATAAAGAGAATTTGTTCATTACCCAGTGAGATAACGCGTGCCCGCTGGAAACCAAAATAGCGGGAGTAAAATCGCTCGGTAACCAAGAGATCCTTACAAGAAAGAGCAATATGCGAAGAAATTAACATTACTTCATCCTTTTTATGAAACGATCCGTGTTAAGCCTTCTCATACAGCAGATCAATGATCTTCCTGGCAAAAAGATGACAGTGCCCGCCTGTCCGCCCGGTCACCAGGTCACCATCCACAACCACATCTTGATCCGTATAGACTGCGCCCATGTTTCGGGCATCACCGATCAGGTTGTTATGTACAACGACCTTTCGACCACGCACCAATTCTGGTGCAGACGATACCAGCCACATCCCATGGCAGATGATTCCCTTGAGGATGCTCTTTTCAGCAAAGGCGCGCTTAATGAATTCAGTCGCAGGCGAAATTTTAGTTACGTCCTCGGTATAACGCAGACGATCAGAAACGAAGGACGAGGGGACGATGATGGCAGCATAACTCTTGAGGGTTTTGTCATCCACATCCTCAAGACTCTCAACATGACCTTCAAACGGGATCTTGTATTCATGTCCTTTGAAATTGGAGACCAGCGCCTCTGAAGTTACACCCCACATACGCGTAAGAAAGTGGAGATCAACACCTTCCTCAGCGAAACGGTGTTTATAGTACCAAATTTCGGGCTCATAATAGTCACCCTCGATTAATATCCCAATTTTCTTTCCTTGTAATTTCATCGCTTTACTCCGTAAGGCGTACCTCTGTAATGGGGATCTGCTATGAGGCTGAAGCATGATCTTTCTTGATCATGTCACTGGCTTTTTCGGCAATCATCAAGATCGGTGCGTGGATATTGCCGGTAGTAATACTCGGCATAATACTGGCATCAGCAATCCGCAACCCTTCAACGCCATAGACCCGTAACTGGGGATCCACTACCGCCATGGCATCCTGACCCATTTTGCATGAGCCTACCTGGTGGTGATAGGAATCGCAACGGTTTCTGACAAACTTAAGTAAATCGGCGTCAGTCTTGTACTCAGGCCCAGGCAATAACTCACGCCCGGTGAATGCCTTGGAAAAAGCCTTGGTGGCAAATATTTCACGACTCATTCTGGTCATTTGGACCATACGCCGTACATCAGCTTCTTCTGATAGATAATTGGGATTAAGCACAGGTTTGTCCAGCGGGGAACGGCTGCCCAGGCGTACCCAGCCCCGCGATAGCGGACGCTGTAAGCCGGGAATTAAGGAAACCGAGTTAGGGTTACTTTGACCGACAATGACATCGAAAGGCAGATGGACAAAATTGAATTGCAAATCCGGCACGGTTAATCCCGGTTCAGACATGCAGAATAAACCAGCTTCTGATGTGTTTAGATGACCCGGCGCGACTGGCTCTTTGGTTTCCATAATCGCCCCTGTCAGGACATGGTTATGGAAATTCTCGCCCACACCGGGCAAGTCGACCACGACCGGCTTATCAAACTCTTGTAACTGCTTGGCGCTGCCAATCCCGGAGTTTAATAATAAATGAGGAGACTCGAGGGCGCCTAAACACACAATGACCTCACGCGTTGCACGCACTGTTTTTAGCTCGCCATTTTGCACATACTCCACGCCTATACAGCGCTTACCCTCAAAGAGAAGGCGAGTCGCTAGGGAATTGGCACTCAAAGTCAGGTTAGACCGCTTCAGGGCTGGCAGTAAATAAGCGACTGCATCACTATTCCGTTTGCCGTCCTTGCCGATGTTAACATGGTGCCAGCCAACCCCTTCCATTTGGGGACCGTTAAAGTCTTCTGTGGAGGGGAACCCCAGCTCGCGGCAAGCCTTAATAAATAGCGGCGATAAGGGATGATGCTGGTGATTTTTAGGGTTGATCAGGTTCAGGGGACCGCCCTGACCGGTCAGGTCGCTGGTTTTATCCTCCTGGTTTTCCATCTTCTTAAAATAAGGCAGGACATCTTTATAAGCCCAACCAGGGTTACCGTTGTAAGCCCAGTTGTTATAGTCCTCCGAATGGCCGCGGATGTGCATCATCAGATACAACTGGCTGGTGCCGCCAATGATTTTGCCACGCGGCTCATATATTTGGCGACCATTCAAGCCTGCTTGGGGGACAGTGGTATAGCCCCAATCAATTTCCGAGCCTAATAACATAAACCACACGGAAGGATTTTCGACATTCGGATCAATCTTGGTCCCACCGGCTTCCAACACAAATACCTTAGCCTCCGGCTGCTCGCTGAGACGGTTGGCAACTACAGATCCCGCAGAACCCGCGCCAACGACAATAAAATCATAATCACTCATGCTTAACCTCCCGAGATTTGGCGCAGGAATGGCGCAAACGGCTTCGAATCGTGCACATTGCGCATGTAGGCGATCTTCCCATCCCGGAAACGGAAGAAATTCATGACATCCGCTTCGATCGGCTCATCCGGATACTTGGCAGCCAGGGCGGAGATGTGAGAAACGACTGCACCTGCATCCCCTTCGACCACCATGGACTTGAGCACATTTTGGAACCTGGCATAAGCCTGTCCCATCCCGGCCATCATCGGACGGAGCGTAGCCAAGCCAACAATACGCCCAGCCAGCTGCTCATCCATTTCCATATCTTCCGTAAAAAGATCACACCAGGCATCCCATTTACCGGCGTTCGCAGTTTCATAGTATTTTCGAATCGTTTCGTGATTATCCATGTCCCTTTTCCTTTTTCTGACAAGTCACATGGCCGGCGCGCTTAGCTACATCAAGCTCAAGGCATCCGGCCTTTTGCCACCAGGCTTTATTTCACAAGTTTTCTTACCATCATCGCAGCAGAAAGATTACGCTCCCGAAGAGGCTCTTCCGCCCACACCAAGCTGCTGCATCATACCAAGCAAATCTTCCTTGCTCAAACTCTCCACGATTTGACTACCGAAAAAACGGTTGATGATGATCTGACATCAGGGTTACTTTACCCTTCCAAATCTGCCCTGGGAGGCTTCTTATTTTCCTGCGACGGCGCTCATATTGCTCTTCCTGCGTCCGAAATTTTTTATGACTGACCAGGCATTGGGATGGCACCGAGCTGCATCATCAGGCCAAACATATCCAGATCGATCCAACCGTCGGTTACTTTTTGATTCACAACCCGAAAAATGCGTGTACCGGTCCAACGAACTATTTTATTGGAAGCGGGAATACCCATAAAAGCACCGGTATGCTTCCCCTGGATCACGCCGCGCCCGACCACTTTATCTCCCTCTGCAATCAGGTCTTCGAAGGTGTACCAAAGATCAGAAAATGCAGCCGAGAACATCCGGTAGGCGTCTTTCAACCCATCGACACCAGGTCGTTGGCCTGGCAGGGCATTATGATCTACGAAGCCTGGGTCTACGTATTCGTCGAAGCGATCCAACTCACCGATGTTGGTGGCATAGACATAGCGGGAAACAATAAAACGGTTATGATCGATACTTCCCGGCTCGATTTTTCGCGTGAGCTGATTGTGCAGGGCACCCAAATCAGGTTGTCCATGATGTTCAACAATTCGCCCATTGGCGACACGAAAGAAACCCATTGACGACCAGCTTACCCGCAGACCGGTTGGCTCGATGCCCATAAATGGCTTGCCGAGATGGGTAGCTTTACCGGAAACACGCGTGGCAACCCAACCATCCTGGTTGATCATATCTTCGATGACAAAATGCACATCGGGGAAGGCGCCTCGAAACATTATCGGCACTGCCCGAATGGCATCGAAACCGCCCGTCGGCGCGCCGGGAGGGGCATTGTGATCCAGGTAATCCTCGGCAAAAATCTCAGGGATTAGATCGTAATTGCCCTTATTGATTACTTCTTCAACAAAGGATCGGTAAAGGGTCTTAGCAATATCGGACATAGATTTATCCTTCTGGTGCAAAAAATGTAATGTTATATTTCGCTGCAACTTGCGCAGCTTTGGCAAAATCTGGTGGGCCGGTTGGAGGCGGGGGTGGATTGTCGGGATCATCAAACACCTGCCCGATACCTTCAAAGAAGCCTTCCAAACCGCCGGGAGTGATGATTAAAACCAGACGTCCCGGTTTATTACCGACATTTTTGAAGCCATGAGTGATACCCATGGGTACGTATACATAATTCTCTGGACCTAGAGTCAAGGTTTCCTTGTTAGTGACGTCATACAACTCCCATTCTCCCTCCAGAAGATAATAGGCTTCGTCTTCCTTCCAATGGGTGTGGATTGGCACGCCTTCACCTGGTGGAACTGTCGAAACAAATAAGGAGTAGATCCCACGCGTATCTTCCTTGGTTGCCTTGCAAAGATTGGTAACAGCCAGAACCCTGGTGGTAGATTTACTATCTTTTGGCCCCATATAGCTAACGTGATCATACGGGCTTTTGACTTGAATAGCGGGCGGTGGCTGACCAGGTTCACCAAGTTCCTGCATCAGGCCGGGGATATCAGTAATGCCCCAGCGTTCTGCTACTTTACCATCCTCGATACGAATAAAGGTCATGCTTCCAAACGACACCTGTTTCCCGGTAGGTGGGATGCCCATGAATTTCCCTTTGTGTGTACCGCGTCCCGTCAGGCGAAATGCCACACGATCATTTTCGGCAAGAACCTGGTCCAGTGTAAATCGAATATCGGGAAAGGCAGTATGGAACATATTAACAGTTGCTTTGTAGCCTTTGTGACCACGTGGTGTGCTAGGAGGCTGGTTATGGTCCACGTAGTTTTGTGCTAGATATTCATCCACTAAAATCAAGTTGCCCTTATTCCATACATCATCAAAGAATCGTTTCACAAGTGAAATGTTTTTATCAGAGTCATCTGAACCGGGATTAATTTCGCCAGCCCAGATTTTCTCCGCCAGTACTGATCGTTCAATAGGGTTTCCCATAGTTTTTTTCCATTATCCTTCCATCCGAGCACTACTCACTGTTTTGTGCCGTTCAACTGCTGGATCATGCTCAGCATGTCAACTTCGTACCAGCTTTCGACGATTTTGCTGTCCTTAATTTTCAGAATACCGATCTCTGTCCACGTAGCCTTACGACCCGAAGACTTCATTCCCATTAAATCGCCGCCAGTGTGGGTTCCGCTCTGAGTAAAGCGGGCAGTCACCTGAGCATCATCGGCAACCATCAGGTCGATATCCATGTGGTAATCGGGCATGGCTTCGCGGAACATTTTGACCAGGAACTTTACGCCTTCGGCCCCGGGAGGGAGTTGAGGGGCGCTGGGGCTGGTGTGATCGGGGGCAAATAGCTCATCCGCAGTAGCCAGGTTGCCCTGATTCCAGATTTCATCGATCATCCGGTGCATAATCTTTTTATTTTGCTCGCTTAAGTTTCCATTCGAGGATTGAGCAGGCGGATGATTGGCTTGAGATTCGATATATTTCCGCATGAGCTCATTCGAAGTCTTGTGCATGGAGGCGTATTCAGGACCATACAAGAAAGGCAAATCAGGCAACGGTGTCCCGGCTATCGACCATTCCATAACCGGCGTTTCCTGAATAATGCAATAAGTGTATGGTCGAGCGACATCACCTACCACGCTT
>Ga0214473_10012376_pt1 | contig 10011 bp, 9 predicted proteins | sample RVTome_7_FD_203509 | JGI IMG/M metagenome (GOLD analysis project Ga0214473, IMG submission 203509) | Soil microbial communities from uranium-contaminated site in the Upper Colorado River Basin, Wyoming, United States - RVT98D197 | ecosystem: Environmental > Terrestrial > Soil > Contaminated >... | reverse complement strand
TACCCCGTCAAGGTGACGGAAGACCAGACCGAGCGCGGCCGGGCGCGGCGCGGTGCTACAGCGCTGTCGGCAGCGCCGGACCCGGGAAGCACTGCGCAGCGACGCCACCCAGGTTAGCTATCGTCCTGCTGCTCGTCCCACGCCGCCTCGACGACTTCCAGGTCCTCGTCGGTTGCGACCAGACTCTGCCGGTACTCCAACGCTTCCTGATCTGCTCGATACTCGACCTCGCCGTGATTCTCTCGAACGATACGGACAATCGAATCGAGATCAGCGCGGTAGAACTCCTTCCGCGGATTCAGCTTGTTGACCCGCGTGTTATGCAGCGCCTCGTGGAGCGCGTTCTCAAGCTTGGGCGCGTCTTCGGAATAGACCATCATGTGCAGGTCAAATCGGAAGGGTACCGACGCGTCGCCCAGCTCGCGGACCCGATCTTCCGGTTCGAGCCGCCGCGTCATTCCGATCTTGTACACGTTCTCGCCGAACGAGCCGATATTTGAGATGACGTACACGTGGCCGGCCCTGGTCAATTCGGCCTGCGACACGGCCCGCTGGATATTCGCCTCTGCTTCCGCCAGGCGTGCCTCCAGCCGCTCGACTTCCTGCGTGTGCTGCTGCTGGGCGTCCGCCAGGGCCTTCTCCAGCGCGGCCTTGACCACCTCTCGTTCGCGCTCCAGCCGCTTGAGCTCCTGGTCGATCTCCCTCCGAAGCTGCTGCTCCTCCCGGAGCCGGGCCTTGATCCGCCCCTGCTCCTCGCGCTCGAGCTGCGCCTTGACGGCCCGTTCAAACTCCTTCTTGAGGTCGTCGAGCAGCTCGGTCTCCTGCGCCCCCGGAACCTCGAATCCGATTGCGCGACACTGCTCAATGACCTTTGCAAGCCGCTGTTTGCAGTTCACGTAGTTGTTCGCGCTGATTGACGAGCCGATCCACTTCACATTGTCCTTGAGGTACCGGCCAGCCATTTCCTGCACCTTCGCCTCGATCTCCGCCTGGCGTTCCCGGTCACGGTCGCGGTCCAACTCGAGCTTGTGCAGGTTCACGTCGATGTTCTGGAGGTCGCGCTTCAGGAGGGCGTTCTCCTTCTGCAGGTCCACAAGAGTGACAAAGCCCTCCTTCACGGCCGCTTCCTGCTCCTTCAGCCTAACCTCCCGATGAGCCAGCTCCTTGATTTGTTGCCCAAGCATCTCCTGAGAAACTGCGATCTTCTGCCGTTCCGCATTCAGACGACGGCGCGAGTCCAGTATGAGGACGAACCCGAAGCCGGAGCCGAGCGCTAGACCCACCAGAAAGGCCAACACGGACAACATAGCTCACACCTCCGAGGCATGCGGCGGCACCAGCACGAAAACTACTTTCTTTTTGCAGTCTGGGCATGTGAGCTCCGCGAGCAACATCGCCTTCGGTGCCTCTGTGACGGTGCCGCAGGCCGGGCACTTCGCCGAGATGACCTCGCCCATGCGGGTGCAGAAAGTCAACCGATATGTGCCGCTCTCCGCCGTACGGCGGAGCAACCCCATCTTCTCCCAGGTCGTTACCATGTCCACCCATTCCTGTTGCTGCCCGCCGAGCGCCGTCCGCAATTCCGCCTGACGGGCGTCCGGGTGGTGCTCGATGTAATCCCACAGCCGATGGGCCGCGTGCATGCGCGAGCGCGCCTTGGTAAGCTGCTCGCCAACGTCGGCAGCAGTGTCGCGCTCGATCCGCCGGCACTGTTTGAGCAAGGTTTCCAGGTGGTCAAGCTGCCGGAAATCGAGCAACAGGGGCACGTACTCCAACACGAGGTCGATGGCCGGAATCGTCTCGAACTCCTCGGCCGTGTACTTCCGCCCGTACTGCATCATCCCGTCGATGAACGGCCACGCCTCCAGCGCTTCCTGGACTGCGCGCCGATAGAGGCCATTTTGAGCAGTCTCCCGCGCCCGGGCCATCCAGGAGTGGTACTGCCCGTAGGCGCTCTCCATCTCTGCCTTTGTCATCGGCGTGCTACACTACCTCCGAATGCGGGCGCATCGGAGTCGGACCTCGCGAACGAGCGGCGAAGGGACTTGTCCCACGTTAATCGGACTCACTGGTATCGTACGCGCGCGGCGCTGGCCGCGGCAAGAGCATTTGGCCCCCGCCCGGGGTCTGCGTCACGAAAGTAGGTCGGTCTCTGCCGGTGCTGGTCGCCGCGGAGCGGCGCGGGTGCGTAGCCGCGGGCGCAGCCCACGGACAGCGCGACCCCGGTCAACCGCCAAGCCCCAGCGGGGCGACGGTAGCCCCGCGGCGCCACGCCTGCTTTCCGGCGCCCCGCTGGGGCTTTGGGATGGAGGCCGGTTCCTGACCGGGGGGCCGCGCCCCCGGCTATGGACCTTCGGCCCTCCGGGCCGAACACACCCTTCCTCCTCCGCGCAGCTACTAGCTTGACGCACACTCGCCAGCGCCTCCCCGTGACAAACCCGCCGGCGGCGCCGTAGGATTCGGTTTATGTTCGCCAAAATCCACAGCATGGCCCTCGTGGGCATCGAGGCCCTGCTGTGCGAAGTGGAGGTCGATGTCACCGGCCGCGGGTTTGGCGTGCCGAACCTGGTCGGCCTGCCCGACTCCGCCGTCAAGGAGAGCATCGACCGCATTCGCAGCGCGTTGACCAACTCCGGCTTCATTCCGCCGAAGACCCGGACCACGATCAACCTGGCCCCCGCGGACATCAAGAAGGAAGGCCCCGCGTTCGATCTGCCCATCGCGATCGGTCTGCTGCTCGGCGACGACCAATTGCACGCCGACCACGTCGACGACTACCTGATCGCCGGCGAGCTGGCCCTGGACGGCCGCATCCGCCCGATCAAGGGGGCGCTCTCGCTCTCGATGCTCGCCCGCGAACGCGGCTTCCGCGGCCTGATCGTGCCACGCGAGAACGCCGAAGAGGCGGCGGTCGTGGACGGCGTCGAAGTCTACGGCGTCAGCGCATTGACCGAGGCCATTAGCTTGCTGGCCGGCGAGCTACCGCTGGAGCCGACGACGGTGGACCTGGAAGCGCTCTTCGCCCGCGCGGCGCAGTACGACGTGGATTTCGCCGACGTGCGCGGCCAGGAGCACGTCAAACGCGCGCTGCTGATCGCCGCGGCGGGGCGCCACAACCTGCTGATGATCGGGCCGCCGGGCGCCGGCAAGACGATGCTCGCCAAGCGCTTGCCGACGGTCCTGCCGCCGATGACGTTGCAGGAGTCGCTCGAAACCACGCGGATATACTCGGCGTGCGGCAAGCTGCCGACCTTGACGGGCCTGCTGGCCACGCGGCCGGTGCGTCAGCCGCACCATTCGATCAGCCCACCCGCGCTGGTCGGCGGCGGGACAATCCCGAACCCGGGCGAGATTTCGCTGGCCCATCACGGCGTGCTGTTCCTGGACGAGTTCCCGGAGTTCAACCGCAGCGTGCTCGAGTCGCTGCGGCAGGTGATGGAGGACGGCGCGGTCACCATCGCCCGTGCCCACAGCTCGGTGCAGTTCCCGGCGAACTTCGTCCTGGTGGCCGCGATGAACCCCTGTCCGTGCGGCTACTTCACCGACCCGCGCAAGCCGTGCAAGTGCTCCGTGCCGCAAATCGAGCGGTACCTGGCCCGGATTTCCGGTCCCTTACTCGAACGCATCGACATTCACATCGAGGTCCCGGCGGTGCCGATCGCCGCCCTGCGCGATCAAAGCCCCGGCACCGACAGCGCCATCTTGCGGCAGCAGGTCTCGCAGGCGCTGGGCATTCAGCGCCAGCGCTTCGGCGCCAACAGCATCCTGACGAACGGCCGCATGACCTCCCGGCAACTCCGCAAGCACTGTGTGATCGACCCCGACGGCGAGCGGCTGCTGCGTCAGGCGATGAATGAGCTGGGCCTCAGCGCGCGTGCCCACGACAAAGTGCTGCGTGTCGCGCGGACCATCGCCGACCTGGCCGGCGAAGAGCGCATTCAGTCGCCGCATCTCGCCGAGGCGATTCAGTACCGCCGTCTCGATCGGCGCCTGTAGGCGGCCGGCTCATTCCTGGCTGATGTCGCGGAGGAGGCGTTGACGCCGTTCGAGCAGGTGATCCGGGTCGCGCGTCAGCTCGCAGATGGAGCGCCACGTGGCGGCGGCCCGGTCGAGCATGCCGATGTTTTGCAACGCCAGGGCCAGGTTGGCCCGCAGCGCGATGTTATGGTCGTTGCCGGCCATGGCCTGCTCGAACTCCTCGACGGCCAGCTCGAAACGGTTGCGCTGCGCAAAAAGTAGCCCGAGCTGGTAGTGGACATCGACGTACGTGTTATCCAGCGCGAGCGCCCGTCGGAACACCTCGATCGCCTCGTCGACCTCCCCGGTCTCCTTCAGACAGATGCCGAGCTTGATCAGGGCCTTGGCGTAGTTCGGGTTGATCGCGATCGCGCGCCGAAAAGCGCGGATCGCCGCTTCGTAATCGCCGGCTTGCCGGAGCAGCAGCCCGTGCCGATAGTGCAGGTCGGCGTAGTTGGGCGAGTGCAAGAGCGCCTGCTGATGGCGGCGCAGCGCCTCGGCCAGCGCGTCGTCGCCGCCGGGCGTCTCCGACTCTTCGTCCGCTCTACGGCGGGCAGTGCGGGCGCGGGACGGCTGATCCGCCTTCAGGTGCAGCCGGGCCGCCTCCGCAAACAGTAGCGTCGTGCTCGGCTCCAGACTCGACGCCAGATCGAGGGTCGCCAGCGCCTCGCGCTTCTTCCCCTCCGTCAACTGCGAGACCCCGAGCCCCACGAAGGCCAACATGAGCCGATCGTTCAGCTCGACCGCCCGATTGAACGTCTGTGCGGCGTCGATGTAGCGGCCCTGGCGGAGATGCTGCGTGCCGAGCTTGACCGTCGCTTCCAGCAGATCGGGCTGCGTCTCCAGGGCGACGCGGTACTCCTCGATGGCGCGACGATCATCGCCGGCCTTGACGTACAGATCGCCCAGATGAATGTGGAACGGCGCGACCTCGGGGTACTTGGCGACGAGCTGCTCGACACTCGCGATCGCCTCTGCCAGGCGCCCTTCGCGCGTGAGCGCATCCACCGCAGTCAGCGTGTCGTCCGAAAAGTCCGGCTCCACGAGCAGCGCTTGTTGAAACTGCTCGGAGGCCTCGTGCGACCGCCCGCACTGCAGGTACAGATCCGCGAGCGTCAGCAGAACGTTCAGATCGGCCGGCTCCAGTTCCTCCAGCCGCTCGTAGCATTGAATCGCCTCGTTCCAGTCCCCGCTGCGGATGGCGATGGCCGCCAGCCGTTCGTACGCGTTGCGCAATTGCGGGCAAAGCTCCAGGGCCCAGCGGTAATTCGCGACCGCCGCGTCGAGGTTCTCCGTGCGCTCGTGACAGAATCCGATCGCGAACGCGATCGCGGGGTCTTCCGGGTCGTGGGCCTGCGCGATGGACAAATAGCGCAGCGCCAGATCAATCCGACCCAGCTCATCGTACACGCACGCCAGCCCCAGCGCCGGCTGCGCCGCGGGCGGCGAAAGCTCCAGCGCGCTCTCGAAAGCCTTCTTCGCCTCCGTCAGGCGCATCCGCCGCAGACACGACACCCCCAGCCGCACGGCCAGGTCAGCCGACGTCGGCGACTCGCCGCACCGCTTGAGCAGGTACTCCGGTTCCTCCTCGTCGCGGGCTCCGGGCAGTTGATTCTCGAAGGCGGAGAGCAGCTCGGTGAGCAGCCCACGCCCGAGCGTCTCAAGCAGGTAGCTCATCACTCCCTCCGTCCTGCCTGCCTGCTCGTACGGACTCCAGGGCCAACCGCGCCGCGCGGAGGCTCCCATTCAGCGACAAAGCCCGTTGATAGGCCGCCTGGGCCCCGGCCGCTTGACCGCGGGCACGCGACAGGTCGCCCAGGAGAACGTGCACGTCGGCATAGTCAGCCCCGCAGTGCAGCGCCCGGCGCACATAGCGCACCGCGTCGTCGAGTTCTTCCTGCGCCAGGGCGACCCGCCCCGCGAGCACGAGGGCGTCACGGTACTGTGGGTTAAGCGTCAGCGCCCCATCGGCCAGCCGGCGCGCGTCCCCAAGGTCCCCGTGGCGCAGCGCGGCCTCGGCCGCAAAGTAGTGCAGGTCCGCGTAGTGGGGGCGCTCAAGAATCGCTTGCTTCGCCGCGGCGAGGATCGTCTCGAGATTGGGTACGGGCGCGCCGTTGCCGGGCTCCAGACACGCACGAATCAGCTCAGGCTCGCGCACAAACGATCGGGCGAGCCGCGCCGCCTGGACCGCATCGACGGTCTCGTGACTGTCGGCCCGGATGGCCGGGCTCGGCACCTTCTCGCCGTCCCGGAGCGCGCTGGAACCGGCCTGTTGGTTCGGGGAACTCATGGTCGCGATGCGTAGTATTCGGCGCCGGGCGCGCTCAGACCTTGTCGGCCGTCTTATCACCCGTCGCGTCGACCGGCTCTTCCGGCCGCAACGTCTTGGCCCGTGGCTGGTCCGGGACCATAAAAAGCTGCTTGCAGTGCCCGCAGCGGACGATCTTGCCGCGCGCCGACTCCGGTGCCACCACGGTGTTGCGGCACTTGAGGTTGGGACAAATCATCGTTACCGGCATGGTGATTCCGTCGCGGCGCGCCTCTCGCGCTGTCGTGTCGTTCTGGGTATCGGCAAAAACTGAGGGCTACGCCACGATGCGCCACATGGCGGCGGGCGGGTGAGGCTAACGACGCCGTCCGCGTGGCTTTGGCGTTGCGGCGTCAGTGGGACCGATGGCAGCGCTGGCGGGATTTGCGCCGCGCGTCTGGGCTCCCCGGTTCGGTAGCCGCGAACAGGCGTGTTATCGGACGGCGCGTCCCAGGAATCTCGATCATTTCCCGGCCGGCAAGATACGCCCCCGTCACGGAGTCGGGGCAGGCGGCCAGATCCTCCATCCGACCCTGCGCCACCACTTGGCCCCCGCGCACGCCCGGACCGGGTCCGAAGTCCACGATCCGATCCGCCGCGGCCATCGTGTCGCGGTCATGCTCGACCACGATCACCGTGTTCCCCAGATCGCGCAGCCGCGCCAGCGAGCGCAGCAGGCGACGATTATCGCGCGGGTGCAGCCCGATGCTCGGCTCGTCCAGCACGTACAGAACGCCCACCAGTCCACACCCGATCTGGCTGGCCAGCCGAATCCGCTGGGACTCGCCGCCGCTAAGTGTTGGCGCCGCCCGGTCGAGCGTCAGGTAATCGAGCCCCACGTCCACGAGGAATCGCAAGCGGCCGCGAATCTCCTTCCGGGGTTCCTCCGCGATCACGCGGCGCACGCCGTCCAGCGTGAGGTTTTCGAAAAACGTGAGCGCCCGCCGGATCGACAACTGGCATACTTCGTGAATGTTCAAGCCCGGGCCCACCTCGCGCGCTCCGCTGGGCTGGCGGTCGAGCCGTACCGCCAGCGCCTGGGCATTCAGCCGCGCGCCGTTGCACTTCGGACAGCTCGCCGCCCGCATGAACTGTTCATAGAAGCGCCGGACCAACGGCGACTGCGACTTCTTGTACCGCGCTTGCAGTTCTGCCATCACGCCCTCGAACGTGCCGCCGTGCTTCCACGTGCCGTAGCGCCCTTTCCACGCGTACGTAATGTGCGTGTCGCCCGTGCCGTAGAGCAGCCCGTGACGGGCCTTCTCCGGAAGATCGCGCCACGGCGTGTGCAGATCAATCCCCAGGTGCCGCGCCACCCCTTCGTAGATGTGCGTTCGCCACTGGCCCGGCGTGTGGCGAAACGCGGCGATGCACGGCGCCAGAAAGTCCAGCGCCGGGTCGGAGATCAGCAGCGCCGGGTCGAAGTCGAAGCGCGTGCCGAGCCCGTCACAATTCACACACATGCCCTGCGGGCTGTTGAAGCTGAAAAGCTGGGGCGTCGGCGGCTCGAAGCTCATGTCACAGTCGGTGCAGGCGTAGGCGGCCGAAAGCAGGATGTCCCGGCGTGGCCCGCGTGCCGTCGGCTCAGTTGAGCTGCCGCCGTCGAGCGGTGCGACGATCACGGTGCCCTGCCCCGCCGTCAAGGCCGTTTCGAGCGCCTCCGCTACCCGCGGCCGGACGTCGGGCCGCAGGACCAGCCGATCGACCACGACCTCGATGTCGTGCCGCCGATAGCGGTCCAGCGCCGGCGCGTGGGAAAGATCAACCACCTGCCCGTCCACGCGCGCGCGCACGAAGCCCTGCTGGAGCAGCTCTTCGAACAGGTCCTTGTATTCGCCCTTCTGCCCGCGAATCTTCGGCGCGAGCAGCATCAGGCGCGCTCCCTCACCCAGCGCCAGGATGCGCGCCAACATCTGCTCGCGCGTCTGCGCCGTAATCGGCCGGCCGCATTGCGTGCAGTGCTGCGTGCCGGCCCGCGCAAAGAGCACGCGCAGGTAATCGTGAATCTGCGTGATCGTCCCGACCGTGCTCCGCGGATTCCACCCGCTGGTCTTCTGCTGTATCGAGATCGACGGTGCCAGGCCCGTGATCTGATCGACGTCCGGCTTGGGCAGTTGCCCGATGAACTGCCGCGCGTACGAGCTGAGCGACTCGATGTACCGGCGCTGGCCCTCGGCGTACAGCGTGTCAAACGCCAGACTGCTCTTGCCGCTCCCGGAGACGCCCGTGAAGCAGATCAGCTCGTTCTTCGGCAGCGAGAGCGCGACGCTGCGGAGATTGTGCTCGCGCGCCCCCAGGATGCGAATCTCGCCCGGATCCGACGCCCTCATCGCGTCCTTCCCAACCCACGAACCGTTCCACTGTCTGGTGCATCATATCTGGGTCGCGCACGCCGTGTCAGAAACGCGCTTCACGATTCGACCGGAAGAGCCGCGGGCTTCAGCCCGCGCGGCGCTGCACAATTCAGGGGAGACGAAACACCGCGCGGGCTCAAGCCCGCGGCTCCTCTTCGCGAATTCGTGAGCGAATCTGCGACTCCCGACACTAGCTCGACAGGTCGAAAATCGACTGCGTTTTGACGAGCGTCCGCTCGTGCGGGAACGCGTGGAACGCGTGAATGTGGAATTCCGCATCGCGCGCCTCGTGATCCACGTAGCTGAACGGCGACAGGTCGCCCTCCGCCCACTGGTCGTACACCACGAACCAGCCGCGCTTGCTCGCATGCCGCAGCAGGTCATTGTGTACCGACTTGTACAGCGGCTCGTCCATCGTCTCGACCTGCGTACTGACCATATGAGCCCAGCCCTCGGGCAGCCGCTTCTCCTGGTCGCGCTCGCCCTTGAGCCGGAAGCGCGCCACCACGCCGCGCGTCGGCAGGAGTTCGTTGTCGGAGCACAGCAGCTCGGTCAGGGAGCGCTGTCCGCAAGTTAAAGTCACCACGTGACTTAGACCAACGATCCACACGTCGGCGTGATAGCGGCCCTGCGACACGCGGTACGCGGCGTAGTGCCGAAACAGCTCCGGGTGGAGTGGCCGGTCGTAGACGAAAAAGTGCAGGTCCACCGCGAGGGGCATGGCCCCCGGCGGCTCCAACCGTCTCATCGTGCGCTCTGCTGACATCCTGTAACCCGTTGACCTCATCCAAAACCTGATTCTAGCACACTCCCTCGTCGAAACCCAGCTTAAACGCGTGTTTCCGGGCCGTTTCTCCTCTGGTACGCACCTTGGCAGCCCGCGGTTCACCCGCGAACCGGCCGACTCTGCCGCCCCGCGTCCGTACGGGACGGCGCCAGCGCTCGCAGCAGCGCGAAGTCGTAAATGCCCGCGTCGTGTCCATCCTTCCACGTGATTCGCAACGCGTAATGCCCGACCAGTTCGGCCTTATCCGCAATCACCATGTCGTGCTGTTCATTCGCCGACGGCACTACCCGTAGCGGGGTGCGCTCACGCTCCGATCGTCCCTCGCGACACGACGCGCATGGGCACTCCCGCCGCAGCAGCGACAGCGGATAAACGCTCTCCAGCCCATCGGACCAACGGATCCGCAGCTCGCGCGTGCGGTCCAAGTCGATCAGCACGGGCTGCTGAGCGGGGTCCTCCGCGCTCATTCGCCTCACCTCTGTGCACGCGGGCCGCCACCGGCCGCACATGGCGCCGGCCTGTGCCCGCGGACTCCGTCAAGCGCG
>Ga0214473_10012375_pt1 | contig 10011 bp, 11 predicted proteins | sample RVTome_7_FD_203509 | JGI IMG/M metagenome (GOLD analysis project Ga0214473, IMG submission 203509) | Soil microbial communities from uranium-contaminated site in the Upper Colorado River Basin, Wyoming, United States - RVT98D197 | ecosystem: Environmental > Terrestrial > Soil > Contaminated >... | reverse complement strand
CCGTGCTGGTCGTGACCTTCGCGCGGACCCATCTCGGGCAGGGCCATGACCCGTCGATGTCCGCTCTGGAAGCGGCCACCGGCCGCCTGCGCCCGGTCCTCATGACGGCGCTCGCCATGATGATCGGCATGCTTCCGATGTCGCTCGCCCTGGGGGAGGGCGGCGAGCAAAACGCGCCGCTCGGCCGCGCGGTGATCGGCGGACTCGCCCTCGCCACCGCGGCCACGCTCCTCTTCGTGCCCGTCGTCTTCAGCCTGTTGCATCGGCAGACGCCGGCAGCCGTCTCGCGGGACGAGCCGTCTCTCGCAGCGAGTGATGGATGACGTCATCACGCCAGACGCAGGCAAGCGGAGCCACGCAAACGAGGGGCCCGTGGAGGGGATCATGAAACTCTTGCCTTCGAGGGCCAGGCTCCCGGTCGCCACCGCCATCCTGGTGGCCGCGCTGGTCGTCGCCACAGCCCTGGGCGCCGTACCGCGCTGGCACCGGCGCACCGCGCTGGCGGCCGAGACCCTGGATCTGGCGGTACCCACCGTGAACGTCGTGTCGCCCAGGCCAGCCCAAGCCACCGGCGGGATCGCCCTGCCAGCCGAGGTCAAGCCGTGGACCGAGGCACCGCTCCTCGCGCGCGCGAACGGCTACTTGAAGCGTCGGCTCGTGGACATCGGCGACCACGTCGAGACGGGCCAGCTCCTCGCCGAGATCGACACGCCGGAGCTCGATCGAGAGCTGGAACGCGCGCGGGCGCAGCTCGCGCAGGCCGAAGCAACGCTGGGGCTCTCCAGGATCACCGCCGCGCGCTGGACCGAGCTCGTCAAGACCGCCAGCGTCAGCGAGCAGGAGACCGCCGAGAAACAGGCCGACCTCGCGCTCAAGACGGCCGTCGTCGGGTCGGCCCGTGCGGAGGTGCGCCGGCTGGAGAAGGTCCGGTCGTTCACCCGCGTGACCGCGCCCTTTGCGGGCGTCGTCACGGCTCGGAACGTCGACGTGGGCGACCTCATCGTCGCCGGCAGCGGGCGGGAGCTGTTCCACCTCGCGGAGACGCGCAGGTTGAAGGTGTACGTCCAGGTGCCGCAGGCGATGGCCCGCGCCGTCGTCCCCGGCCAGGCCGCGGAGATCTCCGTCCCCGAGCTGCCAGGCCGCGTCTCCACCGCCAAGGTCATCCGCACCGCGGGCGCGATCTCCGCGGACTCGAGGACGCTGCTCGTGGAGCTCGAGGTGGACAATCCGAAGGGCGACATCCTCGCGGGTGGTTATGCGCAGCTCCGCTTCGTCGGTGGGAAGACCAGTGGCGTGCTGACGCTGCCCGCGAACGCGCTGCTGTTCCGCTCGGAAGGGCCGCAGGTCGCGATCGTCGCGCCGGACGGCAAGGTCGAGCTGCGCAAGGTGAAGCTCGGTCGCGATTTCGGGCAGAGCATCGAGATCCTCGAGGGGGTCACCGCGAACGATCGCGCGATGGTCAACCCCTCCGACTCACTCGTGAGTGGCGCCACGGTCCGCATCGCCGCGGCCGTCGTGGCGGACCGGGTCCGATGACGGCAATGCGGCGGCGGGGTCGTCGAAGACGGCGTCCTCCGTGACGTTCAGTGCTTCTTGAGGTTGATCTTGGCGGTGCCCAACCGCTTGAAATCACGCTGCCGCCCTACCCGGATGGGTGAGCTTAGAGTAAATCCGCGCACGTTCGGGGCTGGGGGCTCGCAAACCAGTCTGGGGCTAGCACGCAAGTTTCCCGAGGGTGGGCGGTTTTCCAGGACGAAGGTGGGGTCGGGAGGTCGGTATGACTCAGCAACGTGACGATCGTCTCCGACGACTATGGCCGCGTGGAGATCTCTTCACCCGAGCCGCTGACGGACGATGAGAGTTCGATGTGTTGACGCTTGCAGCGAGGCGACCGCTGATAGGATCATCGCAGAGGATGTTCAATTGCAGGCCGGATGGTCGTCGCCGTCCCCGGTCCAGCTTGCCGTCGGCGTGACAGCTCTGCTTCACTAACAGGAAATAGCAATGAGCCTGGTACGGGCAGAACGACTGACCAAGACGTATCGCAGCGGCGGTCTCGAGGTGCAGGCGCTCCTGGACGCGGGGTTCGCGATCGAGCCCGCCTCGTTCGTCGCCTTCGTGGGGCCTTCCGGGAGCGGCAAGACCACCTTGCTCAACCTCGTGGGCTGCCTCGACCACCCCACGTCCGGCCGGCTCGAGGTCCTGGATACTGACGTATCCAAGCTTGACCGGCGGGCCGCGGCGAGGTTCCGCGGCGAGCACATCGGATTCGTGTTTCAGGACTTCAACCTCATCCCTGTGCTCACGGCCTACGAGAACGTTGAGTACCCGCTCATCATGGTGCAGCGGTGGCCGGCCCGGAAGCGGCGCGAGCGCGTGCTGCGCCTCCTCGACGCGGTGGGCATGGCGGACCAGTCGAGCAAGCGCCCCGACCAGCTCTCCGGCGGTCAGAAGCAGCGCGTCGCCGTGGCGCGGGCGCTGGTGAGCGACGCCCGCCTCGTGCTCGCCGACGAACCCACCGCCAACCTGGATCACCAGACCGCACACCTCGTCATCGACCTGATGCGGCGAATGCGGGACGAGTTCGGGACGACTTTCGTATTCTCGACGCATGACCCGAAGATCATGGGTGCGGCCGAGGTGACCTTCCTGCTCGAGGACGGACGGATCGTCTCCCGGCAGGAGACACGGGAGGTAGCGCATGCGTGACGTCCTCAGGATGGCCAGCCGCAACCTCTCCCGCTACCGCCGGCGCACGCTCCTGACACTGCTGCTCATCGTCATCGGCACGGTGTCGGTGGTGCTGTTCGTGGCGGTCACCGGCTCCTTCAAGGCGATGATGGTCGGCCAGATCACCGACTCGGTGCTGGGGCACCTGGAGGTGCACCGCAAGGGCTACGTCGCCTCCATCGACAACCTGCCGCTCAACCTCAACCTGAGGCCCAACGTGGTGGCGAAGGTGGAAGAGGCGCTCCAGGGGACCGACGCGGTGGAGACCTACTCACCGCGCGTCAAGCTCGGAGCGATGTTCAGCAACTTCACGGAGACCACGAGCATCCGGGTGAACGGCGTGGACCCAGCGCGCGAGGCGGCGACAGTGCCGCTCCTGCCCGGGCGGATGCTGGAGGGAAGCAAGGAAGGTCCGCTCGTCAACAAGGGGGAGATCCTCATCCCCGTCCTGCTGGCGCGAGGGATGAGGACGAAGGTCGGCGACACGGTGGTCCTGGTGGCCACGAACCGCGACGGATCCGTGAACGGCAAAACCTTCGTCGTCCGCGGCATCCTGGAGAGCATCTCCGGACCGGGCGGGCGTGACGGCTACGTCCACATCGACGACGCCCGGAACCTACTGCGCATGCAGGAGCCCGAGGTCAGCGAGATCGCCATCCGGCTCAGGTCCCCGGCCCGGCTCGATCAAGTGAGCGCGCGTCTCAAGGACGCCCTCGAGCCCGTCATCACCAAGGAGGGGAAGCCCATGCTGGAGGTGCACACCTGGGCCGACCTCTCTCCCTTCGCGAACCTGGCGCGGATGATCGACCTCATGACTCTGTTCATCAAGGTCCTGCTGGTGTCGATCGTGCTGGTGAGCGTCATGAACGTCATGATCATGGCGGTCTACGAGCGCATCCGGGAGATCGGCACGCTGGCGGCGATGGGCACGCTGCCCGGACGCATCCTCTCTCTGTTCCTGACCGAGGGGCTGCTGCTCGGGATCATCGGAACCGCGGTGAGCACGGTCATCGCCATCGCGACGATCTACGCGCTTAACGTCCGTCCGATCACCTTCTCCTTTGGCATGCAGCAGAACCTGCTGCTGACGCCGGCGATCGCGGCGTCGGAGGTGGCGGCGATCGCGGGGATGGTCATCGCGGTCGCGGTGGTCGCGAGCCTGCAGCCCGCCTGGAAGGCCTCGCGCCTCGATCCCATCGGCGCGCTGCGCCACGTGTGAAGGGACAGGGAGCTGCCATGAAGACGCTTGCCACGCTGCTATGCATCCTCGCCGCGCTCCCCGCCGGCGCCGCCCCCACTGTCGACGGGGCGGGGCTCCTGAGCAAGGTGGACCGGAACCTCGAGCCGGAGTCGTACGAGATGTACCGCAAGCTCGTCAACATCGAACCGGACGGCAGCCGGAAGGAGTACGTCCTCTACTCGGTGAAGAAGGGGCGCGACAAACTCGTCGCGATCTTCCTCGATCCGCCGAGCGAGAGGGATCGCGCGACGCTTCGGCTCGGGGACAACATGTGGCTCTATATACCGAGCGTCGGGAAGCCCGTGCGCATCACCAGTCTGCAGTCGATCATCGGCGGCGTCTTCAACAACGCCGACGTCCTCAGGCTCGACTACGCCGTGGAGTACGACGTGCAGGGCGTCCAGGAAGAGAAGGACGTCTACGTGCTCTCGCTGAAGGCGAAGACGGCGGAGGTCGCGTACGACAAGCTGATCATGCGCGTGGACCGGAAGACCGTCCTCCCCACGACCATCGAGTGCTACGCCGCGAGCGGCCTGCTCATCAAGACGTTGCGCTTCAGCGACGTGAAGGACTTCGGCGGCGGCATCCGGCGCCCGGCCACGCTCGAGACCGACAGCCCGCTCTACCGAGGTTACCGGTCGCTCATGATGTACGCGAAGATCCGGGCGCGGCAGATGCCAGACGAGGTCTTCACACTCAACTACCTGCCCCGGACGAAAGAGCTGCGGTGAGGCGCGCGGCCGCGGCCGCGTGGGCGCTCGCCGCGGTCGTTGCGGCGGTCCCTTCGCGCGCGTCGGGCGAGGAGACCTTCGAAGCTTCGGCCTACGAGAAGAAGGCGCTCGAGTGGAAGGGGTACGCCGAGTTCCGGCCCGAGGAGCAGCTCCTCCGTCGCGACTCGGCGGGTTTCCTGCTGCAGTTCCCTGGCCAGACCCGGACGGCGCTGGCGCGCGCGAACGGCGCGGCCGAGCTCGCGGGTGTGCTGCGGCACGAAACCCTGAGCCTTTCTTTCACTGGACACGCGACCTACCAGCTCGACTACAGCGGCCAGGACGTGGACGCGCGGGTCTACGACGGGTACGCAGCGTGGCAAGCTGGTCCCCGCGCCGTGCTGGAGGTGGGAAAGCGCTCGCTGCGCTGGGGGAAGGGCTACGCGTTCAGCCCCGTCGCGTTCCTCGAGCGGCCCAGGGATCCGACCGATCCGGAGCTGTCGCGCGAGGGGTTCATCATGGCCGGCGGGGAGCTGGTCCAGAGCTTCGACGGGCCGGTGAAGACCCTGGCGCTCACGGCCCTCGTCCTCCCCACCACCTGGGGCCTCAACCCCGACTTCGGCCCGTCGGGACACGTGGACGTCGCCGCCAAGCTCTACGGTCTCGTGCTCGACACGGACGTGGACCTCATCTGCACGGCACCGGGAACTCAAGGGCTGCGATTCGGAGCGGACTTTTCGCGCAACCTGGGCAGCAACGTGGAGATCCACGGCGAGTGGGCGCTCGCGACCGGCGCGCCGCGCATGGTGCTGGCGCCTGGAAGCGTGAGCGGGAGCGGAGTTGGGCTGGCTCCGGAGACGCGCCGCACGATGAGCTATCTCGTCGGCCTGCGCTACCTCACCGAGCGAGAGACGACCTTCATCCTCGAGTACTACCGGAACGGGAACGGCTACAGCGAGGAGGAGTTCCGGCAGTTCTTCGCGCTGGCCCGCGCCGGCTCGACCGACCCGGCCGCGCTGGCCGTCGCCTCGCGCGCCGCCGCGCAGGGCTATTCCCGCCCGAATGCGATGCGCAACTACCTGTACCTGCGCATCTCCCAGAACGAGCCGTTCGACATCCTGTACCTCGTCCCGGCGCTGACCGCGATCGTGAACACCGACGACGGCAGCTTCTCTGTCATCCCCGAGGTCACCTACACCGAGGTGAAGAACCTGGAGCTCCGGCTGCGCTTCGCCGTGAACCGGGGCGACGCCTTCACCGACTACGGCGAGAAGCCGGTGGTCGCGCGGGCGGAGCTGCGGGCGCGCTACTACTTCTGAGGTGGCCAGGAACCCGGGCCCGCGACGCACCCACCTCGTGTTCGAGAAGCCGGTGGTGCACGGAGAGCATAGAGAACCGGGGGCAGTTGGAGGCCACAGCGGACCCCGCACGAAGGTCATCAACGGCGAGCTGCCCGCCACCTTCCGGAAGTGATACCCGACCTTCTCGACCTTCGCCGCGGCGAACAGCCATGCGCCGCCGCGCCGTAGGCCACCGGCCGCCCGACGCCAGCGGCCTCGACGGCACTCGAAGAGGTCATGGTGCATCGGTGTCCGAACTGCGGGGAGTACGAGGTGAGATTCCTCGCATGGTTGGCTGGTCCGCTTGTTGTCGCGATTTGTCCCTTCTGGTTGCGGCTCCATGCTACGTGGGAGGGCAGTGCGAGGGCTTATATGGCCGAATACCTCTCGACCCGCGAGGTCGCCCGCTACCTGAAGCTCAATCAGAAGAAGGTCTACGCGCTCGTGGCGACCGGCCAGCTTCCAGCCGCCCGCATCTCGGGTAAGTGGTTGTTCCCCAAGGACCTCATCGACAGCTGGGTAGCCGACCACACGGTGTATCCGCCCGGCGGTCTCATGGGCGCGATGCTGGACCAGCTTCTCGTGCTCCAGGGTAGTGACGACTGGATCCTCAGCCGCGTGATCCAGGGCATGTCGCAGTCGCCCCGCGGCACGCCCGTTGCGACTGCGTCCGTCGGGAGCCTCGCGGGCCTTTCGGCGCTGGCGGACGGCAAGGCGCATCTCGCGAGCTGCCACGTCGCCCCGTCCGTCGAGAGCAGCCAGGCCAGGACGCCGGTCTACCGCCTCGCCCTGTACGCGCGCGAGCAGGGAGTCCTCTTCGACAGGAAGCGCGCGCCTGGGATCGACGGGCTCGAGGCGCTCTGCAGCCGCCCCATTCGCTTCGCGCAAAGGCAGCCGCGGTCCGGGACATCCCTCCTCGTCGAGCGCCTGCTGGCGGCGAAGAAGCTCCAGCCCAGCTGGAAGACGATCGGGCCGTTCAGCTCGCACCTCGAGCTGGCGCTCGCGATCCGGAACCGCCAGGCGGACGCCGGGGTCGGAGTCCGGATCGCCGCGCACCTGGCTGGCCTCGACTTCGTCCCATTGGCACGCGAGCAATTCGACCTCGTGATCCCCGGGGCCTTCATGTCCCACGAGCGCATGAGCCAGTTCCTGGAGCGCCTCCTCGACGGCGTGCGCGCCGAGGCCGCGCACGCGCCGCTCGGCTACTCGTTCGAGGATCTCGGCCGCCTTCAGCCGCTCGGCGCCGGCGTGGAGCCAGCCCCGTGAACCTGAGCTGAGCGGCGACGAGGCGTGTGAGCCGCGGAAGGGCGGAGTTGTGTGCCGTAGAACCAACCGGATGAGCACCTCACCCGTATGCTTTGCGGACTCTCTGAACGACAGCTCCACGCCCTCGGCGAGGACACGCTGGCCGTGAACCCCAGCGGGGCCGCGGCCAGCGTCAGCGTCCAGAAACACTTGACGTGACCCCTCAAGGCGGGGTGAGGGGTGAACTCCCGGTAGACCATACGCGTGCTCCCGCGAGCAGGACGTGAGGGCGAAGAACGCTCTCCGGCTTCGGACGGCTACAGCGCCCGTCTCGCCGCGTCAGGTCAGGCCAAGGCGGGCCATTGTCGCACACTTCGATGGCTCGAGCGGCGGGAGTCCTGGCCGCGGCACCTTCCCGCGGCCTGCTCCTCCTCGCTGACGGGGGAGGATCCGCGCTCTCCGATCCGCGCGAGAGGGCATCAGCTGGCCTCCGCCCCGGCGTCCTGCAAGGACAACGCTCCTACCAACCCTCCGCCCAAGTGCGCTGGATCACTGGGCGCACGCCGGCGAGGCGCTTTGCTGCGCCCCAAGGGCGGGCTAAACGATGAGGATGCGCTGACGCTCGCGAATGGGGGTGAAGGCGCGCCGCGCCTGCAGGGACCGGGCCGGGCTTCTCAGTCCGACTCCCGTGGAGCGCTGACCGCGCCCGCGCTAGGATCATGTTCGTGACGCGCGTAGAAGCCCTGAAGCACCTCTCCGATCACCGCGCCGAGATCGCGCGGCTCGGCGTTCGCTCGCTCCGCCTGTTCGGCTCAGTTGTACGCGACGAGGCCCGGCCCGACAGTGACGTGGACCTCTTGGTCGAGTTCGAGCGTCCTGTCGGTCTGTTCCACTTCTTCCGGGTACAGCGCCGGCTCGAGGAGATCCTCGGGGCACGCGTCGACCTGGTAATGAAGGATGCGGTGAAGCCCCAACTGCGCGGCCAGATCCTCGGCGAGGCTGTCCTTGCCACGTAGAGACTGGCGGCTTCGCATCGAAGACATCCTCGACGCGATTGAGCGCGTTCAGCGGCACACGGCGGGGCAGGGCCTTGCGGCGTTCCTCGCCGACGAGAAGACGATCGACGCGGTCGCCCGGTGCTTCGGTATCGTCGGCGAGGCTGCACGCCATGTTCCCGATGACGTCGCTGCAGCGCATCCCGAACTCCCCTGGGCAGAGATGCGCGCGATGCGGAACGTCCTCGTGCACGCGTACTTCGACGTCACGAACGAGACGTTGTGGAAGACCGCGCACGAGGACCTGCCGGGCCTCGTCGGCCTGCTCCGCCAACTCCTCGCGAGTTCCTGACTCTGTCCGCCGAGGAGTCGGAACACCTGGCACGCTGGCTACCTGGTCCATTCGCGGGTCGTCACGCGGCCCCTGCGGTAGTTTGTGCCCCATTCGCCCGCGAGCGTGAAGAGGTCGAAGAAGTCCTTGAGCCTGCTGTTCGTGAGACCGAGCTCGACCGTCGCCTGGAGCTTCTCCGCGACGACGGTGTATCGCGAGTACGCCTGGATGTGTGCCGGTGCGAAGTCGAGCACGGAGGGGTAATCGATACGGGTTGGCGGCGGAACGACCGCGTCTCCGAACCCAACGTCGACCTGGAGTCCGATCACTGCACCGGCGATGTGCGCCTCGAGCTTCACACGGACGCCGAGGTAGCGCTGGTCCTCCCGGATCTGCTCGGCGCGGACGGTCTTCTCCGAGAAGTCGACGCCATCCAACGTCACCGCGGTGCGGCACACATCCTTGACAGAGCCTCCAGGTAGGGCCGCATCACCCGCGCCACCCGGCAAATCTCCCCGTACCTCAGCAGCTCGTCGACGCTCCTGCGCCGCCGGCGGTAGTCGCGGAGCGCCTCGAGCGCGACGTCCAGGCCAATCTTGTTCCTGAACTTGAAGCAGTCGGCTACGGTCTTGGCCGGACCGTCATTCCAGAACATCGCCGTAGAATAGGGGGACACCGGCAGGAGTCGAGGCTGCCCGCTCGGGTGTCCGCTGATTCTGCGCGCCCCAGTCGCTACTATGCCTTTTTGCGCGCTGACCCACAGCTGACGTGAGGCTGCTCCTACTGAGGCTGCGCCAGCGTTTAGATCTGTGTCGCGCAGGGAGTACCGGCCGATGGCGCTCGTCCCACTTCAAGTTCGGCCTGCCGCGCCGCTAACGCTTCGCGGAGTGCCTGCGTCACGAGGTCGATGAGCTCGGTCGTGAGACCCAGGACCTGGTGCGCAGAGTAGCCGTTGCCGCGCAAATCCTTGAAGAGCGACTGCGCCAGAATCTGGGTACCATTGCTGTTATTGAGCGGAATCTGCACGGCATTTTCCCCTTGGCTGCGCGGAGGCAACGCCTCACATTCGCTCACACGATAAAGCAATGCCTGGGCCAAGGTCGGCGCAACCCATCCGGAGCGCCTAACTACGAGTTGCCACGTTCGCTCCTCAGAGGCACCTCCGGCCGCATGTGCGGCATCTATCACGAGCGCCCGCCCGGTGGGCCATCTGGCCGCGCAACAGTCGGCCGAGTCGCAGCGACGGTCCCACGAAACCGCTCGATCTGGCGCCCCTCATCGAGACCGCGTCCTGCGACGAGTCGGGGCGTAGGCGGGCTCTCCGACGTCGAGCGGGCCGCGACCACCACCACGATCCTGGGGATGCGGGGGACAGCGCCGGCGCTGGTTGTGCGGGCGGCCGAGGCGTTCCTCGCAGCTCGCC
>Ga0214473_10012374_pt1 | contig 10012 bp, 8 predicted proteins | sample RVTome_7_FD_203509 | JGI IMG/M metagenome (GOLD analysis project Ga0214473, IMG submission 203509) | Soil microbial communities from uranium-contaminated site in the Upper Colorado River Basin, Wyoming, United States - RVT98D197 | ecosystem: Environmental > Terrestrial > Soil > Contaminated >... | reverse complement strand
GGCCCAGGGTCTACCTACGCTGCTCGATGACAGCACCAGGGCGCTGGTCATTCTCAAGAATAATCTGCTATGGCCCGATTCGCTTCCGATTACGGTCGATGACGTAATATTTACATACACGCTTAAAAAGAATTTCGCCAATATCAAGGATATGCGCCGAGGGCTGGAACTCATAAAAGAGATAAGACCCGGTGAAGCTCCCAATAGCATTCTTTTTAAATTTGCAAGAAAGGTGCAGTACCCGGAACGACTCCTCGCGAATATATTCATAATGCCCAGGCATAAGATTTTAGACCAGAAGGCGTTCGATGTCTATTCCGAGATGCCGATGGGGGCGGGACCTTTTCAGCTGCGCGAAATTTCGATAAAGACCAACTCTTACAATCTGTATAAGAATTTCAACTACGGCTCGGTGGCGCCCGGCAGGCCGTATATCGACAGGGTGAAGATGACATACTGGACCAGCAAGGCGATCTGGCCTGTAAATATATTGCAGGGCGGAATAGTGCACGTCTTGCCGGACATGGAATACAACACGGAGCTGGCCACGAAATCGCAAATCAACTCCATCCCGGTCAATACCAACACGGTGCCGATGATATTGTTCAACAGCAAGGACCCGATTCTCAAGAACACATTCGTGCGTCAAGGTTTGCAGCATCTCATACCGCGCAATCAGATTTACGAGACGATTTATATGCAGGATACCACAAATGTCCTGACGGGACCATATCCGCCATCGAGTTACTTTTATAATTATACCATACCGGCCTGGGACTATAACACCAATCAAGCCTACGGGCTTTTTGAGCAATCCGGGCTATTGAGCGTGAAGAACGGCAAAGTTTACCGGACTGACACCGGGGCCCAGTGGGATCTTGTGCTGGTGACATATATAACGGCCGCGGGCGAGGAGGAGAATCTTCGCAAAGCGCTGGAATCGGTCAACAATTATTTCATAAGCTCGGGGATCAATTCGAAGATCGAATACCGCTCGTCGGAGGGATATGTCAGGGCTCTGGAGATAGGGACATTTCAGCTCATCTACATGAAAATCACCCTCGACGATAATTTCAACATCGAGCCGTTTTTCTCGACGGAGGCGATATCGCGACCAGGGGGGCAGAATTTCGGGCGATATTCCAACCCGGAGGTCGACAGGGCGTTCAGGGAAATGCTGATGACACCGGTGCCTCAAAAGCAACGCGCCCTGGGGCTGGCGATTCATAAGGTTCTGCACGACGATCCCCCGGCGATGTTCCTCTGGAATCTTCACAAGTACGCATACTGCAGATCGGAGCTGCAGGACGTCAGCATCGATCCGTTTTACTTTTTCAGCACAGCGGACAGGTGGAATGAGAAAACCGACTGATCCATAGTCCGGTTTTATGACTGTTATCTTAAAAAAGTCGGTGCTGATATTATTAAAGATAATAATAGTGCCGTCGCTGGCCGCCGTTGCGGTTTGGACGGCATTTCATATAGTTGGGGGGGAAATGGTCAGGGTTTACCAGGGGCCATCCATCTGGGCCTGGTTGGGAGGGGTTCTCGGCCGTTTCGATTTCGGCATGGCTGGGGAATGGATGACAAGCGGGCAGAAAGCGGCGCCCTACCTCTGGCAGGGAATCCGCAACACCGGCCTGATCGCCTTGACCGCCATCTCGCTGGCCAGCCTTTTCAGTATCGCCTGGACATATCTGGTCTGGAACAATCCATATAACGCCGGTATCAGGGTGGTTTCGGGATTGCTGCGATTTTTTTCGAGCTGGCCGATTCTGATCGGAGCGATATTTGTCGCAGTAATAATTAAAGCCCCGGCATTCACGACATTAATCATGCCCGCTATAATTCTGGCTATTTGCGATAACAATTTAAACGACTTTCGCGATAATCTGATGGATGAAATCAAAGAGGTTATGCAATCGGATTACGCGATTGCGGCCCTGGGGCAGGGCAGAAGTTTCTTCAGAAACCTTGTCCCCGAGATATTCTGGAAGGTGATTTCGTTTATCGCGTCGAGGCTGCCGGCAGTAGTATCCGGTATTATTGTGCTGGAGCTTTATTTCAATATTAACGGCATTTACCAATACCTGATGATGTTTTACAGAGCCCGGGACCTCAACGCCATATTAGGTATCACCTTTCTCGTTTCCTTTTGCCTGACCGCCTGGAGCTCGATATTCGCGGTGGTTTATTCGATAATCGACCCCAGGCAACGATAGGAATCTTATGGCCATATTTGGCGATAGAAAAAGCGGCACACGGAATCGGGCGCTGAGCCTGATTCCCCTGATAATGTATTTATTTGTTATCGCAGTATCGTTCTTGTGGCCGCTTTTGTCTCTTCAGGATTCCAATACGCCATATTCGTTGCCCCGGCCGGAGGAGAAGAAACCATCTCTGATTCATCCGCTGGGGCTCGATGATCTGGGCCGCGACGTATTGGGAAACGTCCTGTCGGGCTTCAAAACCAGTTTTGTAAGCGGAATTCTGGCCACATTTCTATTCCTGTTGGCCGGATTGGGGCTTGGTTTATTCGTTGGATTCGAGGAAAGGGCCGGCGCCGGAATCATGGCTACGATAGCCAACAGCCTGAATTCGATTCCGAAATTTTTCGCGTTATTCGTGGCTTTCATAGTAATCGACAGATACGAGCCATTCGTCCTGATGGCATTGCTGGGTTTGCTCTGCGCGCCGCGGCTGGCTGAAATATTGCGTTTCAAGATATCGCATTACCGCAAGGCGGATTTTTATGACGCCGCAATTGCATTGGGCCTCTCCCCCGTCAAAGTCGTGGGGAAACATATCATCTGGTACAACACGCGAAAATCGATTTTTTCCGAGCTGGCCTACATGTTCGGTTACGCAATATTGAGCGAGGCGACGCTTTCGTTCATATTGCACGGTTCGATGGGCCCCGGCTGGCAGAGCTGGGGAGATATAATTAATCAGGAACTATCCGGTTTTTCGATACTTATTTTCAATCTATTTAACAGGGCATCCTCGAGCGGGACGTCTCCCGACAACCCGCTGGAATTTCTGGCGCCGCTGGTGGCGCTCGTAGCGACCGTGATGCTTTTCACCATCCTGTCGCGACGACTCGTGGAAGAGGCTTGAATTGGCGCCCGAATTTCTCATAAAGCTGGATGATCTTTGCATGGCGGTCATGCTGCCCTCCGGCAAGAAAACTCTGGTCAAGAGATCCGAGCTTCGACTTCCGCCCAGAACCACTGTCGGGATTGTGGGCGAATCGGGAAGCGGCAAGACGTTGACTGTAAGCGCCATCATGGGGCTGGTGCCATTTTTGCCGGGAGTAATATCGGGCGAGCTCAGGCTCAAGTATGGCGATGGAGAGGACAATGCCTGGCAGGACGGCCCGTGGCTGCGAGACTCGAAATTCAGAAGGCGCGAGTATTTCTCATGGCAAAAAAAACTCAATAAGAGAATGAAAAAATATCGCGGCAAGTCGATCAGCATTATTTTCCAGCGAGCCAAATCCAGCCTCAATCCGTTTCTTAAAATCAAAGACCAGATATTCGAATCGCTGAGAATGGCGGGAGAAACGAAAGACCGCGCCAGAATGCTGGAATGGCTGGCCAATTGCGGATTCGGCAGATCCGAGGTCGGGCAGGTGGCGGAGCAATATCCGCATCAGCTTTCCGGCGGCCAGGCGCAGAGGGCGGTAATGGCGATCACGCTTTCCAGCCAGGCGGAGACCGTAATTGCGGATGAGCCTACGACCGGCCTGGACGCCAAGTTGCAAGTGGAAACATTGATATTTATGAAGAAACTTCTCGATAAATATCAAAAATCTGCGATTATTATTTCGCATCACCTGCAGTCGCTTTCCAAATTCACGGAAATTTGTTATGTGATGTATAAGGGATTGACGGTCGAAATGGGCCCCACGTCACGGATTTTGAGCGCCGGGAATGAAAATCATCCATACACCCGCCAGCTTCAAGGGGAAATTGAATACTCCGGAGGCGTGGGGCAGATTCTGAGCGCCGAAATCAGCGGCTGCCCATACTATTCGAACTGCGAAATTTACAAGAAAATGGGCGAACAGCAAAAGAGCCGCTGCCGCGACCAGGAACCGCCCAGGATATATATCGAGAGCGACCACTATGTAAGATGCTGGGCTTTCGAAAAATAATATGGAAAACAAGCCTTTAATGACCGCCAGCGACCTCACGAAATCGTTTGTTTCGAGCCAGGGATCCCGGTTCTGGGGCAAGAAAAGAGTTTTCGCGCTGAAAAATGCCAATATCGAGATAAAACCCGGCGAGAAGATCGGACTTATTGGAAGAAGCGGCTCCGGCAAGTCGACATTGATCCGCTGCCTGGCCAAACTCATAGAGCCCGACAGCGGCAAGATGCATTTCAAGGGGGTCGATGTGACGTCGTTGCCTGCAAGGCAATTTAGAGGCTACCGAAAATATCTGCAGGTGATTTTCCAGAACAATTACTCGGCATTGAACCCGGGGATGAAAATACGCGAGATGCTCAACGAAACTGCCAGGCTGGGAGGGTATTCACAAGGGCTGGATGAGCTGGCCAAGGAGCAGATGCACAAGGTCAGTCTATCGGAAAGCTTGCTCGAACGTTATCCAAGAGAGTTATCGGGAGGAGAATGCCGTCGAATCGGAGTGGCAATGGTGGATTTGATCGGCCCGGAGCTTCTCCTGGCCGACGAGCCGGTCACGGCGCTCGATTATATCAATAAATATGAAATGTTGTCGCTGTTCAAGCGCCTGAATAAGGAGAAGGGAACGGCCCTTCTATTCGCGACGCACGACCTGGAAGCGATGACGGATTTCGTGGAGCGGGTGATAGTCTTATACGGTGGGACGATAGTCGAGGAGATCCCTATCGAGAGCTTGTGGGGGGCCCGCCATCCGCATACCGTGGAGCTGGTAAGATATCATGGATTTTTAAAAAATAAGTTTACAGACGATGCCCTGGCATCTTATAATAACGAGAGCAAAGACCGCATCGTTGATATTACCAACAGCGGCTGTGTTTATGCCGGGCAGTGCCAACGCTACCGGATACTTGGCAAACCATCGGCCTGCACGGAAGAGCAGCCGCAGTTAAAAAGAATCGATATAGACCACTCGGTAGCATGCTATTTTGCAGACAAGGTGGTGGAATAGTGCCGGCCCGGCGATCAGTTTTAACGTTATTCATAATCTTATTCGCAGCGAGCATTGCCAGCGCTCAAAGCTCCAGCGAGAGCAAGATAAAAAACGCCAAGCTTCTGGTCGAGAAGGCCATCAGCGCCCAGGGTGAGGCAAGAGCCGACTATGCTTATAAGGCAAAGCGGGAGTTCGAGCGCGCGGCCGGCATGGATACGGAAAACCCGGTCCCGATTTACTGGCAAGCTGTCATAGCTTCCTATTTTGAAGGAGATTCTGCCGCATCAGAGAAACTTTATGAAAGAGCGCTGAAAATTGGCATGAAAAAGGTGCAGGATTTGCCGTTGCCAAACCAATATCTGAGCGAAGCCAATGTCTTAAGCGGGCTGAAAGATGATTTTGCATGGGCTCAGAAGGTCGAAAGCCCTCCTGCAACGCCCGTGGAAGAGGTCGAGCCCGCGGAAAAAACAGATCCTTTGAGGCTCCTGAATGAATTGACCGCAAGCGGAGAATTCGATGCGGCCGATTCCTTATTCAAGGAGTTGTATAGCCGTCCCAAATATGATCGCAGAAGCGATCTCCTGCTGTCGGGGCTAACGTTGAAATTATCAGAGGGGAACATTGATCAGGCGTCGGAGATACTGGAGAAAGTCGAAAGCGAAAACGGCAGGCGGTCGAAGGCATACAAGAAGGCCGAATCATTGTTCGATGAGCGACTCGACCTGGTTATAGAACGGGCGAAGGCGAGCGAGCGTCGTGGTCAGTATAGCGAGGCAATAGATTCTCTTCGGCAATGGCAACCGGAACGGGCCAGGCCGAGCACGCCGGCAAAGGGGCGGCTCCTGTTGCAGGTTTCATCGCTCAGGCTACTGCAGAATGATTACTCGGGCGCAGATTCAATTCTGGCCATATATGATGATTTGGGTTATGCCAAGAATGAACCATACCGCAATATCAGAGAACGGTTGACATTGGCTCTGCGCGAGACTGCCCCCGAAGAACCGAGGCTCGAGGTCACGAGACAAATAGCCGAGCAACGGCCGGGCGCGTCGGATTTTGTGACAATCGCTCCGCCCCAAGGGGAGATTGCGAAAGTTGTAATAAACACCCTGGATGCGAGCAGCGGTAAAGTAAAATCGTCGGCATTATGGGAAACCACGGCTCCCGTGACGCTCAAAACTGGACAGGCATATAAAATCGTAGTTCAAAAAAGGCAGGAACGAAAGACCCCCAGGTATATTGCCATGGCGGGGATTCTGGCAACATTTCTAATAGTGAGATAAACTATGAAGAAAATAATCATTCTGCTGGTCATTCTGACGTTTGCGCCGAACCTCGTATTCGGTTCGACGAAGAACGAATCACGAATGCGTACCGCTGAAAAGGCGCTGGCCGAGAAAAAGTATGCCGATGCCAAGGCGGTTTTCGAGGATTTGAAAGATAATCCTACGTTTCGGGAAAAGTGCTATCTGTACCTGGCAATGATCTACAACGAGACGGGTCAAATCGAGAATGCGCAGGCGGCGCTGGCGGACCTCAAGCGATACGTCACGGACAAAACCGATATAACGATTTTGAAGTCCTCGGAGGGTATCGATGAGGAAATAAATAAGCATTACGCCAATCTCGATATTGCCATTTTCGACGAGCGCGAGCGCCCCGGTGTGGACCAGGGATTCTACAATCTGGTATTTCGCTCGGACGGCGGCCTGAGTGCGTCGCAAGAGGCCAGGCTTAAACTGATCAACAAGACACTGTCTCAGGCCCAGAGCTTATTCAGCTGGAAAAGCGACGGCACTTTCTTGAAAGGCACTGTCATGTATTTTCCGATCAGGATGTTCGATACCGAACCGATGACGGCCGAAATTAATGGCAATCCCGTTTATTTCAGGTTCGATTTTCAGACAAAGCAGGGGCTCTGGATACCGGCCGAGTTGCTTAGCCACGGCGAAACGATTCCGGCGGCAGTGTACCGTGAGACAAGCGAGCCCGTCATGAATCGGATGTCTAACGACAAAAAGCCCGCCAAGTATTATATGATGTTCGGATTTATGGCAGCAGTCATGGCGGCCGGCATGGCCATAGCCGCATCACAATAGAAGGAAAAATGAAGCTCATTTTCACAGTTGCCCTGGCATCGTTGGTCCTTTATATACCCGGACCGGTCATGGCCCAGGATAAAGAGAATCTGGCGCGAACGACCGTATGCGAAAACCTCGCGAGAAGCGGTCAGCTCGATGCCGCGCTCAACTGCTTTATGCAGGTCCTCGAAAGCGGGCCTGACGACCGCTTGCTCAATTTGAGGGTGGCACAGTTGCTTGAGGCCACCGGGCAGGTTGATCTGATTGGCCCTTATCTTGCGAAAGTCGATTCGTCGGCGACCGAGGTCCGAAGTTTCCTGGAAATGCTTTCCAATAACTATGGTACTTTGAAGATTTTCTGCGAAGGTTCAACAAGCTGCCCTCGATATTATAAGGCGGGCGTTAAGATAAGATTCAGTCCCCCGGAAGAATTGGAACAGGCGAAGGCCACACGTCTCGCGGCGATAAATAATATGTTGAGAAGCGGAGGCCAGCTATGGTTCTTCCAGGAGAATGACAAAAAGGCCAGCGCGGCCATTGAATATTTCCCGGTTGTGGTGGGAGTGCCGATGCCTTATTCCGCGGAAACCGGGGCGGGAACAGTCGACTTTAATTTCCATTTTGTTCAGCGAAGCGAACTGACGATCAAGAGCGGCGATCTGGATAGCATCCAGTGCGCCGTGCCGGACACGTTAGTCGAACTGCAGGTGGAAATCGACGATCCTGAATATGATGCGCTCATACGCTCCGACCGGGGCGAGAGCGAACTTTTGCTCGAAAAGGGGCGATATTATCTCTCTCGGGGCGACCTCTCTTCGCTGCATTTTCATCGCAAGGGACGACCCACGATAAGCAGGAAATATCTCCTGATTACATCACTGGTTTTGACATCAGCCGTAATACTCATGCAACGGTAGGAGAGAATGGAAAATCACGGACGATTCGGACAGCTCTTGATAATTTCGATAATATCATTGTTCTCGGCGCGACTATCTGCAGGCGGCGATTTGATCGAATTTGCCCAGAAGCCGCGGCAGCTGGAAGCCGGCGAGTTTGGCCAGGGAATTAATCATTACCGCCCGCGGTGGAGCTCGGACGGCCGCTGGCTGTCGTTCGAGCTGATCGACGAGAATTCGCTGCGAGTTTTCATAACTGTTCCCGGGAGCGGACAGTATTTCGAGTGCCGGGGAAAGTCGGCTGCAGGCTCGTCGGGCGGCCTCGATATTTTCTCCGATCAATCTGGAGGCAAGGTGGCGGTCACAAGGCTGTCGTGGGCGCGCCAGACGATAAGCAACACATCGATGTTTTGTTTCACCGATAATGGGGTATTATATAAGTCCAATGCTTATTTCCTTTTGGATAAACCGTCCATGACTCCACCAAAGGAATTTCTACCGGCAGCCAGGATGGGACCGGTCGGGAGCGAGAATGGAATTTTGATTCCGGAAATGGGATTCATAACGGAGAAAGGGCAGCCACCGGTTATTTTTACCGACAACAACACAGGCGACCTCTATGCGATAACCGGAAACCAGGAACTAAAACCACTGACATCGAAAAAGCCCGATGAAAAGATCACCGATTCATGCGCCAAATTCCGGCCGGCGGACAACCGCTCGCTGGTTTTCGTGCGCACGTTCGAGGGCAATTCCGATATCTTCATAATCGACGATATTATTCGGCCCGAGGAAACGACTCGCAGTCTCGTGGGATGGGATAAATCCGACGAGTTTGCGCCCTCCTGGTCACCCGACGGCGAGAAGATCGCATTCTATTCCAACAATGCCGGTGATGCGCCCGGGAAGAAGACATTCGACCTGTACATGGTCAGTTTGGCGCCTAAGGCAAAACCGACGTTGCTGGTGAAAAACATCCGACCCGATAATATCGAGGAGAAAATCGGGCCTCCTTATCTAGGCCCGCAGTGGATGGGAAATGATGTCATCGTATTTGCCAGCGATGACAACCATGCCAAGGATCCCTTGAAGTACGTCCAGATCTCCACCAAGATTGTCGAGGGGCTTTCCGTAGGGACGATTCTCAATGATTCTCCCAGCGTCTGCGATCTTGGCGATGGCACATATTTACTGGCCTATACCACGTTTGGGAACTCTCCGACTGACCTTTCGCAGCCGGATATTACCAACAAGATATTTTATGCCAAACTTATTTTCAGCAGATGAACCTGGAGGACTAATGTCACGGTACCCGGGCATATTGTTCATTGCGGCCCAATTCATGCTGGCATCCGGCGCCCAAGCGGTGAATATCGACATAACTTTCACTCCCAACGACACCATTTCAATTGCCGAGGGCGATACCATGTCGGCCAGCGTCACATTCGACGACACCGATGTCAACGGCGCGCCGTTTGCATTCTATGAGGATACGACGGGATTCGCGGCGGCATCATACGACACGGTTCGCCAGGGACCCGACCACTGGACCAGAATCAATTTCTTTCTTTCGCCGGAATTCACCGACGATGGCAGCCATTACGGAATCGATTTCACCGCGATCGATACCAGCCTGAGCGATACCAGCGCCACGCTATTTATTGCGGTCACCAATTCGCCGCGGGCTCCCCAGATTGTGAATCTGCCAGATACGATATATATCGACGAAGGCGGCTCCACCGAATTTGCGGTGGTGGCAATTGACCCGGACAATAATATACGCGCACACAGAATAAGCCCATCCAACGTGGGCTGGGTTACGATAGACAGCGCCTCGGGCCTGATAGATATAGGGCCGGTTCCTTTTTCAGCCGCAGACTGGCAGGATACTGAATCG
>Ga0214473_10012373_pt1 | contig 10013 bp, 9 predicted proteins | sample RVTome_7_FD_203509 | JGI IMG/M metagenome (GOLD analysis project Ga0214473, IMG submission 203509) | Soil microbial communities from uranium-contaminated site in the Upper Colorado River Basin, Wyoming, United States - RVT98D197 | ecosystem: Environmental > Terrestrial > Soil > Contaminated >... | reverse complement strand
AATGCGGACTTTGACCGCGTACACCAGCTTCACGCGCTCTTCGGCCGTCTGCACGTTGCGGGGAGTGAATTCCGCCTCGCTGGAGATGAAGGAGACGGCGCCCTGGTATTCCTTGTCGGGATACGTGTCTGCGGCGATGGCCGCGGCCTGTCCAAGCTGCACCGCGCCGATCCGGTCCTCGCGGATGTAGATGCGCACCCAGCGATCGTTCAGGTTCATCAGGGTCAGCACCGGGGCGCCCGCGCCCACGGTCTCGCCGGGCTCTCGGTCCCGGACGGTGACCACGCCGTCGAAGGGGGCCCTGATGACGGCGTTGGCCAGCGCGGCATCGACCTGCCGGACGGCGGCCTCCCCTTGGGCCACCGCCGCCCGTTGCGCCGCCATGCGTTCCGGCCGCGGGCCGGTCTCCACCAGTTGCAGCTGCTGTGCGGCCTGATCCCGCTGGCTCGTGGCTACCTCGAGGGCGAGTTTGGCCTTGTCGTACGCCTCCTGCGACACGGCGCCCCCCTGCAGCAGGCGCTGCACCCGTTCGAAGTCCCGCTGCGCGTCCGTGTACCGCTCGGCGGCGGTCCGGGCGGCCTCGCGGGCCTGGGCGAGTTCCTCGCTTCGGGCGCCGGCTTCCATCTCGGCCAGCACGGCCCGCGCGGCGGCGAGCTGGGCCGCTGCCTGTGCCCGCCGGGCTTCCAGCTCGGTTCGGTCGAGCCAGGCCAGCTGGTCGCCCGCTTTCACCCGGTCTCCCTCGTTGGGCACCACCCGCTCGATCCGGCCGGGCACCTGGAAGCCGAGGGCGGCCTCGGTGGCCTCGACGGTGCCCGAAGCCAGCAGGGCATCGCCCGCGCCACGGTTCCGGACCACGAGGTAGACGCCGAGCGCCACGACCGCCAGCCCGACGACGATGGGAACGGCACGCTTGCGATTCATGGTGCAGGCTCCACGATGCGGGCCAGCCAGTCACGGGACAGCTCGCCGGTGATGCGGGCCAGTTCCACCCGGGCCCCGATTTCCGCGTGGCGCGCCTCGATCAGGCCGGCGCGCGCGGCGAGCAGGTTGGCTTCGGCGGTGAGAAAGTCGGTCTGGGTCCCGGCACCCACCTCGAGCGACAGCCGCTCGATGCGGGCCACTTCGGCGGATTGCTCCACGGCGCTTCGCAACGCGGCCACCCGGGCGTGCGCCTGGCGCAGTCCCGCCAGGGCCTGGTCCACTCCCTGCTCCACGTTGAGCCCCACCGCCCGGAGCTGCTCGGCGGCGGCCCGGCCGTCGGCGGTGGCGCGGCGCACCGCGTTCCGGCGCCCGCCACCCACGAAGAGGGGGTAGGACAGCGCCACGCCAACCTGCCACTCGGCCGTGAAGTCGCCCTCCCACCGTCCCCGGTCCACATAGGCGCCCGCCACTCGCACCTCGGGGAACCAGGCGGCTTGAGCCACGCCCCGGGCGGCGTCGGCGGCGCGCGCACGCTGCTCGGCCTCGAGCACCTCGGTGCTGGCCTGCCGCGCCCGCGCGACCAGCGTGCCCCGCACGGCGGCCGAGGTGTCGGTGGCGAAGGCGGTGTCCGCGAGCCGCAGGCCGGGCAGGGGAGCCGTACGCACGGCCGCGTAGGGCAACGCCGTGAGCTGCGCCAGATCATGCTCCGCGACATCCAGTTGGGCGGCGCCGGCGATCCGGTCCGCCTCCGCACGGCGCGCCTCCGCTTCCACGCGAAGGCCCTCGACTCGCGCGGCCTTGCCCTCGGCGATCATCTGCCGGGTCCGCGCCGATACGGCGGCCAGGGCCGCCAGTCGCTGGTCCTGGGCCGCCACCAGGTCGCGCGCCGTGAGGACCCGGAGGTAGGCGGCGACCACGCGCGCCACCAGTTGTTGTTCCGCGGTCCTGGACGCCGCGTCCGCCGCGCCGGCCAGCGCCCGCTGGGTCCGAACCCGCGACGAGCGGGCGCCGAAGTCCAGCAACGTCCAGTTCAGGGTCAGGCCGGTCTGGATCAGGGTCTGATCGAACAGCGGCGGGTTGGTGGGATCGAACCCGTGCAGGGGGGCCACGACCATGGGCTCCTGGAACCGGCTCAGCGATCCGTCCAGGGTCAGGCGTGGCAACCACGCGGCTTTCGCCGCGCCCAGGTCGGCCGCGGCGCCATCGGCCCGGGCGCGGGCCGCGGCCACCGTCGGGTACGATGCCAGGGCGCGGTCCACGGCTACGTCCAGCGTCAGGCGAGTGGTGTCCTGAACCGGGGCCAGCCCGGCCACGAGCAGCAGGGAGGTGATCATGCGTTGACCGTTGCGTTGGCCGCGAGCGCGCGGCGGATGGTCGAGACGATGTGATCCGTCACCGGTGCGCGAAGGGCCGGGTCCCGTGGATCGAGCCCGCTCGCGGACAGGATCATGCGCGCACCGATGGCGAAGAAGAACGGCTGCGCCATGGTGGAAAAGGCCAGAAGCGGTGGCTCGCCGCGGCGGATGCTGCCGTCCCGTTGGCCGGCCGCGACGGCCTCGACCAGCGCGCCGAAGTTCCGTTGCATGGCTCGTTGCGCGGGGGGGGGAAGCGGCCGCTCCGCCGCGAGCTCCCGGAGAATCAGCTTGGGCATTTCCGGGTGGGCGGCGACGTAATCGAGGAACGTGCGGATGATCGCCTCGATGCGGTCGAGTGGACCCCCGGGGAGCGTGGCCGCTCGAGCCACCAGCTCCACCAGGGGTTCCACCCTGGAGGCGAGCACCTCGTGGTAGAGGGCCTCCTTGGAGCCGAAGTGGTAGGTGATGGCGCCCAGGTTGGCGCGGGCCCGGCGCGTGATGTCCCGGACCGAAGTGCCGTCGTAGCCCTGCCGGGCGAACAGCTCGCAGCCGACCGCCAGGAGGCGGTCCCGAACGGGGTCTCTCGTATTCATACGTTCGTATGATGTAATACGAACGTATGAACGTCAAGGGTGGGTTAGGGAAATCGCCGTTAGCGCCGGCTCTTCAGCCAGTTCAACGGGTCCAGGGCAATACTCCCCTCGCCACGTACCTGGAATTCGATGTGAGGACCTTCCTCGGAAGCCTGCCCGCCCGACAAGCCCACCACATCACCCAGGGTCACCGGCTGGTCCAGGCGAACGTGCACCTCAGACAAGTACAGATAGAGCGTGTAGAACCCGCCGCCGTGGTCGACGATGACGCTGGGTCCGTACGTGCCGTACGGCTCGGCCATGCGGACGACGCCGCCCGCGACCGCGCGGACCGGTGTTCCCACGGGCACACGGATCCCAACGCCGTTCTGACGGACGACCGTGTTGTTCGGGAGCCGGAAGGGGCCAAACCGGTAGATGATGTCTCCCTGCACCGGCCAATCGAGCTTCCCGAGGTCTCGGGAGCTGATCGTCGGCGCTCCGGGCGTGGCCGCCGCCGCCAGACGGGCGCGCTCCAGGGCCGCGATCCGCTCGTTGAGCCGCTCGGCGTCCCGAGACAGGGTCTCCAGTCGTTGGGTGGCCGCGCGTTCCGAGGCCCGGGTCTCTCTCAAGCTGCGCTGGTGCCGCTGCTCGAGGGTCACGTACCGCTCCAACTCCTGGCTCCGCTCGTCACGCCGCGCCGCCATCTCGGTCTGGATTTGGAGCAGTTGGCGACGCTGGCTGACGTTGCGGCGTCGCAGCGTATCCACCGCGCCCACCAGGGAGCGGTCCTGGCGCGACACCAGGTAGAGATACTTGTACCGGCTGAGCAGGTCGCCGAATGACTCGGCCGCGAGGATCACCTGGAAGGTCCACAGCGACCCGCGCTTGTAGATGTCGGCCAGGCGGCGGTGGAGGATGGCTCGTTTCTCGGCCAGGGCGTCTTCGGTGAGCGCGAGGTCGATGGTCACGGTATCGAGCGACGCCCCCATGCTGCGGATCTGGCGGTCCAGCTCGTTGACCAGGCGGTTGGTGGCGTTCTTCTGCCGCTCGATGTTGGACAGCTCACCGGTGATATCATGGGCCCGCCCGCGGAGCCGCCCCAGCTCGTTTTCGAGCTCCTCCCGTTCCCGACGAATGGAATCGAGGCGGGCCCGGTTGGCCCGGATCTGGCGGTCGATGTCTTGGGATTGGGCGGGCGCCACGACGCCCAGTGCGAGGACCAGGGCGAGGCCGAAACGGCGTCGTCGGTTTTCGGTGTTCGGTTGTCTGTCCTCTTTCGTCCCCACCGATAACGGACAACCGATAACCGACAACGGCCTCATACCCGCGCCAAATGGCGCCGGAGGCTCTGGGCGCTGGCGAGGAAGCCCAGAGCCATCCCGAACAGGACGATGATCCCGGCCTCCGTCCGCGAGAAGAACACGGAGTCGAAGAGGGTGCGGTCCACGGCCAGGTACGCCGCGTAGTTGAGGCCCACGGCGGCCGCGCCGCCGATGGCTCCCTTCAGCGCACCCTCCAGCAGGAACGGCCGGCGGATGAAGCCGTCCGTGGCCCCCACCAGGCGCATGATGGCGATCTCGCGGCTCCGGTGCAGAACCCCCATCCGGATGGTCGTCCCGATGATGATGACCGACGCGAGCGCGAAGGCGATGCCGATGGCCAGGCCCACGGCAGCCCCGATGTCCCGCAGCCGGTCCAGTTTGGCGATCCATTCGCGGCCATACCGGACGTCTTCCACGAAGCGGAACCCGCGCAGCCGGTCCGCCACCTGGCGCACGTGGTCTTCGTCGCGGAACCCGGGCTTCAGGCGGATTTCGAGCGAGGCGGGTAGCGGGTTGGTTTCCAGGTCTTGAAAGATGCCCTGCAGCTCCACCAGCTCGCGGCGCGCGCGCTCCAGCGCTTCGTCCTCACTCACGTACTGCACCGACGCCACCTCGGGGAAGGCCTGGATGTCGCCGATGGCGACCGTGCCGATTTCGACCGGCGTTCCTCGGATGAGGTAGGCGACGACCTCGACGCGCTCCTCGATGTCCGCCAACGCCGTCCGGAGATTGAGCACGACCAGGCCGAACAGGCCCACGACGAACAGCGCGAACGCGATCGTGGTCATGGACAGCACGGACAGGAGCGGCGCCCGGCGGAACGCCAGCAGCGTTTCCCGGATCGTCAAGCTCATGTGACCACGGCTCCTCGTCCCGGCTCGTCCACCGCCGAGTCATACACGATGGCGCCGTCCTGGAGCTCCAGGACCCGGTACGGCGCCTGGCGCACCAGCTCCAGGTTGTGCGTGGCCATCACCACGGCGGTGCCGTTGGCGTTGATATCGCGGAGCAGCTGGAAGACGCCTCGGGCGGCGCGCTCGTCCAGGTTACCGGTGGGCTCATCGGCCAGCAGGACGTGCGGGTCGTTGACCAGCGCACGCGCGATGGCCACGCGTTGCTGCTCGCCGCCCGACAGCTCGCGCGGATGGGCCTGCGCCTTTGCGGCGAGGCCCACTTGCGCCAGGACCCGCATCACTTTGGGCGCGATGGTTCCATGCCGCGCGCCCGTGACCTCCAGCGCGAAGGCCACGTTGGCCTCGGCGGAGCGGTCCTCCAGCAGCCGGAAGTCCTGAAACACCACGCCCAGACGGCGCCGCAGCCGCGGCACGTCCCGGCGCCGAATCTCGGTCGTCACGGTGCCGGCCACGCGGACTTCGCCGGAGGTGGGAAACTCCTCCGCATAGATCAGCCTGAGCACTGTGGACTTCCCCGCGCCCGAGTGGCCCGTGAGGAACACAAACTCGCCTCGGCCGATGTGGAAGGATGCGTCCTTCAGGGCCAGCGAGCCTCGGGGGTAGGCCTTGAAGGCGTTGGTAAAACGGATCACGGGCGTCTAGAGCGCGGCGAGGGCCTGCTCGAAATCGGCGATGATGTCCACCGCGTCTTCAATGCCGAGGCTTACCCGGATGAAGCCGTCGGGGATCCCCTGCGCCTGACGCTGGGCCGGCGTGAGGGCGGCGTGAGACGTGAGGCGCGGCTCCGACACCAGGGTCTCGACGCCGCCCAGGCTGGGAGCGTGGGTGGCGAGGCGGAGCCGCCGAAGGAGCCGCTCCGCCGCTCGAGCGCCGCCCTTGATGTGCAATCCCACCATCCCGCCGAACCCACCCAGCGTGCGCCGCGCCACCCGGTAATCGGGATGGGAGGCCAAGCCGGGGTAGTGCACCGCGGCGATCTTGGGGTGCTCCGCGGCCCAGCTGGCAAAGGCGATGCCGTTGGCATTGTGCCGCTCCACGCGCACCGCGAGCGTCTTCATTCCCCGTTCGATCAGCCAGGCGGCATGCGGGTCCAACGCCTGACCCCAGACCTGCATCAACCGGCGCACCTCCTCGACCGGTCCCTCCGCCCCGGCCACGGCGCCCGCGATGACGTCCGTATGGCCGTTGAGGTACTTGGTGGCGCTGTGAATCACCAGGTCGGCGCCCTGGTCGAGCGGCCGGAAATTGATGGGCGTGGAGAACGTCGAGTCCACGATCAACGCGATCCCCTCACTCCGGCACAGCTTGCCCAACGGCCCGAGGTCGAGCACCCGCATCAGGGGGTTGGTGGGGGTTTCCACGAAGATCGCCCTCGTGGTTTCCCGGAGGTGGCTCTTCCATCGACCCACGCTCGGATCCACGAACGTGACCTCGATGCCGAAGCGGCCGAACTCTTCGGTGAAGAGGCGGTGCGTGCCGCCGTAGATCCAGGAGCTGGAGACCAGGTGATCTCCCGGCCGGAGCACCGCGAGATGGGCCAGCGCCGTGGCCCCCATGCCGCTGGCCACGAAGATGGCGCGTTCCGCCCCCTCCAGCGCGGCCAGCCGCGCCCCGATATCCACCTGGTTGGGGTTGTTCCCGTAGCGGGTGTAGAGGACCTCGTCGGTGGAGCCGACGGGATGGACGAAGGTGCTGCTCTGATAGATCGGTGAGGAGACCGGGCTGCGCTCGGCCCGCCGCTGGAGCGGGCCGTGGATACTGAGCGATGAGGGTCCGAGGTTCTTCCGGCGCATCAGGTCAGGGGTGGGCCGTAGGTGCCGGCGTGGGCGATCACCAGCCCGCGCTCGAGCAGGTCCTCGAGGGCCTCCCGGGCGGCGTCCGGGGACAGCCCCAGCCGGGGGGCCAGGTCCTCGGGCGCGACAGCACCCGCCTGCGCCAACGCGCCGAACACCCGCCTGGCGGCTTCGGGGAGTGCGCCCACGATGTCGAACTCGCCGCCCGCGTCCTGAACCACCACCGCCAGGCGATGCCGCTCGAGCACGAACTGCAGGGCTTCGCGATGCGCCGCGGTCACGTTGAGCAGCACGAACGGCCGGACGGCGCCCTGCTCGCGGAGCAGGCGGCCCACGATTTCATCGGCGCACGACAGGTCCAGACATCGCACGGTCCCGAAGTCGATGGCGGCGGCCTGCCCCTCGCCGGTCCGGGCCAGGTCCCGCTCGATCTCTTGTCGCACGGCCTGGCCGGTCCGGCGCGTCACCAGGTCGCCGTACTCGTCCGAAACGGTGCGCTCCAGAATGTCCTTCAGATCAATGCGCAGCATGGCCCGCCGTTCCGCCGTCTTGGGCTGGAATGATCATGAGAATCTGGCTCCCCGGGAACGCCGCTAGCCCGTGCGCCAGGGGGACGTCATCGTCCCAGGGGGGGACCAGCGTGAAGCGCGCCGTACCGCTCCGAACGCTGAGCTTTCCCGACCACCGGCCCAGATAGCGCCGGATGCCGGCGAGCCCCTGGCCCCGGCCGGGGTCCCGGAACCGGCTCACGCCCTGCACCAGCACGGCTTCGAGCGCGGTGCCGTCGCTCCAGCGGTCGCCGTACCGCTTGGCCTGCGTGGCTTCAAGCGATCGACGAAATCCAATTCCGGCGTCGGCGACGGCGATGACCACCACGCGCCGCTTCAAGGTGCGACGCCAATGGTACGTCTGCACCGCCACCCAGCCGAGCGTGCCGGCATGTTCCACAATATTCTGACACGCCTCCGAAAGCGCCATAGCGAATCCCATGGTCGCCTGCGCCTCCAGGCCCAGCTCGCGGGACAGGATGGCGGCGGCGCGTTGTTGAATCCGGTCCACCACGCCGTGCACGTCGTCCGCGCCGCGCACCGGGGTGACCTCGAGCAGCACGTCCGAATCTCCGGTGGTCGCCACACGCGGCACCTTGCCGTGCAGCTCGAAGTACTCCGCGGCGTGCCGGAAGAACCCGGCCCGCGCCCAGTAGTGCGCCACATCGCGGTCGGCTGGGAGCGTGAGCAGCGGCCGCTCGCGCTGCCCCTCGGCCTGGGCCTGGCCCGCGGCCAGCAACCCCACCAGCCCGTAGGGAGAGGCCCACTGGGTGGCGTGCGCGTCGAACAGGAGCCGCTCGGCACCTCCGGCCGCGACGCCCTCGGCGAACTGGTCGAAGGCCCGATCGTCGAACGAGGCGGGGACCTCCACCACCCTGGTCATCGCGGGACGATCGCTCCGCGCAGGTGGTAGTGCAGGTGGGTGGCGCCCCTCGCGCTCACGTTCCGCGCGGCCAGGCGGTTCGCCTCCGCCAGCGCGGCTTCGAGGTCGTCGCCTGCCAGCAGCCGTGCCACGAGCGTGGCGCCGAAGACGTCGCCACAGCCGGTGGTGTCCCCGTTGGCGTCCGCTTCCGGAGCCGGGGATCGCGCCGTGCGGATGGGGCCGGCCGCGCGCAACTCGGCCCGGTGGGCCAACCTGAACCCGGGCGCCGCGAAGTAGGCCGCGCCGCGCGCGCCCAGGGTGACGACCAGCAACCGGACGCTGGCGTCGAAGGCCCTGGCGGCGACGGTCATGGGGTCCGCTCCCACGCGGGTCATCTCGTCCTCGTTGAGCTGCACCGCGTCGAAGCAGGAGAACCAGGCCGGCGCGTCGGGGAGGTCCCTGGGCCGGCGGAGACCGTCGGCCGCCAGGTCCAGCAGCAGGCTGTGAAAATCGGCGTAGATGGGACCGGCAAAGCCGCGCCGGAGGGCGTGGGCGGTCTCGAGGTCCATCTCGAACCCGGAGATGAAGTTCACGTAAAGCGCGTCGAGATCCCGGACCATGGGGCCAAGCTCCGGCCATCGCCATCCCGGAATCCCGCCGTAGAGGCACTCGGTACGCCGCTGGAGAGAGGTGTAGTGCAGCACCACCCGGTTGTTGGGCTCGGGTACCTCGACGAACCGGGCGCCCGACGGCACGCGGGCGAGCGATCGCAGGAACGCGTTGGCCCCGCCCGCCATGTCCCGCCCGACCTTGATGAGCGGCACCAACACCCAGTCGTCGGGCAGGGTGGCCTCGAACGCCGCTAGCGCGTAGGCGATGCCGCCCCACTCCTCCACCGGCTCCGGTGCGACGCCCCGGCCGTAGATCCGGTCCCACACCATGGTGCCGATGACGCCCAGTCGCCTCACACCTTGCCCCAGCGCTGCGTCTTGAACGTGGCCGCCGCGCCGAAGACGCCCGCCGTTCCAGGGAGCGAGCCCGGCACGATGCGGCAGGCGGCCACGGCTGGCTTGAAGGCGCGGCGGCGGACTTCTTCCCGGAGCGGCGCGAACAGCTGCTCGCCCGCCAGGGTGACGCCGCCGCAGATTACCACGACTTCCGGATTGAGGATGTTCACGATGCTGGCGATGGTGGCGCCGAGGAACCGAGCGGTATCCCGTACCACCTCCTGGGCGAAATCGTCGCCGTCGCGCGAGGCCTGGTAGACCACCTGCGCGTCGATGGCCGTGAGGTCCCCATTCACGTACTGGGCCAGTCTGGAGGTCGCGCCCGCTTCGAGGCCCTCCACGGCCCGGGCCGCGATGGCCGGGCCGGACGCGTAGGCCTCGATGCAGCCGTAGTTGCCGCATTTGCAGCGGCGTCCGTTCAGGTCCACGGACGTGTGACCGATCTCGCCGGCCACGTCGGACGCGCCGTGGTACAGCTGCCCGTCGAACACGATCCCGCCACCCACGCCGGTGCCGATCGTGAGGCCCACGACGAACCGGGCGCCCCGCGCGGCGCCCTGCCACCATTCGCCCATCACCGCGCAGTTGGCGTCGTTGTCCAGCGTGGATGGGAGCTGCGCCCCTTCGGCGATCCGGTCGCGCAGCGGCATGTTGTGCCAGGCCAGGTTGGGCGCGAAGATCACGATCCCGTGCTTGGTGTCGAGCGGCCCCGGCGC
>Ga0214473_10012372_pt1 | contig 10013 bp, 8 predicted proteins | sample RVTome_7_FD_203509 | JGI IMG/M metagenome (GOLD analysis project Ga0214473, IMG submission 203509) | Soil microbial communities from uranium-contaminated site in the Upper Colorado River Basin, Wyoming, United States - RVT98D197 | ecosystem: Environmental > Terrestrial > Soil > Contaminated >... | reverse complement strand
GCCAAGGAGGAGAATTGGCTACTCGATCCGCCGCCAAAGCACACCGCCAGTCCCTGAAGCGACGCCTGCGCAACCGCATCGTGCGCAGCGCTACCAAGACGATCGTGAAGAACGCGGAGGCCGCCATCGCCGCCGGCGACCCGGAGGCCGCGCGCCTGGCCGTACGGGCCGCCCTCAGCAAGCTGGACCGCGCCGCCAAGAAGGGCGTCGTCCACGCCAACGCCGCCGCGCGGAGGAAGTCCCGGCTGGTCCTGAGGTACAACGCCGCCGTCGCCGCCCTCCAGGCGCCCCCGCCTGAATCCGAGAAGCCGAAGCGGCGTCAGGCGCGGTCCTCCGAGGCCGCCAAGCCCAAGGCGAGCAAGGCAAAGAAGGCCAAGAAGTAGTCAACCCCCGTCTCGCAACCGCCCCGGTCGCCGAGGCCTTCCCGTGCTGGCACCTCCTGAAGTAGAGTCCATCCGCGCCCAGATCCCGGCGACAGCTTCGCTGACGTATCTCAACACGGGCTGGCAGGGGCCCTGCCCCCGCTCCGTCATCACCGCTGTCCAGGAGACCTTCGCCATGGAGTCGGCGGGCCCGACAGCGCCGCCGGTGAACCAGAAGCGGCTGGACCTGTTCCGGGCCGCACGACGGGTCATGGCAGGCCTGATCAACGCAACGCCCCAGGAGGTCACGCTCCAGCAGAACACCACCGAAGGGATCAACATCGTGGTCGGCGGCCTCGGCCTCAAACCGGGCGACGAAGTGATCACCTGCAGCCTGGAGCACCCCTCAGTCATCGTCCCCTTCTACTACAGCCGCGAGCGCTATGGGGCGAAGGCGAAGGTCGTCCCCCTCTCCGCCGGCGATAGCGACGCCGAGATCCTCTCGCGGTTCGAGGACGCTATCACACCCGCCACCAGGCTTATCATCCTCTCGCACGTGACCTACGGCAGCGGCCAGCTCCTCCCCATCGCCGGCATCTCGCGCCTGGCGCACGAGCGCGGGGGCTACGTCCTCCTGGACGCCGCCCAGACCGTGGGCCAGATGCCCGTGGACGTGCGGGAGCTGGATTGCGATTTCTGCGCCTTCCCCGGCCACAAGTGGCTCCTGGGCCCGGCCGGTACCGGCGCCCTCTACGTCCGCCGCGACCTCATCGAGCGGCTGGAGGCGCCGAAGGTCGCCCATCACGCCGCCCATTTCTACGACTTCGCCGGCCGCTTCGAGGCGAATCGCGACACGATCGACAAGTTCGAGCTGACGACGGTCAGCGTGCCGCTGCTGGCCGGTCTACTCGCCGCGGTGGAATTCATCGAGGGGATCGGCGTGGACGCCGTGCTGGAGCGAGCGATCCACCTGGGGCGCTACGCGACGCGCCGGCTGGCGCAGATCCCGGACCTACGACTCGTCAGCCCCGCCGACGAAGAGGCCGTCGCCTCGGGCCTCGTCTCGTTCTCCTTGCCCAACGTGCCCGCCGGAATAGTGACCGCCTGCCTGTGGGAGCGAGGCCGCATAGTGGGCCGCACGATCCCGGACGCCGCCTGCACGCGCCTATCGCTCCACGTCTTCAACACGGAGGCGGAAGTGGACGCGACCGTGGCGATAGTGGAGGAGCTGGCGCGCAGCGGGCCGCCGTCCGGCGAGCTGCCCAGCGCCGGCCTTGAGCTCCAGACCATGGTGGAGCTTTGAAGGCCTGCGTCTTCCACGGCCCCGGCGACGTCCGCGTCGAATCGCTCCCCGACCCTGAGCCCGGCCCCGGCGAGATACTCCTGCGCATGGAGGCGACCGGCCTCTGCCAATCCGACGTTCGGGTCTACAAGGGGGAGAAGGCCGCCCGGCCGGGCGTGATACCCGGCCACGAGAACGTGGGCGTCGTCGCCGCCCTCGGCGCGGGCGTGGACGGTCCGGCGCCCGGACGGCGCGTCGCCCTCTGCCCGATAATCGCCTGCGGCCGCTGCTACTACTGCCTGCGGGGACTGCGGAACCGCTGCCTTTCGCGCCTGACCCTGGGCTACGAGGAGAACGGCGGCCTCGCCGAGTACCTCCGCGTGCCTGCGGCGCTCGTCTCCCTGGGCCACGTCTTCCCCGTGCCCGAACGCCTGCTGCCGGACGTCGCCACGCTCACCGAACCCCTGGCCTGCGTCCTCAACTCGCTGGAGGGCTGCCGCCTCTCAGCGGGCGGATCGCTGCTCCTCCTGGGCGCCGGGCCGATGGGGCTCCTCCACCTGCTGCTCGCCCGCGCGTTGGGTGTAGCCACCGTCATCGTGAGCGAAGTGAACGAAGGGCGGCTGGAGCAGGCGCTGCGCTTCGGCGCCAGCATCGCCATCCACCCCGGCCGGGACGACCTGGCGCGAGCCGTGATGGAGGCCAGCGACGGCCTGGGCGTGGACGCCGCCGTCGTCACGACGGGGCTGCCTTCGCTGGTGGAGCCGGCGCTGGCGGCGGTCAGGCGGCAGGGGACGGTAAGCCTGTTCGGGGGCTTCCCGCCGGGCAGCATAGTGGCCCTGGACCCCAACGCCGTCCACTACAGCGAGATCAGCGTGACCGGCAGCCAGAACGCCACGCCGGACCAGTACCGGCGCGCGCTCCATCTCCTCACCGTCATGCCGCAGGCGGCGGAGGTGAACACGCATCGTTTCGCTATTGACGAAGGGCCACGCGCCTACGAGGCCCGCCTGGGTATGGACGGGTTGAAGTCTTTAGTGATATTCTAGTGCGGGTTTCGCTCCAACTTAGCGGACGCTAGAAGAAGGAGGTCCAGATGGTCCAAGAGCAGCAGCTGCCCAACTCCGTCAAAGAGGTCATGGAGGGCATGCCCACAGCCTTCCAGCCCGACAAGGCCGCCGGCGTGAACGCTACCCTCCAGTTCAAGTTCACCGGCGCCGAGCCCGGCAACTGGATAGTGAAGGTAGGCGACGGCAAGTGCACCGCCGAGGAGGGGGAGACGGACAGCGCCACTGTCACCATCAACTCCCCGTCCGACGTGTGGCTGAAGATCAGCCGGCGGGAGCTGGACGGCGCCACCGCCTTCATGAGCGGCCAGTTCACCTTCACCGGTGACATGGGCGTGCTTATGCAGATGGGCAGCTGGTTCGGCCAGGCGTAGAGACCCAACGCCGCAACGAACGAACAACTGAATACAGAGAAGCTGGCGCTGTAGCTGCGCTAGTTCCCGGAGCCGACGGCGGCTGTCGCCAGACGGGCGTCCGAGCCGATGACCACCACGATATCGCCGGTGGCGTTGGCGACCTCGGCAGAAGCGGGATCGGAACCGCTGATCACGCGATCGCTGGGAACGTTCAGCCACTCCGCCAGCTTCTTTGCTGTGTACCCCTTGCCGCTGCGGTCCACTATCAGTGTGCGCTGGTGGATCGCGGCCGCATCGCCCAGCACCAGGTCCTGATCTGAGATACCCTGCTTCCTCAGGAAGCCCGCGAACTCCTCCGCCACCCCCGCCTGCTCCGTTCCGTTCTGCAGCTCCACAAGCGCCCCCTCCGCCTGAATCCGCCCATTGGAGAACACCTGCGCCTTCAGCTCGTTCACCTTGTCCCAGTCCGCCTCCAGGGTGGCGGCTGGGCCACAGTTGCAGGGGTGGGTTGCGCCGGCCATTGACACCATCCTGATGTTGTCAATGCCTATCTGCTGCGCCAGCTTCGCCAGCCCCGGTATCTTGAGATCGCTGATGTCCGTATCTATGGCGTCCTTGTACTTCCCGTAGAGGCTAATGGCCTTGCCGGGATCGGTGAACAGGTTGATGCTCATCGCCTTCTGCGCGGTGGCCTTCATTACCAGTTGCTGACGCTCGATGCGCTTGAAATCGCTGTCCATCTTGCGGAGACGGGCATAGGCCAGGGCGGTCTTGCCGTCCATGTGCTGCGGCCCCGCGGAGAACTCCACCACCGTGCCGTAACAGCCTTGGCAGTCCGTGTAGTCGTAATCAGCTACGTACTCCGGCACGTCGATGTCGATGCCGCCCAGCTCATCGATGAGATCGATGAAGTTCTGAAAGTCCAGGATCACGTAGTTGTCGATTGGAATGTCGAAGTTGTGCTTGATGGTGTCCTTGATGAGGCCGGGGCCGCCGCCCGGGTAGTCCTTGTAGGTGAAGCGACCCTCCTCCCAGACCACGTTGATGCGGTCCGTGTTGTAGCCGCCGGAGCCGTCCGGTATTTCGACCAGCAGGTCACGGGGGATGGAGAAGACGCCAGCGGTCTTGCTAAAAGGATCGATGGTGAGGATGAAGACCGTGTCCGTGCGGGCGGCTGTGTCCGCGGGTACGCCCAAGCGGCGGTCCAGACCGAGCACCAGGATGTTGATACGCTGGTTGATGTCCGCTACGTCGGGATTGTCCTTCTCGAAGGGCGACACCTTGACGGGAAGGAGATCGTTTCCGGGGAAGAAGATAGGGTAAGTGGTGGCGGCCACCACCAAAGCGACGTAGAACGCCGCCACCGCGAACACCGAGATGCCGACGATGAGGAGCGGGTTGAACAGGCGGCCCCTCCGCGCCTCGGCCAGCGGCTGGTCCGGCCTCGGCGGCCGTTCAAAGCGCGGGCGCTCCCAGCTCATCGCGCGGTCAATCTTCTGGATATCACTGCTGCCAAGCCTCCGTGCCTGCCTTGAACCCGGGTGGCGATCAGCCGGCGCTCACAGGCGCTTCCCGGGCCAGCGGCATCGTCAACGTCTCCGCTCCGACCAGCCGGCCCGCCCTCAGGTACAGGCGAGGGACTCGGGCCGTGATCCCGCAGAGAATCTCGTAGCTGATAGTGCCGCAAAGGTCACCGATCTCCTGGGCCGCGATCTCCGCCTCTCCCTGGCGGCCGATGATCACTACCTCGTCTCCCTCAGCAACGTCCGGCACGTCCGTGACGTCCGCCATGAACATGTCCATGCAGACCCGTCCCACCATCGGCACGCGGCTGCCCGCGACCAGGACGGACCCCCGGTTGGAGAGCACTCGCGGCAACCCATCGCCGTAGCCGCACATGACGAGGGCGATGACGCTGGGCCGGTTGGCCCGCCAGGTGCGGCCGTAGCTCACGCTGTCGCCGGGGGCGATCGGCGTAAGCCGGGCGACGCGGCTCTTCAGGCTCAGGACCGGCCTCAGGTTAAGGGAGCGGCTCACGTGCTGGGAGGGGTAGAGGCCGTACATCCCCACGCCGGGACGTACCAGGTCCAGGCTCATCTCCGGCCGGTCCAGGAGGGTGGCCGTGTTGGACACGTGGCGCATTGGGATCCAGGGAAGCTTCTCCGCTACGGTGCGGAAGATCGTGTACTGCTCAAGCGTGAACCGCTTATCGCCCTCATCAGCGCTGGCGAAGTGGGTGAATATCCCTTCGACATCCAGCGCCGGGATCTGGCGCAACGCCTCCGCCAGGAGGACGATCTCCGCCGGCGTCAGGCCGTAGCGGTTCAGGCCGGTGTCCACCTTCAGGTGCAGCGGCTGCCGCACGCCGGCCGCTTCGGCCTCGTGCGCCAGGGCGCGGGCCATCTCCAGCGAATTGACGGTGGGCGTGAGCTCCAACTCGACGATGCGATGGGCGTCGCTCACGGGCGAGTGCCCCATCACCAGGATTGGAGCGCGGATGTCTGCCCGCCGGAGCTGCTCGCCCTCGTCCACGCAGATCACAGCCAGCCGATCGGCCCCCGCCTCGAGGGCGGCCTGGGCGATGCCGACGGCGCCGTGTCCGTAGGCGTTCGCCTTCACCACGGCGGCCACCGCCGCCGGGCCGGCCTGCCTCTTCAAGGAGGCCACATTATAAGCGAGGGCGTCCAGATCTATCTCTGCCCAGAGAGGACGCCCCCACCAGCCGTTGGTCTGTGGGCGGTCAAGAGCCATTCTTACTCCAATTGTCTACAACGCCAGGCCTGCGGAAAAGTTTCTCGGCTTCAAATCTACGGCACAAGCGCCCACTCCCCCGGCAGGCGGTAGCTGAAGACGGCGTCCGTGTAGCCGGAGCCGTCAAAAATGCGGGCGTGGCCGATACGACGGATCTCGCGGTAGGAGTTCATCATCTGCACAATTCGCTTCGCCTTAAGGTTGAAGATTATCGCCCCCGCGTTCACCGGCCGCAAGCTCGCCTCCCGCGTCATGCCGTCCACTACGCGGAACACGGGCTGCCGGTCCGGCGCCGTCCGGCGCAGCGTCTCGTGGATCGCCTGGTAGCGGCCGCGCACGTTCATCTCGTCGAAGATGGCCAGGCCGGTCTCCACGTACTCGCGCAGCCCACGGTAGTAGGGCTCGCTGAGCGCCAGGAGTTCATCGAGGCCGGATGGGCTGGCGGTGCAGGCCGCCACCAGGGACGGCAGGGCATCAGCGTGGGCGACGAGGCTAACCGCCCCCTTGCGGTCTACGATGGTGCAACGGATAAGGTTCATGGGGCGCGCTAGAAAAAAAGGGGGCCTGGAATTGCGGCACCGGACGGGGCTAGCGTAACATCGGATTTGGAGGGCTGTCAACGAATTACGGGACGCACCCCAGACGCGCCGTGGCCCGCCGCAGACGCCTGCCGGCGTTCCTATTCTTGCTGCTGGCCGCGCTCTTCCTGGCGCTCATCGGCGCCTGCGGTGTCGGCGCCGGCTCCAGGCCGGCCACCAGCACCCCGCGCGCCACGGAAGGGGTCCCCGGCCCCTCGCCGGGCGTGCCCCTGGACCTTGATCTCGCCGACAAGCTCCTCCACGACGGCGACCCTGAGCAGGCGCTGGCGATCTACGACGCCGTCGCCGGGTCTAGCCAGCAGGGAAGCGCTGAGTGGCGCCGGGCTGTGCAGAGCGCGGCCCGCGTCCACTATCAGCAGGGCCAGACTGACGATGTCGAGGCCTCCCTCACCACCCTCCTTGCCGAAGACCCACCGGCCGCGGAGCGGCAGAGCGCGCTCCTCCTTCTGGGCGCGGCCCGCCAGGAGGCGGACCGCACGGATACCGCTCGCGAAGCCCTCTCAAAATACATCGAAGCGGGCGGCGAGGCCGCCGGCTTCGCCCGCCTCCGGCTCGCCGCCGCACTGACCGCCGACGGCGAGGACGCGGCCGCGGTCAAGGAGCTTCGGCTCGCGCTGACGGATGACCTGCCGCCGCCCCAGGAGACCACCGCCCTGTTCGCCCTCGCCCGCGGCCTGGAGGCGACCGGCCGCGACACGGAAGCGCTCGCCACCTGGCAGCGCGCGGCCGACGAAGGCGATCCGGCCAGCCAGCGGGGGGAGGCTCTCTGGCTCCTGGCCGGCCTGGCCCTGCGCCTCGGCGACAACCAGCGCTACCAGAGCGCCCTCGTCACCCTTGTGCGGGACTACCCCTGGCATGACCGTGCCCTCGAAGCGCTGGGCCGGGGCCGTGTCGCCCTCGACACGGTCGACCGCGCCGTCGTCCTGTTCACCCGCGGCGAGAACGACTTCGCCTCGGCCGCGTTCGAGGCCGTCCTCGACCAGGACCAGAGCGCCCTTGGACAGGCCCGCGCGCACTACTACCTGGCGCTCCTCGCCGAACGCGACGGCAGCAACGACGAAGCCCTGGCGCAGTACGACGCCGCCCTCGCCGGCCTCGCCGGGCTCGAGGGTCAACAGGTCTACGGCGACACCGCCTGGGAGCGCGCCCTCCTCCTGGAAACGCTCGGCCGTACGGACGAGGCGGTGGCCGCTTACGCCTCCCTCGCCGCCGTCGCGCCGCGCTCTCAGCGAGCAGCGGAGGCGCTGTTCCGCGCCGGCTCCCTGCGCTTCCGAAGCGGCAGGCCCGGCGACGCCGCCGTCCACTGGACCCGCTACCTGAAGCTGGCCGACGCTGAGGGCGCCCCCCGCGCACGCTTCTGGCTGGCGAAGGCAGCCCTCGCCGGCGGCGACACCACCGCCGCGAACGCCCAACTGCGGGCGGCCGCCGCCGCGGCGCCCTGGGACTACTACGGCCTAAGGGCGGCGGCGCTGCTAGCGGGCGCGCCCCCGCTCGCCCTGACCGAGGGAGCCCCGGACGTCCCTCCCGCGGACTGGCCGGCCGCCGAGGCCTGGCTCGCCACCTGGGCCGGCCCGGAGGACAGCGCGGCGCGCCGGACCCTGACCGAAGGGCTCCCCTGGCAGCGCGGCCTGGAGCTCCTCCACGCAGGCCTCCGCCAGGAAGCGGCGGACCAGTTCACGGGCCTCATCAACGATGTGGCCGGCCAACCCTGGCTGCTCTACCGCCTGGCCCGCGCCCTGGATGGGGAAGGGCAAACGGCCGCGGCGGCCCGCACCGCCGCCCGGCTCATTGGGGAACGCCCGGACGCGCCCCGAGAGCTGCTGCGCCTCGCTTACCCCGACGGGTACCTGGACCTGGCGACGGACGCGGCGAAGGCCAACGGCTTCCCGCCCCTTCTCCTGCTGGCGCTGATCCGCCAGGAGAGCTTCTTCGACCCGAATGCGGGGTCGTCCGCCGGCGCCCTCGGTCTCACCCAGGTCATTCCGTCCACCGCGGACGAGATCGCCGGCCAGATCGACGAGCCGGATTTCACGTACGCCGACCTGTTCCGGCCGGGGGTGAGCCTCCGCTTCGGCTCCCACTACCTGGGCTCGCAGCTGAATCTATTCGAAGGTGACATACCGGCCGCGCTCGCCGCCTACAACGGCGGCCCGGGCAACTCCCTGCAGTGGCGTGAGTCCGCCGGAGCGGACCCGGATGTGTTCCTGGAGGTGATCAGCCTCAGCGAGACGAGGGCGTACGTGGAGCTGGTGCTTGAGCACTACGCCCGCTACCGCTACGCCTACGGCTTCGCCGATGGGCCAACGCTGCCCCTGAGGTGAGCTGCGGACACCCCGCCGCGGCGGCGCTGGAGAGTCTGCGCTTTCCTTGACTTTGTGAAATGCGGCCCATACAATACGGTGTGGTGTCGCTCCTTGGGAGCGAACCTTGAATTTTAGGCCCCGACAATGTCGGGGGGCCGAAGTGGCGCAACGGTAGCGCAAGCGATTTGTAATCGCTAGGTTGGGGGTTCGACTCCCCCCTTCGGCTCCAGGAGCAACAGCAGGCTGAACCTGCAGGAGGCCCGTGGCAGCTAGCGGTGGAGGCTTGCGCCGGTCTCAGCCTCCTGCAACCGGACCAGACAGTGGCGGGGTGGGTGAGTGGCTAATACCACCGGGCTGTAAACTCGGCGCCCTGACGGGCTACGCAGGTTCGAATCCTGCCCCCGCCACCAGATATGAACCCGCAGGCATCAAGGAGGTAACAGGCCGGGGACAGGACCCCAGCCGCCGTTGCAGGCGGGCCCACGTAGCTCAGCAGGTAGAGCACGTTCTTGGTAAGAACGGGGTCAGCGGTTCGAGTCCGCTCGTGGGCTCCAGCATATGGAACATCTCGCAAAGTAGGGATATTATCGCGTAGGGCGCGGTGCCTGACGCCCGCCCCGCGGACCGCAGCATAGGAGGAACGCCCGCATGGCCAAACAAAAGTTCGTGCGCACCAAGCCGCACCTCAACGTGGGCACAATCGGCCACATCGACCACGGCAAGACCACGCTGACCGCTGCCATCACCAAGGTCCTCTCCCTGAAGAAGATGGCTGAGTTCCGCGACTTCTATAGCATCGACAAGGCGCCGGAAGAGCGGCAGCGCGGTATCACCATCGCTATCGCCCACGTGGAGTACGAGACCGATAAGCGCCACTACGCCCACATCGACTGTCCCGGCCATGCGGACTACATCAAGAACATGATCACCGGCGCGGCCCAGATGGACGGCGCCATCCTCGTCGTTGCCGCCAACGACGGCCCCATGCCCCAGACCCGTGAGCACGTCCTCCTGGCCCGCCAGGTGGAGGTCCCCGCCATGGTCGTATACCTGAACAAGGTCGACATGATGGAGGATCCGGAGCTCCTTGACCTCATTGAGCTTGAGGTTCGCGAGCTCCTCACCAAGTACGGCTTCCCCGGCGACGATATCCCAATCGTCCGCGGCAGCGCCCTCAAGGCGCTGGAGAGCGAGAGCCAGGACTTCGACGCGCCCGAATACCAGTCCGTCCACGAGCTGATGAAGGCGATTGACGATTACATCCCGGAGCCCAAGCGGCCCCGCGACCTGCCGTTC
>Ga0214473_10012371_pt1 | contig 10014 bp, 7 predicted proteins | sample RVTome_7_FD_203509 | JGI IMG/M metagenome (GOLD analysis project Ga0214473, IMG submission 203509) | Soil microbial communities from uranium-contaminated site in the Upper Colorado River Basin, Wyoming, United States - RVT98D197 | ecosystem: Environmental > Terrestrial > Soil > Contaminated >... | reverse complement strand
TCCCGGCTCGAGCGGCAAGCAGTGCCCCCAGTGCAAAGAACGCCACAACAAGGATAACGCCTGCTCCAATGTCCATCAGGTCTGCGATTATACTTCTTGTCTCTATAAAAAAATGTTTTTGTGGTTAAATAGGCATTAATGAAAGAACTCGTTTTTCTCAAACTAGGCGGCTCACTCATCACGGATAAGACCCAGGCGTACACACCACAGCTGGATGTGATCGAAGATCTCGCGTTGCAGGTCGCAAGAGCGCTTCAGACTCACCCGGACCTGCGCCTCGTTATCGGACATGGGTCCGGCTCCTTCGGCCACGTCGCTGCCAGCCAATATCGGACGCGCGATGGATTCATCCCGCCGTCCTCCCCCTTTATCCACAGAGAGGGCGACGATACCGAACAGAACTATTGGAAGGGATTCGCGGAAGTGTGGTATCAGGCTTCGTCTCTGAACCGATTCGTCATGAAGGCGTTGCACAAGACGAATGTTCATGCGATTGCGCTGCCTCCCTCCACCAATGTCATTGCAAGCGATGGGCAGGTCACGATCTGGGAGACCACCTCGATCAGCATGGCGTTGGCCTACGGGCTTGTGCCTGTGATCTATGGCGATGTTGTCTTCGATGAGATACGCGGCGGGACGATCCTTTCCACCGAGAGCCTGTTCGCCCATCTCGCCCGCGCCCTGAACCCTGACCGCATCCTGCTGGCCGGACTCGAAGCCGCGGTATGGGAGGACTTCCCTGCCCGTACGCGCAAGATCGAGAACATTACACCGCAAACCTTTAGCGAAATCCGTGCAGGCGTTGGGAAAGCCGCCGAGGCCGACGTCACTGGCGGCATGGAATCGAAGGTGACACAAATGCTGGAATTGGTTCAACAAAACCCTGCACTCAAAATCCAGATCTTCTCGGGAGCGGAGCCTGGTAACGTGCTCAAAGCATTGAGTGGGGAAACCCTGGGCACATGGATTACAGGTTAGTGAGCTGGAGAATATTTGAATCCGTACGAGCGGGGAATATGGCTCAATGGGCAGTATGACACAATTCGCAAAAATGAGGGACAGAAGGCTATTGTCAAAAAGGCAAAAAGTTTCGATAATTGGGATGAAATTAGGTACAAAGGAGAAACTATGGCTACGAAATCAAAGGTCGGGAAGGCTTTGCCGCAGAAGAAAATTCTGGTGAAAAAGCCTGCCATCAGAAAAGTTGGAGCTTCGATATCCGCAAATGGCAAGAAGGCAGTCATACCCTTCGTGCCAACAAAACTCAAACTTCGCAAGCCCGTTCCTTCCGATATTGAGATCGCACAGGAAGGCAAACTTAAACCCGTTCTCCAGATCGCGGCAGAACTGGGAATTAAGGAGAGTGAACTTGAACTCTTTGGGCCCTACAAGGCGAAAGTCAAGCTCGAAATCCTTAACCGGCTCGCCAGGCGTCCGAATGGCAAGTACATCGATGTGACCGCCATCACCCCCACCCCTCTCGGTGAAGGCAAGACCACAACCACTGTAGGTGTGTGTCAGGCACTCGGCGCACACCTCGGGAAGCGCGTTATGACTGTGATCCGTCAGCCATCACAGGGACCAACTTTTGGTATCAAAGGTGGCGCGGCTGGGGGCGGCTACTCACAGATCATCCCAATGGAAGATTTCAACCTGCATCTGACAGGCGATATCCACGCCATTACCGCGGCACATAACCTGTGCGCCGCCGCGCTGGACGCGCGCATGTTGCATGAATCAATGCAGGATGATGAAAAACTCTTCAATGCACTTTGCCCATCTAACAAAAAGGGTGAATGCAGGTTCTCGCCGACGATGCTCCGCCGTTTGAAAAAACTTGGCATTGAGAAGACCGATCCCAACGAATTGACTCCCGAAGAACGTTCCCGCTTCGCCCGCCTCGATATTGACCCGAACGGCATTGCATGGCGGCGCGTGGTGGATACCAATGACCGCTTCCTGCGCGAGATTCAAGTTGGCCTCGGCAAGGATGAATTGGGTCACGAGCACCGCTCCGGTTATGATATTACCGTCGCAAGCGAGATCATGGCGATCCTCGCGCTGACCACCGACCTCGCAGACATGCGTGACCGCCTCGGACGCATGGTGGTTGCGACTGACAAAAAGGGACAAGCTGTGACCGCCGAAGATCTGGGCGTAGCTGGCGCGCTGACCGTCTTGATGAAAGACGCCATCAAGCCAAATCTGATGCAGACTCTCGAAGGAACTCCTGCCTTCGTTCATGCGGGACCCTTTGCCAACATCGCACACGGAAACAGTTCTATCATCGCCGACAAAATCGCCCTCAAACTGGCTGATTATGTCATCACCGAATCCGGCTTCGGCGCGGACTGCGGTATGGAAAAATTTTTCAATATCAAATGCCGTTATTCGCGTTTGATCCCGCAGGTGGTAGTGATTGTCGCCACTGTGCGCGCACTCAAGATGCACGGCGGTGGTCCGAAGGTAGTCGCTGGTAAACCATTGGCTCCTGAATACACCGATGAAAATCTTGACCTGCTCAGTAAGGGCCTGCCCAACCTGACCCAGCACATCGAAAACGCGCGCAAATTCGGCGTCAACGTGGTGGTAGCGGTCAATTCCTTCGCGACCGATACCCCCGCCGAAGTGGAACTGGTGCGCCAGGCAGCGCTGGAGGCGGGCGCCATGGATGCCGTCGTTTCACGCCATTGGATGGAAGGCGGCAAAGGCGCCATCGCGCTCGCAGAGGCAGTCGTAAAGGCTTGCGAAAAACCCAGCGACTTCAAGTTCCTTTACGATTTGAACCTCTCGATCAAGGAAAAGATTGAGACCATCGCGCGTGAAATCTATCGCGCCGACGGTGTGGATTACACTCCCGAAGCCGAAGCAAAGATCGAACTCTTCAACAAACTTGGCTTTGATAAATTGCCTATGAACATGGCCAAGACACACCTTTCGTTTACCCACGATGCAAGCATCAAGGGTGCGCCACGCGGATTCCGCATCCCGATCCGTGATATTCGCGCAAGCGTTGGCGCGGGTTTCCTCTATCCGCTTCTCGGCGAGATGCGCACCATGCCCGGCCTGCCGACACGTCCCGTGTTCTACGATGTAGACCTGGATCTGAAGACTGGAAAAGTCGTCGGGTTGTTCTAAACCAAACAATACTGTTCAGACAAATTCAGCCCCGTCTCTCTCGACGGGGCTGTCCATTTCAGCGGGGACGAACGTAATATATCTTGCCACCCTTGTTTTGATAAACCAACTCCACATTCGCAAACTCTCCAATTTCCTGTGGAGAAAGATAATGCTTGTATTCGTTCGGTTCAAACCATACAATGTAACCCGGCTGGTCGTAAGGCCAACCAGCATAAGTCTCCTTTGGATCTAAAACGTTGCCAAACGGTAAAAGGGCAACAGGTTTACGCGTATAGAACCAGACCGCATCCACATAATTACTATAGAAAATCTCTTCCGGTTGAAGTTCTCTCAGCCTTCGCATTTCTGAGACCGCACCCATTTCATGGTAGGCGCGGGTATTGAACATATTATAGGCACTGGGTTCCCCCCGCACGAGCGCACTCGCCAAATATTCCCCTATGCTATAGGCAGGATAGACCGTCCACAACGCAAAGATAAGGACCAGAGCGTAACCAACCTGTCGTGTAGAAAATCGCAAATGTGGAGTGATGAGCGTATCGAAGGTAAGGAGAATGAAGATCGCGGTTGGAACGAGCAGGATCACATAATAACGATCTGAAAGAAGATCCAGATGGTCGCCTGTGAGAATCGTCAATGCCACGGCCGCGAAATAGACCACGGCACTGACCATGGACGGATATACGGATGAAGAAGTCAATGCTTGCCACCAGGTGCGCCATCGATCCCTGCTTTTGATGTTTATCAAAAAGAGAACCAGGGCCAGCGCGCCTAACGGTATCAGCGGGCGAGTGAGGACAGGCATTAAGAGGAGGTGGTAGGGGACGAACCAGTGCAACATCTTGGTCAAAGCCAGTGTCGTATTTTTTATTACATCCACTGGCGCAGGACCGGTCCCCCACAATGTACCGTATGTCATAATATTGTGAACGATGATCCACCATCCGATTGGCAGGATTGAGGCCAGACCCAGCACAAAACCATCCCGCAACAAGATACGAATGGATTTTCGATTTTCGATGAGAATGACCACTTCCGCGGTAACAGCCACTGCCAGTCCGACATACCTCTGTAGTGGAGCAAGAACGCTGAACAGAACCATCCACGCAAACGCGCGATAAGATCGTTCCTTAATGTAATCATCCGCTGCCAGCAGAAAGCCCAGCGTCAACGTCAGATAGAACGGGTCAGAACTGATCATTGCATGGATACGAAGCGAAGACATGGACAGCAAAACAAACAGGCTGGCAAGATACGCAAAGATTGGTTTTTCAGAAAATACGCGGTAGAAGATCACCCCGCTCAAAAACAGGTTGAGCCCAATTAGAAATACATTGAAATACCAGCCAGCGACAAAAACGTCCAAACCCGTGAGCAGGCTGAGGCCAGCCAAGATAATTGGATAAAGCGGAGGCCACGAAAGCAATGGCTCACCGCGATGAATCGTCAAACCCTTGCCATCCAGCAGGTTCTGCGCGACCGATAAATACTTGGCCGAATCCGACGCGACCCCCGCACCGTATTTGGACGTGGCGACCCCTCCGAGCATCATCGCGATCACTGCGAGAGTTGCAAGAAAAATCCAAAATGTATTTTTTGAAAGAGTAACTGAGGTGAAACGCATTCTGGGCCTCCGCCAATTATAATAGACACCATGGATAACCTTGACTCCCTTACAATTTCCACTGCACTTGAAGCACTGCATGGACGAAAAATCTCGCCTCGGGCTTTAGCCGAAACCTGCTACCGTCAAATCGAGCGACTCAACCCGACACTTAACGCGTTCATCACAGTGATTGACCTGCAAAAGGCCCTGAGTGATCAACGGCCCGGGACCAACAATCCACTGTCCCATGCACTGCGCGGGATCCCCATCGGTTTGAAAGACCTCTTCGATACCGCCGGGATTCTCACCACTGCCGGTTCAAAGTTTTTTGCAGAGAACATCCCTGACCAGGATGCATTTGTTGTGGAGAAACTCAGGCAAGCAGGCGCGATCATCCTCGGCAAAACGAATACGCACGAGATTGCCCTCGGTGTGACCGGAAATAACCCCCACTATGGGACAGCACGTAACCCATGGGACACAACGCGTATCCCGGGCGGCTCCTCCAGCGGATCAGCCATCGCGGTCGCAACGGGAATGGCACTCGGCGCGCTCGGGACAGACACCGGGGGGTCGATCCGCATTCCCGCGTCGTTATGCGGCGTGGTCGGGTTCAAGCCAACCTTTGGACGGGTCAGCTTACGGGGTGTATTCCCGCTTTCATGGAATCTCGATCATGTGGGTACACTCACAAAAACGGTGGAAGACGCCGCGTTGATGCTACAGGTGATCTCCATTTATGACCCAGTCGACCCCACCTCCATCAAGATGCTCACAGGGGATTATCTCGGTCACCTCGTCGATGACATGGAGGGAAGAAAGATTGCGCTGGGTATTGGTGAATTCATAGAAAAATCAGATCCCGAAGTTTTTACCGCAGTGTACGAATCCGCCAAAGTATTCGCAGAAAAACTTGGATGCAAAGTGCAGGAAGTGAATGTAAACTGGCTGCGTGAGGCTGCAGTGGCGAATAAGACGATGACACAATCGGATGGCGCCGCAGTGCACCGCGACCGCCTGAAGGAACATCCGGATTGGTTCGGCGAGGATATCCGCCGCCGGTTGGAGGATGGCGCGAAAACCACCTCGACAGAATACATTCTCGCAAGGCGCACGCAGGCCGAAATCCGGAAGAGATGCGAACAGTTCTTTGAAGCGCATGATTTCCTGATCCTCCCCGCGACTCCCATCGCCGCGCCGACCATCGAAGGTCATGACGCGGTCGAGCAAGCCGGTAGACTCACACGCTTCACCGCACCGTTCAACCTGGCGGGTTTGCCCGCCCTGTCACTCCCTTGCGGATTCACGAAAGATGGTTTACCCATTGGCTTGCAGATCGTTTCACGTGCCTGGGCAGATGCAAAGGTGCTCAATGCCGGTTACGCCTTCGAGCAGGCCACTGAATGGCATGGACAAGTTCCGAATGTAATTTAGAAAATCATGCCCTTATACATTACAGGGTTATTGCTTCAGTTGGGGGTTGCGTTCCAGTATCGCTTGCGGCTCATCATCGTATTCCACCTGATCCGGTTTGCGCGGATCATATTTCACGCGGACGATCACGCCCTGTTTGAGCAAGTGCATCTTCAAGAGCCCCACTTTCATCTTTGCCTCATAAGGTGAATCATTGTCTGGCTGGACGCGCACGGCCACATCCATCATGACTTCACCCCCTGAATAATTGTTGTATTCGGGTTTCTTCATCTCAGCGTTCATGATCTCACGTGCATCTTCGAGCACCTGGGCAAGTGCAGGCTGCGTTTGCTTTTTTCCGAACAGGAAGCTCATACTGATGCTCCTCCTCTTCGATAAAGCGCTATCTCCCAGACGAAAAGACGGCGAAGAGAAACGCGCTCGAAGCCTTCGAGCTTGAGGAGCGAATCCATCTCTGCGACCGGGTGAAGAAAAATACGGAATGGATCTTTTCGCAGACGTTGAAAGAAATTCCCAATTCTGAAGCCGATTCGCAAATACCAGGTCTCGCGCGGATAAGTAAAGGCAAGCGCGCGTCGACTGTGATCGGCAGCTGCTTTCAATAACCTGCGGAAATCGGGGTAACAGCAGACCACACGGTCGAGCGTGACAAGGTCTGCCTGTGGGAGTTCGGAGGCAACATCTGTAAAATCGGCATGGATAAAACGGACGCGCTCGTTGTGTCTGCGTCGGGCGGCTTCTGCTTTGGCTTCCTTCAGATAAGCTGAAGAGGCATCAACATGCGTTGCTTCACGCGCCACATCCTCCAGCAATTCATGATGAATGACTCCGATCCCGCCGCCGATATCCAGCAGATCAGCATTCTTCAAACCCAACGAACGAATGGCTCCCAAAATTAACTTGGTTTGCTTCATAGGTCCACGCCTCCGATAGTTTCTGAGCTCTGCCCTGGCTTCAGCTTCACTAAAGGCGCGATCGGTAACTTCACAGCAATTGCATGGCATATTATTTTGCCTTTCTGATCTCTTCCACTGCCTGCGGATTCACAAGTGACGAAGTATCGCCTGGCTCCTGCCCCAAATACGCCGAGCGGATCATGCGCCGCATCACCTTTGCATTACGCGTCTTGGGCAGGTCGCTCACAAACAGGATGGCCTTGGGCGCCAGTGGCTTGCCCATTTCTGAAACAACCATCTGTCTTAATTCCTGACGAAGCGCATCGTTCGGACTCACCTGGGGCCTGAGTACCGCGAACAAAACCAGCTCACTCCCCTTCACTTCATGTGGCACACCGATCGCCGCAGCTTCGACTACAGAATCATGCCGCACAAGAATCGACTCAACCTCCGCCGGTCCCAATCGTTTTCCCGCAATCTTGATCGTATCATCCGAACGTCCAAGAATGTACCAAAGCCCATCTGAGTCGATCGCGGCAAAATCACCGTGTACCCAGATATTTTCCCAGCGTGACCAATACGTATCCAAATACCTTTCTTGATCCTTCCAGAAACCGCGCGTCATGCCGATCCACGGCGCTTTGATGACGAGCTCCCCTACCGCGTTGCGGATAGGGTTCGCGTTTTCGTCCAGCACATCCGCAGCGATGCCGGGGCACGGAGCCGAGAATGCACATGGCTTGAGCGGCAATATTGGATTGCCCATCACAATCCCACCACTGAGCTCCGTCCCGCCGGAATAGTTGATGATCGGTCGCTTCGATTCGCCAACCTTTTCGAACAGCCACATCCATGGATCAGGATTCCATGGCTCACCCGTGGATGCAAAGAATCTCAGCGAAGTAAGATTATGCTTTTTGAATTGTTCTTCCCCGTACGGAATTAATGAGCGGATCAATGTTGGCGAAACGCCCAACTGCGTGATTCCATGTTTTTCAACCATTTCCCACAATCGGTCAGGTCCCGGAAAATCCGGCGCGCCGTCATAAATAACGAGAGTTGAACCAAGCAATAACGCGCCAAAGACGAGCCAGGGTCCCATCATCCAGCCCATGTCGGTCATCCAATAAATGACATCGCCCGGGTGAACATCCGTGCCGAACGCCATATCCTGGGTTGCCTTGACTGGGAATCCGCAATGCGTATGCTGCGCGCCTTTTGGCTTGCCAGTTGTCCCTGAAGTGTAGATCACCATCAGTGGGTCTTCAGCGGAGGTCACTTCTGTTTCCGCGGAATCAGGCTGAGGCGTGACGAGATCGTGCCACCAGTGATCGCGTCCAGGCTGCATGTTCACAGCCTGTCCCGTCCGCTTCAAAACAATCATATGCTTCAGGGTGGGCACATGCGCCGCGGCTTCATCTGCAACGGATTTCATCTCTACAGCCTTGCCACGCCGGAACGCGCCATCTGCGGCGAAGAGGGCTTTCGCATCCGCATCTGCCAGGCGTGAGACGATTGCACCTGCGCCATAGCCGCTGAACAACGGCAGGATGATCCCGCCGATCTTCGCAATTGCCAGCAAGGCTATGACGATCTCCGGCGTCATCGGCATGAAGAGTCCAATCGCATCGCCCCTGCCGAGCCCGAGGGAACGCAAGGCATTCGCACAACGATTTACTTCCTGATAAAGCTCTTTGTAAGATAATGATTTGGTTGTTCCTTCTTCCCCTTCCCACAGTAGGGCAATCTGATCCCTGACACCTAACACCTGATACTTATCCACACAATTATGCACAATGTTCATTTTTCCCCCGACACACCACTTCGGCAACTGAATCCCCTCTGACAAATCTACGACCTTCGAATAAGGCTCATAAAACTGGATATCCAGATACTTCAATACTGCATCTGTGAACCAGGTCACATCTGCTGTCGAACGACTCATCAATTCATCGAAATCCTTAATTCCATGTTCACGCATAAAGGCAGTCAAATGGGCGTGCTCAATGTATTCCTTCGTGGGTCGCCAGACAATATCACCACCAAACGTAAATTGTTCGGGCATGAAATCTCTCCTTTTGAGCTAATCAATTATACGTGTATTCTAACGGCTTGACTCTCCCCTTGAGGGAGGGTGTATAAGAACGCGGACATGTTGCGATTCTCTTGTCTTTGTCTGGAAATTAGACTAAACTTCAGCCGCCTCAGGGAGAATCGACTCGCTGTCAAATCAAAGTCAAACATTTATACGAAAGGGATTCAATGACTGACCTGACTTACTTTGCTCGGTATGGCAAGATCACCAATCCCGGTCCTTATGCTCATCACTACAATGATTTGCCATCCGACATCCCTGCTCTTGTACAAGTGGTTCAGGGTTTGTTAGTGCATGTCTTCTGGGGAGAGCGCTATGGGTTAAGCCTGTCTGAAGAACGCAAAGCAGAAGTACAACTGCGCAGTATGGAACGCCGCCTGGCATGCACGCTTGAACTGGATGCAAGTCCATTCACCACACCAAGGCCGAATGAGAAAAAGATCGTTGGCAACTGCCGCGATTTCTCAGTGACGCTGGCATCCATGTTGCAGTCAACGGGCATCCCGGCACGCTCGCGTTGTGGGTTTGGAGCGTACTTCGAGCCAGGACTCTACATCGATCACTGGGTGTGTGAATACTGGAATGAAGCGGAACAGCGCTGGGTGCTCGTCGATGCGCAACTCGATGAACTCCAACGAAATGTCCTGGAAATCTCCTTCGATACCCTGGATGTGCCGCGTGACCAGTTCATTGTGGGTGGCGCAGCGTGGAAGATATGCCGCACCGGACAGGCGAACCCAGACCAATTTGGCATCTTCGACATGCACGGAATTGACTTCGTTAAAGGTGACTTTATTCGCGATGTAGCTTCGCTCAATAAAGTCGAACTTCTCCCCTGGGAT
>Ga0214473_10012370_pt1 | contig 10014 bp, 11 predicted proteins | sample RVTome_7_FD_203509 | JGI IMG/M metagenome (GOLD analysis project Ga0214473, IMG submission 203509) | Soil microbial communities from uranium-contaminated site in the Upper Colorado River Basin, Wyoming, United States - RVT98D197 | ecosystem: Environmental > Terrestrial > Soil > Contaminated >... | reverse complement strand
CCAGCAGTTGGGGAGGGAAGATCCCGGGCAACGCGATCGTCGCCATGACGGCGTCCATCACCCGGCCTTCGGTCAGGACGATCTCGCGCCCGGTCTCCAGGTTGGTGGCCGTGACCGCCAGGGGTCGGGCTAGCCGGTCAAAAGTAGCGTCCCCAAGAAGTTCTTCGAGCACCCCGCGGATGCGATCGATCCCCAGGATGGAGGCCTCCCGAGGGCGCGCCTGGAAAAGCCCGCGGCGCATGGCCTTCTCGGCCCACACGGAAAGTTCCTCTACCGTGCGCCCCATAGCGTAACCGGCGGCGATCACACCGCCGATGCTTGTCCCGGCCACTCCGCGGACTTCGAAGCCTTCTCGTTCCAGCACTTTCATGACGCCCAGGTGAGCCAGGCCACGCGCGCCTCCGCCTCCCAGGGCAAGGGTGACGTTCATACTCTTCTTCCTATTCGATGCCTGCTCCCGGTTCCCGTATCTCTCGAGTCACGCATTCAGAGCTACTGGCAGGGGCGTTCAATTGAACGCCCCCACGATCCTCACATGGGAGGATGACCAACCCTTTCCCTCCGAAGAACCCCACAACCGTTGGAGGTGAGGCATCGAAGGCGCTCACGGCGCACCTGCTCCATAAGCATCTACGATCCGCCGGGCGTCGTCGAGCGGATCCTCCTGATGTGGCAATCGGAAATCCTGTGTCACGCGCGCGGTCAGGCGTTCAGCCGCCAGGCGAAGGTGCTGAGGCGCTTCCACGTCGCTCTGCAGCCAACGCAGCAAATCGAGAGCGTTTTCGGGGGCCGGACGGCCCGTGCGCCGGCGAAAATACGCCTGGAGCGACCAGCCGGCAGCCCGCCGGGCACATACCCGGGCCCGGCCCTCCTGGCCCGCGCGCCTGGCGCGCTCGGCTCTGCCTAATTCGGCCTCGACGCGCCCTCGCAATTCGTCGTCCATGGTGGCACGCGACCTTGCCCGCGGGCGCAGCGCGTCCCGGGCGTGGTCGTCAGCGTCCTAGGTCAGGATCGGGGTGACGCTCTTCCCGATCAAGTTGAGGAACTCCTGACGCGTCAGGGAGTTCTCCGCGAACGATCCGCACATGGCGCTGGTAACCATCCGGGCATTGGCCTTCTTGACCCCCCGCATCATGGCGCAGAGGTGAAGCCCCTCGACGACCACGCCCACCCCGTGCGGGTGGATGGCCGCCTGCATGAAGTCTGCGATCTGGCGGGTCATCCGTTCCTGCACCTGCAGCCGCCGGGCGAAGAGGTCCACGATCCGGGGGACTTTCGACAAACCGATCACTTTGCCCGACGGCGTGTAGGCCACATGGGCGCGGCCGATGAACGGCAGCAGATGGTGTTCGCACAGGCTGTAGAACTCGATGTCGCGCACGATGACCATCTCGTCGTACTCGACGTCGTAGACGGCTTCGTTGATCATGGCGTGCGGATCGACGTGGTAACCGGCCAGCAACTCGTCATACATCCTGGCCACGCGCTCGGGGGTCCGGTCGAGCCCCTGGCGGGATACATCCTCGCCAAAGGCCTCCAGCAGGATTCGCACCGCCTGCTCGACCTCCGGTCGGGCGACCCCGACACCGTCGAGCAGTTCGGCAGCGGCTTCGATGTTGTGCATGGGCCCCTCCAGAGATTCATCCTACCACGACGAACCCGCCGTCGCGTATAGAATAGCCCTATGCCCAACCGGTGGGATCTTTCCGGACACACCGTTCTGGTGACCGGCGGCGGTCGCAGGCTTGGCCGTGCGTTCGCCGAAGCGCTGGCAGCCGGCGGCGCCAATCTGGCAGTTCACCACGGCCGTTCGTCGGAAGGTGCCGCCGAAGTCGTGGATCAGGCGCGCGCCGGCGGGGTGCGGGCCGTCGCGCTCCAAGCGGACCTCGAAAGCGAAGGCCAGGCGGCCGGCCTCCTCGGGCGGGCCACCGAAGCCCTAGGGGAGATCGACTGGCTCGTCAACAGCGCGGCGGTCTTCGAACCCCTTGGCATCGACGACACCTCGGCCCAGGCCTGGGATCGCCACCAGGCGATCAACCTGCGCGCTCCCTTCCTGCTATGCCAGGCCTTCGCGCGCCTTCGCGCCGGCCGCGAGGGGGTGATCGTGAACCTGTTGGATTGGCGCGCCCTCCATCCCGGGGCCGACCACCTTCCCTACACCATCGCCAAAGCCGGATTGGCCGCGCTGACGCAATCCCTGGCTGTCGCACTGGCACCCGCCATCCGGGTAAACGGCCTGGCGCTGGGGGCCATCCTTCCACCCTCCGACGGTGGCGGTGGCGACGTGATCCGCAAGGTCCCACTGGCTCGGTGGGCGCGTGTCGAGGAAGCCGTCGACGCACTGCTTTTCCTCTTGGCCGGCCCATCCTTCGTCACCGGGAGCATCCTGCATCTTGACGGAGGCCGCCGCCTCGTGCCCGACGAAGCGCCGGCATCGAGAAGCCCATGACCGACGAAATCCAGATTCGCGACCTGTTGATCCGCGGCATCCTGGGAGTGAACGATTGGGAACGAGAGCAGCCCCAGGACATCCTTCTGAACCTTACGCTGTTCGCCGACTTGCGGCGCGCCGGCGGGACGGATGACATCGCCGACACGGTCAACTATCGCACCGTCACCAAGAAGGTCATCGCTCACGTCGCAACCGCCGGGCGGTTTACGGTCGAGGCGCTGGCGGCCGACATCGCCAGGATATGCCTGGCGGAACCGGGCGTCGAACGGGTGCGCGTGCGGGTCGAGAAGCCTGGCGCCCTGCGCTTCGCCCGATCGGTGGGCGTCGAGATCGAGCGGTCGGCCGGCGACATGGCCTGACCTCGATCGACGCGATGCCTGCCGCGTACATTTCTCTTGGGTCCAACATCGAACCCGAACGCAACCTACCCCTCGCCCTTCCGGCCTTGGGGCGGATCGGCAGGGTCGGCCAGGTCTCGCAGGTGTACGAGTCGGAAGCCGTGGGGCCCCCGGGCCAACCAGCCTTCCTGAACGCCGCCGTCCGGATCGACCTCGAAGAAGGCCAGGGGCAACTCCTCGCCCGCCTGAGGGCAGTCGAAGCTGAGCTCGGTCGCGTCCGCACCGGCGACAAGTTCGCACCCAGGACGATCGACCTGGACCTTGTCGCGATGGAGGACTACCTCGATCCGGACGTGGCGACGCGCGCGTATCTGGCGGCGACGCTGGCCGAGATCGCCCCCCACCTTCGAGTCGGCCGGGACGGCGAGCCGATCGGCAGCGTGGCCGAGAGGTTGCAGCGGACGACCCCACTCCGCATCCGACCCGATGTCGTCCTGCACGCCTCGTCCGGCCGTTCGGATCCGGAGCTCAACCGGTGACGGAATCACATGCCGACGTCGTCATTTGCGGGGCGGGGATCGCCGGCATCTCGGCCGCCTACCAACTTGCCTGCACGTACGGCGTCACCGATGTCATCCTGGTCGACGAGCGGCCGCCCCTGTCGCTCACCAGCGACAAGTCCACCGAGTGCTACCGCAACTGGTGGCCGGGACCCGGCGATGCGATGGTCCGGTTGATGAACCGCAGCATCGACATCCTGGATGCGGATGCCGAGCGGAGCGGCAACGTCTTCCACCTGAACCGGCGTGGCTATCTCTTCGCCACGGGCGATCCGTCTCGCGTGGCACAGCTCGAGGCGGCTGGGGAGGAAGCCGCCGCCCTCGGCGCCGGGCGGATGCGCCGGCATGAGGGCCGGCCGGATGACCTAGCCTACGAACCCGCCGCCTCGACCGGATTCGCCGGCCACCTCGACGGCTCCGACCTCATAACCGACGGGGGCCTGCTCCGGAAGGAGTTCCCCTACCTGACCGAAAGGACCGTGGCCGCGATTCATCCGCGGCGCTGCGGTTGGTTCAGCGCACAGCAGCTCGGGATGTTCTGGCTCCAGCAGGCGCGCGCCAAGGGCGTCCGACTCCTGCAGGCAAGGGTCGACTCGGTCGATACCCGGGGCGGCAGGGTGCGGACCGTGCGCGCCCTGGCGAAGGAAGGGACCATCGATATCACAACCGGCGCCTATGTCGTCGCGGCCGGGCCCATGCTGCGGGAGGCGGGGGCTCAGATCGGCGTCGAGCTGCCGACCTTCGCCGAATACCATGCCAAGGTCGCCATGGCCGACCCGTTGCGAGTTGTGCCGCGCCATGCGCCCTTGCTCATCTGGACGGATCCTCAGCATCTTCCCTGGACGAAGGCCGAGGCGGCCGAGCTCGAGTCGTCCGAATCGACTCGCTGGCTGCTGAAGGAGTTTCCCGCCGGCGTCCATGCCCGGCCCGAGGGCCCGGACGACAGCCCGATCGTGTTGATCCTGTGGACCTACCACACCGAGCCGGTTGAACCGGTGTTCCCCGCGCCCGTCGATGCTGCCCTGCCCGAAGTCGCCCTGCGCGGCCTGGCGACGATGATCCCGGGCTTGCAGGCCTACTTTTCCCGGCCGCCTCGCCCGATTGTCGACGGCGGCTATTACCTCAAGACGCGCGAGAACCGCCCGCTCATCGGCCCACTGCCAGTGGAACGCGCCTTCGTCATCGGGGCTCTCTCGGGATTCGGGTTGATGGCCGCGGCCGGCGCAGGCGAGTTGTTGGCGACCTGGGTGACGGACAGCCAGCGGCCGGACTACGCCCCGGCCTTCCGCCTCGAGCGCTATGCTGATCCAGACTACCGAAAGCTCTTAGAAACCTGGGGAAGCTCGGGACAACTGTGAAATACCAACCAGGTTTCCCCATGGACCTCCGTTGAAAGAAGGGGTCCTAGGGAAACCTGGTTTGGGTTTAGCCCAGCAGGCCGGCGCGCCGGAGGATTTCGGCCAAGCGAGATTTCTCGGCTTCGGCCAGCGGCTGAAGCGGGGATCGGACCGGGCCGCCGTAGAAACCCAACAGGTCGAGAGCGGCCTTCAACCCGGGCACCCCGAAGACGGCGGTCACGGCCGCGTTCGCCTCGACCAACTGCTGCTGGACTCTGCGGGCTTCCTCGATTTCGCCCGATTGGAACTTGACGAAGAGCGAATCCAGCAACGGGGCGGCGATATTCGCCAGGGCGGCGATGCATCCAACCGCGCCGACGGCCAGTGCCCCAAGAAAGAATCCGCCGGATCCTGCCAGCACCTGGAATCCCGGTGCGCAGGCCGCCAGGATCCTCCCGATCTTGGTCACGTCGCCCCCGCTCTCCTTCATCCCGGGAATGTTCGGGTGCCGCGAAAGCTCGACGGCGGCTTCTATTGGAAGGTCGACGCCCGTGTTAGCTGGCACGTTGTAGAGCACGATGGGGATCGGGGAGGAGTCGGCGATCTGGCGGTAGTGGGCGATCAGCGCCGGGGTCGTCATGCGGCCGCGGTAGTAGCTGGGCGTGACCACCAGCGCCGCGGAAGCCCCGGCATCGGCCATGCGCTCGGTCAGGTCCATCGTGGCTCGGGTCGATTCCATACCGGATCCCCCCAGAACTGCCCGACTCGGATCGGCCGCCTGGCGGGCAGCTTGGATCATGCGGACTCGTTCCTCCAGTGTCAGCAGGGGAAATTCTCCGTTGGAGCCCCCTACCACGTAGCCTCTCAGCGGAAGGGAATCCCAGCGTGCAAGGTTATCTTTCAGTTTCCCGAGGGCCAGACTGCCGTCGGCCTCGAACGGCGTCGGGATCGGTGGGAAGATGCCGGCCAGGTCGAAAACGGGAGCCATCGGCGATCACCGGTTAAAGGCAGCGACGGCGTCGGCCACGGCCTGGCGGATCCGCGGGTCGGGGAGCGCCTCCACCGACGTGTAGCGCTGGTCCCCGATCCATATCTCGAGCGAACCGTCGTGGGCTGTGCCGAAATCCACCTGCGTGCCGCCCAGGCCGGCTTTCACCAGGGCGTCATTCACAAGCTTCTCGATGGCTTCGCTCGTGGCCGACGCTTGCCGTTCGCTTGGGTCCGGGGACAACTCGGAAGATGCCTCCACCTGCCGCGTCCCCAAGCCGGATCGAAGCCCACGAGAGCCGCGTCCGATGTAGACCAGCACCAACAAGAACATGATCAGTCCGGCCAGGGCGAGCAAGAGAGCCAATGAGAGGGTCATGGAGAGTAACTCCCGATAACGTCGAGCCCCCGTTGGATTATCGGCGGATCAGGATCGCCCGCGCCGGGGCGCCGTCGCTGCCGACAAGCTTCAACGGGAGGCAGTAGAGGTCGTAGCGTCCAGCCGGGACGCCGCTCAGGTCGAGTCCTTCGACGACCGCTACATGCGCGCGCAGCAGGATGTCGTGCGTCGGTTTGCTGTTGCCAAACGGAGCCACTGACAGGTAGTCCATCCCGACCAGCCGCATTTTCCGCCGGACCAGCCATTCGGCCCCGCTGGCGTCGATGCCGACGAAGTCTTTTCGGAAGGATTTCCCCCCGCCCCGCCAAATCTCCGAGTTGCGGGTGCGGAACAAGATCCGCTCTACCTTGGCCGGAATCCGGGCCGACTGGAGTGCAGTCCCATCGATGACCTCGACGCGCCGCAGGTCGGCGACGTACGCCCGGCCGGTCAAGGCCCCGAGCGACATCGTCTCCACGCCGCCGGCGCCGTCGAGGAAGTGGAGCGGCGCGTCCACGTGGGTCCCGACGTGAACGCCGCACGCCAGCTGCGATACGTTGGCGTTGGCGCCTTCGGTAATCGCCGCCACTCGGTCCAGCCGCACGGCCGGGTCGCCGGGCCAGACGGGCATGTCCGGCGTGATGCCGACCGATATGTCGTAGATCCGCATGGTCGCCTCCGCGGCCGAGACTGTCCCAGCGCTTCCTTCGTGTGCTTGAGGGCAAGCGCAGGGATGATCCCCCCGCTTCCTCGCGGAACTGATGGGGATTATCCTTGCGCTTCCCTATGGTACTGATGGTAAGCGCAAGGACTATCCCTTCGCCTGCTTTGTGCAACTAATGGTAGGCGAAGGGATTATAGATGGGATTGCCGCCCGCCACGCGGCGCCGTTCATCCTATAATCCCGAGAGCCATCCGGCGTCTCCCTTGGAGGACCTCGGCATGACCGACTTCCGCAAGATCGACCTATCGATCCGCACCCACCTGGAGGAGAGCCTGGCCGAGCTTGGAAGGCTCTGCGCCCAGCCGAGCGTCTCGGCCGACGGCAGCGGCATCCGTGAGTGCGCCGCCCTGGTCTCGGACATGCTGCGGCGCCGCGGTTTCTCCGTCCAGATCATGGAAACTTCCGGTTGGCCGGTGGTCTACGGGGACAGGCCCGGGCGCTCCGACCGCACGCTCCTGTTCTATAACCACTACGATGTCCAGCCCCCCGAACCGCTCGAGCTTTGGGAAACGCCTCCGTTCCAGCCGACGATCCGCGGCGGGAAGATGTATGCCCGCGGCGTAAGCGACGACAAGGGCCACATTGAATGCCGGCTGGCGGCCCTCGACGCCATCCTCGACGCCGAGGGAGACCTCCCCTGCCGGATCAAGTTCGTGATCGAAGGCGAAGAAGAAACCGGCAGCGTGACTCTGCCGGCCTTCGTCCGCAGTCACAAGGAGTTGCTGGCGGCCGATGCCTGCGTGTGGGAGTTCGGCGGCGTCGATCATGAGGGCACTCCCATCCAGTACGCCGGCATGCGCGGAATCTGCTATGTCGAGCTCTCGGTCCAGACCGCCAGCCAGGACGCGCATTCGGGATTGGGAGGCTCGATCTTCCCCAACTCCGCGTGGCGCCTGACCTGGGCCCTGAACTCCCTCAAAGGGCCGGACGAACGGATCCGCCTGCCCGGCTTCTACGACAAGGTCCGGCCCCCTACTGCTCGAGATATGGAGCTGCTGGCCCTCCTTCCCGATGAGGCCGACGAACTGAAATCGCGCTACGGGCTCAAGGGCTTCATCAAGGGCCTCACCGGCGGGGTCGAGCTGAATCGCGAAGGTATCTTCACCCCGACGTGCACCATCTGTGGCTTGACGTCGGGGTATCAGGGGCCTGGAAGCAAGACCGTCCAGCCGGCGCGCGCCAGCGCCAAGGTCGACTTCCGATTGGTGCCCGACATGGATCCGGCGGATGTCCTGCGCCAGCTGCGGGCCCACTTCGACGCCGAGGGCTTTTCGGACGTGGCGATTCAGGATTTGGGGAGCGAATCGCCCGCCCGGACCGATCCCGACGATCCGTTTCTCCTGCTCGTGGTTCAGTCGGCGGCCGAAGTCTATGGCAGACCGCAGCTCATCACGCCCATGTCGGGAGGCTCGGGCCCAAACCATGCGTTCGTCCACGACCTCAAGGTGCCGGTGGCGACCGTCGGCGTCGGCTACCCCGGCAACCAGGTGCACGCGCCCAACGAGAACCTGGTGATCGACAACTTCGTGAGCGGTGTCCGCCACACGGCGCGCGTCGTAGCCAAGTTCGCTGAGATGTGAGCCGGCGTCGCACGGAGGGCGCCGGTCGAGGATTCGCCCAAGGAGGGAGCGAGGCGCGAACGGCCGACGCCGAGTAGGCGCGAAGCGAGGCGCCACCGTTCGTGCCGCACACCGTCCAGGTGTCCTTCCGGGAAGCACCGGCGGCCCGCCGGCACCCCGTTCGGACCGCGAAGCCCCGGTCCGCCGGGGCGCACCCGTCTCGGTGCACCGGGGCGGTGAGACGGCCTGCGCTGCGTTTGGTGCGGCGCAGGCGAACGGAGTGCGAGATGGCAGCCCATCAGTTCATGGGCCAAGTCGCAGGGTCACGGTATAATGCGGCGAGTGTCGGGGCGTAGCGCAGCCCGGTCCAGCGCACCTGCATGGGGTGCAGGGGGTCGGCGGTTCAAATCCGCCCGCCCCGACCATCGACCGCCGGTCCTGCCGGCGGTCGAGTGTTGTCTGGCACGGATGACCGGCAACGGGTGACTGGAAACATGAAGGTCATGCCCTCGAAACGCTCGCCCTCCGAACAGACTCTGCGCCGTCAGGTGGTCGAGGCCGGACATCGTCTATGGACGCGCGGCCTGATGGCCGCCAGCGACGGGAATCTGTCGGTTCGTCTCTCCCCTACCCGCCTCTTGATCACACCGGCCGGGGTCAACAAGGGCCGCCTGGCGTCATCGGATCTGCTCGTCGTCGACCTCGACGGGAAACCCCGGGGCGGGCCGAGGGGGCGTCGACCGTCGACCGAAACGCCGATGCACCTCGAAGTGTACCGGGCCGTCCCATCCGCCGGCGCGGTCGTCCATGCCCATCCTCCGTTCGCCACCGCCCTCACGGTCGCCGGTCTCCCCTTTCCCTCCGACATGCTGCCCGAGATCGCGGCCACCTTGGGCGAAGTCCCCGTCACCGAGATAGCCATGCCTGGCACCGCGGAAGATGCCGCGGCCGTGCGACCTTGGGTCGCGAAGTATCGAGCGATGCTGCTGCCCAACCACGGCAGCCTCACCTATGGCTCGACGTTGGAGGAGGCCATCACCCATCTCGAGCGAGTCGAGCACGCGGCGATGGTCTACTGGTTGGCCGCGTCGATGGGGAGTGTGAATCGGCTCCCGGCCGACCTGATGGCGCGCCTGGTAGCCTGGCGACAATCCCAGCCGGGCTACGACGCCTGACCGACCGAGAGAACATGCAGATCCTCATTACGGGCGCCGCCGGCAACCTGGGCTCAGCCCTGGCGCGCCACCTGCTTCCGTCGAGGCACCGCCTTCGCCTGCTCTTCCACCGCACGCCACTCCCGGACGACCTGCTGGCCGGCCGGAGAGTAGAGCTGGCCCAGGCCGATCTGGCGATTCCCGAAACGCTCTCGGCTGCCTGCGAGGACGTTGACTGTATCGTGCATTTCGCCGGAATCCTGTTTGCCCCTCGGCCGGAGCGCTTCCTACCGGTCACCAATCACACCTATGTTGCCAATCTCGTCGAGGCCGCGATCGAGGCCGGCGTGCGGCGGTTCATCCTGATCAGCTTCCCGCACGTCGAAGGGCCGACGACTCCCGACCACCCGGCCACTGGACGCATGCCGCCTCGCACCGGCGTGCCGCCGGGCTTCGCGGCACGAACGGTGGACGTCAGCCCGATCTCGGTCCATGCCCAGACGCGCCTCGCCGCCGAGAAGACC
>Ga0214473_10012369_pt1 | contig 10014 bp, 9 predicted proteins | sample RVTome_7_FD_203509 | JGI IMG/M metagenome (GOLD analysis project Ga0214473, IMG submission 203509) | Soil microbial communities from uranium-contaminated site in the Upper Colorado River Basin, Wyoming, United States - RVT98D197 | ecosystem: Environmental > Terrestrial > Soil > Contaminated >... | reverse complement strand
CGGATCTGCCGGCCAGCGCGGACGAACAACGCCTCGAGCAGCATTGCCGCTGGTTCGCCCACATGCGCTGGATCGCGGCCCTGCTCGCGCTGTTCCTCGCGCTGACGACAGTCGGTCTGGGCTTCCTGCCAAAGAGCGTCTTGACGCCTCTGCTGCTGACCATCGTCGCGATCGGCGCGTCGAATCTCGTGTATGCGGCGCTCGAGCGCCGGCGGATCGTGAGCCGCAGCCTGCTCCTGGCCGTGCAGCTCAACGTGGACCTCGCCTTCCTGGTGCTTCTGCTGCACTTGTCCGGTGGCATCGAGAGCCCGCTCTATCTGCTGCCCGTGTTCAACGTGCTTCTCGGGGGGATCGTCCTGACCCGTCGCCAGTGTTTCTTCATGGCGTGGATGGGCGGCCTGCTGTGCGCCGGCGCCGCGTGCGCCGAGTGGGCGCGCCTCATCCCCCACTTCACGCTCGTGATCGTCCCGCACGGCGAACATGGCGACGTGCACGATGCCTACGCCGCCAGCTACATGACCGCGCGATCGACTCTGCAGCTCGGCATGATGCTCCTGACCGCCCATTTCGTCTCCCGGCTGGCGGAACAATCGCGTGCTTACGCGCGCGGTCTGGCCAGAGCGGCGGAAGAGGGGCGCGCCGGGCGTGAGCTGTTGGAGCAGGCGCTCGAGAACACGGGCGTGGGTTTGCGGGTGCTCGACGAGGCGCTGCAGCCGCTGTTCGTGAGCGAGCAATGGCGTCGCTGGTTTCCTCCGGGAACTGACGAGGAGCGAGTGGCCCTGAGCCGGGCGTCGGTGCCGGATTCGCCGCTCCGGCGAACCCTCGAGGACTCGTCCGTGCAGCGCTTCGAGCTGCCGGTCCGAGCGCCGGCAGCGGCCGGCCGAACCTTCGCGGTGACGACAGCGCCTCTTCACGACCCCTCCGGCCGCACGGATCGGGCGGTGGAGCTGGTTCAGGACGTCACCGCAGAGAAGGAGAGCCAGCAGCGCATGCTCAAGGCCTCGAAGCTCGCGGCCGTAGGCGAGGTCGCGGGCAAGCTGGCCCACGAGATCAACAACCCGACGGCGATCGTGAGTGCCAAGGGCCGCCTGCTCCTCTCCGACCGGCGGGCCGAGATGTCCCCGAAGGTCGCGCACGAGGTCGAACGGATCGTGGAATTGGCCGACCGCGTGGCGGGGATCGCGAAGGGCCTCCTCGCGTATGGACGACCGTCCGCCGCTCCCCGCGTGCGGGTGGATCCGAGCCTCGCCGTGCGCAGGGCGCTCTCCCTCGTGGAGAGCCAGTGCGTCCGGCAGGGAGTGCGGGTCGTGGACGACCTGGGCGCGGCGGTGCCCGCGGTCGATGCCAGCCCTCCGGAGCTGGAGCAGGTGTTCTTGAACCTCTTCCTGAACGCCCTGGACGTGATGCCGGAAGGCGGCGTGCTCGCGGTGACCGCCCCCAGCGGCGCGCGCCTCGCCGGCGGCACACCGGCGGTCCAGATCGTCGTGGTGGACACGGGCCCCGGCGTCCCCGAGGACCTGCGAGAAAAGGTGTTCGACCCCTTCTTCACGACGAAGGACGAGGGACGGGGAAGCGGGCTGGGCCTCGCCGTCTGCCAGGGCATCGTCCGCAGCCACGGAGGAGAGGTCGAGATCGAGGGCAGGCCGGGGTACGGGGCGCGCTTCGCGGTCCGCCTCCCGCTGCCATCCGCGAACGGGAGGGACGTCGATGGCTAGGTCGCGCGTGCTCGTGGTGGACGACGAGCAGGACATGCTCGACGTGTGCGCGGACGTCCTCCGGAAGCTCCCCGAGGTCGAGCTGCAGGTGGAGACGCAAAGCCAGCGCGCCCTGGAGAGGCTCACGCACGAGAGCTTCGACCTGTTGCTCACCGACGTGCGGATGCCGCGCGTCGCGGGCCTGGACCTCGTCCGTTGCGCGCGCCAGCGCGACCCGCAGGTGGCCATCCTCGTCTTCACCGCATACCCCTCGGTCGAGTCCGCTGTGGAGGCCATGAAGCTCGGCGCCAGCGACTACCTCGCGAAGCCCTTCCTGCCCGAGGAGCTCTTGAAGGTGGCGTCGCGGTTGCTGGAAGCGCGCCGGCTGCGCGACGAGAACCAGCTCCTCGAGCGGCAGCTCGAGCGGGGCTACGGCTTCGAGGAAATCCTGGGCACGAGCGCCGGCATGCAGGGGGTGTTCGAGACGATCAGGCGCGTGGCGGAGATCGAGGCCGACGTGCTGATCGTCGGGGAAACCGGCACAGGCAAGGAGCTCGTGGCACGCAGCATCCACAAGCGCAGCGCCCGCAAGTCGGGGCGCTTCGTGCCGGTGGATTGCGGTGCGATCCCCGAGGACCTGCTCGAGAGCGAGTTCTTCGGCCACGAACGTGGTGCCTTCACCGGGGCGCACACGCGCAGCCTCGGCCTCCTCGAGTTCGCCCACCAGGGGACGTTCTTCCTCGACGAGATCGGGGAGCTGTCGCCGCGCCTGCAGGTCAAGCTGCTCCGCGTCCTGCAGGAACGGAAGATCCGGCGGGTCGGGGGCCGGGACGAGATCGGCGTCGACGTCCGGGTGGTGGCCGCGACCTCCCGCAACCTCGCCGAGGAGATCAAGCAGGGCCGCTTCCGCGAGGACCTTTTCTACCGCATCAACGTGGGGCGCATCGACCTGCCGCCGCTGCGTGAGCGCCGGGAGGACATCCCGCTGCTCGTCGAGCACTTCGTCGAGCGGCACGCGGCCGAGATGGGGCGCCAAGTGACGGGAATCGACCCTGAGGTCGTGGAGGTGCTCTCGCGCTACCCCTGGCCGGGTAACGTGAGGGAGCTGCAGAACGTGCTCAAGCGCGCCCTCGCCATGTGCCGCCAAGCGGTGCTCTCGGTGGAGGACCTTCCGGACGAGATCGTGGTCGCGGCAGGAGACAAGCCGGGCGCGGAGAACGGCGGCTTCTTCTACGTGCGGGGACAGCGCATCGCCGCCTTCGAGCGCGAGTACCTCACCAGCCTGCTCCGGGCCTCGGGTGGCGACGTCTCGCAGGCCGCCCGGGACGCCCGGACCCCGAGGGGCACCTTCTACAGGCTGTTGAAGAAGCACGACATCGATCCAGCCGCGTTCCGCAACCACGGCGAGAGCTCCGGAGGTGGCGCATGAGCCTCCAGCCACGGACCAAGGGGGTGAGCATGGACAAGGATCCCGTGTGTGGAATGGAGGTCGAGGACACGCCGGACACACCGCGCGCGGTCCACGAAGGTCACACCTACGTCTTCTGCTCGGAGTCCTGCCGGGAGCGCTTTGAGGCGTCTCCGGGGAAGTTCACCGGCGGCTCCGGCAAGACCCGGTAGACAGGGTGGGCACTCCGATGGCCGAGTCCATCCTCGGCGCGTGGTGGGAGCGACTACGGGGGCGCCTGCGACCCCGCCCGTGTCCCTACTCGCTGGCCGGGGCGCTCGAAATGCCGGGCAGGCGGCTCGTCGCCGGACCCCGGCTCGTGCTCGATGCCTTCGGCGTCGGTCCCGGTCTCACCGTCCTCGAGATCGGGCCCGGCACGGGCTTCTACACCCTTGAGGCCGCGGGGCGAGTCGGCCCATCGGGGCGCCTCATCTGTCTCGACCTCCAGCCGGAAATGCTGCGCCACGCACGCCGCCGCCTCGAGGCATCCGGACTTCGAGCGACATTCCTGAGGGCCGATGCCCGAGCGCTCCCCCTCGGACCTGGGACCGTGGACCATGTCCTTCTGGTCACCGTCCTCGGGGAGATCCCGGACCGGGCGTCCGCCCTGGCCGAGATCAGCCGGGTGCTGCGCGCCGGTGGCCGCCTGTCGGTCTCCGAGCAGTTCCCCGATCCCGACTTCGTGACGACGCGAACGCTCCGGCGCGAGCTGGCTGCCGCCGGTTTCGTGGAGAAAGACACGCGGGGCTGGCTCTTCTACACGTCGACCTGGGCGAAGGTGCTCACCTCCCGCGCGAGCCTCTCGTGAGCCTGCGCCGGCCGGTGTCTCATCATCGACACACGGAGCACTGTTGCGTCTCGCGCATGGCACGGATGCCGCGGCCACCGGCGCGCGGATGCCTCGCCATCGAAGCGGCGCACGTCGGCTGCGGAACGCCGGAAGCCCAGCAGAGAGAGGCCGATTCACCCGGAACCACTGCCGCGGATCGGCGGGCCCGCCGTGCACACGGGTTCTATCTGGAGCGCGGCGACGAGGGCTGGCGCGAGTCTTGACGCGTCGGCGGACTTGGGGAGAGGCCCCCGGGGCGCCCAGCCGGCGCGACATCGTCGGGAGGCAGTCGTGAGCGACCGATCGCGGAATGTGTTCGCCTCTCCGGACCCCGAGCCTGCGAAACGCTGGGCGGGCGACGAAGAATCGGCACGCGAGACGGCCCTCGTACGCGCTCGCTACGACCGCGGGGCTTGGCGGTACGACCTCCAAGCGTTCCCGCTAGAGCTCGCGATGATGGACCGTTTCCGGCGTCGCCTAATCTCGGAAGTCTCGGGACCGCGCGTTCTGGAAGTCGGCGTCGGAACCGGGAGAAACCTGGCGTACTACGCACCCGATCTTCAGGTGGATGCGATCGACTTCAGCCCGCGCATGCTCACCCGAGCGCGGCGACGTCCCCAGCGATCGGGTGTTCAGCTACACGAGATGGACGTGCAGCGGATGCAGTTCGCCGACGGTACGTTCGACACGGTCGTGTCCACGTGCGTTTTCTGCTCGGTGCCGGACCCGGTTCGCGGGCTCAAGGAGATTCGGCGCGTCCTTCGCCCCCGCGGCCGCGGCTTGTTTCTCGAGCACGTCCGCCCGGGACACCCGTGGTTTGGTGCGCTCTTCGATTGGCTCGACCCAATCGTGTCGAAGACCGGCCCGCACGTTAACCGGCGTACGGTAGACAACGTCCGCGCCGCCGGGCTGACTGTCGAGGGCGAGGAAAACCTCCTGTGGGACATCGTGAAGCTCATCGTGGCGCGGCCTTGAGGAGGGCGAGCCATGACGACCATTCCACTGCGAGGGGTAGACAAGGTCGAGATCCTGACCGTGCTGGTCGAGCCCTTCCCTCAACCCCCTGATGTGCTCAGACCCGAGAGCCTCGCGGCCCCGGTGCCGGGCTCCGTCGCCGACCGTCAGTGATGGCCGCAGCCGCCCGGCCGCGATCCCGCGTGGTGACCACCCCCGCGCGCATCCTCCGTTTCGGCCCGCGCCGCAGCGACTGCCTCCAACGCCCGGTTGCTCGCATCCAGGGCCGCTCACAGAGCCTCACGCGGCCCGGTGGAAGAGCGTTCGGCCAGGCCCTCCAGGAGATCCCTCTGCCGCCCCAGCGCCCTCTCCAGCCGCGGTAGGTCTTTTGCGATCCGTCCGGGAACGGCCTCCTCGATGTACGTCTCCACGGCCGCCATGGCCGCGGCGTAAGCCTCCGTCTGCTCTGCGATCGCCCGGGGTTCGTTGCCCCCCACGGCCCGTTCGATGGCCCGCGCCGCCTGGTCGGATCTGGCCAGCAGGCTTGAGAGCGGCGCGACAGGCATGGCGTCGGCTTGAGCCGGACGGCGACGATCCGGCGACTCGTGGGAATGCGCTTGTGGGGACGACGGAGCCGCCGGCAGAAGCGATCCGGCGAGCGCCAGCACAACGGCGATCCCTCTCTTCAATGGGTTTATCTCCCTCCGTCTCGCCTGCCTCGGCCCCGGGCCGACGCGGGACTGACGCGGCGTGCGATCAAAAGGCGTGAGCGACGTTCTCTCCGCGGATGCGGACCTTCAGGAGCCGTTGGCCTCCCGCCTCGTTCAGCAGGTAGAGCGTCGTCATCTGCGCCTTGGCGTCCAGCGGCTCGAGCCGGCACTTGATCTCGCCGGCTTTTCCCGCCGGGACGGCCAGACCGGTGCCGAGCTTCTGAGCCGACGGGGTGGTGATGACCAAGTGCTCGAAACGCACGAAATGATCAGCACCCTCCACTCGGTGCCGGATCCGGTACTGGCCGGGTTTCAGCGTGACTTCGCCCACCCGCACTTCCTTGGCGAATTCGAGGTCGTCGCTCTTGCCGACCTTCAACTCCTGCTCGCGCGGAGTTGTCGCTGAAGCCTCCGGCGTGTGACCCGCCGGTTGCGGGTGCGGGTGTTGCGCTCCGGCCGGAAGCCCTGCCAGCCAGAGTAGGCCCGCAAGCGCCGATGACGTAAGGGCGAGAATTCTGTTCCTTTGCATTCTCCTCTCCTCTCCTTCTAGCTCGAACAACCTTCACGCGAAGCCCTAAAGCCTTGCGTTCACGGAGCCTCCTTCAGACTCTCGCCCAGGCGACACGTCCCTTGGCCTGGACGGGAAGCCCGTTCCCTGGCGGCCCCCGGTCCGCGCTCGGCAATGCCCTGCACCTCCGCGTCGTTCTTCTGCAAGCGCGATGCCGCCGCGACGCCGGGACTGGAGGCCGAGACTCAACCCAGGCACGCCCGGCGGTCCAGAGAGCGGCGCTCACCCCAGGGGAGCCCAGTATGCCGCGTCCTGTCGCGCACATGGCACAAATGGGCCGGCACTTCCCACGACCGTGACACGACGGCGTCGCTCGGCCTCGCCACCGCACGCGGGTCTCCTCGCGCCGGCCCATCGTGCTACGCTGAGCGCCCGCCGCCGCGGGGGGATCGGCGCGCGGCGCAGACCGACGAGAGGCCTGTGCCGGGTTGGCCCCCGAGTGCATGTTCGGAGGGTCGCGTGTCCACGGAGCCGCTCCGCCATCTCATCGAGCGCTGGCGCGCCGATCCGGGTGCGACCTACCGGACGTGGTTCCTCTGGGAAGAGCGCCTCAAGAACTTCCGCTCCATCCGGCGCGGCATCGAACAGGTCGTCCAGGCGATCGAGTCCAACACATTCGGCAACGTGTACAAGGGCTCCGTCCTCGAGACCGTCGTCGGTTGCATCGCCGAGCAACGCCAGATCTTCAAGGGAGCCGACCACGCCTTCCTCTGGAAGCCGAAACTGCGGATCCCGGACATCTACGAGAACCGAGACAACCAAGTCAGTTTCGGACGCTTTCTCGACGTCTGCGCCTGCTGCAAGACCGAGGAGCACGTCCTCGACGCCATACGGCAGCTCGATCGCCAGCGGATCAAGGGACTGGGCCCCGCGGCCGCCAACCTGCTCTACTTCCTGCATCCCACCCTGGTCCCGCCGTTCAACACGGCGATCGTGAAGGGCTTCAACGGCCTCGCCGGCTCCAACGTGAAGCTCGGCCGGTGGGACGAATATCTCGCGATGCGCGCTGGAGTCCTGAAGCTCAACGCCGCGCACCGGGACCTGCTCTCGAACGACCTCGGTGCGGTGGCGGGTCTTCTCTTCGACGTCGGCAGCGGGCGGTACGCTCCGCCGCCGACCGAGGACGCCGCCGCGCTGTCGGCATGGGAGGCGGACCTCGCGCGCGTCCGGGAGGAGTCACGGGCCACCCGGGCCGCGGCGGCGGCCCGGGACACCGACCGCACCCACACCGAGGTCCAGGGGTGGCTGCGCGACCTGGGGCGCGCCCTCGGCTTCGACGTCTGGGTCGCCGCCAACGACCGCAGCCGGCCGTGCGGCGACGGGCGCCTGGCTGACGCCTGCCTCGAGACGCTACCCGCCGCGATCGAGGAGGCCCCGGGCGCCGACAGCGTTCGCCTCATCGACGTGCTTTGGCTGGAGCGCCAGTCCGGGCATGTGGCGGCCGCCTTCGAGGTCGAGCACACGACGTCCATCTACTCGGGGATCGTGCGACTCCTGGACCTCGCGCTCGGCGCCCCGGCCAACGCGGTCGACGGCCTCTTCCTCGTCGCCCCCGACGGCCGCGAGGAGGAGGTCCGCGCGCAGATCCGCCGCCCGGCCTTCAGCCAGGTGGCGTCTCTCCACGTGCGCTACCTGCCCTACGGCGAGCTGGACCGGCACCGAGAGGCCATCGCGCGCTTCGGCAGTGGCATGAAGGCGATCCACGCCATCGCGCGGACGCTGAGCTAGCCTCGTCTCGACCTACCCGTCTCGCTCCCACGTGCCAGGTACAGCTCGTGGGCGCGGCGGGCGATGTCGTCCGGGCTGGGCTGCAGTGACGGCTGGCGGCCCTCCAGGGCCTCCGCGCCCTCGTGCAGACCGCGATCCTCAGCGGCCGGACCGCTGCTCTCCCTGTCTCGTTGTCGGCTCATGGCATCCCCCACTCCCGAATCCGCTCGCGTGGCCCGAGGCCGCTCGGTCAGAAGGAATGGGCCACGTTCTCGCCACCGATCAACACGCGCTGGACACGCGCGGTCTCGCCTTCACGGACCGTGTAAACGGTCGTCCTCGACACCTTCTTCTCCAGAGGCTCCAATCGGCACTTGATTTCGCCCGGGTGAGCCTTGACGGCGCCAGGCGTGTAGGGATTGCTCGTGAGTTCCGTGAAGTGGACGAAGTGGTCGGAGCCGTCCACACGGTGTTGCACCACGTAGCGCCCAGGCTTCAGCTTCAAGTCTCCGACGATCGTCTCCACACCGAACTTGACGTCGCCCTTCTTGCCGACCTTGAGCACCTTCTCCTGGGGCCCCGCGGCCGAAGCCTGCGGCGGGGGACCGGCCGGCTGCTCGTGCTGGTGCTGCGCGTTCGCCGCAGGCCCCACCGCCCACAACAGGCCCGCGAGCGCCGACGACGTCAGGGCGAGAACTCGGTTTGTCCGCATGTTCGCTCTCCTCTTTCTTCTTGCCTGGAACGGCTTTCGTGCGAGGGCCCGCAGCGCGTGAATCGCGCATCCGGCGAGGCCCCACCCGCTGCCCTGCAAGGCCGTTGCCATCCGCAGCGTTCGAGAACGTCGCCGGGACCATCGGAGCGGCGGGCCGAGGCACAAGCCCGCACACCACGTCGGGAAGGACGGTTCCCGACCCCCCGATCCTCTCCCGTCGAGTGACCGGAGCGGCCGGGACGGCCCGGCATGTGTGCCGCCGGCGTGAAACGGTTCCCGCAGACGGGATCCTTCAGACTCTCGTTCATACAGTGTTTCTCCCCGCCCGGACCACGCTCATTGGACTCATCGGCGGCACACCCTGGTGCGCGAGGGCCGGGGCCCGGAAACGACTGGGGAGCGGGCCCCGGCGGCCCTGGCTTGGGGCTTTCCTCGCGCAGCGAGCCAGGCTGCAAGGCTGATGCCTGCTGGACTCCGCCTGGCATCTTCGTGTCCAGCAAGAGCCCGCGTCTCGCGCACGTGACAGCCGAGCCCTCGCGAATGGCCCGCCTCTTGCTCACTGGATTGATGCGAGCCGGGCGATGAGGATGGTACTGGGCGAGGCCTTCGCGAGCGCCGATGTGCTCTTCGCCGACCTCATCGTCCCGGCTCGACCACGGCGGCGCTCCCGCCCCGCCTTCCTCGCGTCCGGAGTCGCTCACGCCGTCCTGGTCGGTGCCTTGATCCTCGTGCCGCTGTTCGCGCCCGGGCCGCTGCCGTCGCGCGACCTCATCCGCGTGGTGATCTACGACCCACCCCCTCCGCCCCCCCCGCCCCTTCCGAAGGGGAATCCTCTGCTCAGGGAGGGGGCTCGACGCAGGCCCGCACCGGCGGAGCCTCGCCCCGCCCCGGACGCGTTCGCCGAGCGACCCAGTCTCGTGGCGCCCATCGAGACCCCGCCGTCCCCGCCCGAGACCGGCGCCGACACCGCTCATGCCGGAGCCGAGCAGGCCGGGAGCCCGACCGGCAGCGAGCTCGGCGTCCCCGAGGGGATGGAAGAAGGTGTCGAGGGAGGCGAGGTGGGTGGAGTCCCGGGTGGCGTCCTCGGTGGAGTGATCGGCGGGACGGGGCAGGGTCCCGTCCTGGACTACGACCTACCCCCCCGCATCGTGCGCCAGACCAGGCCGAGGTACCCGCAAGAGGCGTTCGTCCAGAAGGTCGAGGGCACAGTCGTGGTGGAGTTCGTCATCGATGCGGCGGGTCGCGTCGTGAGCGCCCGCGTGCCCCTGTCCATCCCGCTCCTGGATGCGGCGGCCCTCGAGGCGGTCCGCGAGTGGGTCTTCACGCCCGCGCTCAAGCACGGCGTTCCGGTCGCGACCCTGGCCCGCGCCCCGGTCGGCTTCCGCATCTTCTG
>Ga0214473_10012368_pt1 | contig 10014 bp, 9 predicted proteins | sample RVTome_7_FD_203509 | JGI IMG/M metagenome (GOLD analysis project Ga0214473, IMG submission 203509) | Soil microbial communities from uranium-contaminated site in the Upper Colorado River Basin, Wyoming, United States - RVT98D197 | ecosystem: Environmental > Terrestrial > Soil > Contaminated >... | reverse complement strand
CGCGATCGAGATGCCGACGGCCCAAGACGAGCGTCCAGTCAAGGAGCTCGGCTCGCACCGTTCTCGCCCATCGCTCAGCGAAGGCGTTGGCCTTTGGGGATCGGACCGGGGTGAGGATCACCTTCGCCCCTTCGGTCTTGAACACCTCGTCGAAGGAACGGGAGAACTTCTGATCGCGGTCGCGGACGAGGAAGCGTACCGGTGCTCTGGCATCCTCACGGTCGAAGCCGAGGTTTCTCGCCTGCTGGGTGACGAGGGTGCCGTCCGGGTTCGTGGTGGCGCCGGTGACGTGCACCCTTCGGGTACCGATCTCGATGAAGAACAGCACGTTGAGCGTCTTCATGATCAACGGCGCCTCCGGGGGGGTGGGTACGTTCGCCGTCCAGATCGCGCGGGCGCTCGGTGGGAAGACCACCGCCGTCTGCAGCACGGCGGCGATGGAGCTGGTCCGCTCGCTCGGCGCGAACGAGGTCATCGACTACACCGCCGAAGACGTGATCGACTCGGGCAGGACCTTCGACCTGGTCGTGAACATCGGAGGACTGCACTCGCTCCGCGCGCTCCGCCGGACGCTGACCCCGCGGGGGACGCTCGCGGGCGTCGGCGGGTCGCAGCGGGGCGGCCTGCTCGGGCCGGGGTCGGTGATGACGCGCGGCGCGCTGCTCTCGCCGTTCGTGTCCCAGCGGCTGGTCTCGGTCGCCGGCAAGGGGAACCGACCCGACCTCGAGACCTTGGCAACCATGATCGACGCGGGCGAGGTGACCCCGGTGATCGACCGCACCTACCCGCTGAGCGAGGTCCCCGAAGCGATGCGCTACCAGGAGGAGGGGCACCCGAAGGGCAACGTCGTGATCGATCTCGAGGACGGCGGCGCCTGATCCCGCTTCCGCAGGCTCACGCGTCGAGGGCGTCCAGCCTCGCGACCAGCTTCGTGGTCGTGTTCCAGTTGCGGATCGTCATGCTCCGATAGACGGGCATGGAGACGATCCGGCTGAGCTGGCTCTGCGTCGCCCGGCTGATAAGCCTCGAGAAGTAGAGGACACCGGTCCCCGCATGCGCCCGATCGACGGCCTCCTTCGTGAGCACGCTCTTCATGGCGGCCCGCGCCGTCAGCGGTGCCTTCAGGAAGATGACGTCGTAGCGGTACCGGTTCGCGTCGTCGCCGAAGCCCGCCGGGGCGCGATCGACGATCGCACGCATCTGCCGCCGGCTACGAAGAACGACGCTCGCGTCGTAGTCGAAGTCCCCCGCGAGCATCCGTTCGATGCGATCGGTCAGCTCGCTGAGGCCTGTCTCGCCCGACGCGAACACGACGTTGCCGCTCTGGATGTAGGTCGCGACGTCCGTGAAGCCCTGCCGCTCGAAGCACGCCTTCAGGTCGGCCATCTTGATCAGGTTCTTCCCGCCGACGTTGATCCCGCGCAACAGGGCGACGTATGCCGTCATGAGACAGGAGCCTATCCGGACGGACCCGGGCAGATCGGCCGGACCCGGCGGCTGCCGTATGGCACGATGCGCCGCGATGGCTGGGCGAACCCGTGGGTCGACGCTGAGCACGCTCGTCGATCGCTTCCCGTCGATCGGCGCCTACCCGGAGGAGCCGGAGGCCCAGCGGGCGCGACCGCGGATCATGGTCGCCGCGATCTGGCTCGCCACCCTGCTCACGCTCCCCACGATCGCGAACGACCTCGCTCAGGGCTACTTCTGGGGCGGGATGTTGAACCTCGCCGTCGTCGTGGTGACGGCGGGTGTGCTCGTGGCGCTGCACGTCAGGCCCGGCTGGTCCGCGGTCCTCATCAACGTGCTCCTCGCCAAGGTCTTCGTGATGCAATTGATCCAGACGGCCATGTACGGCGGGCTCCTCGATTCGCGCCGGGCAACCTGAACGATCGGCACACCATCGCGGTAACAGAGGTAGCCCGGCGCTTCGACGTGTCGCGCCAAGCGGTGCATCGGTGGCTGCGCTGGTATGAGGACCAGGGCCTCACGGGGCTCGCCGATCGCTCCCATCGTCCCCCGCGAAGCTCGTGGGCGTGGGGACGCACCGCCGCATCCTACTGCGGAGCGGATCGGAGGTTTCTGCACCCTTCAACTCTGCGCGAAGCGTCTCTCGAAGAACGCCTCAAGTCTGAAGCTAATGGCGATGCCGCGCTCGCGGCGACCGGTCCCGCGCACACACGTCGACGCCCTCGTTCAGCTCTGCACGCACGGCGACGGCGCGGTACAGTCCCGCGCGGTCGCTGAGACCCTCACGGAACTCACCGCTCGTATTCGTCACGGCGTTGTCAACGGTCCGCCACCTGCCATCGCGCCAGCGCTGGATCCTCACGGTTACCCCGGACACGCACGCAGCGAATCCGTCCGTCGCGGTTACGTTTCCCCGCGCTATGAGATGCCGGCCGAGGGTCAGCGTGATCGCTCGCTCGTGCGTCTGCACCCCGGTGGTCACCCTGAAGTTGGTCGAGCTGGTGGCGGTGCCGCCCGGCGTCGTCACGGCGATCGGACCGGTGGTGGCGCCGGCGGGAACGGTCGCGTTGATCCGCGTGTTCGAGCTCACGGTGAAGGTCGCGGAGGTGCCGTGGAACCTCACCGCGGTCGCGCCGGAAAAGGCGGTTCCCCGGATGACGACGGAGGTCCCGACCGGTCCGCTCGTGGGCTCGAAGGAGGTGATGGTCGGCACCCCGGTCACGGTGAAGTTGGTCGAGCTGGTGGCGGTGCCCTCGGAGTCGGTCACGGCGATGGGGCCGGACGTCGCGCCGGAGGGAACGGTCGCGGTGAGCTCGGCGTTCGACCCCACCGTGAAGGTGGCCGCGGTCCCGTTGAACGTCACGGCGGTGACCTCACTGGAATCGTTGAAGCCGCCCCCACTGATCTCGACCGATGTCCCGACCGGTCCGCTCGTTGGGTCGAAGGACGCGATCGTCGGGGGCGCCGCCAGGGCCGCGGGGACGCCGATCGCCGAGACGGCGAACACGGTCGTTGCGAGGACAACCGAGGACCTCGTCGCGAGTCGTCGCGCCGCGCTGGTCATGAACGCTCACCTCGCTTCCGGATCAAACGAGCTGGTCCGTGCTCGCTCGTCCCCTTTCGGCTCTCTCTCCTCCTCAGCTCGGTCGGGAACGAACGCCCGTCGGACCCTGCTCGAACCTGTCGTCGCCACATGGCGATACCCCCGCCGGCATGACTGAGCCGGCGGGGGGACCGTATCGCCCAGCACGCTAAGAGGTCAACACCGGAGCTTCGCTGCTTGCGATCACCGCCAGCCCCGACGGAACAGCTGACGGCGCCTAGGCCTCCGCGGCATCGATGCTGGCCCTGGCCGGCTGCTCGACCGGGACACAAGGGACGACCGAGGTGGACTGGGAGAACGACGACCCGTCGGTGAAGATCCGGATGAGCAGATGGCGGCCTCCGGGGACTGCGCCGGGCTCCCGAGGGCGACCCCGAGCTTCCCAAGCCGCCTCGGTTAGGCGGTTGCCGCGAAGCGGTCGATCGAGATGAACGTTTCCTGCGCGGCGGGTCGCCCCTCGCCGAGGACGACGATCCGGAGCGTGTGGACGCCGTCGGCCAGACCGGAGATCGACCGCGCGACCCCATACGTCCGCTGAGGCGCGTAGTTGTCGACCGTCCGCACGAACGCCCCATCGACGTAGATCGCCGCCTGCCCCTGGTCCCGGCCGCGGGCCGTGTACCAGTCCACCCGGGTGCCGCGGAACGTGAACTCCACGCTCGCCCGCGCCAGGTCGCTCGCCGCGACGCTGCCGCCCGACGCCCGTGCTGCATCGACGGTCCCCCACGACGCCCCCAGCTCCGGGTTCGCGACGACGTCGCCTCCGACCTCGAACGCGTCGACCACCACCCGCGTGTCCGTCGCGTTCGCCGAACCCCTCCCGAGCGCCCGGACGGTGATCGAGTGCGTGCCCGGTTCGAGCCCCGTGAACTTCCGGGCCACCTTGAAGTCGGCCTGCTCCGCGTACTGGTCGAAGGTACCGCGCGAGCTCCCGTCGATCGAAACAGCGGCCCTGCCCTCGGAGGGCCCCGTCGCTGTGTACCAGGTTACGGATCTCCCGTCGAACGCGAACGACACTGAGGCGCCCGCCATGTGCTCGACCGCGTAGGAGCGGCCGAAGGCACGCCGATCCGATGTGGTCCGCCACTCGTAGGTCGCGGCCGGGCTCCCCTGCTCCACCTCGGTCGGGGGCGCGAAGCCCTGCGCGGTCGTCGGCGGCGGGTTGCCGCTCCGATCGACCACCTGTGGCTGGACCGCCGGCGGGTTCACCACCGCCTCGTAGGTCTCGCCCGGGACGAGCGGCGCGAGCGGCTGCACGAGGATGGTTCGGACGTTGCCGGTGGCGCAGTCCACGTCCGCGCCCTTCCCGGACCGGCACGCGAGCGCCGTCTCTGGGTACGTCCCCGTCCCGGGCACCCACACGAACACGTTCCCCGGCGTGACCTGCCGGACCACCTCGCTGAAGGAGACCGTGACCGGTCCGGCAACGCCCGTCGGGGGCGCCAGCGTCGCCGTGGGCGGGAGAACGTCGGGGCTCGGGATCGTGACCGGGTCGAACGACGTCCCGTCGTACCAATCCACGTCGACGCATCCCTCGATGCCCGGCACCGCACCGCAGCTGCTGTACTGCCAGAACGTCCAGCCGATGCCGCTCCAGTCGTTCGCGGGAAGCGTCGGCGACGAGACTCCCCAGTGCGCAACCCACAGCACCGTGTAGCCGGCGTCGGCGACGGCCGTCGTGTCGCCGGTACGGTTCGCCCACCCGTTCGGGCTGGTGTACACCATGGGCCTCACCCCAAGCCGCTCCGTGACCCGTCCGAGCCACGCGAGGATCCACTGGGTGACCTCCGCCTGGGAGAGCCCGCCGGTGCGCTCGATGTCGAGGGCGGGGATCAGGTTCCCCGGAACGAGCTGCGCGACGTCGACGAAGTGGTCGGCCTCGAGCATCGCGTCGTTCGGCGTGTCGTCGGGACGGGCGAAGTGGTACGCGGTGAACGAGATCCCGACCGCTTCCGCGCCGGCCTTGTTCGTCGCGTACATCGGGTCGACGAAGGTCTGCCCCTCGGTCGCCTTCGCGACCACGAAGCGCTGTCCCGAGGCCGCGACCTGCGCCCAGTCGATCACGTCCTGGTGGTGCGAGACGTCGATCCCCGGCAACGAGCCCGGGGGCTGCGCGGTCGTCGCCGGCGGGCCCGGGGCGCCCGCGTCGAGGGACGATCCGGCGCTCCCCGGGCCGCCGGCCGCACCGGCTGGAGACGCGGCGATCCAGAGCGAAGCGAGCGCGAGGGAGACGATCAGGGCCGTCGTCGGGCGCCGCGTGGGTATCGCCGTGGTCGTCACCGCCTCGAACTAGGGAGAGCGCAGGGGGAAGGGCGAAGGTACCCGACCGCCTCGGAAACGTCGACCGCGCAGGTCATCGCCCGGTTCCCTCCGGTCACCCGTCCGTACGTGAACCGTTGCGCCGCCTCATCGCGCTCCAGAGCCGGACCGGAGGACACCATGCCGCGGTAAGCCGACCGTCGCGGCGACCGACGAAGGGTCGTCTCGGTGTCCCGATAGAAGATCGAGGGGTCGGGATGGACTCCTGTCGGAGCGCGTGCGGGGAGCATCCTCGAGATCCCTCGGATGCGCCGGGCGCCTCGCACCGTCCGCTCACCAGAGCGTCCCTATCAGGGTCAGGTCCCTGCCGTTCTTCAGCTTGTATCGATGAGCCATACTCGCTCTGTGCGCGGTGGGGGCGAGCTGTGGACTTGCCCGAAGTGTGGCCGGAAGTTCGTCGGCCGGAACATGTGGCATGCCTGCGGGGACTACTCAGTCGAGAAGTTCCTCGCTCCCGCCAAACCCGCATCGCCTTCATGGCCCGAGTCCGGTTCGCCGCAGTGAATGCCATCAGCGACCGGGGGATGACCATCACGTTCGCCCTACCCGGACCGATGCGCCACCGGCGGATCCGCAGGGTCGAGAACATCGCCCCTGGGTGGTACGGACACTGGATGAGGATCACCTCACCGGATGAGCTGGACAACGATCTGCTCGGCTGGCTCCGGGAGTCGTATCGCCTGATGGGCATGCAGGAACGGCTGGCGAGGGAGTGAATCCAGCCTCGCTGCCTTGGGCCATGCGTCGACCTCGCTGGCTCCTGGGGTGCCGACGGCCCTCGGCGCGCGATCCGAGGCTGCGGAATCCGGCGTGCGGGACTCGCCTCAGGCGATCGAGAGCACCCCTCGAGCACCGAGGAGCTCGACGACACGGTCGCGGGGCAGAGCCGGCGTGCGATGGCCCTCGAACCCCACCATGTCCTCGTTCGCCACGAGCGCGTTCACGACGGATTCCTCGGTGGCCTGCACGACCGCCTCGTAGAACGGATCGAGGGACCCCCACGGGATGAACCGCAGGGAGTCGTATTCGCGCCGGCCCTCAGGATGTAGCGAGCGCAGCCCATGCGTGAACGCACCGCCGTTCGCGGTCGATACCGCGAGGAACAGGTCCCCCGAGAAGTGCGAGCTGCTCGTGCCCGTCCGCGCGAGCCCGAGCCCGACCCGCCGCGCGAACGCCTTGCACTGGTTCGGCAGCAGCGGCGCATCGGTCGCGACGATGGTGATGACCGAGCCGCCCGCGAACGCTCCCGAGAAGTGCTCCTCCATCGGGTCGTCCTCGGCCAGGGCGGCGCCGAGGGGGACGCCGGCGATCGTGAGCTCGCGGCGCGCCCCGAAGTTCGCCTGCACGAACGCACCGACCGTGTACCCGGTGTCGGCGTGCTCGACGATCCGCGAGGCGGTGCCCGAGCCGCCCTTGAAGTGGTAGCAGTTCATGCCGGTACCACCGCCGACCGAGCCCTCCTCGACCGGCCCGATCTCGGCGGCCTCGAGGGCCTGCACCGCAACGTCCACGGTCACGTGCTCGCCGTTGATGTCGTTCAGGTAGCCGTCCCACGTCTCGGCCACGACGGGCAGGATCCACCCGCGGGTGAGGTCGGGGCGGCACCGGTGCGTCCACCGCACGACCGCCTGGTGCGCCGCACCGATCGCGTGGGTATTGGTGAAACAGATCGGGCCGGCGGTCGAGCCCGACTCCTCGACCCACGCCATCCCGGTCATCTCGCCGTTGCCGTTCAGCGAGTGGAAGCCCGCCGCGCACGCATCCCCTGGGTTCCCCCGGCCCCGAGGATGGATCGCCGTGACGCCGGTGCGGACACCGTCGCCCTCGATCAGCGTCGCGTACCCCACCTCGACGCCAGGGACGTCGGTGATGGCGTTCCACGGCCCCGGCGTGCCGCCGAACGGGATCCCGAGACCGCGGGCTCGAGGCCTGCCCACCGGGGTCGTCTGGTACGGGTCGCCGTTCATCGTCTACCTCCCGTCTCGCGGGTCGTCGATCGGCATGCGAGGGAACGCGGAGATGAGCTCCCTCGTGTAGTCCTCGCGCGGGCTCCGCAGGATCTGGTCCACGGACCCTTGCTCCACGAACTCGCCGCCGCGCATCACGGCGATGCGATCGCAGAGCGCCTGCACGACGCCGAGGTCGTGCGAGATGAGGACGATCGTCAGGTGCAGCTCCCTGCGGAGGCGGCGCATCAGGTCGAGGATCTGCTTCTGGATCGTGACGTCGAGCGCCGAGGTCACCTCGTCGGCGATGAGAAGCCTCGGCTCCACGGTGAGCGCGCGCGCGATCGCCACGCGCTGACACTGCCCGCCCGAGAGCTCGTGCGGGCGCCGCTCGAGGAACGCGACAGGCAGCTCGACCCAGTCCATGAGCTCTCGCACGCGGCGCTCCAGGTCGGTCGGCTCGCACAGGCGATGGCGCCTCAGCGGTTCGGCGAGCGCCCGCGACACCGTCATCCTGGGGTTCAGCGAGGCGAACGGGTCCTGGAACACCATCTGGACCGCTCCACCGCTCGGGCCGTGCTGGCCGGCCTTCGCGTGGAACGCGACGGAGCCGCTCGAGGGCTCGGTCAGGCCGACCACGGCCCGTCCGATGGTCGTCTTCCCCGAGCCGCTCTCGCCGACGATACCGAGGATCTCGCCCTCGCGCACCGAGAAGCTCACGTCCCGCACGGCCTGAACCGGCGGCGGTCCCGGCCCGAACAGCCTGCGGGCCAGGCGTCCCCGCATGCGCCCGAAGGTCACGGACAGCCTTTCGACGGTCAAGATGTCCTCGGCCGCTTCGACCTCGAACGCCGGCGGATGCGTGACGGGCGGGGTCCCGACGCGGGCCGGCGCTGCGTTCAGCTCGAGCGAGGGGTTCGCGGCGATCAGCTCGCGCGTGTACCCGGCCCGTGGACGGAGCATGACCTTGCGCGTGAGACCCTCTTCGACGATGAGGCCGTCGTTCATCACGAGCACGCGGTCGCAGATCGAGGCGATCACGCCGAGATCGTGCGAGACGAGGATCAGCGAGAGCTGGTCCTCCTCCCGCAGCACCTGAAGCAGCTCGAGGATCCGCGCCTGCACGGTGACGTCGAGCGCGGTCGTCGGCTCATCGGCGATCAGGATCTGCGGGCGGCACGCGAGCGCCCCCGCAATCATCACCCGCTGCTTCATGCCACCACTCAGCTCGTGCGGGTACGCATCGACGCGCTGCTCGGGCTCGGGGATGCGCACGTGCTCGAGGAGCCGGATCGAGCTCTCGCGGGCGCCTGCCGTGCCGAGCCCCTCGTGCAGCCGGAGCCCCTCGCCGATCTGCCGCCCCACGCGCATCACCGGGTCCAGGAAGCTCGAGGGGTTCTGGAAGATCATGCCGGCCTTGCGGCCCCGCAGTCCGGACAGCTCCGTGGGCGAGAGCGAGACGACGTCGGCCCCGTCGATCTCGATCCGGCCGCTGACGCGAGCCGTCGACGGCAGGAGGCCGAGCAAGGCGCGGCACGTCACCGTCTTGCCCGACCCACTCTCGCCGACGATGCCAAGGGCCTCGCCTCGCTCGAGGTGGAACGACACGTCCCGCACGGCTGGGACCTCGCCCGAGGGCATCACGAACGACACCGCGAGCTGCTCGACGGCAACGATCGGCGCGCTCACGTCCGCACCCGCATCTCTTTCGCGATGCCGTCACCGAGGAGCGCGAAGCCCAATGTGAGCAGCAGGAGCGCGATGCCCGGCAGCACGCTGATCCACCACGATGTCGCGAGGAAAGCCTGACCCTCGGCGATCATCCGGCCCCACTCGGCGGTGGGCGGCTGCGCGCCGAGCCCGAAGAAGCTCAGCCCCGAACCGAGCAGGATCGTGAGCACGATGTCCGTGATCACGAAGACGGCGGCAGGCGTGACGGCGTTCGGCAGGACGTGCTTGCGCATCACGTACGCCCCCGAGAATCCGAGCAAGCGCGCCGCCTCGACGAACTCCGAGCGCTTCAGGACGAGCGTCTCCGCCCGCACCATCCGCGCGTACGGCACCCAGGCCACGATCGCGAGGGCGATGTAGTAGTTGCCCAGACCCGGCCCCCGTACCGCGAGGATCGCGAGTACGAGCACCAGGAACGGGAAGGCCAGCGCGACGTCTACCAGGCGCATCAGCAGCGTGTCGAGCTTGCCGCCGACGTACCCACTGATGACCCCGAGCGCGATGCCGATCGTGAACGGGGCCATCACGCCGATGAGCCCCATCGACAGGTCCACGCGGGTCCCGTAGATGATGCGCGAGAGCACGTCCCGTCCCAGCTGGTCCGTCCCGAGCAGGTGCCCCGGGGTGAGGGGCGGCTTCAGGAGGGCGCCCAAGTTGGTCGAGTCGGGGTCGTGCGGTGCGAGCAGGGGGGCGAACAGCGCCACGAGCACCCACAGGAGCACGAGCGATCCGCCCACGAGCGTGAGCCCCGACAGGTGTACCCGGCGCCATCCCGGCTGGACGACGGCGATCGCATCGGGCTCGCGCATCAGCCGACCCTCGGGTCCACCGCGAGCGTGAGCACATCCACGGCGAGCGTCGCGACCATCGTGAGGAGCGCGAACACGAGCGTGAGCCCCTGGATCACGAAGTAGTCGCGCGCGATGATCGAGTTGAGGAACAGCTGCC
>Ga0214473_10012367_pt1 | contig 10015 bp, 9 predicted proteins | sample RVTome_7_FD_203509 | JGI IMG/M metagenome (GOLD analysis project Ga0214473, IMG submission 203509) | Soil microbial communities from uranium-contaminated site in the Upper Colorado River Basin, Wyoming, United States - RVT98D197 | ecosystem: Environmental > Terrestrial > Soil > Contaminated >... | reverse complement strand
TTCGTCGCCGGGAATAGCGGCCCGCAGGCGCCGAACGGCTGCGGCCAGAAGGCGGGTGTAGAGGTGGAACCCGATAGCAGCAATATGTCCATGCTGCCGCGTGCCCAGGATTTCGCCGGCCCCGCGCAGCTCCAGATCCTGCATGGCGATGCTGTATCCAGCCCCAAGTTGGGTGTGCTCGGCCAGTATCTCCAGGCGGCGAATTGCCTCATCCCCGATCCGAGCGCCGGGTTGGCGGAAAAAGTAGGCGTAGGCGCGAGCGGTTCCTCGGCCGACACGACCGCGCAGTTGGTAGAGCTGAGCCAGCCCAAACCAATCCGTCCGGTCCACGATCAAGGTGTTGGCGTTGGGGAAGTCGAGGCCCGATTCGATGATGCTGGTGGTCAGGAGGATGTCGATTTCGCCGGAGGCGAAACGCTCCATCACTCGCGCCAATTCCTGTTCCGGCATCTGGCCATGCGCCACAGCCAGGCGTGCTTCGGGCATCAACCGTTCGATCCGGCGCTGAACGCCGGGGATGGTCTGGACCCGGTTGTGTACAAAGAACACCTGCCCGCCGCGATCCAGCTCGCGTAGGATAGCCTGACGGATAAGCGGCGGGTCATACGGTCCGATGTGGGTCGAGACCGGCAGCCGCTCATCGGGAGGGGTGTTGATGGTGGAGATATCCCGCGCCCCGGTCAGGGCCAGATAGAGCGTGCGTGGGATGGGCGTGGCGGTCAGAGTCAGCACGTCGACTTCGGTGCGCAGCCGCTTCAGATGTTCCTTGTGGGTAACCCCGAAGCGCTGCTCTTCGTCGATGATGAGCAGGCCGAGGTCCCGGAATTCCACGTCCCGTTGCAGCAAACGGTGCGTGCCGATGAGGATGTCAACCGATCCTTCGGCCAAGCGGCGCAGGATCGTGGCCGCCTCGCCGCGCGAGCGAAAGCGGGACAGCATTTCCACTTCCAAAGGAAAGGGCGACAGTCGCTCGCGAAAGGTGCGGAAGTGCTGCTGCGCCAGGATGGTCGTGGGGACGAGGACGGCCACCTGTTTGGAGTCCTGGACGGCTTTGAAGGCGGCGCGCAGAGCAACCTCGGTCTTGCCATAGCCGACGTCGCCGCAAATCAGTCGGTCCATGGGACGGGATCGCTCCATGTCCTGGCGAACGGCGGCGATCGCCTGGAGCTGGTCGTCGGTTTCGGTGTACGGGAAGGAAGCCTCCAGCTCGCCCTGCCAGGAGGTATCGGGCGAGAAGGCATATCCGCGGGCCGACAGGCGGCGGGCATAGAGGTCGAGCAGATCGCGGGCGACCTCCGCCGCTGCTTCGCGCGCTTGGTTCTTGGCGCGTTCCCATTCCTGGGTCCCCAATCGGGCCGGCACGACCGCCACGCCTTCGACTCCGACATAGCGCGAGACGCGGTCGGCGTGGTGAATCGGAACGTAGACCTGGCCGCCGCCGGCGTACTCGATCAGCAGATACTCGCGCCTCAATCCGTCCAGAGTCCGTTCGACCAGGTCGCGGAAGCGACCGACTCCGTAGTCCTCGTGCACCACCCAATCACCCGGCTGGAGGTCGGCGAAGGCTGTCTCGGGCGCAGCCGAGGCCCGCACCGGGCGGACACGCGGTTGGGGGCGCCCCCAGCCGAAGACCTCGGCGTCGGTCAGCAAGTGGATTCGCCGGTCGTCATCAAGGAGGAGGCCCCAGCCCTCGGAAAGGGCTCCGTGGAGGAACGTGATCTCGCCGGGGGCCAGATCGCCAGGCAGGCGCTCGAGGACCGGCCGCGGCTCGCCTACATCGGCCCAGATCTCAGCCAGCCGCTCGGCCTGGCGACTGACCACGATGGAGGTTTCGTGCGAAACGGTAGCCTGGGCCAGGTGCTCCGTGAACCTGCGCAGCTGGCCGGCAAACCGAGGGCCGGCGGAGAAACGGTCCCCCCAAACCTCGCCATCGTCTGTACCCGAGAGGTAGCCCAAGTCGAGGCCTGTGAATTCGGAGGCCGCGTCGCGGATATCTTCGAAAGGCAGATAGGGAAGCGGGAAGTCCCGGCGCAGACTCTTCTCGGCCACGCGCTCCCGCCGCTGGGTGACGGCCTGCTCCTCCAGCTCGTTAACCGCCTCCTCGAAGGCGGTGCGGTCGTCCCACAGGATGAGGCTTCCGGCCGGCAGGTGGTCGAAGAGGGCCGCCGGATCAAGGCTCATCGTCGGCAGGAGGGTTTCGAGCGTCGCTTCGTGAACGGCCGCCCCGGGCGGAGGCGGGGGCAGGCTTTCCGTCCACGGAGAACGGGCCAGGGAGGGCAACCCCTCGCGGGCGGGGGTGAGGTTCAAACGTGTCGTCTCGAGTTCTGTCACCTGGGTGGAGGGCAGGAAGAAGCGAAGCGTGTCGACCTGGTTGCCGAAGAACTCAAGCCGGACCGGAGAGGCTGAGTCGGGGGACCAGACATCGAGAATTCCGCCGCGGCGTGCAAACTGGCCGGGCGCGATGACCGTCGTCACGGGGGCGTAACCGACGCCGGAGAGGTAACTGACGAGGGCGTCGGGTCGAATGTCGTCGCCGTGAGCGACGGTACGGCTGTGGTCCTCGAAGACCGGCGAGGGCAAGGTTCGGGTCATGGCTCCGCGGGCCGCGGCCAGGACCAAGAGCGGCCCCTCCTCCGCCCCTGCGTTTCTGAGTCCCGCCAGCCGCGCCAGGACGCGCACCCGATCGGCGATCGTTCTTGGTCCCCATGTGGTCGTCTCGTAAAACAGGGGGACCGGACTGGGGAACGTCAGAAGAGGGAGATCCGGCGCCCAGATTGGAATCTCGTCCGCCAGCACCTGCATTCGATCCGGGCGAGCCACCAGGCAAAGCACCACGCGCCGAAGATCAAGGGCGAGGGCGGCCGCCAGCGCCGGCCTGGCGGAACGTGGCAGTCGCACCGAGGACGGGAGCGGTTCACCGGAGGCGATTTGGTGGAGAAGGGAGGAGTATCCAGCCTGCTCGCGGAGGATACCGAGCAGGGACAGCAAGTCCATCGGCTACTCCGGCGCCGGGTTGAATTGGTTCATGGCTGCCGCCAGGCCATCCCGGATGTAGCTGCGCAAGCAGGCACTAGCGCGCTCGAGGCTCCCTTCTACAACCGGAGCCTCGAACTCGTCGAAATCCTGGAGAACGTAATCGGCGGGGTCCATCTGACCCGGCGGGCGCGAGATTCCCATTCGCAGGCGGGGGACATCCTGACTCCCAAGGGATTCCACGATCGAGGTCAGTCCCTTGTGGCCGGCCGTGCCACCGGTCCCGCGGAGACGAACCGTTCCCAGGGGTAGGTCCATGTCGTCGAGAAGGACGACGACGTGGTCGAGGGGGAGACGGTAGAAGCGGACGAAGGCGCCGACGGAGCGGCCGACGAGATTCATGAAGGTCTGGGGCTTGGCCAAGACGATCCGCACTCCGTCCCAGCGGCCCTCGGTGGTCAGAGCCTCGAACTGATGCCGGGTAAACCGGAGACCGGCCTCGGAGGCGAGGCGATCGACGGCGAGGAAACCGATGTTGTGGCGGTTTCGCCGGTACTCGCGGCCCGGGTTGCCCAGGCCGACGATCAGGTAGCGGGAGTCGTCCATCGTCAGGATGGAGGCGGGCGAGGCGACCGCGGCCCGCGCAGGACGCGCCGCATCCTGAGGCCGCCGAGCCAAACGGCCAGAGCATGTTGCAGCGTGATGTAGCCCCCGAAGAGGAGGAGTCCACCGGCGGCCATTACGCCGCCGATGATGAGAGCCGCCCCCACTGGATGACCAGGGGTGGTTGGTTCGGCGGGTGAGACGACGAGGGGTGGCGGCGTCGCCGTCGCCGGGCCGAGGGCCGGCGTGGGCGAGGCCGGGGCGGCGGATGAGGCCGATGGAGGAAGACCGAGCCGCACATCGCGCACCTGGGCTTCAAGGACGGCACCCGTCGAAAGGAGGACTCGCAGTCGAAGCACGTAGCGGCCGGGCGAGATCTGGCTCGTGTCCCACAGACCGAGAGCACCGTCGACGACCGGGGATGTGACCGACGGTCCGATGGCGAACCAAGTCCCGGTTGAGTCCTCGGGGTACGAAAAGGCCAGATCGTAGGAGGCGAAGGATGGATGGTTGGCTGATCCGCGGACGGTCACGATTCCCTGCACCGACGACCCCGGTTCGGGCACAGTGATTTCGGCATAGCCGGGGGCCTGGCGCAGCGGGGCCGCTGCAGGCAGAGGGACCGCCAGCAAGACGAAGGCCAGGGAAACGGGGACCCAGTGCAGGCGCGACATGGGCGGATCAAAGCCAACCGGGTAGTTTACCACCCGCATGGAGAAACTTCCTTTCGGGGATGGGGGTGAGGGTTGAATCCCGAAGTCCGTGCGTGCCCGGGAAGACATGCAGCCCCCGTGAGCACAAACGCCCGTCTCAAGGGTTTGAACCGACATGCGGCGTTGACGCCCGAGTGCGGAACCGTTAGAATGCTTTGCCGTTTCGGTCCCCAAGAGATCAGGCAGGAGCCGATGACTGAAGAGCCCCATGAGACCGCCGATGTAGGCGCAGATGTTATTCACATCGAAGGCGGCTCGGTGGAGCGGGTGGAAGCCGACCTGGTGCATATTCACCTGGGCGGGGCAAACCGAATTGTCGCCAACGAGGTCGAGCTCCGGCAAGGGGCGGCGGCAGCCATCGAAGCCGAGACGCTCTCCGGCGAACAGTTCGCGGCGCTGGTCATCCGGGGGGAACAAATCTCGATGGACCGGTCGACGCTCGGCCTGAGCGTGGCCCAGGATTTGGTCCTGACCGATTCGGCCTGCGGTGTGGCCGTAACGCAAACGGCGGACGTCGCCAACAGCCGGGTAGGGATTCTGCTGGCGCGCGAAGTCCACGGAGATGTCGAGACTTTGCTGGACGCCCGCGGGGCCCTGCTGGCCGGAGTTGTCGCCGGGGCGGTACTGGGACTGGTGTTAGCCGTCGGCGGAATGCTGACCCGCCGGCGAGACTGAATCGACCAAGGGGCGAGGGTAACCCAAGCAGGGTGAGAGGCGCCCCGGAGGGATGAGGGAATGGATCGTCTGGAATTGAAGGCCAGCCTGCGGCTGGTTCGAGGGAAGCAGGTGAGCGCGCTGCGCCGCGCTGGCCGGCTTCCGGCGGTATTGTACGGCCGCGGCACGGAGGCGCTGTCCCTGGAGCTCGACTCTCAGGAAGCCTCCCGCGTGCTGGCCAGGGTGTCGGCCTCCACGCTGCTCGACTTGCATGTGGGCCAGGAGGACCATCAGGTCCTGGTCCGGCAGATCCAGCGGCACGCCATACGGCGAACCATCGAGCACGTGGATTTCTTGAAGGTCGCCATGGATGTCGCCATCCGGACGTCGGTGCCGGTCGAGCTGGTCGGCGAGGCGCCGGCTGTCAAGACTCTGGGCGGCGTCTTGGTGACGGGAGTATCCGAAATCGAAGTCGAGGCGCTGCCGGCGGACCTGCCGGGCCGAATCACGGTGGATCTCACACCGCTGGCGGAAATCGACGCACGTATCACCGTAGCGGACATCTTCCTCGGGAAGGGCGTCAAGGTCCTGACCGACCCCGCTGGCGTGATCGCACGCGTCATCTACCAGGTCGAGGAGAAGCTCGAGGAAGTGGCGCCGGTTACACCGACTGAGGTCGAGCCCGAAGTCATCGGACGCGGCAAGAAGGAAGAGGAGGGGGAAGAGCTTGTGGCCGAGGATGCAAAAGAGAAGGACAAGGACAAAGGCAAAGACAAGGACAGAGAAAAGGAAAAGAAGTCCTGAGACCCTCGGGGCAGGACAAAAGGAGCGGCCCCGGCCGCTCCTTTGCTTTTAGGCGGTGCGCATCCCGAGAAGTGTGAGGAGATCGAGGGTGATCCTGGCCGTGACGCCCCAAATCACTTCGCCGAGGTACGGTTCGAAGTAGTTTACGGGGATCGAGGGCCCGGGGCCGAATGGCTCCCGCCGGCGCGTTTCGAGGTGGGCTGGATCCGCCAGCCAGGTCAGCGGGACGTGGAAGACCGAGGCCACCTCGGCCGGATGGGGATGAAATGTGTAGGGCCAGGGCAGGGTAGCGACAATCGGCGTCACGGCATACTGGGTTACGGTTAGGAGCGAGTCCATCTGGCCGACGACCGTGACGTCTTCCGGGCGAATGCCCAGTTCCTCCTGCGCCTCGCGCAGGGCTCCGGCGGCGGGCGGTTCACCGGCCTCCAGCCGGCCTCCGGGAAACGACACCTGGCCGCGATGCGTCTCGACCGACTCCGTCCTACGTGTATACAGAACGCTCCATTCTTCAGCATCCCGGATCAGGGGCACGAGGACGGCCGCCGGCACGGCGGTCCATTCCGTCGTCACCGCCGGAGCGCGCGCGGCGAGCGCTTCGCGCAATCGCTCCGGCAGTTCAGTCATTCCGCATCGGCCTTGAGGACGCTCCCGCAGTAGTCACACACGGCCGTGGCGGGGTCGATCCACTCGACCTCGTCTGGCCTCACCCTGCCGCCGCAGTGCGGGCACGCGGCCGGCAGGTGGGCGCGCGTCGGCGGGGGAGGCGCGGGGGCGCCGCCGGCGTACTTCTGCGCCAGGGCGGTCGCCTCCGCCGCGTGTCCGGTCTGGCGGAGAGCGGCCACGACTCGATCCCGCAGGATCGCCAATCGCGTGCCGGCTTCTCCCTCTCGCAGCCAGTCCAGCCCGCGCTCGGCCAGGGCCAGCCCCCGCTCGACCTCGCCGGCCAGGATCCAGGCCGTGCCAGCCTCGACGGACAACGGTGCGGCGGGCGGCAAGCCTTGGTCGGCCGCTTCGTCGGCGACCGACTCGAAGACCTCGGCAGCCTCGGCCTGCTGCCCAGCTTGTAGAAAGGCGTGGGCCCGCCTCAGGCGTCGAATCACGGGTCTGGGCAATCCCATGGGGCGGCCCGTTCGGAATCGGAACGCGCCGAACAGGCGGCGGGGAAGGAGGCCGGGCCGTCTACGGAATCTTCGCATGTGGATCTCCTCCAACAGGGGTTCCGGCCTAGGCCGGGGCGATATCGTCGTCGGGCGGTTTATCGGGTCCGAGGGCCGCGCCAGCACCCTCGGCCACAGGTCGCGCGAACACCAGATACCCCGTATGAGCCACCATTCGATCGGTAGGGCGCAAGCGGGCCGGAACCGGTTTGTAGAAACGCAACAACAGCTCGCAGACCTCGATCCGCGCGAAGTCGTTTTGGTCCAGCGCTGCCACCAGGGCCGACACTTGGTTGGCCGTGGGGAGGATGGCGCCAAATGGTGATCCCAGCCGGAGAGCGGCGCGGACCTGCGGGAGATACAGGTGTGGATCGGGAAGGTCGAGGAAGAGCGCTCCAGCATCCCGTTCCACAAACCCCTCGGCGATGTCCCGCTCGTGAAAGGTGACCCGTGGCTCGAGGCCGAATTTCTCCACATTCCGGCGAGCGACATCCTGCAGATCCTTGCGCCGGTCGTACGAGACGACATGCCCCGCCGGGCCCACCGCCCAGGCCAGCGCCACAGTCAGGGCACCGGAGCCGGAACCGGCCTCGATGACCGTCGCACCTTCTCCAACCGCCAAGTGCAGCAGGATGTAGCCGAGCTCCTTGGGGAAGATGATTTGGGACTGGCGGCGCAGGTGGAGCAAGTGGTCGTAGAGCGTGGGGACGAGTGCCACGAACGAATAGCCAAGGTGGGTCGTAATGCGCGATCCCCAGGCGGCGCCAATCAAGTCGTCATGGTGTAGGACGCCACGGTGCGTCTGCAATTCTGCGCCGGACTCCAGGCGCAGGATGAACTGCTTGCGCCGTTCGTCGACCAGCATGACGACATCGCCGGGCTGGAGGGTGGAAGGGGATTCGCTCATGTCAACGATTCTAAGTCACCCTCGCAGGTCGGGCAATCCTGCGTCGACTCCCCCTCGCCGGCGCGGCGACGACTCGGGAGCCGTTCCGTGAAAGACGACGACCAGGCCGCGTGGCAACTCGACCGTTTCGACCTCCAGGGGAATGGAAGATGCCTGGAGCGATTTCGCCCAGGCGCTCTCCGGGAGGATGGTCTGCCCTGTCACCCGGTACGGCCATGAAGCGAGACGATCCACCCAGCCCGGACCCGTGGGCCACGCCGCGGCGACGACGACGAGAATTCCTCCGGGGCGAAGAGTTCTCTGGACCTCGGACAGAGTGACACGGTCAAGAATGTACTCGCTGGGAAACGTCGAGACGATGGCGTCGAAGCAGGCCGCGGGGAAAGGCTGCGCCTGGCCCATTCCCCGAACCACGGGCGAGGCGAGGCCGCCACGCGCTGCCCTGCGGCGCGCCCGGCGCGCCATCTGGCGCGACGCCTCCAGGCCGAACGCCTCCCGGCCCTGGAGACGCATGGCTCGCAGCAGGTGGCCGGTGCCTGGGCCGAGTTCGAGAATACGTCCCTGGGCGGGCAGCCAGCGGAGCGCGGCCGAACGCCACGCGTCCCATTGGCCGGCGCTGCTGGCCCAGGCGACGAAGTCGTAGGCCCAGGCCAGGGTGGTGTACAGGTGACGAAAGAACGTTCGAAGGAAGGAAGTCAGCAGGTGAGAGCTCAGCGAGGGGGCGGGCATGGCGCTCCGGACGGGCGGTCCGAGCCGGGCCGGGGTGGAGCGAGGTGGGGTTGGCGACCAACGACGCAAGATGGTCGGAGGAGACGGCTCCTGCTGGTCGAAGGCTGATTCACGGGGCGAAGACGTCCAGCCTGGCGGGGAGAATCCGGTACACGACCCGATTCAGAGACTCGGATCGCAGTTCCCCGTCGAGCTGGATCGGCGTGGCGGGCTGGGTGTCGATCGTCAGCCGAGTGGTGTGGTGCTGGTGGATGGCCGGATCGTTGACGTAGCTGCCTGAGATAGCCCGCGGCAGTAAGCCGAGCATCCGGCCCCGCGTCGGAGCGTAACCGTAGACAAAGGTCAGTCGTCCATCGGCGGGGTCCGCCGCCGGAGCCATGTGGAAGAGGCCTCCGGTGACGGCGCCGTTGCCGACCGAAACCAGGCTGACGGGCCCCTCGTATTCGCCTCCATCCCATACCAGGTGCATGCGCCAACGGGGCTGGTCGCGGATGGCGAGCAGGGCGGCCACCAGGTAGCGCACGACGCCTCGCAGCCGAACGAGAGCGATGTTGTGGATGGTGACGACCGGTTCCAGCCCGACGGCCGAATTATTGTCGAAGACCCACTCGTTGGCCATCCCTAGATCGATCCGCCGCACGCGCCCGGCGGCCACGACCGCCGCTGCCCGGCTCAGGTCGGTCGGGAGCCCCAGGTTGTGCACCAGGTCGTTCGCCGTCCCCACGGGCAGAATGCCGAGCGGGCCGAGGACGCCATCCGGGTGGGCCCGATGCAGACCGTTGACCACCTCGCCGATCGTTCCGTCGCCGCCGGCAACCAGGACCGTGCGGGCCAGGCGGCCGGCATCTTCCGCAAGCTGCTCGGCGTGGCGAGGGCCCTGGGTCTCGACGAGTTCGAACGGGACACCGGCTGCCTGCAGGGCCCGCTCGACCTCCGGGCGCCGCCGCCGCCCGGCCCAGCGGCCGGTGTACGGATTGAGGATAACCAGCGGGGTTGCCATGGATCAGATCTCCGTCAGGATGACCCCGGCCACCGTCATGTAAATGAGCAACCCGGTGGCGTCGACGAGGGTGGCGATGAGGGGCGCCGACATAACGGTCGGATCGATGCCGAGCGTGTCGGCGGCGATCGGGATCAAGGAGCCCACCACGTTCGCCCACATGCATATCGTCAGGATTGTGAGGCCGACGATGACGGCAATTTGCCACCCCACACCCCACAGCATGACCCGGCCGAAGGCGACCAATCCCAGCAGGAGGCCCAGGGCCAGACTGGTGCGGACCTCCCGCCACAGAACACGAAACACATCCCGGCGGCGAACCTCGTGCAGAGCCAGGGCGCGGATAACGCTGGTCACGGTCTGCGAACCGGCGTTTCCACCGGTGCCGATGATGAGGGGGATGAAGTACGAGAGGGTGATCACCGCCGCCAACTCATTGTGGAAATGTCGCAGGACGGTGCCGGTCAGAGTT
>Ga0214473_10012366_pt1 | contig 10015 bp, 6 predicted proteins | sample RVTome_7_FD_203509 | JGI IMG/M metagenome (GOLD analysis project Ga0214473, IMG submission 203509) | Soil microbial communities from uranium-contaminated site in the Upper Colorado River Basin, Wyoming, United States - RVT98D197 | ecosystem: Environmental > Terrestrial > Soil > Contaminated >... | reverse complement strand
GAACAAAAAACCATCGATCTTTCGGGGAACCCGGTCGATTTGGTGATCAAAGGCAGACACGATGCGGCGGTCATTCCACGGATCATTCCCGTGTGCGAAGCCATGGTAAGCCTGGTGTTGGTTGACCACCTGCTGAGACAGAGGGCAATCAATCCGTGAAAAAAATAAAGATCGGAATCATAGGCGGGACCGGGGGCATTGGGAAATGGTTCGCCCATTTTTTCCAAAAGGAAGGCTGCGAGGTCCATGTCTCCGGCAGAAGCAGCGGTCTGGATCTCTCTGCTTTGGCCCGGGAATGTCCGGTGGTGGTGGTCAGTGTCCCGATCAAGGTAACCTGCCAGGTGATTGAGCGGGTGGGGCCTTGTATGCCGGAGGAATCCCTTTTGATGGATCTGACTTCTCTAAAGGAAGAGCCGGTCAAGGCCATGCTTAAATCGTCTCTTTCCGAGGTGATCGGCCTTCACCCCCTTTTCGGACCCCGGATCAAGGCTATCGCCGGTCATAATATCGTATTATGCCCTGCCCGGACCCGCAGGTGGCTCCCCTGGGTTAAAAATATTTTTCTCAAACACAACGCCCGGCTGATAGAAACCACCCCCAGGCATCATGATGAATGGATGGCCGTGGTCCAGGGATTGAATCATCTGAATTCCATCACCCTGGGCCTTTCCCTGGCTCGGTCCGGTTTTGACCTGGATGAACTGAATCAGGTGGCCACCCCGATTCTAAAAACCAAATTGGAGATTTTAAAAAAAATTTTCAGCCCGAATTCAAGACTGTATGCGGAAATCATCACCCAGAACCCTCATATTCGCAAGGTTTTTAAAAATTATTCCGAAAGCCTTTCTGAATTGAAAAAATGGATTGACCAAAAGGACAGCGAGAATCTTCGAAAAAGGATTGAGGATACAAAACTTTTTAATAGGTAAGAGAGGCATTAGGCTATGGGCTATCGGCAATAGGCCGGGGGCACTGAGTTAGAGATTTTTTTATTCCCTATTTGCCTATAGCCTTCAATATTCTATTTTCACGTCAAAGGGGAAAAAATGAGCTTCAAGTATATTCGGGAAATTGCCACACCCCAGGAGATCCTGGAAACCATGCCGCTTTCGGAGGACCTGGTACCCATCAAAAAAGAAAGAGATCGGGAGATCAAGGCCGTTTTTACCCGAGAGAGCAACAAGTTCCTGCTGATCATAGGGCCTTGCTCGGCCCATGATGAAGATGCGGTATGTAACTACATCGCCAGACTGGCCCGGCTTCAAGAGGAAGTAAAAGACAAGATCCTCATGATCCCGAGAATCTACACCAATAAACCCCGCACTGACGGGATGGGATACAAGGGGATGGTCCACCAGCCGAATCCGCAACAGGAGCCCAATATCGTCGAAGGTATCCAGGCCATCCGCAGGATGCATATCCGCGCCCTTCGGGAATCGCACCTTCCGGCGGCCGATGAAATGCTCTACCCCGGAAACTACCCCTATCTCGAGGATGTTTTAAGCTATGTGGCCGTAGGCGCCCGTTCCGTGGAGAATCAGGCCCACCGACTGACCTGCAGCGGTCTTGAAGTACCGGTGGGCATGAAAAATCCGACCTCGGGAGAACTTGAGGTAACCCTGAACTCCATTCAAGCCTCCCAGGCCGGTCATGTCTTCAGTTACAACCGCTGGGAAGTGAAGACCACGGGCAATCCCCTGACTCATGCGGTGCTCCGGGGAGCGGTGGATCATTATAAGGCGGCGGTCCCCAATTATCATTTCGAGGATCTGAATGCCTTTGCCAAGGCCTACCAGAAGCGCGGACTGGCCAATCCGACGATTATCGTGGACACCAATCACGCCAACTCCAATAAAAAATTTGCCGAACAGCCCCGCATCGCCAAAGAGGTCTTACACAGCCGGAAACACTCCGCCCTGCTCAACGATATGGTTCGCGGTTTGATGATCGAAAGTTTTATCGAGGAAGGCTCCCAGCCCCCCACGGGCACGGTGTATGGAAAGTCCATCACCGACCCGTGCCTAGGCTGGAAAGACAGCGAAAAGCTGATTCGTGATCTGGCCGGGATGCTGTAAAATTGTCTGATTCTCCCTCCCCCTACCAAATATGCGGTAATCACTGTTCAAGGTCTGACCCCTATACTACCCAGGGAAAAGTGATGAAAGATTCTTCAATATCTGCTCCGGGTCAAAAAAAGGCATGGAGCACCCGGCTTTTGAACATGGCGACGCGCAGGCTCACACACCCATGGCTTGCCCTGCACCTCTCGTTAATAGCCATGATGTTTACCCTGCCCGCCTTGTGGGTTGGCTTTCAGTTTGATGACTACTCACAACGCATTACTATGCTTGGTCTGAACAAATCTGTCTATCCGGGACCTTTAGGTTTTTTGGATGTTTATTCTTTCCTCAGGGGTAATCAACCAATCAATGATTTTGCCAAAGGCATGGGGATGCTTCCCTGGTGGGCGCCTTCTGATATGCGTCTTTCTTTTCTCCGACCTCTCAGCGCCCTGTCTATGTGGATTGATTACAAACTCTGGCCCGACTGGCCTTCTTTGATGCACCTGCAGAGTATGCTCTGGTACGCTGCTTTGGTGGCCGCCGCCGCAACGCTTTATCGGCGTTTTTTGGGCCTTACCGTCGTGGCCGGGTTGGCGGCCCTCTTCTATGCCGTCGATCATTCCCACGCCATGCCGGCAGCATGGCTGGCAAATCGGAATGCCCTGCTGGCAGTTTTTTTCGGGATTCTATGCCTTCTGTCCTACGACAAGTGGCGAAAAGAGGGCAGGAAACGGCATAGCGTCCTTTGCCCCGCCTATCTTGCCCTGGCTTTGCTTTCAGGGGAGATGGCCGTTGCTGTTGGCGCTTATCTTTTTGCCTATGCCCTCTTTCTTGACGGTCATCCGCAAGTAGGGACAAAGAGGCCGTCGCCCCTGCCACAGCGCCTTTGGTCATTGTGGCCATGCGCTATCGTGTTTCTATCCTGGGTCCTTCTATACCGATTTCTTGGCTATGGCACCCATGGTTCTGGAATGTATATCGATCCCCTGAACGCCCCTGCGGCATTTGTCCAGGCCTTGATAACGCGGGCACCCCTGCTGCTTATGGGTCAGTGGTCGCACATATCGGCGGACATGGTAGGAAGATTTATCAGTGAAAAGGCGGCTCTCACCAGGGCCTTTATCTTTCTGGTCCTGGTGGCCTTCCTTTTGGTGCCTTTGATCCGAAAAGACCGGGTTGCCCGTTTTTGGTTGACGGGTATGCTCTTGTCTATTGTGCCGGTGGCGGCCACTTATCCCAGCAACCGGTTGCTTCTCTTCATCGGCATAGGCGCCATGGGGCTTCTGGCTCAGTGCATTGCGCATCTCAGGCGAAACGACGGCGTTCTGCCTTTTTCGCGCTTTTGGCGCATTCCCGCCGTCATTGTCGTTGTTTACCTGGTTGTGGTCCGTCTTGTCATTTCCCCGCCTTTGTTGTCTTTTATGTCCTATTCTATGAAACTTTGGGGCGATCCCCTTGTTGCTGCTGCCGGACACATCCTTAACGACCCCGATATTGCTCGGCAGGAACTTATTATAGTCAATCCGCCTGACCAGCTTTCCCCTTTGCTCTTCTGGTCTGTTGGGGCAACCGAAAGAAAGCGTCCAGGTAGTATGCGGGTCCTTTCCGGTGCACCGGTGCCTGTTGAGGTGTACCGCATCGATGAAAACTCAATTCGGGTGAGAATTTCCGGAGGGCTCTTCAAGGATGTCTTTGGTCGCCTCTTCCGGTCCCTGAAAGAGGATCCGATAGGCGTCAATCAGGAATTCCATGTACCGGGCATGACGGCCCGTGTTACCGCTATGAATAAAAAGAACGGCCCGGAAGAGATTGTCTATCGTTTTTCTGCGCCGCTGGAAGACAAGTCTTTCAAGTGGCTCCAATGGAAGGATTACGGTTATAAGGTCTTTCTCCCGCCGCCTGTGGGAAAGTCTGTCCTTCTGCCCGCCTTTAATCCCCAGGACATTTTCCGAAATGGCCGCAGAGCAGAAGGCTTTGTTCGATGAATTAATTTTTCTCAACCGGATAATGACTATTTCTAATAATTTTTTTCTCGAAAAATCAGAATAAGAGTCAAGAGCAGACTTGACCCCTCTCCACATATTAATATGAAAGAACTGACCCAATTACAATTCCCCTTGGACCTGAAGCCCAAGAGTACGAAAAACGTCCTTTTCACCTTTGAAAAGCCGGTTATAGACTCAAATCAAGTGGCAGCATTGGCAGCATTGGCAGCATTCCATGTCAGATCAGATAGTTCGCGTGGCCCGACCCCATTCCGTAGTCATGATCTAAGATTGATAACCTCGAGCTTTTTAATCACATCATCTATAGTAAACTTTTGACTTTTATTTATGAAATGTTGCTGCTCAAGTTGGTTCAAAAATGAATAAAGCCAGTTAACATTTTCATAAATATTTATATATCTCTTTATAAAAATTTCTATTGCTTGCTTAACTTTTAAATAATTATCTTCTGATTCAAGACTTATTGATTTAAAGGCAGCCAATACCAGACGATCTAGCTTGTCGAAATCATCGTCTGATTGCTGAAATGTTTTTTGATACGTAAGTTCTAATAATTCGATTAGCTGTGGAATTGCGTTCGCAGTTGTTAATGACCCCAAGGGAGATGAGTTGTACATCTCTCCATCAAATCTTTTCTTCTCATTTATCCATTCAACATAATATTCAAGGGCATTAATATCTTGTAGCTTTATTAAATATTCAGTTGCGGTGATTTTATCTTTAATCTCACCTTGTTTAAACAACTCCCTTAGATAATCTGAAACATATTGAGATTTTCTACTTATTAGCTCGTCCACTACCTTCCATTTGAATTTGTCGTTTATATCATTCAATGCGCTCTCAAGTTCTGTAAGCTTCGTATCTATGCTGAGAATAGCTTCCAGAGAAATATGCCTGATTTTACTATCTGCATTTGTGTTTTTTATCTCCTTAAATGCAAATGGCAGTACGCCACAAATATTGTGCCGTGCACAGTATTCAATGTGATTTTTAAGAACATCATTGATGTCAATTCCATCCTTTAAATTCTGGAGAACTCTTTCACAGATATCCAAAGCGGGAATGGCGTTTTCAAGATACTCAATCCCTGTTCGGGCGTAGTCAAATGACAGCATATCAAGTAAAATAACTTTCGGATATTCCAGTTTAAATCTTCGATAAAAATACCATAAATAAATTGCATTCCAGCGTATGCTGTATGAAGAGTCGCCAGTTTTCTCTATAGCTTTTTTAAAATCAACTTTACTTAGATTAGAATAACACCAATTCGATATGTATTCCATTTGTGCCGCGGTAACAATTAATTGTTCATTATTGCTAAGTTTGTCATAGATTTTACTAATAGCAAACCATTCCCAATCATAATTATTTATTTTTTTTAAGGCTTGCTCGAAGGTGATGCTTCCGCTTTCAGCCATTCGTCTCAGTGTATTTAGTACTAGAACGGAATATCGTTCCTGCAGCCACTCCTCTGGTCTGAGATGAAGCAACTCATCCGGGGTGAAAGATTCCTTGTGCTCTTGTTCAAAAATCATCTCAATTTCTCTTATGAAACTATCTCTATTGAAAAGAAGATTAAACTCTTTTTGACTTTTATCGTTTCTAATTTGTTCCCAATCTGGTTGAGGGGCAATTTTAAACTTCCCTGCATATTTCTCGTTTAGTCTTTCATAAAATATTTTAAAAATATCTTTATTGCGCCATCTAAGGGTATGAATCAGACTCCACATATCTTTCTCGCTAATTCTATCTTGCTCATATTGTTCTATGTAATATTCAAGGCACTGACCATCAGCCAAGTCAGAAAGCAATTCCTCTTTGCAATGGCTATCTTTTTCCATAACTTTTTTAAAGGCAATGAAACGAGCATCCGTTTGCTCAAAAAAGATTTCAAACTGTTTGGCTTCGTCTCTGCTATTTTCTAAAAGATGCAAGGTTAAAGTCAGGACTAAATCTAATAGTTCATGATCCTCTTTATATACTTTTGCTGCATTAATCGCTAGAAAGGCGATGTCGTGATCACCAATGAATAGGTCGTTAATATCGTGGCTGTTGGTAATGAAGTAATTTAAAACCTTTCTAATCGAATCTTTAGATGCTGTTTTTTTAAGACCTTCAATCAATTCTATCCTTTCATTTGCAAGCCTTGATCTACGACTACTCATATCATGGAGATCAAATCTCACATATTTGATACCATCCAAGAATATATCAATATTCTCATCTAAATATTGACTATTATGGAGTAAATAATAAAGGCCATATCTGATCCAGTCACTTATAGAATTCTTTAATTCTGCGACCATCCTATTAACTACTACCTTAGAGTCGTATTTTAAGTCACTCATAGCCATTAAAGTATCTTGACGCACATGATCAGGAACTTGAATGCTAAAATTGCCTAAAGCAACTTTTGTCAATATGTTAGTTACAATTTCCCTATAGTTGAACGGTATTTTCATAAAAGCCAGAATTTCAATTGCATTTGATACCGTCGTATAGTGCTCAGCGTTTTTAGCTTCCTCTATTAAAAATTCGATTATTTCAGGATCCTGTCCGAATCTGGCTAGTTCAAAATATCTATATTTATCTCTATCGATCCAAATTTTCTTTTCTTTGTAGTTGTTGAAAATATTTTTAAAAATCATGCGCCTCACAGATCTATCTATTCTGTCAGGTTCAAATTTAATTGTGATCTCTGGTTCGATATCCAAAATCCAATCTGTTAATTTTTGCTCTGGTGAAATGGTTAGAAGAAATGAAAGAGTATTAACCCATGATGGAATAACTTTCCTATATTCAGGCGCAAAAGAAATAAAAGACTTCACTATTTCAAAATGTTGTCGGGATAAAATTTCGGCAGCCAAATACTCTTGAACATTATTGTGCTCGAATTGCCAGGTTGTTACATCACCCTCTAATTTATTAATTATGGAACAATATTTCATAAGGTTTCTTATATTAGCATCAGGCAGTAGCTTCTTCAGCTCATCATCAGTAATAGAGTTTCGTCCGAGGGTTTCAGCACACAGCGCAATTTTCTCTAATATCGCTATAATTAATGACCGTTCATTTTCTAATTCTATTGTTGTGCGATAATGTTCCGTATCCCAATCTAATCTTGAAGAAATAAAATTTTTAAACAATGCGGCCCTATTGTTAGGAAACTGCTTTTTTGAGCTATATAAATTGACCAATTCAGATAAATAAAAAGGAATATCTAATAAGTCATTTAATTGGTTCTTTTGTATATTGTCCTCAAAATCATCCGCTTGCAAAGCTAAATTCGTCTTTATGTATGAATCAATTTGTGGTTTATCAATAGGCAGAAGGATAAATTCTTTAAAATCTTTAAGTGTTCCAAGGGAAGTAGCAGAGCTGGATTGGTAAAAGTTGGATCTACATGACACTATGATTGCAGCGGATGAATGTCTCTCTGAAAATAGCTCTATATTGCGTATTGCATCGCGTTTATTTTTGCTTTCAATTTCATCTAAGCCATCTAATATCAAAAGTAATTGTTTTTCTGGAACTGTTTCCCATTTGTCAGGTAATAAATCCTCAATCCTCTGGTTTACATATTTATTTAACTTGATAACGTATGGAAAATATTTTGAATTATTTTCTGAATAGTGTGATGCAATTTTTTGTAATTCAAATGTTTTTCCCACTCCAGCGTCGCCGATAATTACAATCCGGTTTTCTTGATCTAACAATTCCAATATATCAAACTTGTCTCTATCGATATTGAGATATCCCCATTCTGTCTTGTATTTATTAACGGGGCATACTTTTCGGTTCAGATAATTAACTGGTTTCTCATATTTTTTACGAGTAACAAAAACTTTTGAATCTTCAACAGCTGTTAGTCTCTCTACAAAATCGTGTATAGTTTCATAGGTCATCCGCTGAAAAGCTTTATTGTTTGTAAAAGGTTTGTATACGCCGATGTTCTTAAGCTTTTCGCCAAATTTTTGTACGGATTGAAATTGTTCAATTTCATACTGATTATTAAGGTAAAACCTTTTGCGTTTGAAAAATACAGTTATCAAAGGCCTTTTTACGCTCTTATACAGCTCAAAGGCCTTTTCAAATTCACTTTCTGTAGGTGTTAAACCACTTTCTAGAGGCTCACCAAACGTTTTCCATAAGATGCCCACATAAATATCGTAATCGCTTTCAACCAGATATTTGTCGATTATCTCTTGTGGCTTTTCGCCGGTAATTATTGGAGGAATATTTCTCTTCCAATAAATTGGTGATACCGAAATTTTTCTTTTTCCGAGCATTAAAGAAAGACTTTTGCATACATCAATAACAATGTCCTTTTCACTATCGACATCTGAAGGGCAGGAAATGAATACTTTAATTTCTGTTATTTTTTCTGACATTTGTTCTTTTTTTTGATTATCTTTTGTTAATTGGGAACACAGAGCTATTTTTTCTTCTACACGCTTTCCCTCACTATCTGACAGTTGAGATGTGATTTTAATACGTTGAGGAGATAAATAAAGACCATTTTGATCCTGGCTATCTATGTCCCCAAAGAATTTTATGAAGATTGGTTTGGTGCTGAGGGGTGAAAGAACCCCCTTGTTATTTATCAAGAAGCCCAAGAAGGGCAGGAGTTATTGGATGGAACAGTTCATTTAAGTGGGACTGATTACAGCGTATAGTATAACCGGTTAATTTGTCAATGGAAAAAGCCAAGACCCATTAGCGCTTTGGTCCAAATGGTTTCCTTGTTAGGATGATCGCTTAACTGCAGACCGAGGGGGTAATCGTCAAGGATGCAACTTGGATGTTTGGGCTTTTTTATATGCGGGGGCATGTTCCCTTACTTTGACGCTTTTCTGAAATTCAGTTGCCTTCTTTTTGATATAGGAAATCTGATCTTCTATGGAAAGATTTTTAGTTTCCTCATATTGTTTGTCTCTAATTTTACGCACCATCTCAACTGCTTTTAAGACCATATCTTGTTACCTCCCTAGGAGAATAAATGGAAATCGGTTTATAACCCAATTCAATATTTACCGCATTAAACCGCTGAATTTTTTCAAAATGAACAATGTGCTTAAAATTCCAACTAACGACCAAATCTGCCATGGCTATGGTTGCTATTGCGATATGACGGGCATCATTGCGATAGTTTGAATTTAAAATTCGCCGCCTGAGATAAACATCAGCCAGTGCAATGGCCTCTGAACTAAGATTGATGATCTTTTTAGTATTTTTCTTAAATTTCAAATAAATTCCTTGAACTTGCTCCGGGGCTTCAACTATTTCGGCCTCAGTAAGTTCCGAAAGAAGTATTTTGAAATTGCCTACTTGAAAATCTTTCAAGATTGCCTTCGACCACTCCTCAAATTCGGGGTCTAAACAGCCACCAATTACCGAAGTGTCAACATAAATGCTTGTTTTCTTCATAAGGTTAATTTCGCTTTTTTAGTATTATCGCAATCCAACGGCCAAGGGGATCGAAAGTTGAATTATTTTCTTTTTTGCTTATGTTATCACATTTTATTGAAAAGGGATATGTATCTCTTTTCTCTTTTGAATCTGTGAACCCTATGCTTATTTAATTTTTCCAGGTTTGGTGCTGAGGATTAAAAGAATCTCTCGTTCTTTACGAAGAAGCCCAAGAAGGGCATGAGTTTTTGGCTGGGAATGTTTCTTTAAGTGGGACTGTTTGCAGATTAGAGCATAACTGGCTAAATTGTCAAGAAAATTATCATTAAAGAGATTAGAAATTAACTCATAGCCCCTTATGCCCTACAAGCAGGAGGAGAGGTCATTTTTACCCCAAACAATTCCCATATCCCTTCAGCTCCGGAAAATATTTTTTATAAATCCCACGGTCACGGATGAGGATGGCATCACATTTTGGCTGGTAAAAAGACTGAAGAATTTCAAAGGTCCGCTCCGGCAAAAGGAAGCGGACCTTCG
>Ga0214473_10012365_pt1 | contig 10016 bp, 8 predicted proteins | sample RVTome_7_FD_203509 | JGI IMG/M metagenome (GOLD analysis project Ga0214473, IMG submission 203509) | Soil microbial communities from uranium-contaminated site in the Upper Colorado River Basin, Wyoming, United States - RVT98D197 | ecosystem: Environmental > Terrestrial > Soil > Contaminated >... | reverse complement strand
TTCCCAATGAGATTGGTTTAGGCATTGCTGAAAGATTAAATGCACTGGTAGCGCCCTTAGTTAATTATGGCATCACGCGCTCACTCTATCGCTATCCCGGCGGCTCGACTATCAGACCGGAAACTTTTCAGATGTATATCAGGGAGATTCTGGATTCGTTGGTGGACTCAAAGTTTCATAACATCATAGTTATGAATGGCCACGGCGGGAATAATGCATCACTAAAACAAGTCGCCATAGATTTTCACCAGCAAAGAGGGGCCAATATTGCTGTTATTCACTGGTGGGAGCTATGCGCCGAAATGACCAAAGAATTTTTTGGCCACGCCGGAGGCCATGCCGGCACCGATGAGACTGCAATTGTCCACGCCATTGACCCGGCTCTGGTTGATGAGAAAGCGAATAGCCCCGATTTGGCCTACACTTTTAAACCTGGCGCCGATGTTTATCCTGTTCCCGGTTCAGTCCTGCTCTACACGGAGGGAGAAGGGTATCCGGAATACAATCTGGCTAAAGCCAAAAAGTACCGGCAGAAAGTTATTGATACGGTTGGCGATTTTGCGGAATTTGTGTTAAAGCGCTGGCGGAAATTCGGCTTGTAAGATTACCATTTTTCTATATATTTTGCATTGAACATATTCGAATAGTATTTCGTCCTAATTTCAGATATTCTCTTTGACGAAACGACTAGCTTTTGTCCGGGGGATGAAATTATGCGACTCAAAAAGAACAGTTATTACCGATTGCCAATTCTAAGTATTTTATTTCTGCTTCTTTTTCAGGGTTGTACTGAAAAAAAGTATATATTCATCGAAAATAAAATTGAACTGTCAGGCGAAGTATTGGCGTACTACTGTTACTACGAAACCTGGGGTCGTGATGAGAGGTATTCGGTCAATACGGGAAAGCCGGCTAAGGTGTCCTTTGTTTCTCAATCCGGAGACATGTGCTCGATCAATACAGACGATTCTTCTGGCTACAATATATTTTTAGACAGCGGCATCTATAATATCATCGTGGAGACGGGGCATTCCTATCCGGACACGCTCTTCGATGTTTCAGTTCAAAAAGATACTGCTATCAACTTGTCAATCTCATATGCCTGGCTTGTCGACGACACTGCATGGATTAATTTTAAATATGAAAATGTCCTGGACACAATGGGTAAGGCGTCGGAAGTTGAAGTTCTTAAGAAACTTAATTATTTGGAAGGTGGGGGTTTTCAGGAAATATTCGATATCAGAGAAGTTAAGACCTACTCCTTTATTGATGGAACATTTACCTATGTCATTTACAGTATTCCGGTAAACCCCGACAGATATCTCTGGGAGGTCTATGAAAGGTCTTATAGGTTATTACAGACCACTGAGCTCGGATTTCCCGCGGGAATGGGCATTGGCCTTTCATGGTACATCTGCCATCAATGATAAAATCCGATTAATCTAAAATGGTTACGAATTAAAAATTCTCAATATAAGTAATTCTGATCTCTCTCGTAAAAGTGCTGGATTCCCGGCGATTGGTCAGCAAATCTTTTAGCATCAATTCCAATTCCAGATTGTCCGTAAAGAGCCATCTCAATGATGTGTTCAGATAGCCGCGACCCCTGCCACCGAAAATAGATGATTTATTGTCATTTAAGGCGCCGTCGTACTCAATGACAAAGGCCAAATTGTATTGAAAGGTAGCGTCGAATCCGCCAAAAGCATTGATGCTTTCGTCTTGGTCAATGTCTCCTTCGAGAGAATAGTTGACGCCAAAATGCCACCCCGCCGTCCAACTATAGAAATAGAAACTTCGGCTGGCCACGGCATAAAAGCCGCGTGACTTGAAAGTATAACGGTTAAGGCCATCATCCCAGGCACCGAATCCCTGCGTGCAGAATCCGCCGGTGATGGCCGGGAAGAATTCCATTTCATCGACTACACGCATTTTGAAATTAAAGTTAATGTCAGGATTCCAGTCGGCGCTCCGGTTGGAAATGACGCCTTCGCCACCATAGGAAATTCCCAGTTGGAGCCGATTGGACAGCCCTATATCGACCATGCCCAGCGCGCCGCCATTGGGGTATAAACGAATGGCCACGTCGAAACTGGCGCGGGGAAGGGTCCCGGCGGTGGGCATATCGACCAGCCACCGTGGAGGATAGGCATAAAAGCCCGTGGCCGGACGAGATTTTTCTGGTTCTTCTTCCTGCGCCCAGGCGTTCACGTTTAACAGGCAGGCGAAGTATAATGCCGCAAATATAATAAATTGTTTTTTCATACTGGTTTAAGTTTATCAGACTGATGTTAACGAGAATAAGACGATAGTGTCAAATAAAAAGACTGCCGCAATTATTTATTCGATATCAAGCATGCGGCAAAGGTGAGTGAAAATCTGGTTCCAGCATTTTCCCCGGTTGAGTTTGGCAGTGAAATTCGCTGATTTGATTTCTCCTACCGGCCGGGCCAACCGAACGGAACTAGTGGAGAAAACTTCAGCGGCGCCGGCCAGATCGTTCAGGGTGCAATTTCTTTCTTCAATTCCCCAATTCTGAACTCGCCCTTCTTCGAGAATTATCCGGCGGGTGACGCCCTCAAGACATCCTGCTGAAAGAGGGGGGGTATAGATTTTTCCATTTTCGACCCAGAAAATATTGGCGCTGGTCAGTTCCGAGACATTGTTTTTATTATTTAATAAGAGTGCGTCTTCACAGCCGTTTTTTTGAGATGCTCTCAAGGCGGCGGCTCTTAGACCATAGGCGATGGTCTTTATTTGATTAAAAGATGATTCGCCGTCAACTCTGAATTCCGGCACAAATAGTTTTTGGGGAGACAGGTCGAATTTGTGCTCAATGGCCGAGATTATCACACGGGGCTTGCCCGGTTTGGCGAGCCAGATCGGAGAGTCGCCGCTGGTGATAGTCAATCGGAGTCGTTTGATTTTAGCGGGATGTTTGGCGGTCGTTTTCGCCAGCCATGTATGCAAGATTTTGCTTTCGACCGGGATTTTTAATCCCAGAAGCTTGGCTCCTTTTTGAAGCCGCTCGAAATGCTCTCTGGCGAAAGCGATTTGGTTATTGGCCGACATATAGGTCTCGAACAACCCTTCGCCGTATAACAGAGAATTATCATAGACGGAAATTCTGGCCTGTGATTCAGAAACAAATTTCCCATTGATTGTGGTAATAACTTTCTTAATCATTTTCATTCTTCTCTGAAAGCCCCAATGCTTTGAAAAGATTTTTGGCTTTGAGTTGCATTTCCTGATATTCACTTTCGGGATTGCTGTCGGCCACAAGGCCTCCTCCGGCGTGGACGTGGTAAACTTCGTCATGATGAATCATCGTTCTGATGGCGATATTGAATTCGGCTTTATCGCCATAAACATAGCCGATACAACCCGTGTACACACCGCGGGGAGTGTTTTCATGCTCCTGAAGAATCTCAATGGCACGTTTTTTGGGTGCACCTGTAATTGAGCCGCCAGGCATCAGGGCCGCTAAGATTTCCGAATAGCCAATTTCTTTTTTCAGAGTTGCGGAAACATTGGCAACCAGATGAATTAGCGAAGAATATTCTTCCGCCGTAAACAGGTTAGTGGCTGTCACCGAACCGGTCTTGGCGATTTTTCCCAAATCATTACGCATTAAATCGACAATCATTAGTAGTTCGGCTTTATCTTTAGATGAATTCAAAAGTTTTCGCCGCTGGACACTTCTTTCAAGCTCGTTTTGTCCCGATGGTACTGTTCCCTTAATCGGACAGGTAGTAATATAACCGCCGCTTCTTTTGAACATTCTTTCCGGCGAAGACGAAATAACTTGGTAATCGCCGAAATTCAAATACGCAGAATAAGGCGCAGGATTTAGCCGTCTTAGATTCTGATAAATTCCAAACGGCTTGGCCCGGCTGTGAACATCGCATCGGCAGGTATAGTTGGCCTGATAGATGTCGCCTTCTTTGATATGCTCTTTGATGGCCAAGACGTGTTCAAAGTATTTTTGTTTGGAAACAGTGGGACAGATTTCGGCAGAATCGATTATTAAGTCTTCCTGCAATTCAAACGGCGCCTCCAGCAAATCCGAATAATCATCGGCTTCAGGATTGGTGGGAACGACATTTCCAGTCCAGTGATCGAATTGCAGGACTGATTCATAGCACAGGAAGTGCATCAGGGGCGTAGAAAGTATTTCGATTTGATTAGAATCGAGTCCGACAAATGGCAAAGCGGCTTCGTAAGAAATAAACCCGATTGAAAACATCGATTTGTCCTGCCAAAGTTTTGCCAGTTCGGCAAATTTGTCCTGAAAATTTTTAGCGTAGGCGGCAATTTCTTTGACGGGGCATCGGGCAATAAATGAATAGCGTCCCTTGTCGCCGATCATCAGAGATGAATCCAGCCAGACCGAACCGGGTTCATTGGCGATTGCTGGAAATATTTTTTCCGGCGATAAAGTGTTTTTAAGTGATTTTTCTATCGTGGCTTTCATATTTGAAAAGGTGAAACTATTATCTTTATGTGTCAAGTCAAGCATGGCATCAATTAGTGGATTCGCTGGTAAATTCATTACGAAGCTTAAGGACGGGGTCGTCGGTGTCGCCATAAATTACAGCAGGACAATGGTTTACTGGGTTCATAGTATGTTCTAATAATGGTGGAACTTTGACTCGCTTAAATGGTATTATATTCAGAACATTACTACAGAGGTACTTATGTCAAAAGAGACTGAAAAAGACATAGATTATCGATTAATGCGCTCGGTCCAGAACGGGGACATGGTAGCATTTAATGAGATTGTGGAACGCTACAAAAACCGTCTGATGAATGTACTTACGAGAATGTTGTCCTCGGCTGAAGAGGCCGAAGACGTCGTTCAGGAGACATTTGTCAGAGTTTATCAACATCGGCAGTCTTTTAACTTTAAGCATTGTTTTTCGACGTGGATTTATACAATCGGGCTCAATCTCGGGCGTAACGAGCTGAGGCGCCGCAAAAAATTCAAATTTTACGAAATTTCCGACATGCAGGGAAACGAAGCCGAGCTTTCCGTCGATATGAAAGTCCCCACGCGGGTGCCGGAAATACTAAATAACGCCGTGCAACAGTTGCCGGAAAAATATCGCACGGCATTTATATTGCGCGATGTAGAGGAACTTCCTTATGAAGAAGTTGCTAAAATACTAAGTGTACCCCTTGGGACGGTCAAGTCCCGCGTGAATAGAGCCAGAATGATGTTACGTGATAAACTTCAACCGAGATTGGAGGAACAGAATGCGTTGTCAAAAGGTACGCTCTTACCTGTCAGCTTATTGTAATGACGAGCTGACGGGCTCCGCCTCAAGCGGTGTGAGCGACCACCTCGCCACTTGTGAAGGTTGTCGGACGGAGGAACAGCATTTTCGAGAATTGCTTAAAGGCGGGAAAGAATTGAATGCCTATCGCGTCAGCGACGGGTTCAACAACCGGCTTTTGGACCGTATTGCGCACGAACGATTTGCTGAAACCCGCACCAGGCCGTATTTCCCGAAATCCGCGCCATCGCTTTTGATTAGAAGATTGGCGCCGATTTTGGTCACTGCCGGCTTGGTCGTGGCGGTTGTCATTACGAATTTTTCTCCGAATAAGAATTCGCAGACGGATGATTTTGCAGTCGGCGATGTTCAGCTCGATGACTACCGGACGGTGCAGCCGGTCGATAATCCCAATATGTCCGGTATGCTTCACAAGGATTGGACTTTGGGCGATCAACTGGCCCGCCAGGACCGAATCAACCGCATTTCACGGCAGTTGACTTTTGATTTCCCGTTTAATTATTACAACCAGGGGAATGGAGTCAATGTCAGCGCCCGCACTTCGAGTCCGGCGCCGTATGTTGATGGTTTCTATCGGATTCAGCCCGTAATCAGAGTGTATGAATCGGCCAATCGCAACACCAGCAAGGAGCCAGAAGTAACGTATTAAAATGCTAATGATTTCGCCGGGGCTGAAAAGAAAATCAGCCCTTTGTTTTTCACTACTCATACTTAATGCAGTCAACGTGTTTCCAGCCGACAGTTCGTTGGTGCCGCTGGAAACCAGTCTGCATAACCTGATTTCGCGGCTGTCCCGCTCCATTGTCACCATCGAAGCCGCCCAATCGAACTCCCAATCTCTGCCTTCTTCCAGGTCTGACAACCGCATTGTAAACTTAGTGGCATCGGGAGTGGTCTATGATTCCGCCGGATATATTTTGGTGGCGGCTTCATCGGTTATTGAACGGGAAAATATACTGGTTATTGCCGATGGTCGGCGAGTCCCAGCCAGATTAGTCGGAGTCGATTACCAAACCGGTCTGGCTTTGATTCAAGCCGAGAGACCGCTGGGTTTACCTGTTGAAGCGCTCGATAACTATCGCTGTATTGGACAGCTGGTAGTAGCAGTCGGAAATTCGTTTGGCCTTCACGCCAGTCCCTCCCTGGGTTTTTGTGCCGGGGCCAGAACTGATGGTTCGCTTCAGTTTTCCGCCGCAATATCGTCTGGTTCCATCGGCGGAGGTATTTTTGATTTGACCGGAAAACTCATAGGAGCCATCACCGGCGGTATCAGCAACGGTACCCAAACGGGAGCCGGCTTGGCAGTACCGGCCAGTGAGATTCCGGCCATAGTTGAGTATCTGCGAATATATGGCGACCGCCAAGCCGGATATTTGGGAGTCAACATTAGCGAAATCGAAGTGACGCCGGCCATTGAAATTCGTTCCTCCAATATACTGACGAGCGGAATTCAGCCGCCTGCCAGATTAATCAATCAGAGCATTATTGTAACCGATGTCATAGCGAATTCACCGGCGGCTTTCGGAAGAACAGCGCCGGGAGATTTAATCATCAGCATAAACGGCAATGAGGTCAGTTCTGCTGTCGATTTTCTATATCAAATCAGAAAGGCCCGCCCCGGTTCGATAATGCAACTCGGACTAATAAGGCAAAACCAACTTCTTTATACCGATATTGAAATCGGACGCCGGGCCAACTTAAGTTCAGACATACAACTTACGGGACTCTTTGAAAAAGGGCTCTCCCAGCCAACCGACGCGTCGATCCAGGAAGAATTCCGGGCGCTCAAGAAGGCCATGCAACGGCTGGAACAGCGCATTTCCGACAACAAATAGCCGATATTAAGATTGAAAGCCATTTTTGAATCGCTTAGTATTCTTTTGTGATGGGCGATCAAAAGGCGAAGCGATTTTTAGAGGAGCTCTCGGGGTTTAAGCCCAAGCTTGAGAGTACACCGAGATTTCTGGCGCTTTATTCGGCGGCGATAGCGCTGGCCGATGAAACTGCCATAAAAACAGCGTCTCTAAAAGCCAATCAGGCAGGCGCTGGAATTCCGGCGATTTATGAAATAATGCTCCAATCGTATCTTTTCCTGGGATTTCCACGTATGCTGACTGCGGCCGAGTGCTTTCGGGAAACTTTCCCTGATTTTGAAGCGCCAATTGAAGCTGAGACAGAATCTAAGCGATATACTATCTGGAAAAGACGTGGAGACGAGCTGTGTCGGCAGGTCTATGCAGTCAACTTTGTAAAATTGAAAGACAGGCTCCGCCTGTTTTCGCCGGACATATTTGAGTGGATGATTTTAGAAGGTTATGGAAAGGTTTTGGCGCGTCCCGGTTTGGATATTAAAAAGCGGGAGCTGGCAATAGTGGCCATGCTCATGGTGGATTATAGACCTAAGCAATTGTTTTCACATATAAGGGGTGCGCTTAATGTGGGCGTCAACAGGAAACTTTTGAAAACCGTGATTGAAGATGTTGGCCGGGTGACCGGCGTTAATTCAAAAACGGCACTCTCTTTCCTGCAAAAACTAGAGAACTGATGGCTAAGTTTCTTAAAATATTTCTGACAGCCCTGGGGATTCTGGCCCTGATATTTGCAGGCGTTTACATCTATATCTTTTACGCCGGTGGAATCGAGAGATTCGTTGTCTCAAAAATTGATACTTCATTCGGGGAGAAATACAATCTTAATATTACAATCGGTGAAATCGAAGGCGACTTGTTGTCCGGAGTGGTTCTTAGAAATATCATTATTTCTTACCATGACTCTGTCAAAGAATATAATCTGGCCGAATTACCTCGACTGGAGGCCCATTATTCCTTGAGCGGGCTTTTAAGCGGAAGCTATTATTTCAGTTTAGTTCAAATTGATTCCGCAAGATTTCGCTTAACTGCCAAAGACAGCGGCGGCTGGTATCTTCCGCCGCTCGCCCCCGGAGGATACAGCGCCGGAGCTCCTTCGTCGGGCTTCTTGGGGAGCATAGGCAACTTCCAGATTAATGAAGCAAGTTTTACACTCGTCAGGCCGAAAGACACTATCAAATTCTCTGATATTAACTTGGCAGCGTCTTTGGAAGCCGAGGGAGACTCCTATGCGGCGGACCTCGAGCGTTTTTCATTTCAATCAAACCGGGAAAATCTAGAGCTGGATCAAGGTTCGTGCAAAATCACGTTTGCATCCGGAATAATATCATTTCAGGACGGCAGTATCGGGCGCGGCACCAGTCGGCTGAAACTAAACGGACAATTTGACATTAAACAATTTTGGGGAAATGTGCACTTGGCCGCTGATAACTTGGACATGAATGAAATCTCCCGCTACGGTGGATTGAATCTGCACGGCCAGCTCGACATTAATGGAAATTTTGATTTAGACCGCTCCGGAATAAAGGGTTCGCTGGATCTGGCCGGTGATTTGGAGATTTTGGAATTTAGAAACTTGCACGCCGATCTGCGATTCGTTGACAAGCATTTATATCTCGACAGCATTTACGGCACAGTTCTGGACAAGTGCGCGATTGATGGCAAGGGGGAAATTGATTTCAGCGCTGAGACCGAAAAATACGAACTCCGCTCTTCGCTCACGGGATTTAACCTGAACGGTTTAATCGAAAACAGTTTTGAATCGGAACTGAACGGCGATATTTATATGCGGGGAACATCTTTTAGAACAAAGCAAATGGCGCTGGAAGTGGACGCCGCCTTTTACGAATCAATCTTTGACGACTATCACCTGCATTCGGCGATTGGCAGTATGCAGATTACTACTGACTCGATCGTCTTCTATGATCCGTTCATAATTGAATATTTCGAAAATATTTTTGGATTCCACGGAAAGATTGAATACAAAGACGAGATAAATATCGAAATGGCCGCACAACTCAATAATCTGGAGCGCTACCAGGGGAAACTGTTTATCGACAAACCGGCCGGACGGGGCTATGCCGAAGCAAAATTATCGGGAAAGACTTCGGAGCCGGATCTAAATTTCCATTTTGAGTCCGACTCCGTCTGGATTTACGGATTATTTTCAAGTAATTTCAAGGCCGAGGCAGATATCGATAAATTTTTGACCCGAAAACTTGGGCTGGTAACGGTCAGTATGCGCCAGGGCTCGGCCTGGGATATTCCAGTGGATAGCGGCTGGGCGGCGTTGGCAGTTGATTCCAACCTGGTCTGGATTAATTCGCTCATACTAAATAACGAATATTCGTCAGTGGAGGCCAGCGGAGTTTTTGATTATCAATCAGCTCCCATGCGATTGAATTTGGACACGACCCATCTGGTGCTGTTCGGCCAGGAATTTTACAATCGGGACAAAATTGTGGTCGGCGTTGATTCTGTCGGTTTTGATTTTCAAAAAGCATCACTGGGGCACAAAGACGTTCTCTTAACCGGTATCGGGCAGGTGGGTTTCGATGAAACCATGAATTTGAACCTGGACCTCGAAAATGTCATTGTGTCACCGTGGACCAAGCTATTTGAAATCGAACAGGAATTTGACGGCAGTATTTCAGGCCGGGCCGAACTAAAGGGACAGTTAAGCAACCCGGAGTTCAAGGTCGCTCTGGCCGTTGACTCGCTGAAGTTTAGAAATGTTGTACTCGGGAATCTCACGGCCAATCTAAGATATCGCAACCAACTCCTCAATGTAGACAGTTTGGTCTTACTGTCAGAGCAAGGCCGATACTCTGCCGTTGGCTCCGTGCCCATC
>Ga0214473_10012364_pt1 | contig 10017 bp, 10 predicted proteins | sample RVTome_7_FD_203509 | JGI IMG/M metagenome (GOLD analysis project Ga0214473, IMG submission 203509) | Soil microbial communities from uranium-contaminated site in the Upper Colorado River Basin, Wyoming, United States - RVT98D197 | ecosystem: Environmental > Terrestrial > Soil > Contaminated >... | reverse complement strand
GTCCATACTTGTTTTGTTAGGTCCTGAATTGGGCCTTTGTGACCTCCAAGATCTATCCCCTTTGATAACACGTTTCTGATATCCTCTGGTGCACATCGAACTTTCCCCGGTGTTCCCCCATTTTTCCATGCAGTCAATGGTCGGTGGATCTTTGGATGGGAACAATGACATGGATCGGTTCTCTGACTCCTATTACTCCGACAAAATTGATGAGACGTGTCAAGAGGGGCCGGGTTATTTCCTGCCCCTTTGCAAGCAGGAGCATGCCTTTGGTATTCCGAATATCCTCGGTAAGGATCATTTTTTCTTTGATCTCTCGCAACCTTAAAGATCTGATTTCATACTTTGCCTCGCCTCCCAGGACGGCCTCCAGGGCCTTGAGTACCCTTGGGTCATACCATCCGGATCGTTGATAGAGTTGCTCAAGGGCTCTCCCTCTTGAAAGGCCGGCCCCGATGAAGGCGTCAAAGTCAAGGCACACCTTGAGAATCCTTGCTCCCAAGGGGATTTCTTCCTCACGGCAAGAATTGATCGGGATGCCGGAACCATCGAAATGTTTCTCCTGGTAAATGATGATTCCTGCGATACCTTCCATTCTTGGGATTTTTGAGATCAAATCGTGTGCGATGGACGGGTGCATATTAAAAATCTGCGTCTCTTCCGTCGTAAGCTTCGCCCCCTGACAGATCTTCTTCAGCATATCTTCCGGCAGAATGATGCAACCGATCTGAGAGAGCATCGCCGCCGTTTCAAGTTGCCACTTCTCAGTCGCTCCCATCTGTGAGGCAATCTCGCAAGTATAGCGGGTGATTCGAGAGGCTCGTCCGAAAGCTTCGGGATTGAGAAGTGAGAGGACTTCACTCAGCATTTTCAGGCTGCCACGCAGGGTCTTCTCCAAGAGCTCCCGCTCTGCCGTGATCAATCGGTATTGTCTGATCCCAGCCTCCAGGGCGTTCACCAAGAGGTCTGAAGGGCAGGGTTTTGTGAGGAGCCGAAAGATATTGCCATCGTTCACCGCTCCAACGGCGGTCTCAAGATCGGCATATCCTGTCAGCAGCACCCGGACACTATCCGGGGCGCTCTCTTTTGCGCGAGAAAGAAACTCAACCCCATTCATACCTGGCATGCGGTAGTCAGAAATGATAACGGCATAAGGTTCATTGCTCGCTATCTTCTCCAACCCTCCTATCCCGTCCGATGCGGTGTCAAGGGTGAATCGATGCTTCAATTGACGCTGATGGGAAGCCAAAAGATTGGCATCATCATCCACGAACAGAATCCTATCCATTTTAAGTCCCTCCTGGCTCCAGGGTCTCGGGACAGGTCTCTGCCCAACGATTGAGCCGATCCGTCATCTGGAGTCCTGATAAATATTGCAGATCCACCTGCGATAAAGGCTGTCCTTCCGAGGCATTCGATTGATGTTCCAGGACATTGGCAATGTGGACAGCCAATAAAGGGCTGAAACCCATTCCTTCACGCCTGGATGGAAAGTGGTGAAAAGCCACCGCTTCGATAATGGGATCGGGCAAGCCCCAGAGTCCCAACAGGTAAGCACCCACTTCGGAATGGGTGGCGCCCCAGAGCTCTTTTTCCGCTTCCCAGGATGAAAGCTTTCGTTCCCGGGTCGCCTTCTCGATCTCCTGATAGCCCTCCGGAAAGTTCTTGGAAAGAATTGGTTTTCCCAGGTCGTGGAGCAACCCCGCGGTGAACGATTCGTCTAACGAATGTTGTTTCTGGTTTTCCATTTTGGCAATGGTTCTTGCGAGGAGCCCGGTCCTCAGACTGTGCTGCCAGAGAATCTCAAGGTTGAGAGGCGACATCTTTTCAGGATCGAATTGTTCAAGGATACGGATGGAAAGAACGAGCACCCGGACTACGTCCAGCCCGAGTAGGCTGACAGCCTGGGTTGGATTGGAGATATGCCTTGGTAATCCAAAGAAGGCCGAATTGACGAGCTGCAAAATCTTGGCAGTCATACCCAGATCTTTTGAAACGATCTCCCCCACCTTTTGGACCGAAACATCACGGGACTGCAACTGATCCAGGATTTCATGATATAAAGATGGCAGGCTTGGCAGGGATGTCATCTTGGAAACCAGTTGTCGGATGGAATCCTCTGCGAGCAGATCACGAAGCGAACATGTGCGAATAATAACTGATTTGAGCGTCTCAGAATCGCAGGGCTTTGAAAGATATTGATGGGCCGCTTTGACGGACCGCAATGCCAGGTCCTGGTCCGAGTGTCCGGACAGGACGATGCGGACAATTTGAGGATGCCGTCTCATCACCTCCGTCAGCAGCTGGGCGCCGTCCATCCCGGGCATCCTGATATCCGATACAACCACATCGAATGAATCCCGTTCGAGGCAACTCAGGGCTTCCTGACCGCTTTGAACAAAGTGCATCTCCCACTCCTGACGCATCGGACGAAGCATTCTCTGAAGCCCCTCAAGGATCCTCGGTTCATCATCGACGAAGAGAATTCTCTTTATCATAGGCCTTCCCCGATTCATCCCCGAGAGGAAGATGGATCATGAACGTCGTCCCTTTCCCGGGCTCTGTTTCAAAGTGGATCGTCCCTCCGTGTTTATCAACGACGATCGATCGGGCAATGGTCAGTCCCTGCCCCGTTCCCTTCCCCACCTCTTTGGTCGTGAAAAAGGGATCGAAAATTTTCGTCTGGATCGCCGGAGGGATCCCTGTGCCTGTATCGCTGACCCGAATCTCCACCGTGTCGCCTGTGTTTCGTGTCGCAATGGTGATGGTTCCCTTGCTCCCATCCCCCACGACATCTTTAATCGCATGGACCGCATTGATGATCAGGTTGAGAACGACTTGATTGAATTCGTTGGGAAGACACGGAACCAGCGGGGGATGGGGATCGAAGTCTGTTACCATTTCAGCCACATATTTCCATTCATTTCTGGCAACCATGATCGTATTCTCAATGGCCCGATTGAGGTTAGCGGGTGTTTTTTCCTTGGGCCCAGGGTGGGAAAATTCTTTCATGGCCCGCACGATCTCCGCCACCCGATCAACTCCCTCTAACGTCTGTTTGATCGCTTTTGGAATCTCTTCCGCAAGATAAGAGAGGTCAATCTCTTTTTTCCCGTTTTCCACCTCCTGAACGGCATTCTCCCATGTCGAACCGGTCCGGAACGCGTCAACGAAATGCTGATATTTTTCAAGAAGCCGGGCCATATCCTTAAAAGCATCCATCAGAAACCGTGTGTTGTCGCCAACATATTGGATCGGAGTGTTGATCTCATGAGCGATACCCGCGGCCAATTGACCAACCGCCTCCAGCTTCTGAGCCTGGACCAATTGACTTTCCAAGACCTTCCATTTCGTAATATCCTGCACTGTGGATCGTATTCCAATGATCTGTCCGTTGCCTTCTCGCAAAACCCGGTCTTCCACAAGGACTGGAATGATTGTCCCGTCCTTTTGCCGATAGGGACGTTCGAAACCTCGATTCCCGGATTGGCCCCCGGATAGATTGGTCAGGACCGCTTGTCGAGACATTTCTTCATCCACAACAAATTTCCAAACCGGCTGGCCCAATACCTCCTCAACCTTATATCCTAACATTTCCAGCTCGGTCTTATTGACCCGGGTGATGTTTCCCTGGATGTCATATTCGTGATATCCCACGGGCGCCTCATTGAAGAGTTCATAGAATTTGGACTCGCTCTTCCTGAGGGCCTCCTCGGCCCGTCTGCGCTCGGTGATGTCGCGCGCCAATCCCCGCACGATCGGCTCTTGGACCCCCTCCGTGCGGAGGGTATTATTGTATTCCAGGATCCGTTTTTCTCCGCTGCTCGTGCTAACCCGCATCAATCCCGCGGCCCTGCCGTCCCTCCGCAGAGTGGCTATGTAGGTATCAAACTGATCCCTGAACCGCCACGCCAGAATGTCGCGGATGTTCTTTTTCAGAAGGACGCTCTGTTCATCACCGAGCATCTCTGATCCCCCTCGGTTTATCGAGAGGATCTTGCCATCGAGGTCATGGGTGCAGATCATATCGTGACTGTGCTCAACCAGGTCCCGGTACCGGTCTTCACTCTCCCTTAACTCCTTTTCCGCCCCCTTCAGCTGAGAAAAAAGTCGCGCGTTGGTAATGGCGCCCGCGATCTGAGCTGCCACGTGTTCCGCAAGCGAAACGTCAGGTTCCTGATAGGCGCTCTCCTGGACCGACTCAAAATTCAAGACCCCCGTCACTTGGTCCCTCGATATCAGCGGAACCGACATGATCGATCGGATTCCTGCCTGCCTGACGGGAAGAAGATGGGGAAATCGCTCCTTCTCCTTCGGTTCTTCTATTTGAAGGCGCAACGGCGCTTGTGTTCGGATGACCTCTCCAGACAACGTACCCGTAAGAGGAATCGTATCCCCGGGTCCGCGGCCAGGCACCTCGATTCCCTTAACATAGGCAAAGGTCATCGTATTCGCCTGGGGGTTAACTGTGCAGATCACCAGTTTATCGAAAGGAATCAGTTTCCGTACTGCTTCAGCAAAATGCTCATAAACTTCACCCACGTCCAAGGTGGAACTGATAATGCGTCCGATCTCGGCCATGATCGCATTCTCTTTGGCCAGCCGTCTTGCCTCCTTTTCACTCCTTTCCAGGGCATCCTCTGCCTGCTTTCGCTCCGTGATGTCCTTCATCGTGATAACGGTGGCAATCTCAGTCCCCACCGTGTTCCTGACCGGGTAGGAATTGCACACAAACCACCTTCCGGCTGGATGGAAGAACTCGCTCTGATTCGAATCGAAGGCCATCCTGCCAAAGCCATGTTCCCGGAGCGTATCCTGCCATCTTTCTTTCAACAGCCTGTCGTTTGGCTTTCCGGTCAAGGCGCTTAGGGCTTTGTTACACCGCAGAATCTTCTCCTCTGCATCAACCAAAACGATAATGTCATCGATACAATCCACCGTCAATTCCCACTCCTGCTTAGCGGTGTTGATGGCCTTCATCGTTTCCAGCAAGGCATCATGTTTGGCTTTGATCTCCTTGGATTCCTTCAGGGCGACCAGATTTCTAACCCTGATCATCAGTTCCTGAATATCGATGGGCTTTGAGAGGAAATCATTTGCGCCGACCGAGAGGCATTTCAACCTTGTATCATTATCTGCCAGACCAGTGGCAACGATGATGGGGATATGCTGTGTGGAAGGATCGCCCTTCAGCCTCTCGCAAGTCTCAAAACCGTCCAGTTCGGGCATGGTGACGTCAAGCAGGATCAAATCAGGCTCGCAGGCCTTTGTCTTCTTGATGGCCTCAAGCCCATTCGTTGCCGTTTCGTAGTCGTAGTTGTGCCTTCTGAACACGGCGCCCAGCAACTTAAGCTGCTGCGATTCGTCGTCCACGACAAGGATTTTGGGAGTCCTTCTCTCCTCCATTCCTCCTCCGTCTCTCCTCAAAGACCCTTCTCAGAAGGTCCGCGACTCCAATCCTTTCCCACGGGGTTTGATCCGATTTCCCCCGCTTGGGCGGACTTGAGAGTTGGGGGTCTTCTTTTCATATCGGCATTCCACCGGAGAAACTTCAATGGGAGGAATGGGAGGGACGTAGATAATGCTAAAGGAGAAGCTTATGCAAAACCCATTCACGCTGGGGATCGTTCGGAAAGAAGATTTCTGTGACAGGGAAAAAGAGATTAACAACTTATTGCGATATGGGAGAAACGGCGACAACGTCGTCCTCTTTTCACCAAGGAGGTATGGGAAGTCCTCTTTGATCGCAAAGGTATTTGAACGTCCGGATCTTCCCTAAGAATACCGCAATCGCTTTCCCTTGACACCCATACTCCCTCAAACCCTATTCGGGATCTCCTGGCCATGGTAGCAAATTACATGTAATCAACTTAAACCTCAATATTTAAGTCTGACCCCACGCGCCTTCTTTCACGTCGCTCCCTTTCCTTTCCTCTTCCAGAGGATCGAATCATCAATGCTTTCGAAAACTTCCTGCTGCTGCTCCGTCGGATTCAGGGTAGTTGATGAAGGGAAGAAAGTGGAAGGGAAAGGCGGGAAGAAGAGAACAAAAGGAAAGATTGAATTCTGACCCGCATTGGGGTTAAAACACGGGTATGGAAAAGCCCTTGAACCCCTTGGATCAATCTTTGATCAGGAAAGCCATGAGGCATCTAAAATCCTCAGATAGAGTTCTTGCGGCCCTGATAGAGAAACACGGCACCTGCACTATTACGCCCGCACTTGATAATCCATTTCATGCCCTTGTGTCCTCAATAATCAGTCAACAGATTTCGGCCAGTGCGGCAAGAGCAATAAAGGGCAGGATGTTTGACCTCCTGAGGGCTAATCACTTTACTCCCGAAGGTATCCTAAAGATGACTTCAAAGGACTATCGAGCTGCGGGGTTGTCACGGGCAAAAATGGAATACGTTCGGGAGTTGGCCTCGGCAGTTAAAAATGGAGAGCTTGATTTTTACTCCATGGCAGAATGTGAAGAAGAAGAGATTATCTCAAAACTCGTCAAGCTTTCAGGGGTCGGAAGGTGGACAGCAGAGATGTTTCTTATATTTGGATTCGGAAAGCCAGATGTTCTGTCAGTTAATGACGCTGGCCTCAAGAGGGCGTTTAAGCTGGCTTATAATCTCCAGCAGATGCCCTCAGCGGATGAAATGATTTCGATTGGCGAACCGTGGAGACCTTATAGGAGCGTGGCAAGTTGGTATCTATGGCGGGTCGTTGACTGAATTGGGCTTAACGATACTAAACAGGCTACCCCTATATGTCCGAAAAGGAGAGGCCTATTTACCCCGATATTTCTTTTAATTCTTGCATCCTTTTATAAAGCTCTCTCGCAATTTCCAGCGAGACGAAGATAAGATAGGATGTGTAAACAATTACTGCAATGGTCAATATCGTTTTTGATTTTCTGCTGAATTTGGGACTTTTGTAAAGCAGCGGCAAGCCAAAAGGCCCCAATACGAAAAACAGGGATAGAACTACGCTAACCGGTCTCAAATACCATTTGACCTTGTCATCTTCTTTAGGCATTTTTGTATTAGGTCCTCCCTTTTTCACTCTTGTCCAAAATAAATTTCTCACCGCTGAGACGCCGAGGGCGCAGAGGAGTATTTTTTTGTTTGGCGGGTCGAAGATTCCGGGAACCGGAGGAGATACCGCCAAATAAAAAGCCCTCCAATCAAACTGAAATGATGATCTTATCTTGTGTTGGAGCCTTGAAAGATCACGAAACACGATTTCCAAGGGGTGGAACGTTCTGATCCGATCGCCGTCCGCCTACGCCAAGGCTTCGGCGGGCAAGTTAAATCTGGGTCCAGGGCCGAAAAGGTTCATGTAACTGGTCTCGCCCTCCGAAACTTTAGTGAAGGAGGGTCTCCCGATCGGATCAGAAAAAAATCTCTCTCAGCGATCCCTGCGACTCTGCGGTGAACCTCATTTTCAAAGAAGCCCAGATTACGATCAGAACAGCTTCCATTTCCTTGTGTAACAAAACCCGCCTAATATCGATACTGGAATTGAGAGCAAGATGGATAAGAAGGAGATCGCCTTCGGTATTTCAGGATTGGGGAATACTTCAAAAATTAAAATCAGCCCCAATAAGATTCCCACAGCCCCGACCAACGCTGAATTTAACAGGTTACCGGCATTCGCTATTTTTGCAGCAACGAAACCTCCCAGGAGAGTGAACCCTAGTCCACACAAGAGTGAGAAACCCATGCCGGGAACCGAATGGTACCACTCTGTTAAGGCCACTTCCGTCTCTTTTAAACTTAACCCTCTTAACATAGCCATCATCCCAGTAGTTAGGACAAAAAAAAGATCAAATGCTGAAGTGCCTAACCAATCCACGAGGCACCCGATAAGGATGGCCTTAAGGTTAAGTGTTTTCATTTAGGACCTTCTGTCATTTTGGCCTGACGTTCGAGTTCATCATAAGACACCCCATCCTCCTCCTCGGGAAGGAGGCCTTCAATCATTTTTTCTATCGACTACCTTTTCCCTCAAGGAGTTTCCTCACTTCCCGGCGGGTTAGCTTTCTCAGTGCCACGATGACCGCTTTCTTCTCCTGTTTGGGTCTAAACTTCCCGCTTTCCCAAGAATTTACAGCCCCAAGGGTGACCCCTGTCAGGATTGCTAATTCCTTCTGCGTGATGCCTAAATGTTTCCGAAGGCTCCGGAATAATCTGGGGGAGAACCGTCCAATTTTCACTTCTTCCGGAGTGGCTTTCAATGGTACCTCTTTCTTCCCTAACTCCTTTTGCTGCTGGGACGCCAACCGTTCAAGTGTCAGAACCGCCTTTCGAAGCTTAGATACCATACTTTTCATCAACCGTACATCCCGACGCAATGGAACCGAGACCTTACGAATCTCCCTTTTTGCCAAACGCATAATTTCGGACTTGATAATCCCTTCAAGTTCGCCCATAGGATCCTCCCGTAAGTGAGATTTAGGTTCTGGTGTGATCTATCCGGGTTTCATTCGAATAGTAGCATAACTTTACTACTCTTTTATCGTTAAATCAATTGACGTGTTTGGTGGATAAGGAACCAAATGTAGATTTACACAAGAGGTTCAACAAGGCGTATCGAGGTGTTTATAGGTCTTAAGCAGGGGGGGAAGCCCCAACTGGGGTCAGGCTTAATCATCTTTTATGTGGTACAGGGCGAAACGGTGAGCATTCTTAGGGCAACCGTGTTTTATTGATTTCGGTTAGAAATGTAGCGTCAATAGATGAAATTGAAAAATTACGATTTCAGGAAGGATTCTCTATTTGCAACGGTCTACCTTTTCGGCTTCTTCCCCAAGACATGGGCTCTGCTCCTGCCTCCCTTCATTCTCTTGACCGTCCGCGCTACGGGGGTAAAGAGGTCCCCTGTAAGACGATTGTCTATAATTCTCCTGGTCAGGAAGCTCACGACACTCTTGAAATCTTCAGGATTGATCTTACCGTGAGCTTTGGCTACTCCTAAAGCATTCCGCGTCATCCCAGCAAGCTCTGCAATGTCTCTTAGGGTGTATTTATATTCTACCTTTGGTTTATATGGCTGCTTCGATCCTCTTCTCGGCATTCTGACCTCCTATAGATATCACTCCATCTGGGGAGTTCGTTAGAACGACATAAATCATTTTTTCACATTTAATGAAGATTTACAAGAATAATCTTCACCATTGCAATAGGATTGTCAATGTGCATGTTTCGGGATGAAAGCCCCGGAACAGGCCATCCTTCTCCAAAGACCCATCCGGTTTCGAGTCCAACCTTGGAGTCTGACAGGGTGCAGATTTCAATCAACGATCCTCGCTTTGTCTTGTCCGAGAGGGATCTTGGAGAGTTGAGGAAGAATCTCTGTGAATACAAAAGCTTAGTTTGATCGGCTTTATTAACTGTCAAGACCAGTCATAAACAAAATAGAGGAGACTTGGACTAAATCTTGGTTACCTATCTTACCTACAGAGCACGAAGACGAGCTTTCTACATGATCTGAAGATTTCCGGTTGAAAGGTTGCATAGAGAAAGGGCAGGGCTGTTATCAACCCTGCCTTCCGGTCTACCGTTTTTATTCCTTCTCAGCTCTGCCAATCTACTTAGTCATCTGAACCGAGTTGTTAGAACCGAGGTCAGACACCTTACAGCTATGGCCAATAAACAAATTGTTGCAGGCGTCTTTCTCAAAAAGAACGTCAGTTGCGGACGTTTTGAACTGTTTCAGATCATTATCTATGAACACATTTTCACTTCCTTTTAAAGGTTTCCGAGGTCTAACGAGTACTCCTGGCCTATTGCTCGCGCCCTCCATTCTGTTATATGCTATATACTCATCAGAAGCGGGTATGAATAAGGAAGTAGCTTCTGTTCCTTCCGATAAAATGGCGTTATTCACAATGACGATCCCATCTGTAAGAGGAACGACGCCCATAGAAGTTTTTCCACGAGTTCTAATGGCATTGTTGACAACGATATATTTGATGTCTCGTTGCGGGTCAAGGCTACCCGGAATATCACCCAACCATCCAAC
>Ga0214473_10012362_pt1 | contig 10018 bp, 11 predicted proteins | sample RVTome_7_FD_203509 | JGI IMG/M metagenome (GOLD analysis project Ga0214473, IMG submission 203509) | Soil microbial communities from uranium-contaminated site in the Upper Colorado River Basin, Wyoming, United States - RVT98D197 | ecosystem: Environmental > Terrestrial > Soil > Contaminated >... | reverse complement strand
TTCGACGCCGTCCTTCCGCAGCCCCACCATCTCGATGTTTTTCCCCGGAGGAAGGGATGCCCCGGAAAGAACCGCGCGGACCCTTCCTTGCTCGTGCGCATCCCGCAGGCGGGGGGGGATGATGCCGGAGAGCGGCCTGCCGACCATCTCCTCCGCGGCGTAACAGAACATCTTCTCCGCCCCCTGGTTCCACAGGACGATGGTGCCGCCTCCGTCGATGGAGATAATGGCGTCGTTCGCCGTCTGCGCCACGGACCGGAACCGCTCCTCGCTCGCTTCGAGCGACTCCAGCATCCGGCTGTTCAGCAGGGCGACCGCCGCCAGCTCCCCGAAGGCGGAGGCGATCCGCGCATCGTCGTCCGTGAACCCTCCCGGCTTGTTGGCGAGGCCGATCAGCCCCACCGTCTTCCCCTCGACGAGCAGCGGAGCGAACAGGACGTTCTCCAGGGACGCGTGGCCTTCCGGCAGGTACCGTGTCCACTCGCTGCGGGAGAAATCGTTGTCGAAGACCGCCTTGCCGGTGCGGTAGGCCTCCGCGCGAAGGCCCCGGATGGGCATCGGCAATAAGGGGTCCACCGTGCAGGGGAGTCCGCCCGGGTCCAGGAAGGCGATCTCGTTTTCCGTTCCGTCGCTCGAAAGGAGGGCCACGTACCCGGCCGCCGCGCTGAAAAGGGTCTTGCAGGAGAGAAAAATGGATCGCGCCGCGTCCGAGAACTCCCGCCGGGTCAACACGGACCGGGACCCTTCCAGGAGAGCGGTGAGCTCCGCCTGCCGGTTCCGCAGTTCCCTCTGCGTATCCAGCAGCGTTCTCTCCGCCCGTTTCCGTTCTTCGAGTTCCCGCTGCAGCCTGAGGGCCAATTCCTGTTTCCGGACGAGGTCGGTGGCGACGATCGCCCGGTAGACGAGGTAGAAAGAGAAGATTTCCAGGAAATGGCCGCCCAGGTTGAGGATTCCGTAGACGTCGGTGTATAGGGTAAACGCCATGTCGGAGGCGACCGCGACGACGATCGAAGCGACGAGGATCTGCAGTACATCCCGGTCGAAACGCTCCTTTTTCCGCCCCAGGAAAACGATCGATGCGAGGAGGATGGCCGATACGACGTATTCGCTGATCTTTTTGAACGGCGTGAGGCCGGTCCCCTCGATGTAACAATCCGGGAACACATTCCAGGCGAAGATGGAAGCCAGCAGGAGTGCGGCCCCCGCGGAATACAAAACCAGCGTCAGCCGGTGGTTAAGGCTCCGTCCGGCGAACACGGTTGCGGCCAGGAAGGTGACGGATAGAACATACCGCGAGGCGATCCAGAGCTGGGTGGGAAGATTGGCGCCGTACCCGGGAAATACCCCCATCCCCTTGTAGGATAAAAGGTGGAGGAAACCGAATCCTCCCACGAACAGGCAGCCGATCCCGAGGAACGAGAAATAACCCGCATCCGGCGAGCGACGGGTGTTCCAGGAAACCATGAAGATGGTCCCCGCCACGGAAACGCTGAACACCGCGGCGATGCTGTGGAAAAGGAGGTAGCTGTAGAGGCTGGACAGGTACAGGCCGAGGAAAACGAGAGCCCCGACGAGGACGTGACGGATTTTCAGGTCGAACAGGGACCGCGCTTCCATTCCCTCCTCATGCGGACGGCAAAGCGGTCGCGCTATCTTTCTTGCGGCGTCCTTGTCGATTTTCCCCGGCTCGGGAAAGCACCCCCCATCTTACACCGGGAATCCGGCGTCTGCATGAATATCCTCTCCGTTCGAAGTTCCCGCCCCGATCGCCTCCCCGCCATTTCCAACCAGGGGATCTCCGAAGCGCCTTTCGGCGGAAACGCTTGCCGACGAAAGGACGGTAGGGGGGATTGCAACCGGCGAAATCGTCGAGAGGGTTCGATTTCCGGTTTATATCCCGGTCTTCGGCCCCGCCGGGACCGTGATCTCCCCGCCTCAAGTGAAGCCGGAGCCGGCGGTGCATGCGTAGCAGTAATCGCCTACGGCTATCGGGCTTCCGTCAGGAGGCAACCTCCGGAGTTCCGATACATGGGTCTTCCGGCCGCCCGAAGGCCGCCCGACCGCCAGGTTGAAGTCGCAGTCATAGAGGCACCCGTCCCATGAGACGGAAATCTGGGACCGGCACATAAGCCCCGTCACCGTGCACGGGTTGAAACCTTCCACGAGACTCCGCACGTACCGGCCGTAGTTCCCGGATTCCATCAGCCAGCCCCGGAACCGCCCCAACGGCACGTTTCCGAAGGTGTACAAACGGGTAAACGTGATCCCCCATTTTCTCAGCAGGTCCTGCCGGAACTTCTTTTCCGCCTGGGCCTGCGGTACGGGAAGGAACGCCCCGGTGGGGTTGGAAACGATGTCGAGTTCCAGGCCGCTCCCATCCACACCGTACCCTGCCGCGTTCAATCTTCTCAGCATGGCGATTCCCGCTTCCGCAACGCCCGCTCCCCGCTGCGCATCCGTCTGCGACGGGTTCGTCGAGGGGAGAGAAACGATCAGGACGACACGCTTGGCGATGCACAGGGCCAGCAGGCCCTCGCGGGCCGGCGCCGCCATGGCCGTGAGGTTCGAGCGCAGCATGATCCTTGCCGCAAGTGGGGCAACTCCTTCGATGAGGAAAGGAAGGTCGGGGACCATCTCCGGCGCGCCGCCGGTGATGTCGATCACCCGGAACGGAAACCTGTGCGCAAAGGCGATCACCTCTTCCATCGTTTCGCGCGACATGACTTCCTTGCTCGCGGGACCGGCCTCCAAGTGGCAGTGCCGGCAGCGGAGGTTGCACAGAAATCCCGTGTTGACCTGAAGGGTGTGGACCTCGCCGCGAACCAGGGAAAGGCCGTGTTTCTCCAGGGTCGCGCGGAACGGCTCGACCGCCGGAGTGTCCAATGAAGGATTTCCTCCTGCGGACGCGTATCCTGCCTTTGCCTTCATCGAATGCGCCCCATCCCTTCCCGATGCCGTTGCTACATGGACAGTTTCTCGGCGATCTTCCTCATCTGGACGCCGTGGACGAGCGAAGCGCCCCCGCGAATCGCGTTGGCCACATGGAGGGCCTCGGTCATCTCCGCCAGGTTGGACCCCTTGTCCAGGCATGCCCGGGTGTACGCGTCGATGCAGTAGGGACATTGTACGGCGTGGGCGACCGCCAGGGCGATGAGCGCCTTTTCACGTTCCGTCAGCTCGCCTTCCGCGAACACCGCCCCATAATAGTCGAAAAACTTCTTCGCGAGTTCCGGCGCATCCTTCCCGATCTCGCCGAACTTCTCCAGGTCGGCCGGGTCGTAGTACGTCTCCATCTCACACTCCTTTTTCGATCGAGGATCCTTCCGCAAAGCCGTGCCGCATTGCCCCATCAGCCCCTTATGATATCTCTTACCGCCGCCACCGCCTCGGCGGGCTCCATGCGCACCGTGTAATCGGGGTCGGCCTGCCCGGCCCGAACGATGCCGTCCTTATCGAGGACGTAGGTCGCGGGAACCGGGAGTTCCCACCTCCCCGCGCCGTTGTACTTCTCCAGGTTGAGGCCGAACTTCTCCAGGTACAGCGCCTTGACCTCCGCGGGGACGGCGAACCAAAGACGGTACTTCTTGATGACCTCGCTCGATGCATCGCTCAGGATGTCGATGGGGATCGCGTGCTTTTCCGCCATCGTCAGCGTATTGTCGGGGAGTTCCGGGCTGATGGCCATCAAATCCGCGCCGAGCGACCGGATCGCGGGCAATTCCTTCGCCAGAGCTGCCAGCTCCAGGTTGCAATACGGTCACCAGACGCCCCGATAGAAGCTTAAGACCACCGGTCCCCTGGACAGGCGTTCGGAAAGCCGCACCGTCTCCCCCCTCTGGTTCGGAAGCGCGAAGTCCGGAGCGCGCTCGCCGATTTCAAGACCCGCCGCCCCGGACGCCTTCACGGTCTCGTTGCCCCGCTTCAGGATCGCCACGATCTCCGGCGGTCGATTCCGGGACGCATCGAATTGCGATAGCTGTTCCCTCAGCGACATTTCCGTTCCTCCTTAGCGTTGTCTTGTGCGGATTCCGCGCGCCGGGACCGCCGCGCGCAGAAAGATCTTGAGGTTTTCGATGCACCTTTCCAACGGCGCCGCCTTCTTCCGCAGCCGCGAAAGCATGATCCCCCCTTCCAGCGTTGCAACCACCTGCTGTGCAAGATCTCGGGCCGGCACGTCATCGCGGAACTCGCCGGAGCGTTGCCCGTCGGCGATCGTCCGGGTAATCCGGTCCGCCCAGGCGATGAAGACTTCATCTACCAGGGCGGCCATTCCCGGGTCGGCATCGCCGGTTTCCAGGGCCGTGTTGCCGAACAGGCAGCCGCCGGTAAACCCGGTCCCCCGATGGTAGGCAAGGGCGGCGGCGAAAAAGTTCTCCAGCGCCATCCGCGGCGTGGTTCCCGTCAGGGACCGGTCGACGAACCCCAGGAACCGGTCCGCCGCCTGCCGAATCACCTCCCGGCCGATCTCCTCCTTGTCCCGGAAATGGAAGTAGAGGCTTCCCTTGTGCACCCTCGCCGCGGCGAGAATCTCGCCGACGCTGGTGGCGCCGATCCCCTTGCGCTGGATCAGGCGGCTCGCCTCGCCCAGGATGTGGTCGCGCGTCCGTTCCCCTTTGGTCGCCATCGCGGCACCCCGATACATAATAGACCGATTGGTCAATTCTACGGGCATCGTGTCGCCCCTGTCAATAGCCGGCCTGGATTTCTACGGCCCGTTGATCCGCCAGTCGTACTCGTACGAGAGTTTCCCCTTGAAGCTCTTCAGTTTCTCCGCGAGCACGGGTTCGGCGTACCTCTGCAGATGACGCACCACAGATTCCTCCGAACCTCCGAAATCCGCCCTGAACCACTCATAGATGCTCGAAAGCTGTAGCCGGTCGCCCGTAATACGCGCGCCCCTGGGGTGGTTCACGTACTCCCGGGTCCCCTTCTCCAGGAGCGCTTCCGTGTTTCCCGCCGTGTATGCATCCGGCTGAAGATTGGGGCACCCAATGCTCGCACAGTTCACTGCATAGTGAACGCGGTTGTCCTTCCACAAGGGCCGCAGGATCCGGTGCTCGATGTCGTTGAGGCTCACCTTCTGCCCCTGGATCGTCCCCAGGTTCGCCCCCCAGGGGCCGCTGCTGAAAACCCCCGGGGAGATTTTGATGCCCCGGATGCTCTTCACCGGGTAATGGTCCAGGACGATCTTCAACGTCAGGCGTTGCAGAGGTTGATCCAGTACGCTTTCTGCTCGGACCGGTTGAGCCGGGTCACCTCCACCTGCTGGAGCTTTTGGACATAGGCGTCCAGGCTTTTCCGGTCGTCCGGCGTTACGGAGGCGTACCGGACCCGGTTGACCCCGGAAGGATGGTTCGTCACGACGTACTTTTTCAGGAACCGGTCCCAGGGGGCATGATCGATGGATGTCCGGCTCCCGGGATCGTTCGCTGCCCAGAACGGCCACGGTTCGGCCTTCGGTGCGGCGGCGGCCGGGGCGACGCATAGGGCAAAGAGCATTGTCGAAAGAAAGAACGGCAAACCGATTCCCGTCCACATGTTCCGTCCTGTCCCATCCGAAGATGCCCGCATCATTTCAATCTCCTGTCGAAGGGTAGAACGTTCCCTTCCCGCCGCTTCTTGACGGCATTGATGATCGTGGGAAGGAGGGCGAACAGCCCCAGCAGGGCGAACGATCCAAGAACGCGCGGGCTGGCGACCTGGCTCACGGTTTCGATGGCCGCGAGGCTCGCCCCCGCGTTCACGAAGACCAGGCTCCCCGGCATGATCCCGAACAGCGTCCCCAGAGCGTAGGTCCGAAGCGGCAGTCCCGTGACGCCGCACGCCAGATTGACCAGGAAGAACGGGAACGCCGGGACCAGCCGCAGGAAAAGGAGGTAGGAGAGGCCGTTTTCCCGCAACCCGCGGTCGATCCCCTCCATCCGCCCGCCGAACTTCTTCACCACCCAGTCCCGCAGCAGCGTCCGGCTGACGAGGAAAGCGAGGATCGCTCCGACGGTGGCGCCCGACACCACGAACAGCGTCCCCTGAAGGACCCCGAAGATCGCTCCCGCGGCGAGAGACAGGATGGCCGCCCCCGGGAGGGAGAATGCGGTCTGGACGACGTAGATCAGTGCGAAGACGGCGGCGAACAGGAAGGCGTGCGCGGCGCGGAGATCCGTAAGCCCCCCGCGGTTCGCCTTCAGGCTTTCCAGCGTCAGGTACTTCCCCAGGTCCAGAAAGTGGAACGCCGCCACGACCGCGGCGAATGCAATGAGGATCAGGATCTTCCGGGATTTCATCCGGCGGCCTCTCCTTCCGGCGTGCACGCCCTCCCCTTGAGATCGAAGAGGAAACGCAGGATCTTCTTCGTCCGATCGCTGAACAGCTTCTCGGAGTAGTACGACCCGGCGGCCTTCTTCGAGATCTCCGCAAGGGTCGGGTAAGCGTGGATCGCCCCGGCCAGGGTGGAGAGCTTCACGCCCCCGTTGATGACGGCCACCCATTCGTGGATCAGTTCGCCGGCGTGGTGCCCCGCGATCTGGCAGCCAAAGATCGCCCCGGACGGGCTGATCAACACCTTGATCTTCCCCTCGGTTTCCCCCTCCGCCAGGGCGCGATCCACCCCGTCGAAAGGCGCCTCCAGGATACGGTACTCCACCCCCGCCGCCTTCGCCCGCTTCTCGTTGAGCCCCACGCTCGCCACCTCGGGGTCGGTGTACGTGCACCACGGGACCTTCATGTAATCCGCCTTCCGGGGAAGTCGGAGCACGGCATTGGAAAGGGCTATTCCGGCCTCGTACCCCGCCACGTGGGTAAACGGGAACACGCCGTTCACGTCCCCGCAGGAATAGATGTGCGAAACGTTGGTCCGCATCCGCGCGTCGGCGGGAACACCACGGGGAGAGAATTCGACACCGGCTGCCGCAAGCTCCAATCCCTCCAGGTTCGGTTTCCGCCCGGCGGCCACCAGGAGGACGTCCCCCTCGATGGTCCACGCCTCCCCGTCCCCTTTCGCCGACGCCACCCGCAACAGGACCGAGGAGTTCATCGCAACCGCTTTCAGGGCCTTCGTGTTGGTGAGGACCTTCACCCCTTCTGCTTCGAGCCGGTTTCTCAGGATCGAGGCGATGTCCGGGTCTTCCGGGCCCAGCAGCTGGTCGGCGTATTCGACGACCGTGACCTTCGACCCGAGGCGCCGGAACGCCTGCGCCATCTCCACGCCGATCGGCCCGCCGCCAAGGATCAGCAGGTGCCCCGGCAGCTCGGTCTGCGAGAAAACCGTCTCGTTCGTCCAGTACGGGACGTCCGCCAGTCCTTCCACGGGCGGCAGGGACGGGCTTGACCCGGTAGCGATGATCCACGCTCTCGCGGTCAGGCGCGCCCCGCCGAGGTCGACCGTATGGTCGTCGACGAAGCGCGCGTTCCCGAACCGAACCTCGGCGCCGAGCTTGCAGAACCGTTCCGGCGAGTCGTGCTCCTGGATCATGTCGATCGCCGATCGGACCCGGCCCATGACGGCGGCGAGGGAGACCGGCGGGAGCTCCACTTCCGGGAGCCCGAACTCTTTCGCCCGGCGAGCCAAGGACCATACTCCGGCCGTCCGTATCAGCGTTTTCGAGGGGACGCACCCGAAGTGGAGGCAATCCCCCCCCAATTTCTTCGCCTTTTCGATGAGGATCGTCTTCGCGCCGAACTGCGCCGACCCAGCGGCCGCCGTGAGCCCCGCCGCGCCCCCTCCAAGAATCCCGAGATCGTAATCGTACGCCGCCATCGGTCCCTCCCTTCGTGTTCCCCTCATCCCTTGAGTCGATCGGACCCGTTGCCTCCTTACAACCCATCGGTGGATCTGGTTGTCTTCCCCATGGATAAAATGCGATATATGGATTCGTGGAGAAGTCGGCAAGTTCCAGCCCATCGTCGTGGGTGGACAGGTACGGGGATTACCTGTTCCGGTACGCGATGCTTCGTCTGAGGGACCGGTTCGCGGCGGAGGACCTGGTCCAGGAGACCTTCCTCGCCGCGCTCAGGAGTCGGAGTTCCTTTTCCGGCGGCTCCACTGAAGCCACCTGGCTGGTCGGCATCCTCAAGCACAAGATCGCGGACCACTTCCGGCGGCAGTCCCGAGAGGTATCCCTGCCGGATGGAGACCCCACGAGCAAACCGGAAGACGATCCGTTCAACGTTGCGGGCCGCTGGGCAACCGGGCCGACGGACTGGGGAGGGAATCCGGCGGACCTCTTCCGCCAGAAGGAATTTCTGGATCATTTCATGGAATGCCTCTCCCGACTCTCCCCGAACCATGCGAACGCCTTTACCCTCCGCGAGATTGAGGGGGCGGACTCGGACGAGATCTGTAAGATATTGAACGTTTCCGAGACGAACCTGTGGGTGATCCTGCACCGCGCAAGGATGAACCTGCGCAGATGTCTGGAATCCCGTTGGTTCGACAGAACGAGGAAGAAGGGATCCTGATGCTTTCCTGCAGGGACGTAACACGGCTTATTTCCGAGTCGATGGACCACTCTCTTCCCCTTGGGAAGCGGATCGGCATGCGCATCCACCTTCTCATGTGCAAGTTCTGCGCGAGGTACGAACGACAGCTCCTCCTGATCCGGGATACGGCCCGCCGACTTGGAGCGATAGGGCCGGAACCGGGCCTGTTCGCCCGGGAAACCCTGTCGGAGGAGGCGCGAGGGCGAATCTCTAAATCCCTCCTAAACGCATAGCGGCCCTCGATCTCGGACCCACGGACCGTTCCGGCCCCCCCTCCTCCCGACTGCAGGCACTATCAGCCTGTGGCCTGTAAGGTATGCCCCCTCCGCGAAGACGAATCGGTCAGCAGTCAAATTGCCGACCCGGCGCCGGGATCCCCGGCACTTCGGAGAGGCACACAGAAGAGGAGGTATGGTATGTCTTCCGGAAAGAAGTTCGCATCGCTTCCGCTTGTCCTGGTTTTCCTCGTCCTCGCCGGCGCCGCCGGCGCGGGAACCGTCTCGTTCCCGCTGAAGGCGGAAAAGGACAGCCCCGCGGCGAGCGGGACGGCCTTTCTCGACGACGGCAAGGTCCGTATCCAGGCGGAGGGGCTTCGCCCGAACGAAGTCTACACGGTCTGGCTCGTCAACATGAAACCGAAGAAACAGGAGGCGGGAGCCGGGACCGCTCCCTACGCGTTCCGGACGGACGGGCAGGGGAAGGGATCGTATGAGGCCGGACTGTCGGAGTCGCCCTTCGGCAGATGGAGCACGATCATGGTCGTGCGCCATCCCGCCGGCGATCCCGCCGACATGAAGAACATGGTGCCGGCGCTCTCGGCCGGAATTCCCAAGAAGCGGTAACGGGCGCGGCGCGGAGGGGTCGATCCTCCTCCGCGCCGGCTCCGGTCGCCCGCCCATCTGCGGGCCAGGTTGACACCGTAGTATGGTACGGGGTGCATCATATCCTCAGATACCGTGTGGAGGATCTCCGATGGCGTTGACGATCGGGCAGGTTGCTGCACAGTGTGGGGTCCATTTCATCCAGCGGTCGAAGGCGCTCGGGTTTTCGCTCCGGGAGATCAAGGAACTCCTCTCCCTGCGCGTCGATTCGGCAAAGACTTGCGATGCGGTTAAGGGGCGTTCCGAGGCAAAAATAGCGGACATCGAGAAAAAAATCAGACACCTGCAGGAGATGAAACGCGCCTTGGTGAAGTTGACAATAGCCTGCCGGGGAAAAAGGCCCACCTCCGAATGCCCCATCCTGGAGGCCCTCGGAGAGGGGGACTGAACTCGTGCCGCCAGCGCATCGGCGGTGAGAAAACGAGGGAGGAAAACGATGAAGGTCGAAGTCCTTTACTTTGAAGGGTGCCCCAACCACACTCTCGCGATGGAACTGATCGAGCGGGTACTGAGGCATGAGGGAATCCGGACGGAAGTCCGGACGGTCGAGGTGCACGACGTCGAAACCGCACAGACTTTGCGTTTCCTCGGGTCCCCCTCGGTCCGCGTGAACGGCGTGGACATCGAGCCGGGCAGAGAGAACGACCTCCCGTTTTACGGCT
>Ga0214473_10012361_pt1 | contig 10019 bp, 7 predicted proteins | sample RVTome_7_FD_203509 | JGI IMG/M metagenome (GOLD analysis project Ga0214473, IMG submission 203509) | Soil microbial communities from uranium-contaminated site in the Upper Colorado River Basin, Wyoming, United States - RVT98D197 | ecosystem: Environmental > Terrestrial > Soil > Contaminated >... | reverse complement strand
CTGCTGCGCTTCTGCGCCAACCAGCTGTTGCCGCGGCTTCGCTCTTCGGGAGAGGCGCCGCGGCAATGCGACGAGGGCTCGCTGCCGATCTCCTCGATTGCCTTTCGGAAGCTCGAGGAACGAGCGCTCGAGCTCTCCTCGCAGCTGAGGGGACTGTTCCTCCCGCTGTGCATCCCCGAGGAGCCGGTCCGCCTTCCGGGGGTGCCCTGCATGATCTCGGATGGCGTGGTGATTCCTCTCTCGCCGGCGGTGGACGGCGAGGCCCGAGCCTCCTTCATCCGCGTGGGCGGTCGTCGCTACGTGCCTCGCGAAAGAGAGGCGCGGCCATACGCGGTCCTGCTGGGGGAGCTCAGGCGAGAACGGGAGCGCCGGACCGAGGAGATCATCAGGGGCCGGCCCGAGCTGAGCCGCATGGCCTCGGAGTTCGTCGGCGAGGTGACGTCGATCCTGGATCGATTCGGCCCGCGGGACTGCGGGGGCTACCAGCTCTTCTTCCGCGATCGCGACCACCAGCTTCAGCACTCCCGCGGAAATTGGTTCCTTGTCCGCGGACCCGTGGCGCTCAGATCCGGAACGGGGAACGTTTTCGTCGGAATCCACCTGGTGGGGCGCACGCGCCAGCACTGGCTCGCCGCGCCACCGCGCCCGTCCCCGATGCAGGAGGGCTTCTGGGCGCCCGGCGGCTGGCCCCTCTCCGGCGGCATCTGCCCCGGACTTCCGCAGCAGTTCGAGCGGCTGTGCTCCGACCAGTTCACCGATGCAGAGGCGGTGGTCGAGTGGCTCGACGCCGGCGTCATCCTGGTCACGGGCCGCAGCGCCTTCCATCAACGCCTCCGCGCCCCCCTCGTGGTTGCTCCTCGGGGATCGGGGCGCGCGCTCGCGCGGAAACGGGCCCGGCCGTGCTGACCCAGCCGGTTTCCGAGGTTCTGCTCGGCTTCGATCCCCTGGCGCTCGAGCGGTGCTATCTGGTCGCCGACATCCTGCGCGATGAGTTCGCCGAGCCCTTGGCGGAGTACGGGCTGATCGGGCTCGCAGATCAGGCGAGGCCCTTCCACGTGCTTGCCACTCCCCTGTTGGTGGGGCAGAGCGTCACCTCGGCGAGCGTCGAGCAGCCGGGGCGCCAGGTGCTGCGCATGCGGGACGAGATGGAGATGCTCGCGCGTCGCATGCGGCGGCGGCTGGTGCCGATCGCCTTCATCCACCGCCACCCATCGTGCTGCGATGCGTCGGACACGGATGAGGCCTTCCTTCGGGGCGTCTTCGTCGATCAGGTGTCCACCGTCGTGAGCTTCGACGAAGTCCGCCGGGTCGAGGAGGAGGACCGCCCCTGCTCCTGCCCTGGAGTGGAGTGCCTGCTCCGGGATTCCTCCGCCGGTGGAGGCGGTCCGGTCGAGCTCCGGAGCGAGTACAGCATCGCCTTCTCTCTGATCGTGAATGGGGAGCGCGACCACCGGCTCTACGCGGTTCGCAAGGAGACCTGTCCGCTCTGCGGCCGCTCCGCGGTGAGCGACGTGCCGGCCCGCATCGAGCCGGATCCTCGCTCTCCAGTCTCGCACCGGGACCGCGCCGCCATGCGAGCTCCTCTGGCGCTGGAGATCGAGGCGAAGATCCGCTTCGACCGGGACCTCGATGAGGCGGGAGGGATGAGGTGAGGAGCGATGGCTACGCGCGGCAGGATCGCGTCGGCGCGGCAGGAGCGGACGTCCTGCGCATCGGCGAGACGGTCGTGCTGGTGGCCGTCGACGAGGTCGACATCGTCGAGCCTTGGTTTCACCCCGCCTGGCCGCTTTGTCGCGCGCTCGGTGCCCTCGGCTTCGGGTTCGTCCACCTGCTGGGGGCAGGGATGTTCGGAGAGGAGTTCTCGCTGCTGATGGAGTCCTTTCCGTTCGCTCGGGACGACCCGCCTCCGGGAGACGCTCCGCCGGGTGACGTGGTCCTGCATCTCGGGAGCGATCCCGGCTTGCGGGAGGACTGGGCGAGGCTCGCGCTCTCGCGTTCCTCCGGTTTCGCTTCGCTTTCCTGGGGCCCCACCTGGGTCGCAATGCAGTCGCTGGAGGGGATCCTCCTCGGTGCCGGGGCCAAGGACCGAACACCCCGCACCGGAGAAGAGCCGCTCGAGCCGATCGCTCGGATCGCAGCAGGCCTGGCGCTCCAGGAAGCGCTCATCTTCGCCGGTCAGCTCGACGAGGCCGCGCCCCCCGCTCCCCTGGTCTGGTTCGACGCCACATCGGAGACGCGGGGCCAGCAGGAGGGCCAGTCGGAGTGGCCGGAGGTGTGGATCGAGAACGAGGTCCTCGAGGTGATGGGAGCCGGGGCGGTGGGCACCCATCTGCTCGAGTCGCTCGCTCCCATGCTGGGGCCGGGCTGCGAGCTCCGCATCGCCGATTTCGACGAGGTCGGTCCCGAGAACCTCGCGACCCAGCCGGTCTTCTCGGCCGACGACGTCGGCCGGCCGAAGGCGATCGCGATGGCCGAGAAGCTCGCGCCCCTCTGCAACCCGGGGTTGATGATCCAGCCGCTGGTGATGCGCTACCAGGATCGCCCCTCCACTCTCTCGGCTCCGTCGCTGCGGATCGCCTGCCCCGACAGCTTCGCGGCGCGCAAGTACGCCAACGACTGCTCGCTCGCCGACGGCATCCCGCTCCTCGAGGCTGGAAGCGCGCCCCTCGCCGCGCAGCAGCGAAGCTATCTGCCGGGGCGGACGGCATGCCTCGCGCACAGGATTCCGAACCTCGCGGAGCGCGCCGCGAGCGAGCGGGATTCGGCGAGCTGCTGGCAGGATCGCGCCCTTACCCTGCCCGGCACCTCGATGATCTGTGGTGGAATCCTCGCGGCCGAGGCCCTCCGCGCCCTCCAGCCGGAAGGATTCGGCTGGCCGTCCGCGGGCACCATCGTCTACGACGCCCGCTTCCCGGAACGCTTCGGCGTGATCGACCCTCGACCCCCCTGTCTCCATCCGCGCAGCGCAAGAACGTCAGGCCGAGGGGAGGGGGCGCCCGGCGGGCATCCGCGGTGAGCCCGATCTCGACGACGGGAGGCGACCCGCCGAGCCTGCTCGCGATCGGCGCGCATCCCGACGACATCGAGCTCGGCGGCGGAGGCTTCATCCATCGGCTGAGAACGGAGCTCGGTGCGAGGGTGCGCCTCCTCGTCATGACGCACGGTCTCAAGAGCTGGCAGACGGCGCGCGACTTCGACCGCGATCAGCGGCACCAGGAGTCGATCAGGGCGGCGGGCGTGCTCGGGATCGGCGAGTGCGCCGTGACGGTTCTGGGCTACGAAGACTGCGGCCTGCACCGCGAGCGGCATCCGCTGATCCGGGAGATCGAGAGGCTGATCGGTTCGGAACGATTCGACATGGTGCTGACGCACGCGAAGGGAGATACCCACAACGATCACGCGATCATGTGTGAAGCGACCATCTCCGCCACCAGGGCGTTTCGCGGTACGGTGCTCCAGTATCAGGCACCGTCGACGATCGTGAGCGAGTTCAGACCGACCTTCTTCGTGAACCTGAGGCGCTGCGATTTCGAGGCAAAGCAGAGGGCTCTTCGGGAACACGTGAGCCAGCGAGAGAAGTCGTTCATGGCCGCGGAATGGCCGCTCTGGACCGCCCACAGCTGGCCGGCGTCCCTGAATGCGCCGACCGGGCTCTTCGAGGCCTTCCAGGTCTACAAGTCATTCTGGTGCTGAGGTCTCCGCCGAGCTCGGCAGCCCGAGGTCGGCCGCATGCCGCCTGGACTGGGTGAGCGGAGATCGCCATCTTCTCGCCGATGCTGCTCATCCTGCTCTCGGCGGCGGCCCTGCTGTTCGGCACTCACTATCTGATCTACCGCGCCACCACCCTGGCCTTCGACGTCACCCGCCTGGGCGCGCGGCTGGCGCTCCTCCTCGCCTTCGCGGCGCTCGCGGTGAGCGCCCCCCTCGCCATGGCGCTGGAGCGGCTCCATGGGAGCGCGATCACCAGGAGCGCGCACGCGCTCTCCTCGTTCTGGCTGGGTCTGGCTCTCCATCTGGGTCTGCTGCTGGCGCTCGGCTGCGCGGCCGATCGGGTCTCACGCCTGGCGGGGAGGCCGATCGCGATGCTCGCCCTCCTCCCGATCGCGGCCGCTCTTGCGCTCTCGGCATCCCTGTACGGCCTGTGGAGCGCCTACCACCCGATCGTCACCTCGTTCGAGGTGGAGATCAGCGAGCTCCCCGAGAGCTGGGAAGGCCGCACCGTGGTGCAGCTCTCGGACGTCCACCTCGGGAGCGTGCACGGAAGGGGCTTTCTCAGGCGCGTGGTGGAGAGGGTGAACGCCCTGGAGCCCGAAGCCGTCTTGATCACCGGAGATCTCTTCAACGGATCGTGCTCGGACTTCGACGGGTTCAAGGAGTGGCTCGACGCGCTCCGCGCTCCTCGGGGCGTCTTCTTCGTCACCGGGAACCACGAGGGCTACGCGGGGCTCGAGGCTCCTCTCGCGCTCTTGAGGCGGACGAGGATCCGGGTCCTGGATGACGAGTGCGCGGAGATCGACGGGCTCCAGCTCGTGGGCGTGAGCTTCCCCTGGTTCTCGAGGAAGCGCCCGTCGCTGAGCCCATTCGCCAGCGGCGGGTGCTACCGGCGCGAGCGGCCATCCATCCTGCTGTACCACACCCCGACCGACGTCGGGGAGAGCTTCGGCGACAGGAACACCCAGCAGGTGCGCTCCTACTTCGCCCCGCAGACCAGCTTCTCGTTCGCCGCCGGAGCGGGCGTCGACCTGCAGCTCTCGGGACACACGCACGCGGGGCAGATGTTCCCGTTCGGGATCCTCACGCGAGTCCTGTGGAACGGATTCGACCGCGGGCTGCACAGGATCGATGGGCTCACCCTCTACGTATCGACCGGGACCGGCACCTGGGGGCCGCCGGTGCGGACCGGAAGCCGGTCCGAGATCGTCGCCATCACGCTGAGGAAGAGGAGGGACCCGGGGGTTCCCGCGTCCGTTGCGGGTCGCTCGGAGTGACCGATTCGCACCGTTACTCGAGGCTCAGCAGGTATTCCGAGATGGCCTCCACGTCGCTCTCGGGAAGCTTCGCCAGGTTCATCTGGATCTTGGCCATGTCGCCGCTCGAGAGCCCGTCGTAGCCGAGTGTCTCGCCGAATCGGAGCGCCAGGGTGAGGTCGGAAGCGTCCTTGTAGCGGCCGCGCAGGGCGAGCCCCCTCAGACTCGGGACGCTTCCCTTGCCTCCCGGGTGCGGTCCTCCCGCGAGATGCCGGGACGGATCGGGAATCATGAGCCAGCTTCGCGGGGTGTGGCACGCCCCGCAGTGGCCCGGTCCGTTGGTCAGGTAGGAACCCCGTTTCCACGAGTCGCTCCGCGCGGGATCGGCCTCGAGGCGTCGGTCCTCGAGGGCGAGCCGCTTCCAGAGGCCGACGCCGCGACGCGCGAGGGCGGTCATGGGAACCTCGGGGTCGCGGCGGGGCGAGCGAACCGCGGCCAGGCTCAGAAGGAAGGCGTGGAGGTCCAGGACGTCGTCGGTTGGCATCGATCGGAACGAGGGGTACGGGAAGGCCGGGAAGTAGTGCTTCCCTTCCGGTGAGAGCCCCTGAGTCACGGCGTTGACGAAGTCGAGCTGGCTCCACCGGCCGATGCCCGTCTCGGGGTCGGGAGTCAGGTTCCCGGGGTAGAAGGTCCCAACCGGCGTGGGAAAGGCTGCGCTGCCGGTCGGCAGACCCTGCTCCGCTCCCGGCGCGCCGGGAGCGGCCTCGTGACACGACGCGCAGCTACCCGCGTGGAAGAGCGCCTCCCCGTCCGCCAGGTCCGGGGTGTGGGCTGGGAGGGCAGCGCCGTCGAGGGGAAGCGGCCTGGTCAGGATCAGCAGGGCGACGGCGCCAAGCGCTCCGGAGAGGATGAGCGCCGCCCCCACTCGCAGGTGGGATCTCCGCGTCATTCCCTGGGACGGCGATACGCCTGGTGGCAGGCCTTGCAGGCGTCGCCCAGCTTGGCGAGCGCCGGGCTGAAGGCGCTCTCGGTGCCGACCGACTGCATCGCGACGGCCTCGGCCTGCGCCGTCTCGAGCTTCTTGCTGAAGTCGCCGCGGCGGGACCAGATCTCTGGCTTGGCCCAGGTCTCCGCGGCGCCCTTGTCGCTGCCCTCGGCGAAGAGGTCGGCGGACCTCTTCAGAGCCTCGGCGATGACCGCGGCGTTCTCTCTCACCACGCCAGCTTCAAACGGGGTCTCCTTCTTGGCGATGGTCGCGAGGTTCTGCATCGCACCCCCGACATCCTTCATCGCCTGCTGGCGATCCCTGATGACGTCCGTGCTCGAGCTGGCCACCGACGTGGCAGCGGCGACGAGGGCCGCGAGGAGCGCGGCGGTCGAAGCGCGCTTGGCGTTCCTGGTCAAGGGATCTCTCTCCCGGCTTCCACGAGGGACACGACGCATCCATTTAGGATCGCCCGCGCGCCCCGCGGTGGCAGAGCATTTGCTGGCTCGGATTCTAGCCGAACCTCCTGCGCCGATGACGCCATCGAGTCAGAAGAACCCGAAAGCGAGCAGCAGAGCCAGAAGACCGGCGCATCCGAGGATGGCCACCGCCTGGCGAAGCCTCGTCCCCGGCGTCCAGCCGGCCGATCTCCACGCCGAGGCGGTGAGGAGAAGCGCGGCGAGCGTCAGGGCTGCGACCAGGATCGGGAGCCCGAAGAGAGGATCCGCCCATCCCGGCAGTCCGAAGGCGAGCACGAAGGGGTTGTCCCGAGCGGTGACCGCCACGGCACCGCCCAGCCCCACCATGATGACCAGAGCGAGCGCGCAGGCCGAGGTGGCGAGCCACCGAGCGCCTTCCCCGCCTCGTCTCTCCTGTCCCGTCCGGCCCACCGGTTGTCCGATCCGGGTGGCAGCCGGAGTCCAGAGCACACCCGCGAGCAGCGCCAGCGCAATCGCTGCGCAGGCGGACACCACTCGGGCGTCGCGCTCGACGAGGAGCGCCTTCGAGAGCCGATACACGCCGCTGCTCGCGTGGAGGTCGGTGACGAAGGCGAGCGGCTCCATCTCGGCGATGCAGCTCGCGTCCGGTTCGCGGGTGGGATTCCGCAGGAACGCGACGGTCACGGCCTTCGGACAGGGGTGGGAGACGCTGGCCGCGTGGCCGACGCCCGGAAACTGGAAGAAGAAGCTCTTCTCCAGGGTCTGCGCGGCACGCCTTCCCCACTCGGGAGGGGTGATCGGATCGTAGTCGCCGGCGAGGATCAGCGAAGGGACGTCGCTCTTCACGGCCGCCGTCTCCTCCGGGCCCGCGTGGTCCTCCGACCAGCTGTCGCAGACCTCCTGATCGACGTCGAAGTAGGTGAACCCGGCGCGCAGCCTCGGATGGTCCGCGGTCAGCGCCTGGTACGCCTCGCGGCTTCCGAAGGGGCCGCGCTCGTAGCACTCCACCAGGTTGTAGACGTCCCGCCCCACCCTCAGCCCCTGCTCTCCGAACGAGTCGACCAGGCCGTAGAGCGCCTCCTGGTTCCGCGTCCTCGCCGCCTTCAGGGTGAACGGGATCAGGGAGATCATCGGGCGCCGGTAGAGCATCTGATGGGCGGCGATCAGGAAATCCTGGACGTTGATGGTGAACTCATCGATGGGGAGCGGGCCATCGCCGGCGACGCGAATGGTCAGCGGTTGCCTCCCGAGATCCTCCATGGTCTCGAAGAGGCTCTCCTTGAGGTCCGGGTAGGCGGCGCGACAGGCGGCGTCGGACTCACAGGCCTCGAAGAGCACCTTGAGCGCGCGCACGAAGTTGAGGGTCCGCTGGTCGAAGGCCTGGACTCCGGGAGGATACGCGGAGTCGAGGACGACGCTGCGGATCCCCTCGGGAGAGTTCCGCAACGCGGTGAGGGCAAGCTTGGTCCCGTACGAGATCCCGTACAGGTTCCAGGATCGGTAGCCGAGGACGCGGCGAAGGTCGACGAGGTCGGCGGCACTCGCGTCGCTGTTGTAGAAGCCCAGGTCCACGCCCTTCTCGAGGAGCGCGTCACGGCAGGCGAGCGAGAGCGCGAGTCGCTCCGCCGTTGCCTGGTCGGGAGAGAGGTCGCGGGCGAGCACCATCATGTCGTCCCGCGAGAGCTCCGGGCAGAGCGCGGGCTCGGAGTAGCCGGTCACCCGCTGATCGAGGAGGATGAGGTCGCGGTCCTCGCGCAGAGGGTGATCCAGCCAGCGCGAGGCCTCCGAGATCGCGCTCCCCCCGGGCCCGCCGTGGAGATAGATCACCGGATCCGGCTGGGGGCTCGCGCTTCGGCTCTTCAGGATGGCGACCGCCAGTCGGAGGGTCCGTCTCCCGGGATCCTCGCGGTTCTCGGGGACGATCAGGAATCCGCACTGGGCGCCGTCCTCGTGCAGATCGAAGCGCCCGCAGGAGGCGGGCTCGAGGCGGGGAACCTCCTCGGCGCTCGCGCTCCAGACCGGCCAGGCGAGTGCGGTGACCAGGATCGAGATCAGGATCCGAAGCATGCTCTCCTCCCTGCGCGGCCGCCGGGGGCTTGACCGAGTATCCCTCGCCAGAATATTAATTCGCGCGGTATCCGAAGGACAGGGATTTGATGGATCCGATGCCTTCCCTCAGGCCTTCGAGAGCCGGCCTGGGCCGGTTGCTGGTCCTGCTGCTCGCGTTCGGTCTGTACGCCGCGTTCCTCTACCGCTTCCGGCTCTTCTATCACGATGACGCCTACATCTCTCTGCGTTACGTCAAGAACTGGCTGAACGGGCTGGGCCTGGTCTTCAATCCCGGCGAGCCGGTCGAGGGACACCAACTTCCTCTTCATGCTTCTCACCTCCGCGCTGGTCCGGCTGGGTGCGGATCCCATCCCGGCCACCCGCATTCTCGGCGTGGCATCGGGCGTCCTGATCCTGATCATCCTCTTCCTCGCCGTGCGCAGGCAGCGAGGCGCCGGGGCCGGGCCCTATCTCCTCTGCCTGCCGCTCCTGGCATCCAACGGCTGCTTCGCGGCATGGTCGTTGTCAGGCATGGAGACCGTGTTCTTCACGCTGCTTCTGCTCTGCGCGCTCTTGACCGCCATGAGGAATCCCCGGAGCCCCCTGGATTGCTTCCTTGCCGGCTTCCTGTTCGGCCTGGCCGGGATGGCGCGACCCGAGGGGCTTCTCTTCTTCAGCTTGACCTTCCTCTATTTCCTCCTGCCGGGGAACCGGTCCCGGGAGGGCGGCCGGATGAAGGGGCTGATCTTCCTCTTCGCCGGCTTTGCGCTGGTCCTTCACCCTTACCGGGCGTGGAAATATTCCTACTACGGGAGCCTGGTGCCGAACACCTTCCGCGCCAAGGGCGGCGTGGATGCTGAAAAGACCATGATCGGCCTCGCCTATCTCCGCAGCTTCATGGCCGTCTTCGGGGCGCCCGCCTTCTTTCTGGCGTTCGTGTTCCTCCGGCCCCGGGAGCGGCAGCGCAATCTCTACCTGGTCGCGCTCCTCTGCGTCTACCTCCTGTATGTCGCGCTCATGGGCGGCGACCACATGCCGGCCTTCCGCTTCCTCGTGCCGATCCTGCCGCTCTTCTACCTGCTGGCGATCGAGGGCATGCTCTCCCTAAGCGAGGTCCTGGGCCGAAGAGCGCCCTCCGCCTCCCCGGCCCTGATCTGGGCCCTGGCGTTGATCCTGATTGCGGGCAATGCCGCGGCCTCGGCCCGGTTCCTCGGACGGGCGCAAGCGAGGGACCCAGCGGCCTTCATCGGGGAAAAGGTCGGGTTGTGGATGCGCGACCACTGGCCCCGCGACGCGAAGGTGGCGCTCAACACGGCAGGCTCGACGCCCTATTACTCCGATCTCGTCTGCATCGACATGCTGGGCATCACCGACCCGCGGGTGGCATCGCGGAGGATCACCCGCCGTCTCCTCCCCTCGCAGCTCGTGCCGGGCCATGAAAAGGGGGACGGTGCCTACGTGCTCTCGCGGAAGCCGGATTTCATCATCCTCGGCGGGGCCGAGGGCGGCACCAGGCCCCGGTTCCTGGGCGACCTGGAGCTCCTTCGCAGCCCGGAGTTCCGGGAGAGCTATGGCTAC
>Ga0214473_10012360_pt1 | contig 10019 bp, 7 predicted proteins | sample RVTome_7_FD_203509 | JGI IMG/M metagenome (GOLD analysis project Ga0214473, IMG submission 203509) | Soil microbial communities from uranium-contaminated site in the Upper Colorado River Basin, Wyoming, United States - RVT98D197 | ecosystem: Environmental > Terrestrial > Soil > Contaminated >... | reverse complement strand
CACGAGCATGAGGACGAATTGTTTCTCGTACTCAAAGGCTCCTTTCGGATGGAGTTTCGGGACCAGACGGTGGAGTTGGGCGAGGGCGACATGATCGTCGTGCCGCGCGGCGTGGAGCATCGTCCGGTGGCCGACGAGGAGGCTCACGTGCTATTGTTCGAGCCGGCCTCCACGATCAACACGGGCAGCGCGGCGGGTGATTCACGGACGGTCGCGGAGTGTGAATGGATTTAGAGTTGCGCCATCGCAAGGGAAAGTTGAAACCGATCCGCCGCCGGTCGCGGGACGTATCAACCGCTCCCTGACCCTTGACACTTCGCGTAAAGGGCAGGCGGTCGCGGCTCGGATTGATCACGGTTGCGGTTTTGAAAGAAACGGTTCGACGTCATGCGTAAGCGGCACCATCGCGTGTATCGCAAGTCGCGGCCGCCCAGGGGGGCGAATCCGGGGACGCTGGCGATCCCCCCCGGCGCGTCGCCGCCGCGCATTCATCTGCTTCAATACAACGCCGAATCGTTCGAGGAATCGGACATCAGCGACGTGCGCTCGCTGCACAAACGGCTCCGCGACGACGCGGTGACGTGGGTGGATGTTCAGGGCCTGGGCGACGAAAAAATACTGCGCGAGCTGGGCGAGCTTTTTTCCATCCATCCGCTGGCGCTGGAAGACGTGGTACACATTCCGCAGCAACCCAAGACGGAATCCTTCGAACATCATCAATACATTGTCTTTCGGGAGCTGCGTCTCACCGCGACCCAGGAATTGGAAGCCGAGCAGATCAGCGTTTTTGTCGGCAAAAACTACGTGCTTACGTTTCAGGAGCGGTACGGCGACCTGTACGAGCCGATACGCAACCGCATCCGCCGCAACGCCCCGATCCGCCGTTTCGGACCCGATTTTCTAGGCTACGCTCTGATTGACGCGACGATCGACGGTTATTTTCCCGTCGTCGAGGAGTTGGGTGAGCAGATCGAATCGCTGGAAGACGCCATGCTTCATCGTCCCGGCGCGGAACGCATCGGGCAATTACAGGACATCAAACGCAAGCTGTTAACGTTGCGTCGCGTGGTCTGGCCTCAGCGGGAGGCCCTCAACGCCCTCATCCGCGACGACACCCCGATGGTCGGCGACCCGGTGTGCGTTTATTTGCGCGATTGTCTGGATCACTGCGTGCAGTTGATCGACGTGTTGGAGACATACCGGGAAATGGCCTCCAGCCTGACGGACATATATCTTTCCAGTCTGGCGCACCGGCAGAACGAAGTGATGAAAGTCTTGACCATCATGGCCTCGGTGTTCATTCCGCTGACGCTGTTGTCGGGCATCTACGGGATGAACTTCGATTACATGCCGGAGCTTCGCTGGACGTGGGGGTATCCGGCGTTGTTGCTGGTGATGGTCGCGCTGGCGACGGCCATGCTGGCCTATTTTCGTTGGGCGGGATGGTGGGGAAAGCCGCCCCGGAATGATGTCCCGAACCACGAACCGCTTGAATCACCAGAGAACGCTATTTCGGCGCCTCGTCATGGATGACGACAACGGTCGCGGACATGGGTTCCATGCGCAGACGGATGTGTCCGTCGGAATCGGCGAACTGACGGCTGCCGGCGAGTTGCAGCGGTTTGATGGGCGGCGGGGCCCGCTTGCCGCCGTCGTCCTTGGGAGGACGAACGGGAGCCACCGATTGGAAATGCGGGGTGAGGACGCCGACCATTTGTCCGGGACGCGCCGCGGAGAGAATCACGTCCACCGGGGCGTCACCGTCATGAATGACCAGAATGACCTTTTCGCCGGGCCGCTCGCGGGAGAAGGCCAGCACGCGGTCCTCGTCGCGGCACAGGATCCATTGGAACGCGCCGTCGCGAAGGGCGGCGTGAATAGCCCGTCGTTCGATCAGCCACTTGGAGAGCGATAATTTGTCGTCCAGGTCACCGGCGGGGATCCAGATCCCGCGACCCCCGTCATGCCAGGCGATAGGCGGAACGACGCCGTGCTTGGGCGTGGCGGGCAAGGCCGCTTCATCCCCCTGGAAGATGACCGGCGCGCCGGGGAGGAAGAACTGCATGGTCACGGCCAGGCGCCACCTGGCCAGACCGATCTTGTCGTTGGACGAGAGAACCAACTTGTCCGAGGTTTCGGAGGCCCGTGTGGGAACAATGGATAGTTCATTGAACAGACGATTCGTCCCGGCGGATCCAAGGGGCCGCAAGGTTGTCCGTTGGAGAGGGACCGAGGTGGAGGCCAGGAGCTGTTCCTTGAATTGCGCGCAGGAGAGACTCGCGTCGCGTCGCCCCAGGTAGCGGCGAATGAGTTCAGGCGTTTTTCGGTCGACGCCGGTGTCAAACAATTCCAGGGATATCCAGGAGTCGGCCTCCCTTTCGGCGTCGACCATCAGCAAGGCGCGGCGGTTGAGATCGCGCATGGCGGCGCACCACTTCGACCAGGCTTCCTGGGGAAGCCGTTCCGGTGATTGCACGAGCCAGCCGTCCACGCCGCCGCCTTGGTTCCCTTGTTTCATCCATCTTGAACAGGCCTTGACGAGGAACGCCGCGGCCTCGGACGGTTCCACGGGCAGGTACGCCTGGGATAGGGGCAAGGTCAAGACCACGCGAAAGTCCGTTTGGTGCGCGGCGTCGAGGAAGTCCATCAGGGCGCGGTCATGCCGGGCGGGTTCGGGTAGGTCGATTTCGTTCGATTCGCCGGTGGGGTCCGAGTTCTTGGGGGTAGTTCCGACATCGGCGCGAACATGTTCGAGATCGAGCATAGGTGGATCGACGTCTTCGCGGATCGCGAACACCTCGGAGATCAGCAGGGTATTGATTCCCAAGGCCTTCAGATAGGGAAACATTTCCCGGGCGCCTTGGAGATCGCCCGGTCCGCGAAGCGTCTTGGGCGGTGCGGTTGCGTTGGGGAGTTGGTCGTTTTTCGGATCGCCATTGGAGAAGCGGGAGACCACCAGATCGTACCAGACGACCTCCTTCGCCCAGGTCAATGGCGAGTCGCTGGGGAGGGAACTGCGATCCGAACTGCCGGGGGGCTTATCCACCCTCTCCTGAGCGAAACCCGGATGCGGTATCGATCCGAGAACCGGAACCAACAGAAAAAGAAGAGCGCCGTGCTCCGACCTTTTGAGGTTGAACATGCTTCGCATCACGCCGTCACCTATCATCGTGGATTCCCTTGGGAGACGATGGTTATTGTAAGGCAGGGGCCGCGATTCTCAAAGACCGCGCGGACGGGATGGAACCCGCCGACCGCCGTGGGCGGTCCGCGTCGGGCCCGAAGGAGAATCCGGCGGGGGCGGCGTCGCACGGTGATTGCGGAGTACGCTTCCGGTGAAGGGGTGTCGGTGTACTCGTTGCCCGAATTACGGCCACCGATATAATCCCGGAGAGAGCGGCGCGAGGCCGGTTCGGGGGGCGCGGTAACGGACGGGAGGCGCAATGCCCGGGCGAGTCTTGTGGTTCCCGGCCGATCCGGCGAAGGGATCGGCTGGAGTGACGGGAGTCAGGCGTGGCGGAACATCATCACGAGCAGGACGAGCAGGGATCCTTCGGCAAGTATCATTTTCTGATTCGGCGATTGCACTCGCTTTCGGGTCTGATTCCGGTCGGGGTGTTTCTATTCATCCACCTGTTCACGAACGCGACGATCATCGCCCCCGGAGAGGCCGGGGCGGAGTTCCAGCGAGCCGTCGATCGCATTCACGGGTTGGAACCGCTCCTGATTCCGGTGGAAATCGTTGGGATTTTCATTCCGCTGTTGTTTCACACGGTCATCGGGTTTCTTATTATTCTCACCGCCGAGCCCAACGCCCGGCAGTATGCCTACGGCGCCAATGTTCGCTATACCTTGCAACGGGCCACGGGCGTGATCGCGTTCTTCTTCATTCTCTATCACGTGTGGCAGATGCATTGGATGGGCAAACCCTTGGGCGGCGGGAAGTTCGATCCCCATGAGGCCGCCAATACGGCGGCGGTGGTGATCCAGGCGGGCTGGTGGATCGCGCCGCTGTACGCGATCGGCGTCCTGGCCAGCGTGTTTCATCTGGCCAACGGGGTTTGGACGTCAATGATTACCTGGGGTGTGACGATTCGTCCGCGGACGCAACGGATATCGGGATACGCGTGCGCGGCGTTCGGGGTGTTCTTGGCCCTCGTGGGTATGGGGGCGCTGTCGGGATTCCGGACGTTCAACGTTCGGGATATTCACGCGGGGACGCGCACGCCGGCGGACGGACGGGCGGCATCACAGCACGCGATCTCGCAAAACACGATGGAACCGTAGGACTGGTTGGAATTCTCCATGGCTGGAAAACAACATGTCGTCGTCGTGGGAGGCGGCCTGGCGGGACTGGCCGCCGTGATGAAGCTGGCCGAGCAGGGGATTCACGTCTACCTCATCAGCATGGTGCCGGTGAAGCGTTCGCACAGCGTGTGCGCCCAGGGGGGCATCAACTCCGTGAATCCGCTGACCCGGCAGCAAGGCGACACGGAATGGAAACACTTGGACGACACCGTGTACGGCGGGGATTTCTTGCAGCATCAGCCGCCGGTCAAGGAGATGTGCGACTGGGGCCCCCGGATCATTGATTTGCTCGACCGCCTGGGCGTTCCCTTCAACCGCACGCCGGAGGGGTTTCGAGATCAGCGCCGCTTTGGCGGCACGTTGTACAAGCGAACGGCGTTCGCCGGGGCGACCACGGGCCAGCAGATGTTGTACTCGCTGGATGAGCAGGTTCGCCACTGGGAGTCGCAGGGGCTGGTGGAGAAGTTCGAGTATTGGGAGTTTCTGGGCCCGATTCTGGACGACCAAGGTCACTGCCGTGGCGTCGTCGCGCAGGACATGTTCAGCATGGAGATTCGACCGTTCGCGGCGGACGCGGTGATCCTGGCCACCGGCGGCAACGGCCTGGTCTTTGGCCGCAGCACCATGTCCATGATCTGCACCGGCGGGGCGGCGGCGCGGGCCTACCGGGCCGGCGTTATCCATGCCAACGGCGAGTTCGTGCAGGTCCATCCGACGGCCATTCCGGGTACGGACAAGTTGCGGCTGATGAGTGAGAGCGCTCGCGGCGAGGGCGGCCGTGTGTGGGTGCCGCGCAAGCCGCAGGACGATCGCGATCCGCGGCAGGTTCCGGCGAGCGAGCGGTATTACTTCCTCGAAGAACGGTATCCCAAGTACGGCAATCTCGTGCCCCGCGACATCGCCACGCGCGAGATCTTCGACGTGTGCGTCAATCACGGTCTGAGCATCGAAAAAGACCGACTGTGCGTCTATCTGGATGTCACGGAGTTGCCCCACGACGCACAGAAAAAGCTCGAAGGGATTCTGGAAATCTACGAGAAGTTTCAGGGCGTCGATCCGCGGGTGACGCCGATGAAAATCTTCCCCGCCGTTCATTACTCCATGGGCGGCTTGTGGGTGGATTATGAGAAGAACTCCAAGACGGGCGGGCTGGTGCTCGGCTCTCCCAGGAATCACCACAGCAACGTGCCGGGCATCTTCGTGATCGGCGAGGCCGATTATCAGTACCACGGAGCGAACCGGCTGGGGGCCAACTCGCTGCTTTCCTGCGTGTTCTCCGGGTTGGTCGTCGCGCCCGCGGTGGAGAACTGGCTCAAGAGTCTCAAACACGGTAAGGCGTCGGAGCAACCGGTTTCGTTGTTCGACCGCGCCGTGGAGCCGCACCAGCGGCGGATGAAGGAACTCATGGAGAATCAAGGCGATGAGAATCCCTATCATCTGCATCAGGAATTGGGCGACTGGATGACGCGAAACGTCACCGTGGTTCGATACAACAAGGATTTGAAGTCCACCGTGGACAAGATTGACGAACTGGCGGATCGCTACAAAAACGTCAATCTTTCGGACAAGTCGAACTGGACGAATCAGAATCTCAGCTTCACGCGGGCGGTGGGGGATATGATTCTGCTGGCGCGGGTGATTGCGGAAGGGGCGCTGAAGCGCGACGAGTGCCGGGGGGTGCATTATAAGCCGGAACAGGACATTCCGGCGCCGGACGCGGACGATCCGGCCGGTTTGCGCGAACAGGCCAGGACGTGGTGCAAGCGTTTCCGGGAAAAGAATGAGAACTGGCTCAAAACGACGATGGCGAAGTACACACCCGACGGCCCTGAGTTCTCGTATGAGGATGTGGATACGGACTTGATCCGACCGCGTCCGCGGACGTACGGCTTGAAGGGTGCGGAGATGATTGAAGAAGTCTGGAAAGAGATGAACGGCGAACCGGCGGCGGTCAAAAAGGAGCGTCCCTTGGCAGTTGGAGTGACGAAGGCGTAATGCCGGCCCACGCCGCCTGGGCGGACAACACGTGCGAGGCCGACCGCGCCATTCGCCATCTTCGATTCGCCGCTCAACTTTCATAGGAACGTTTGATGTCCAAGACCATATGCGTCAAAGTTCTCCGCCAGGAAACCCCGCATGACGGCTCGCACTGGGAGTCGTTCGACGTGCCCTACGAAGAGGGCATGAACGTCACCACGGTATTGCAACGAATCGCCGCCCATCCGGTCACGACGGAGAACGAAAAGAGCACGCCCGTCGCTTACGACGCCTGTTGTCTGGAAGAAGTGTGCGGGGCCTGCACGATGGTCATCAACGGGCAAGTGCGGCAGGCGTGTTCCGCGCTGGTGGACAATCTATTAGAGGATTCCGCCTCCGGCATCGAACTGCGACCCATGAGCAAGTTCCCCGTGGTGCGCGATCTGCTCGTCAACCGAAAGAAGATGTTTGATGACCTCAAGCGGGTCAAGGCGTGGATTCACGTGGACGGGTATCACGATCTGGGTCCGGGTCCGCGGGTGTTGCCGCAGGTGCAGGAAGAGGCCTATCCGCTGGCGCGGTGCATGACCTGCGGCTGTTGTGTCGAGGCCTGCCCGCAGTTCAACGATCGGTCCCCCTTCATCGGTCCGGCGGTGATCTCCCAGGCCATCCTGTTCAACATGCACCCGACGGGCAAGGTCGATCGCGATGAGCGCCTGGAGGTCCTCTCCGGACCGGGCGGGATCACCGATTGCGGGAACAGTCAGAACTGCGTGAAGGTCTGCCCGAAGGAGATTCCGCTGACGGATTCGATCGCCAAGGCCGGTCGGGACACGACTTTGTACAAACTTCGCCGCTGGTTCGGTCGATAGGATTCACTCGCGCGTCGATTACCCCCCGTGATGGCGGAGGATCGGACACAAGGATTCCACGCCGCACCTCATCATGTCATCAAGGCGCCCGCCGATTGGGGGCATCGCCGCGCGAGGATCACGACGGACACAGCACGTTTTCCTTGACCGTGTCCTTGATCTCCTCCAACTTCGGCAGGACTTTGTTCTGGAAGTGCTCTTTGACCTTTCGGAAGACCCGGAGCCGAGGCAGTGCCAATGCCGGGGCGCCTTCGCCGTCGTCATCGGCTTCCAGCAACGCGAAAACGTCGTCCATTTTCCCCGGCAATTTGTCCTGAAGGTCGCTGTTGACGGAAGAGATGGTCGGCTGCAACTTGTCCAGGAAGGCCCGAAGCTCGGCGGTATCGACCTCCGCGCTGAAGGCGGTCGTGGGCGGCGCGCTGTCACCGGCCGTCCCGGCGCAGGGACCGCCGGTCGTCAGTTCGCACGCGGAAGCCAGGGCGTTGACCAGCGCCGGCGGACAGGCCGCCTGCTCGCCGTTTGCCTGGCGGCATTGGGCCTCGCCCGCGTCGTTCAAATAACCGATCGAGAGCGTCATCGCTTCGGGCCGGCTGACCAGAAAGGTCACGTTGCCGTCAAATGCGGTGTGACCGAACACCACCGTCTGACCCGCGGGAACCGGACCGATGTTGCTTTCCATGAGGACGTTTCCGCCGAGACGGACGGACGGACGGCCGGTCGCCGTGTGTTGGGCCATGGGGACTTGCAGGCGCCGGCTCATCGGCAAGGCCACACCGAGGCCAAGATTCACCTGGCCTTGACTGCCCACGTCTGACGATGTGCCGATGTTGATGCCGCCGGTAGCCGCCACGGAACCACCCGCGCCGGCATCCACCGAGACGCCCAACCCTTCGATCGTAACCGGCGAACAATTCCAGGCATCGGGGGAGGCATCGGCGGGGAAGCCGATGTCGATGCAGAGGGCATCGAACTTGGTGGCGGTCGCCGCCGCGTTCGCTCCCCCCATGGTGTAGCGAACGCCCTCCACCGTGAAGGCGCATTCCTCGGGCGCAATTCTCTCGTTGCATCGCGCGAACACGCCGACGGCTCGGGCCTGAGCCACACTGCTGTGCAGCCGGATGAGGCTGACTTGTTTCCACGGAAGGGCGTTGGAATCCCGCTGGCCGAAGGCCGCGGCGGAAGCTAGAAGAAGTCCGGCGGCGGCGAAAAGCGAAGAAAGTCGTTTCATCTTGATTCTCCTGTTCGATTCGCTCGTGTACCCTTTGAGCGTTGTCGGGTCATGGTCCTTGTCGCATCCATCAGAAAGTGGCGCATTCGGGCGATGCGCGAGGCCTCCGCCGGAGTCCGCGTCAGTTGTCGGGGCAGCCGACAAGGTCGCGGGCCATTTCACGAATCTCTTCGAGGTTTTCCTGGATTCGGCCACGAAGCAGATCCATCATCCTGTCCACGAGCACGCTGCGCTGCGCGGCGGAAATGCCGCTGTTTTCCGGATTCAGATAATCCTGGACGATGTCGAACGCCGCGTTGATCTTTTCCGCGATCCGTCCCTTGAGCTCCTCGATAATGTCGTCGATGGCCCGCGTTTCGTCGTCCAGCGCCTCGATTACCTCCTGAATGTCGAAGTCGGATTCAAACGCGTCCTCGCCGGCGACGGCGCTGGGACCCAGTAGGCCCGCCGTCGCTTCCAGAGCGCCGGCAAACGCCTCCGGACAGGGATCCGTAGTGCAGACCGCATCGCCCGCAAGCCGCTTGTAACCGAGGGTCAACTTCATGCCCTCGGGCTTGGTGACGAAAAACGTGACGTCGCCGTCGAATGCGTTGTGGGCGAAGACGACGCTCTCCCGCGCGACCACGGAGCCGATGCCGCTGTCGATCAAAACGTTACCTCCCACGCGGCCGGTGAATCGCCGCCACATCGGATAACGGAACCGGCGGTGCATGGTGATGGGAATCGAGAAGCCCAGATCGACGTCGAAACCCGCCCATGCTGTTCCCGATATGCCCGCCGCAATGCCGGCCTCGCCTCCGAAATGCGGCCCGAGTGACGGCCCGACGCTGAAATACAGGCTTTCCCGCTGCATCGGCGAGCAAGTGGGCACCGAATCATTCGTGTCCAGATCCAAGCAGACGGCGTCGAACAAGGTCGCCCCCGTGGACGGTTCACGTCGGTATTGGACCGCTTCGACAGTGAAAAGGCATTCTCCCGGCGGGACGGTCGGGCCGAGCTGCTCATCGAAACAATCGCCGTGGATTCCCAGCGATCGCGCGTTTCCGTCCGTATCCAGCTCCTCGGTCACCAGGTGCGTCGCTCGGAACTGGCCGCAGTTGGCCTCGCTGTATGCTTGTTGGCAAAGAAAGACTTCTCCCTTACCGGGCTCTTGCACGGGACCGGCGCACGCTGCATCGGTGCAGATGTACCCGTCGTCGGCGCAATCACCGGCGTTTCGGCAGGTCTCGAAACATTGTCCGGGCGAAGGTAGAGGGTCGTCCGGAGGCGATTCGCCCAGACAGACCTCACCGGCGTCGCAGTCCTTGTCGCTCTGGCAATTGTCGCCGGGCGTCAGCGAGTTCATAAGGTTTCGGCCGGTCAAGCTCGTTAGCCTAGGTAGACTGTACGCTGAGGTGAGATCGGTCCGGGAGCCCGGACCCGCTTGCGAGACGACACCCACGCCGCCTCGATCGCGTACTCCCAGTGCAATCCCCAACCCCACCGCCGCCACCAGTGCAAGTCCCTGCGTGCTTTTCATTGAGATTCCCCTTGTTGATCGAAGTTCGCCGTGTTGGTCCCAACCGGCGGGACGACATCTGTTCCGCGCGGCGTTGGCGACTCCGGGAAGGCGAATTCCGAAGCGCTGCGCGTGG
>Ga0214473_10012359_pt1 | contig 10019 bp, 6 predicted proteins | sample RVTome_7_FD_203509 | JGI IMG/M metagenome (GOLD analysis project Ga0214473, IMG submission 203509) | Soil microbial communities from uranium-contaminated site in the Upper Colorado River Basin, Wyoming, United States - RVT98D197 | ecosystem: Environmental > Terrestrial > Soil > Contaminated >... | reverse complement strand
CGATCGCCCGATCCCATTGCAGGTCCCAGGCGGCGGAGTGCCCCAGTTGCATCGATTCGTCGTACAGATCTTGACGGCCCGTCATGGGTTGACCATCACGCCCGAGATGTGAGGCGAGTATAGCATAAGGGGTTTGGACGACCCTGCGAAGAGTGAGACGCCTCAGCCCACAGGTTGCATCTCGGCCCAGTTGGCGCCGGCCTTGGCGTCCGTCTTGAGAGGGACGCGGAGCCGATAGGCCTGCCGCAAGATGTCCTGAGTCACGCGGGCGGTGGGTTCGAGCTCGCCCCGCGGGCATTCCAGGACGAGTTCATCGTGGACCTGGAGCAGCATCTGCCCTGCCAGACCGGCGGCGCGCAGAGCCGAGGGAAGTCGAAGCATCGCCAGCTTGAGAATATCAGCCGCTGTGCCCTGGATCGGAGCGTTGATGGCTTCCCGTCGTGCCCGGGCGCGGACCTGTTCGGGGACGGACGCCGGATGGGCGAGCTGAGGGAAGTAGCGACGCCGGCCGAGGAGTGTCTCGACGTACCCCTGGTGGGCCGCCAGTCGGCGCGTCTCGTCCAGGTAGGCTCGCACGCCGGGAAAGCGCTGGAAGTACGTCTTCACGAACTCTTCCGCCTCAGCCAGTGTCAGGTCGCTCGTGCGGGACAGACCGTAGGCGCTCATGCCGTAGATCAAGCCGAAGTTGATGGCTTTCGCCCGGCGCCGCACGTCGGGCGATACCTGGTCCGGAGCCAAGCCGAAAACGGCGGCGGCGGTGGCGGCGTGGATGTCCTGGTCCTGGTCGAAGGCCTCTATCATCGCCTTGTCCTCCGCCATATGGGCGACGATGCGCAGCTCGATCTGGGAGTAGTCGACGCTGAGCAGCACCTGGCCCGGTGCGGCGATGAAGGCCTGGCGGATGCGGCGGCCCAGCTCCGTTCGGATGGGGATGTTCTGCAAGTTGGGGTCAGAGGAGGCCAGGCGTCCCGTGACCGATCCGGTCTGGCTGTACGAGGTGTGCACGCGGCCGGTGTAGGGATCGATCTGGGCCGGCAGCGCGTCGGTGTAGGTGGACTTGAGTTTGGAGATCTCGCGCTGGTCCAGGATGGTGGCGACCACCGGATGCACCGAGCGCATCTCCTCCAGGACATCCGCCGAAGTCGAGAAGTGGCCCGAGGTGGTCTTGCGCCCCTGGTCCGGGGGACGCAGCCCCATCTCATCGAACAGGACGCGCGAAAGCTGCTGGGTCGAGTTGACGTTGAACGAGTGGCCCACGACGCGATAGATCTCGGTCTCCAGGTCGTTGAGGCGCGTCAGGAGTTCAGCCGAGAGGCGCGCCAGGAGGTCCCGATCGAGCAGCACCCCGGCGATCTCCATCTCGGCCAGGATGGGAATGAGTGGCATCTCCACGTCCTGGAAGAGACTCGTCTGCTGCTTCGCCTGCAGCTCCGTCTCGAGCTCCGGCATCAGGCTCCAACAAGCCTTGGCGTCGGCGATGGCGTACGGGGCGACGGCGGCGATGGGGATTTCGGCCATTGTGATCTGGGTCTTGCCCTTGCCGATGAGGCCCTCGATCTCGACCATCTCCTGGCCGAGGCGGACCCAGGCCAGGCCCTTCAACCCGAGGTTGCGCGAGGCCGGATCGCACAACCATTCGGCCAGCATGCTGTCGAAAGTCAGCGGGGCAGCCCGCACGCCGTAGCGCGCCAGCACAGTGAAGTCGTACTTGAGGTTGTGCCCGATCTTGCCGATGGAAGGATTTTCCAGCGCCGGCCGCAGCGCCTGGAGGATCTCCGGCAGAGCCACTTGTGGGCCGCCGGCGCTCCTCTCGAGATGTCCGACCGGGAGGTAGAACCCCTCCTCCGGCGATAGGGCCAGGGACAGGCCGACCAGCTCGGCCTGCATCGCCTGGGTGCTGGTCGTCTCGACATCGAAGCTCAGCCGGTCGACCGACTCCAACCGCCGGGCCAGGGCCGCCAGCTTCTCGGGTGAGTCGATGACGAAGGCCGCGTCGACCGGCGGTAGAGGGGCGGCGGCAGGGGCAAACAGCGCCAGCTGGCGCGCGCCTCGCTCGTCGCCGGTCGACGGTAGACGATCGAGAAGGGTGCGGAACTCGAGCTGCCGGAAGAGATCGACCACGGCCTCGCGATCGTAGCCACGCCAACGGCATTGTTCCAGATCGAAGGGAAGATCGATATCGGTGACGATTTGGGCCAGGCGTTGACTGAGGTAGGCCGTCTCGCGGCCTGCCTCGAGCTTTACGCGGAATCGCGTCGGGACCGAGTCGAGGTGGGCATAGATGCCGTCCAGGCTCCCGTGCTCCGCCAGGAGAGCGACGGCGGTCTTTTCGCCGATTCCGTGGACGCCGGGAATGTTGTCGCTGGTGTCTCCGACGAGGGCTTTGTAGTCGACCAGCTGCCCGGGCGCGATGCCGAGCCTCGCCCGAACTTCGTCCGGACCGAAGTCGGTCGCTTCCGAAAGCTTCTGCCCGGCCAGCCGGATGACGATGTGGTCATCGGCCAGCTGCAGCAGATCCCGATCACCGGTCAGAATGATGACGCGCAAGCGGTCGCCGGCCGAGCGGCGGGCCACCGTGCCCAGCACGTCGTCCGCTTCGAATCCCTCGGCTTCGAGGATCGGGATGCCGAAGGCGGCGACGAGCTGGCGGATCCGCTCAAGCTGCGGAACCAAATCTTCGGGCATCTTGCTGCGCGTGGCCTTGTACTCGGGGAAGAGCTCGTCGCGAAACGTGCGCCCGGTGTCGAAGGAGACGGCCAAGTACTCCGGCGCTTCCTGCTCGACCAGGCGGAGAAGGACCGAAGCGAATCCGTAGACGCCGGCGGTCGGCTCGCCGGTTCGGGTCGTCCACCGGGCGTCGTCACTCGCCCGCGTCAGGGCATAGTAGGTGCGGTAGGCCAGCGCATGGCCGTCGATGAGGAACAGGCGGGGGGAAGAATCCATGAAGGAAGTCCGCCGCCGATTGTAGCATCCGCTTGGTCAGCCGGCCGTGGAACGGGACTGGGCCAGCCGCGTCCCGCGTACGAAGGCATCGATCTCCGACTCGGGAGGCGGTGCGCCGGCGCGCAGCAGAGAGGACGAAGCCCAGAATCGCCGGGAGGGGAGGTCGAGGGCGAGCTCGGGGAAAGATCGGAAGACGCGTTCGGAAAGCCCGTCACGCAGCTCCTGGAGGGCATGGGCCGGGGCCTCGTCCGGGGGCAGGATCAAAGTGACCTCGAAGCGGTCGGGCCGGACATCGATCCGTTCCGCGGTCCAGTCCCAGGCGAGGCACAGGCGAGCCGTCCAGGCCTGCAGGCGCTCAGCCAGCTCCCCGGTCAACTTATGCTCGGGCAAGCGAGGCACGAGGAGCGTGAAGAGCGGAAGGCGTACGGGCGCCGGGACCGTCGGCGCCGCATCGGCCGGGATACGAGCGTCGAGGAAAGGCATGCGGCCCGCTTCCATCGGCGCCTCGGGAACCCAGTCGCTCGGCACCGCCAGGGGTTCGACGGCAGCCTGCGAGTCCGCGCCCCTCTGCGAGTCGGCTCGAGGCTCGGCGGTCGGGGCCCGCTCTTCGAGGAGGGCCTCCGCTCCGGGGAGGGAAGGGTGGAGCGGAACCCAATCCTCGGGCCAGCTCGGCGGGACCGGGACCTCAGGCGGCGGGGGCGGAGCGACCGAGTCGAGGACCCGGCCGACCCACGATAGGCGGCCTCCTGGTTCGGGTGGGCCGGGTACCCAATCGTCCGGAAGACGAACCGCTGCCGAAGGCAAAGGTTCCTCGTTCGCAGGAGGCGCGGGAGGGAGAACGGCTTCCGGCGCAGGGCTTATGGGCTTGGGGCGCGGCGGCTCAGGACTGACGGGCTTAGGGGGCGGCGGCTCATGGCTGACGGGCTTAGGGGGCGGCAGCTCGATCACGGAGGAAACTGGAGGCGACTCATTGGGGTGCCGCAAAGAATAGACCAGGCTCTCGCCTGTGCGCCGGGCGCCACCAAGAGGCGTCTCCCGCCCGAAGAGCGCGATGAGCGCGAGTTCGCGGCTTACGGGAGTCACATACGCCACGAAATCTTCCTTCTGCCCTGTCGGACGAAAAAACCGCGTCAGCGAACCGCGGGAATGAACGTCAGAAGCGGTCGAGATGAGGGGCGCCAGCTGGTTGCGGGTCAGGGCCGAATCGCCCGGGATGGTCAGGGCCCACAGGCGGTCGTTGCGGATCAGCGCCACAGCGCGGGCGGCGGTGGGGAGGGCGGCGCGCGTCAGCGCCTCTTGGGCTTGGCCGGCGTCCGACAGCCATTCCGGTTCGGGCTCACTCTGCCGTTCGGCCGAGGAATGGGGCGGGCCGAAGGGGACGGGGCGCACGGCCTCGGGCGGGAGTCCGACCGCCTCCGATACCCAACGCGGGAGATCGGGGAGGTAGAACGGCTTGGGAAAGACTCCGTCCACCTTGACGGCCGAGGGTCCGGCCGTTCCGGCGGGCGGGATGGCGAAGACCGAGAGGCGAGGATTGGCCAGTCGAAGAGATCCCAGCCATGGCTCGGCGGCTGTGTCCAGTTGCTCCAGGTCGACGATCGCCATCCGGATGGGGTGCTGAAAGGCCAAGTCGAGCGCGTCGGCGGCCTTGGTGGCGGCGTGGACGCGGTATAAGCCGGTCGCTTCCAACGTTTGCCGGATGAGCTCGCCGAAAGCCTGGTCTGAATCGACGACGAGCAAGTCCATCGCCATGGCTCAGACTGTAGCACAGGTCGCGTCAGCCGTCAGCCGCCAGCCGAAAGCCGAAAGCCACACCTGCGCTTGCGCCTGCGCTGCGCTCCGGCGCATGTGCAGGCGCAAGTGTCAGCTGTCAGCCATCAGCTCAGCCCTCTTCCACACTTGTTCCGAGGGTTCATGTCCCGTACAAGCAACCGGGCGCCCGTTGGGGCGCCCGGAAAGAGTGTTCGGCCGTGGGCTTAGTCTTCCCACGTTCGGAAATCGATCCGGACGGTGTTGGTTGTCTTGTCCTCGATTTCCATCCGGCCGTAACGACCCTCGTTGGTCCGGTAGCACAGGATCGAACCTTCGGGGATGTCGTTGAAGTTTATGGCGGCCGAGCTGAGAGAAGCGTCCTTACAGTCGTCGAAGCTCGGCACCCCGTCGTTCCACTCCTTGAACTTGGCGCCGTTTGCTGGCTCCAGATACTGCTCAGCGTCCGAGACCTTGTGATACCAGGCATCCTTGTCGGCGTCGGAGGCCGTGGGGTCACCTTCGTCCAGATCGAAGTAGTAGGAGGAGTCCACCGTCATCTTGTCCGAGAGGTGGACCTCAGCGCCGACGACGATCTGCACGTAGGGGGTCGTGCCAAAGAGGACCCCTTTGTTGTTCCGCAGCCGCCAACTGCCTTTGAAGGTCCCATTGGAGCTCGGGGCGGTCAGGTCGACCGAGACGTCTACCGTGCTGCCGGGAGCCACGTTGCCTGCCAAGTTGTCCGAGGTCGGGCCGCCCATGATGTTGCCGTCGACGAAGACGATATCGTAGTCGCTCGTCCAGGTGCAGGTCCCGGTGTTGCGCAGGCGCCAGGTCTTGGTGAAGGAGGCGCCGGCGGCCTTATTGGTGTTGTCGGGGATCGTGACGTCGCTGACGAAACCGGAATCGTCTGTGCAGCCGGGCGTAGCGGTGGGTGGCGGGACGGGCGTGGAGGTGGCCGGCGGCAACGTCGGCGGGGCGAGTGTCGCAGTAGCGGGCAAGACAGGCGGCGTCGGCGAAGCGGCGAAGGCCAGGGTCAGCTGCGCGGAGACCGTCTGGGCCGCGGCCGTACCGTACACGTCCTGCGGGTTTTCGGAAATTGGGGCGTTGCAGGCCGCCAGGAGCGCGGCCAGGCCGAGCACCGAAAGGAAGGCCAGTCGTCGATACAAGACTCGTGTGTTCACGCTTCTTCATCCTCCTGCGCCTGCAGCCGGCGTCGGGGTTTCTACCCTCTAGCCGTGGCGCATGTCACGCTGATGCTACTGGGGAGGCCCTGCGGCGTCAAGCCGCCCGATAGTCGCCCTGCCCGCACGACCGTGCGATGGGCCTCCAGCCTTGTTAGACGCCACTCTGGGCGCCGGAGTTCCCGCCAAGAGGTGGCCGATGGGAACGGCCGCCATCGGAAGGATCACCTCTCCAAACTAGAGAAACTCCGTCGGAGATGAAATGTACCGTCAATCGATACGACGGCGGCGGCGGGCCTAGACGGCTTCCGATGCGGAGACCGTCTCGCCGAGCATGGTGGCTGGCAGGAGCGGCTCGCCCACCAGGCTCCATGGACCGCTCCAATCGACTCGCACCGGCGCCAAACGGCCGCGCAGATCATCGTCGGATTCGAAGAACACCAATCGATTGGTCCGAGTGCGGCCTTTCCAGCGCGTGCGGTGGCGCTCCTCGACGAGCACTTCGACCGTGCGGCCGACGTACGCGCGATTGAGATCGTCCAGGATCGAGGTCTGCAACCCCTCAAGGGCGCGGAAGCGGCGGTCCTTCTCTTCCGCAGGGATATCGTCGGTCATCCGGCGGGCCGAAACGGTACCGGCGCGCGGCGAGTAGCGAGCCAGATGAGCGACATCCAGGCGCAGCTCAGCCAGCAGGTCGTAGGTGCGCTGGAACTGAGTGTCGGTCTCGCCGGGGAAGCCGACGATGATATCCGTGGCGATCGAGGCGCCCGGAACTCGCCGGCGGATCCGGTCGACCAGGCGGCGGTAGTCATCGGACGTGTAGCCGCGTTTCATGCGAGCCAGGACCTCGTCGTCGCCCGCCTGGACGGGGACTTCGATGTGCTCGCACACCTTGGGGAGCGAGGCGACGCAGTCGAGAAGTTCATTACTCATCCAGCTCGGATGAGACGTCAGAAACCGAATTCGCTCCAGGCCCTCGATGTCGTGTAGCGCCAGGAGCAGGTCGGGAAGGCGAGGTCCATCGGCCACCTCCATCCCGTAGCGGTCGACGATCTGGCCGAGGAGCGTGACTTCGCGCACGCCTTGCCGCACCAGGGATCGGACCTCGGAGGCGATCGCACCCACCGGTCGGCTTCTCTCGACGCCGCGCCGGTAGGGAATGATGCAGAAGGTGCAGGCATGAGAGCAGCCGTAGACGATCGGCACATGGGCGCTGACCAGTCGCCCGCGTTCTTCCAACGGCAGGATCAGGTCGCCGTCGAGGGCGGCGTTCCTCCCGGCCACGTCGGCCTGAGCAGAGTCGCGGCCGGCGGCTCCGACCAGGTGAGCGATAAGCGGTCGGGGGTCGGAGGGCGGCGAGAAGACGTCCACATAGGGAAAGATCCGCTGCAGCCGTTCGTCACCCTTGACACCGACCAGGCAGCCCATGAGGTTGATGACCAGGTCGGGCCTTTGGTCTTTGAGTGGGCGAAGGGACGTCAGCCTACCATAGGCGCGGTCTTCGGCACTCTGCCGGACGACGCAGGTGTTCAGCACAATGACGTCGGCTTCCTCGGCCACGTCGGAGGGCTGATAGCCGAGGCGCTCAAGGGACGAGGCCACCCGTTGCGAGTCGGCCACGTTCATCTGGCAGCCTTCGGTCCACACGTGGTATTTCACAGCGCGGATTATACCCGGATGGGTCGGAATTCTCCGGCAAACAGGTCAGCGATCGTGGGGCGGGGTGTCCTCAGAGATGTTTCCTTCTTGCGGTAAGGTATGATGATGCCGGTCCATGAAGGAGATTCGCAGCAGCATCATCGAAGTTCTGCCGCCGCTTCCGCGCATCGAACACGGCGCAGAGGTTGCTTTGGACGCCGTCTCGGGCCCGGGGGAGAGCCTCTCCGTGCGCCGCGGCGAGTCGCGTAGGGGACGATTGCGGATGCCGACTCCTTCGACAACGGATCGGGCGCCGGAGGCCGGTTGAGGCGGCCTGGCTGGCTGCTGGCCCTCCTGGCTGCCGCGTCGTGCACGGCAGGGCCATTTCCTATCGACCAAGTGTCCGGCACGGCCTTGTCGCCCAGCCCCCTGACCGCCACGGTTCCCCCCACGGCCTCGAGCCTTGCGCCCGAGACTCCGCCGGCGGCCTGTCTTTCCGTTGAGCCGCAAGTGTTGGAACGGTCCTATGCCGGGGTCGCCGTCGCCGGTGACGTGCCTGTGCTCATCCTCCTTCCTCCATGCTACGAGGAGTCACAGGTGGCGTACCCCGTCTTGTATCTGCTGCACGGCAAACCGATGACCGAACTCCAGTGGCGCGATCTAGGTCTGGCGGAGCTTCTGCAGCAGGGCTGGAAGGAAACAAGGTGGCCGCCTTTCATTGCTGTCGCGCCGCGGCAGCCGGAGCCGCTCTTCAGCAGCAGCGACGGAGGGCCCGGTTCGTATGAAGAAGAGTTTTATGAGGGCTTGGTGCCTTTCATTGAGGCGTCGGTCGCAGCGGACACCCTGCCTGGCCGCCGGGCCGTGGGCGGCATTTCACGCGGAGGAGTCTGGGCGTTGGAGCTCGCCCTGACCCACCCTGAGGCCATCGGGACGGCCGCCGCCCTCAGCCCGGCCCTGGCCGTCAACTACGCCCGCCCTATGTATGACCCGTTGCACCTGGCCCTCGACAGCGGGCCGCTGCCGAGGCTGTTCCTCGGCGCCGGCGAGGACGATTGGGCGCGCCCCGCCACCGAGCGCCTGAGCCAACTCCTTCTCGACCGTGAGGCGGAGGTCCGGCTGGACCTCGTGGCCGGGGGCCACGAGGAGGCGACGTGGTTGAGGTTGCTTCCGGCGGCTCTCGACTTCCTGACGATGCCGTGGCTCGGGTCGATCGCCCAGGCCGGCGGAGCGACTCGGGAAATCAAGTAGAATCACGAGGGACCCATGACCGAAAACGATCATCGAGCTGCGGATGTCATCGATGCGTATCGCCGCCGGCGTGAGCGGATGGTGCCGCTGCTGCTGGGCGGGTTCGCCGTCGTGCTGTTGGTCGTAGGCGTGTTCATGGTCGTCCTGTGGCTGACCGGCGGGTCGACCGGCTCGCTGGCCGCCCTCTTTGCCACCGACACACCGACGCCGACACACACCCTCACGCCCACCATCACCCTGACGCCGTCCGAGACTCCCACACCCGAGCCCACCCTGACGCCCACCCCGCAGGGCCCGACGACGTACATCGTCGAGGTCGGGGACAACCTGAGCAGCATCGCCGAGAAATTCGGTGTCGAAGTGCTGGCCATCATGGCGGCCAACAACCTCAGGGACCCGAACGAGATCCAGGTCGGGGTGACCTTGATCATCCCCGCGCCCGGCGGCGAGCTCCCGACGGAGACGGCCATCCCCACCAACCTTTCACCCGGGACTCGCATTCAATACGTCGTCAAACCGGGCGACAATTTGCAGACCATAGCCTCCAAATTCAACAGCACGGCCGAAGCCATCGCCCTTCTCAACGACATGACGGTCACCGACGTCCTATTCGTCGGACGGACGCTGATCGTCCCGGTCAACATCGCTACGGCCACGATCACCCTGACCCCCAACCTGACCCCGGGGACCTCCACACCATTGCCGTAGGCAAGAGGCCAGATACAGGCGGTCGGAGTCTGCGCGCTGTGAAGCGAGAAGCCCCAAGGCTCGCCTGGGTCTGAAGACTGAAGACTGAAGACTGGTGACTGTAGTCCGCCTTCAGTCCCAGAACACCCGCCGTTAGATCGTCAACCCGTCGATGACTCCGTCAGGGCCCGTTCGATCTCCGTCCGGACGGCGCCGTCCGCCTCACTCGGGAGCGACGCCTCGAGCGCGTTCAAGGCGGCAGGTCCTCCGATGCGCCCCAGCGCCCATGCGGCATGGGAGCGCACGATGGGATCGTCGTCGGCACGCAGGCGCTCCACCAGCGCCGGCACCAGATCCGCCGCCCGGGTATTTCCGGCCACGACGGCCGCGTTGCGCAGCAGGCCTCGCCGACCGGCCCGGCGCAGGGCGGTCCCCTGCGTCCGCCGGCGAATCATCGCTGCATCCGCCCTAAGGATCTCTTCCGCCGTCGGATCATCCTCGCCGATGTCAACGCCGGAAGGGGGGCCCGCGAAGCGCACGTTCCAGGGACAAACCTCCTGACAGATGTCG
>Ga0214473_10012358_pt1 | contig 10021 bp, 9 predicted proteins | sample RVTome_7_FD_203509 | JGI IMG/M metagenome (GOLD analysis project Ga0214473, IMG submission 203509) | Soil microbial communities from uranium-contaminated site in the Upper Colorado River Basin, Wyoming, United States - RVT98D197 | ecosystem: Environmental > Terrestrial > Soil > Contaminated >... | reverse complement strand
TAATCTTGTCATTATATCTGCCAAAACGCGAACCGTAGGGGCAGGCTACGAAAATTGTGTCCGCATAGATTAGGCAATTGGGCGTCTGAAAATAGGTAGTATATGGCAGCCAGGTTATAGAGTTCCAGGAGTCCCCATTGTCAGCGCTTATCCTGCCCAGAATAGAGGTCTCATTCCAATCGCAGGAACTGTGAAAGCGATAGTCTTGCCATACGACCATTATGTGCCCTTGGTCGTCAGCAAATGCTGATGGGTTGTAAGTGTAGTGGGGAAATGGTCCGTAATCGGACAAGTTTATGCGAGCGGTCCAGGTGAGCCCCAGATCGTCGCTTCGACTATAGTACACATTTCCTTCATAAGGAGCGATATCCAATTCATAGATGAGGTGCAACCTTCCCTGTGAGTAAAGAATGGTCGGCGGCGATAACGAATAGAATTCGGTATCAGCGACTGTACTGTCTTGCCAGCTAACGCCTGAATCGAAACTGCGGAAAACATGCAGCCCTTCGATCTTCCAAAAGGCAACAAAGAGAGTATCCCCCTTCGACGTGATACTGGGATGACAAGTATCATACCAGTCGCTGTTGAAGACCTGGTGCCGACCGCTCCAATGCCTGCCGCCATCGGAGCTGGATTGGTGAAATACATGATATATAATCAACCCGGGATACTGCCCGACCCATACCAGGTGAATGAGGCCGTTAGGGGTGAATTCTATATCAGGGGTTTGAGTGGCGCCGAAGAAAGTATCGGCAGGCTGCACCGGTTCGCTCCATGATCGACCATTGTCAGATGACCTCACGAAATCAAAATCACTACCGAAGCCCGAGCCTATTACGTATATATTTCTGCCGTCGACAACAGCTCTGGGAGTGGACCTGGATCCTTCAATTATTTGGACCGGCTCCGTCCATCCCCGCGCCGTCCCTGCGCCCCCCAAAATGGGCAAGAATATAGAGATGATAAATAATGTAAGGCTGATTGAGTGGTTTGTTTTATTCAGCGTGGCCTCCCCGTGCAAGAGAACCGTTATTATAATTCATTGTAATAATTGACATCAGGTTTGTCAATATAATTTTCGCTCGTAATACCCTGCTCGTTATCTTGAATACTGCAATGGCTCAATCGGGCTTTGCCGCCATCTTCTATTATAATACCATACCAATCATTCTGATTCGGCGCCAACTCGTGTCTTGAGGACTGGAACACGATCCCGTTGCCGGTTTCACCCCCGGCAATCAGTGTCCCATATACAATTATCTCCGATTTGGTGTTGCTGGCTCCGCTGCCCGACTTGTCGAAATTGTAAACGAACTTCACCGTCGTGCCGGGCTGAATAGTCAACGTAACACCCGCCGGTACTGTTACATCACCATTCACAATTACAGTGCCAGGCCCCCAAGTTTGAGTGGTAGGTTCTGAGGGAAGGACCCCGGACTTCACGGGGTTCTTGAGCTTGTATACGCCATCATCGGTGGCGGCATAGAATGTATCCGGATAAAGAATGTCGACAGCGAACTGGTGAACGAAGAAATTATCTAAACCTTCGCCCATAGGTATCCAACTTCTCGCAGTATCGGCGGACAGATAAGTCTGGGTGGCCTGTTCAGGCCAGAAGTTTGAGAAGGCCAGAACAATTGAGTTATCTACGGGGTGGAACTTGAGAGCTTGAATGTCCCACCCTTCTTCCATTCCGTAGCTTGAATGTTCCCATACTGGCCAGTTAGGAGGTTCATTCAGCGCATCCATGTTGCGGCATTTCCATACGCCCAAAACCTGGGTGCCTGCTACGGCCATCTTGGGCTGATTTGGACAATACTGCGCCGAAAGCACAAGGCTCTGCAGATTATGCCCGATGGCCTCCCATGTTTGCCCGCGGTCGGGGCTTCGGTGCACGCCAAACTCTAATCCTCCGGCTATCACGGTATCCTTTCCTGGACGAACATCAATTGCCATCGGCCTGTAGACGTCATAGAGTGTAGGACTGTAGTACTCGAAGCCTTCCGCAATGGTACCGTGATAAATCCGACCGATTTCGGTGAATGCTGGATTTGCACCGATATAGACATAATCGTTGTAAGGATCGGCTGTTATGCAATCCACCGCAGTGCCGTCCCAAAGGTCCACTTCTTTCCAGGTGGGTAATAACGGCCCTGTCCCATCGAAATCATAGGGATAGTAAAACATAACTCCAACACCACCGTAACCGCTAATTGGGATGCGGCCGCCGAGAATCCAATCGTCAGTCCCCCAATCACGCACGATTGCAGCTGGTCCGAAAGTGTCCGCCGCCTCAGAAAAGAAATGCTGGCCAAAGTCACTAGTCGAAAAAGTCATGTCACCCGCCTGCATCATTATTAACGGTAGATCCACAGCGACTGTTGATACGCGCTGAGGATAAATGCCCGGCATCTCCGTGAAAGTAGCTCCGGCATCGGATGAGGTGTAGAACATCTTGCGGCAACCGATATACAGGCTGTCCGGGTGATCGGGATTCACGCCAATAGAAAATACACAACGGTCGCCGGGTATTCTGCCTGCGCTTGGAAGGAATTTGGGACGATCATCCGGTCCAGTTTCCATCAACCAGAGGTGATTGTGGAATTCGCCATTGGTTGAGCTGGAATATGTAACGTAAATGCGTTGGCCGGTCCCCTGTCTGGTGAACTCAATTTGACTGACATCTGCGGTTGAACTGCTGTTCGGGAGATATGTCCAGGCGGTGCCCCCATTCGTGGTCACGTGTATCCTGCCATAATTCGGAGTATGTTCGACGACATATACCACATTCCGGTTAGTTGGGCAAACGACAACTCTGTTGGGGATAGCTGCTCCGTCAAATTCCTCGCGCTGCCACGTTTCACCCGCATCGGGAGAATAGTAGAGCCCACTGCCCGCCCCCCACAGTTGTTCCCAGTAGGCGCAATACATATAGCTTGGGTCGATTTCGCACAAGGAAATATCCACTACTGAACCCATCTCCTCGGGAATGCCAATGTCCCACGCGTACCAGTTAAAGCCATTGGTGGTTCTCTTGATTTTGGTGTTGTACGTTTCACTGGATGTGCACCCCACATAGGCGGTATTCAAGTCCTGGGAATTGATGTTGACGGCGAGACACCTGACATCTTTCAAGTTCTCCAATCCCTGTTCACGCAAATCCCAATCTTGCCCGTAGTTTTCAGTCTTGTAAGGGCCTGCTACCTCGTCTGTGTAACTATTCCCCGGAACCAATGCCCAGCCAAACACCCCGTCCGATGGCCGCATGATGATTTGCTTGTAGTAGTGATTCTCGGTCAAACCCCCAGTTGGTTGTAACCAAGCCGTCCCACCATTGTCAGATCGCCAAATGCGGCTGGTTTCGCTTGATTCTGCAGCCACGATTCGTCTAGACTGCACGTACATGCAAACGCTGATGTCACGGAATTTTGTTAGTGTGGAAGGTTGCCCCACTTTTTCCCAAACGCCGTCATCCCCTTTAGAAGTACTCAAGGGACCTAACAGCCATGGGATAATCCAACACAGAATAACAAATCTCTTCATTATCCACCTCACTTTAATGGTCCATCATTTCAACAAAATCAATTTGATTGTTTTTTCTGCCTCTGTTGTCCGAATCCTAATGAAGTAAATTCCAGAGCAGACTTTGGCCCCCTGACTATCCATGGCGTTCCAAATCAAACTGCCCTCCTTTCCTGAAACGCTCTGTGACCATACCATCTTTCCGTTGACATCAAAAATCTCTAACTCCGCATCACCCCCCTCCGAATTTTCAAAATTCACTGCTGTGGTGGAGTTGAACACGTTGGGGTAAGCATTGACTTTTAGAATGACCGGCTCCGGGCCGGGTATGGGCTTGCGGTCGGAGTAGAACGGCTTGCTGCGGACATAATAAATGCCGCCTCCGTTGGGGGGATCCACAACATAGTATAGACAGTGGATCATTGCTTCTCCACGCTCATAGGAATGAAATATGAATGGCGCAAATTCGCTCACTTGGATGTCTCCGCTAATTACCAGGGGATCGGTCCAGCTCCAACCCCAGTCACTGGTCTTGGCATACGACACCTTGCTGTGAACACAGTTGAGGGGATATCCATCGGCCCATGCTACAACCACTGAATCAACGATAATGTCGCAACTGGGTGGTCTGCCCGATTGCGTATAGGTCAATCTTGTTTCGGAAAGCCAAGTTTCTCCGTTATCTGTACTTATCCTACCAAGTATATCTCCTGTGACCCCTCCGCACATGCTGCCATATTGGTAATCGAACCATACGGCAACGATATTGCCATTCTCATCAGCGTAAGCGAAGGGTCTCTGGCTGTGGTAGGCAATTGGCTCAAATGAAGAAAGATAGATGCGCGGCGTCCAAGTTAGTCCCAGGTCATCACTTTGACTGTAATAGACCTTTACCCCTCCTTGCGATATATTCAGCGCATATACCAGATGTAGTCTCCCTTGCGAATAAAGGATGGTGGGCCTGGAACTCCAAAATTCATATTCGGCAATAGAGCTGTCTTGCCAGGTTATCCCCGAATCGAAACTGCGAAACACGTGTATCCCTTCAAACTTCATGAAAGCCACGAATAGAGTATCTCCTTTGGATGATAAACTCGGGTAGTATGCGTCATCTGCGGCGTTGTTGAATACTTGATGGCTTCTGCTCCAATGTCTGCCCCCGTCTGAACTAGATTGGTGAAATACGTGAAATCTAAAAATGCCTTCATATTGTCCGACCCAAACCAGGTGTATTAGGCCATTGGCAGCATATTCAATATCGGGCATTTCCGCAGCCCCATAAAATGTATCTGCCGGCTGCACTGGTTCTGACCAAGTACGACCGTTGTCCGTAGACCGGATGAAATCAAAATCGCGACCTGACACCCAGTCGACCACATAGATATTTCTGCCGGCCACCGCCGTCCGTGCATCGGTGCCGGTCCCGGCAATTATTCGCACCGGCTCCGTCCAGGCATGGGCGTGCCGGGCGCCCCCAAGAATGGGCAAGAATATAGAGATGATGAATAATGTAAGGCTGATTGAAGGGTTTGGTTTATTCAGCGAGCCTGAGCTTGGTCGAATACTCATTTGGCCTCTCCTTTTCCGCCCCGAGGGGTAAACAGACCAAAATCGGAAATGCGCACGGACGTAGACCACTGCGCGGCGGCGGGGACCGCGCCCAAAATCATAAATGTAACAACAGAGGCGAATAAATTAACTGGCGCAATAGGCGGTTTCATCGGGCGCATCTGGTTAATCCTCTCACTGCCAGCGCATCGCTCCATTTATAATGCGGCCAAAACTGCTAACCGCGACCGGGTCTAAATACCCCATAACCCGAATACCATAAATGTCATGGTGCGAGATAGCGTTGTCAAGATGATTATCAAGCGCCCTTGACAATCGGCCCGCCATGATATTAATTGTCATTATCATGATATGGGAGCAAACGGGAACTATCCCGGGTTATCGCAACGGGGGAATCTAATCGTATGCCGTGCGATAATGTAACCGAGCTGATGCGCGTCGTCATAGATCGTGACGACCGCCTGAAATCGTATCGCCTGCTCAAACGCACCTGCGGCGGCGCGGTCGGGGCTGAATCGCTGCTGCTGGAGCGGTTCCAGGGACGAGCCGTGCCGGAGCTGCTGGCACTGCGCGCCGACACTTTCTGCAGCGACAATATCGTTGAAAGCGACGTCGAGGAGTTTTTGAGCCTAAAGCATTTTTTCGCCCTGAAATCGGTCCTGGAGGCGTTCACCGGCTCCCAGCCCGCCGGTCGCGATTCCGCCTGCACCGTCTCCGGAATCAGCTACGACTCCGATGGCGCCACTATCGACGCCGAGATTGCAGTCGGCATTGTAACCGAAATGATACAATCGTGCGGCCATTGCGGCGGTGGCTGAGGTGACAAATCAACCCCCTGTAAGGCGGGTTAAGAATAGGGAATAGCCAGTAGCCAATAGGCAATAGGGAATGGCGAATGCGGAATTGAAACCGAGGGCCTGGGCACAAAGGACGGATGAGTAGGGGCACGGCCCCGCACCCCGCATGATTCGCAGCAGGCGCAGGGGTAAACATGCCGTACCCGCTGAAAGATAGAATAGATGCCAGGCTACGGTGCGCGTATCGCCCCGACGATACAAGGAACCGCTGCGAGCGTTAAATACGTTTCTAACTCTTGATCTCTTGCCGGCGGCCCCGGCCGCGGCAAACGTATCGTGTTAGAATCGAAAGGAGAGAAAATAGTGCACCCGTTATATAACCCAGAGATCGTAAAACCGATGTGGAAGGAGCTCGATGATATCGGCGTCAAACCGCTGACCACGGCGGAGGCTGTCGACGAAGCGATTACCAATTCCAAAGGCGCCGTCATGATTGTGGTAAATTCGGTTTGCGGCTGCGCCGCCGGGCACGCTCGCCCGGGAGTGGCCCTGGCGCTTCAACACAAGGTCATCCCCGACCATCTGTATACCGTCTTTGCGGGAGTCGACCGCGAGGCTACTGCCCGCGCCCGCCAGTATATGAAAGATATGCCCCCTTCATCGCCGTCGGTGGCGCTCTTTAAGGACGGCGAGCTTGTTTTCATGCTGCATCGCCGCCAGATAGAGCAGATGGACATGGATAATGTCGCCCGCCATTTAAGCCTGGCATTCGACGAGCATTGTTCCTCGCCGGGTCCGTCGGTGGCGCCCGACATTATGGCCAGAGCCTTCAATATGTAATCGAGGTGATGATAGAAGATGGCCAATGCCCTGGCTGATAAAGCGTGCGTCCCCTGCAAAGGTGGCACACCGCCTATGGGAGATCTCGAGATTGCAACGCTTTCAGAGCAACTTGGCGGCGGTTGGCGCGTCGCGGAGCAGCATCATCTTGAAAAGTTATACAAGTTTAAGAATTTCAAGAGGGCGTTGCAGTTTACAAATATTATAGGGGAAATTGCCGAGCGCGAAAATCATCATCCCGATATTTATCTCTCGTGGGGCAAGGTTGAGTTGACCGTCTGGACTCATGCCGCGGGCGGCCTGACCGAGAACGATTTCATCCTGGCCGCCAAGGCCGACCAGGCGTTCGACTCATTGAAGGCCCAGCCCGCCACTTGACGGGCCGTTTCCGCTTGACCGCAAAGGCATAATATTTATTTTGGATAATGAGAATTTGATGGAAACCGTCGTAGAAAATATTCGCAGCGGCGCAAAACTCACCTTCTTGCTGGAGACGTTTGGCTGCCAGATGAACGAGTACGACTCCGAGCTGGTGCGCTCAATCCTGCTCCAGGGTGATTTCAGCGAGACATCCAACCCGGAGTCGGCGGATATCGTTCTCATCAATACCTGCGCAGTCAGAGAGCATGCCCACAACCGCATTTACGGCCGCCTGCAGATGCTCGGCCATATCAAGAAAAAGCGCCGGCTGACTATCGGCGTGCTTGGCTGCATGGCGCAGAATCTCAAGGTGGAACTGCTCGATAACAATCTCCACGTCGATATCATCGCCGGACCCGACAGCTACCGCAATCTGCCGCGCCTGATTCGCGATGTCCGTGACGACGGCCAGCAGGCGCTTTCGATTGACCTTTCCGAATTCGAGCTCTACGATGATATCTATCCGGCGCGTGTCGAAGGCGTGAACGCCTGGATCGCCATCATGCGCGGCTGCGATAACTTCTGCACTTTCTGCGTTGTGCCATATACCCGCGGCCGCGAACGAAGCCGGCCGCCGGAGAGCGTGGTCAATGAGGCCCGGCGGCTCGTATCTGAGGGGTACAGCCAGGTTTCTCTCCTGGGCCAGAATGTCAACTCATACGAGCACGAGGGGAGAAAATTCGCCGACCTGATCCGCATGGTGGCCGACGTTCCCGGGATCCGGCGCGTCCGCTTCACGTCGCCGCACCCCAAGGATTTCCCCGATGAACTTCTCGCCGTCATCGCCTCGCATCCCAACGCCTGCAAGCATGTCCATCTGCCGCTTCAAGCCGGCAACGACCGGATATTGAAAATGATGCGCCGCCTGCATACCTCGGAGCAGTTTATCGCCCTGGCCGATCATATCAGGGAGGTCATTCCCAATGTTACGCTGACCACCGACGTCATAGTCGGTTTCCCTACCGAAAGCCGCGAGGACTTCATGGACACGGTGCGAGTCATGGAGCGCGTCGGATTCGATTCGGCCTTTATCTTCGTCTACTCGGAACGCAAGGGGACGGTCGCCCGACGCCGCTGGAAAGATGACGTATCCCCGGAGGAGAAATCGTATCGCAGCGTCTATCTAAACGATATGCAGAAACAGGTCAGCCTTCGTCAAAATACCAGCCATATTGGCCAGACCCACGAGATCCTGGTCGAGGGTCCCAGCAAGAAAGATGACGGACAATGGTTCGGCAGAAACGACGGCAACAAGATGGTTATATTTCCGCACACCGATGAAGAACCGGGCGATTACATCGATGTGAAGATAGAGTCCGTCTCGGCGAATACCATGAAGGGGAAAAGGGTGTGATATTATTAATTATACAGATTCTAAATTAAGAAATATCAGACAAGTCTCTTAAAAACTTTCTCGGCAGCGTCTATTGCTGAAAGGCACATAATTTCAATGTTTTCCACAACGTTATCGTAGTCGCATTTTTCTCGCCAACCCTGAAGATCACTTAACGGCTTATTGATGGCAGATAAATTCGTTTTGGCATAATGTCTTCTAAGGGCAGAATGGTCAATACCATGACCGCTCGGCTCAAAACTGAACTTATTGATAGCGTAGTTTCTTGCATGACAATGAGCCGCATAATAAGCGCGACTTACAGCCGAACGGAGTGAGCCTTCCCTCGTTATTGAAATGGAAGAATCGCCGCAAAGATACCGCGAGATATCGAGATATTCTTTCCAATCAAATGGCATGTCTCATTTAATGCGGCGAGCTAAAATCTGTGGTGATGTTAATCCAGCCATTGCTTTTGGCAATTTCCTGTACAAAATTCAGCCAGATTTTTTCAAGTCGCTTCATTATATTCTTGTCGTAAGTATTTTGCCTTACATAAAGAGCAAGAAAGTAATCCTCTGATTCTCTATCCCTGAATAATTCGAGAGATATTTGGTCATTGGTGGTAAACTCCATCGCAGCATGAAAACAAATGCAAGGCAAAATAGAGATTATATCAGGATAGCGCAAAAGATACTCTCTAATCTCGCCCGGGCGAGGGATTAAAACTAATCCTGAAATTCCACGAAGTGCATGCTCTATCTCACCAGTGATGCTGGAGCTGCATCCGAGGTTTGTTATTGGGGAGCTCTCGGCCGACACCGATAATAAAGGTCGATATCGCGTATCGTCGAATGCGTGAAGCTGATGATATTCTCTCCCTTCGCTCTTATAATGTATCAGTGTGGTGTAAGCGTCGCAAAAACGATCTTCTGTATAAGTCTGCCACGATTCTGTAATCATGGGCAATGGAAGGAATTGCGGCGTTGTTAATGACGTGCTTATTTCATTCATTGCTATCCAATACTCCAAAAACGTGCATAAGTTTCTTGGTGATACACCCTTCGAAAAGTCCTCTGACTTCCGTATGGGCTTCTTCAACCCATGACATCGCTTGATCTGCACTTGCATTCCCTGGCTTGGCCATAAAGTAGTCAAGATCCAAGATATATGCGGAACTGCCAGGGGTCTCAGCCAAAACATTGACCAACTGCATTCTGCACAAATCACGACCGTCTTTAAATGGCAAAACAACCATTAGCGCGAAACCCGCTAACGTCTGAGGGAGCCCATCCCCTATGTGGGGGCTGAACTCAAAGTATTCGTCAATGTCAAGTTTTTCGGACGGTATTTCTATACGGTTTATATATCTTAAACCCAATCTCTCTGGTTCTCCCATATCCGCTATGCCCTTTAATGCGGAGAGAGCCTGTTCTATCCTCTGTCGAAAGACAGGCCATGTGGGATATGGCCTAACGCAGTGCACTGCCATCAAATTGCTGCCTACTTGTATAAACTGTAATCTATCGTCGGTTAAGAA
>Ga0214473_10012356_pt1 | contig 10023 bp, 7 predicted proteins | sample RVTome_7_FD_203509 | JGI IMG/M metagenome (GOLD analysis project Ga0214473, IMG submission 203509) | Soil microbial communities from uranium-contaminated site in the Upper Colorado River Basin, Wyoming, United States - RVT98D197 | ecosystem: Environmental > Terrestrial > Soil > Contaminated >... | reverse complement strand
AAAGCTGGATCTCTGAATGCTCCAGGGTGATAAAGCCAGGGGGAGCCTTTTTCCTTTATGCCCTCCCGGAGCATGCCTATAAATTTGCTCACATGATGGAGAAGACCCTCTCCTTTCGCCATTGGATCGCTCTGACCATGAAAGGGACCTTCCCCAGAGGGAGAAAACTTTATCCTGCTCATTACGCTCTGCTATATTTCACCAAGGGGCAGCCGAAGATCTTTAATCATCATCGGCTCCCCATCCCTACGTGCAGGCATTGCGGGAAGGATATCAAGGATTATGGAGGCCATCGGAAATATCTGAATCCCAAGGGGCTGAATCTTACCGATTTCTGGGAGGATACCTCTCCCAATAGGCATAAGAATTCCAAATTTCGGGCAGGGATCAATGAGCTTAAATTAATGATCCCTGAGAGGGCCATCCTTATTTCCACAAATCCAGGGGACATCATCTTCGATCCCTTTGGAGGGGGCGGATCCACCTATGAAGCAGCCCAGATGAATGATCGGCTCTGGATAGGATCAGAGATCGGCACCCTGGATGCCATTGCGAATAGACTTGGGAATCGATTCCCGCAGAGCCTCGGCCAGCCCACCAAACTTCCGCTGAATAAAATTTTCGATTTCCCCATTACCCAATATCCCACATTGGTCAAGAAAAAATGAAGATTGTTAAAAGGCTTTTCTATGTACCCTCTGATCGGACCGCCAAATTCCTAACGGATCGATGCCCCACCCTGAGAGAGACAACCAGCGCCATCGATGAGTTGAGAAGTCAGCATTTGCCTCTCGTGGTCTTGGCCATTGAGCATGATGGGCCTGGACCAGCCCTCCCCAAGAAGAGAAAGAAAAGATAATTCAATCTCTCATCGCCCGCAGATTCAAAACGAACCTTTACTGCCGGTCAGGTCTTGGAAAATTGCTTTCAGTATTAAGGAAGTGAAGGGTATATCACCGTGGGGTGCCTCTCTCGATTTGCCGCCCTGATGAAATCGTGACAGAAAGGAATAAAAGAAGGTTGAAAGGGGAGGTCGCCATGAAGAGCTTTCGCAAGGAGCTGTGGTTCAATATTCCCACCCAGCGGGCTTTTGTGAACATCACTTCCCAGGTCGAGGCGTGCCTCAAGGAAAGCGGCATCCGGGAAGGCCTGGCCCTCATCAACGCCATGCACATCACCGCCTCCGTGTTCATCAACGATGACGAGCCGGGGCTGCATCAGGATTATGATGAGTGGCTGGAGAAACTGGCTCCCCACGAACCCATTTCGCGCTACCGGCACAACCGGACCGGGGAGAGCAATGGCGATGCCCATCTGAAGCGCCAGGTGATGGGCCGGGAAGTTGTGGTAGCCGTCACTGAAGGAAAGCTGGATTTTGGACCCTGGGAGCAGATCTTTTACGGGGAGTTTGACGGCGGCCGGAGAAAGCGCGTCCTGGTTAAAATCATCGGAGAGTAACCTGTAACTGGGATCGACGGCCAGAGCCGCCGTTCTTCCTGCCCTGCCTTTTTCGGGTCTTGCAGAAAAATTGAAATTATTGAATAATTGGCAAGGAAGGAAAAAGAGTAAAGAATTAATGCGAACCATTCCGCCCACATGATTCCCAGCGCTCCCAAACAGCGTTCCCTGCTCCAGCAGATTGCCCGCCGGGCGATGATCGATCGGGGATTGCTGCCCGATTTCTCCCATGAAGTACTCCAGGAAATTGCGAGGATTCAGGTAACGCCTCCACAGGGTAGAGTGGCGAGGCGGGACTTGCGGACTCTGCTTTGGTCTTCCATCGACAATAATGATTCCCGTGACCTGGATCAGCTCACGGTGGCTGAGACCCTGCCGGGAGGCGCGGTAAAGATCCGCGTGGCCGTTGCCGAAGTAGACGCGATCGTACGGAAGGGGTCGGCGATCGACGGGCACGCCCGCCAAAACACCACTTCGGTCTATACCGCGGCACAAATCTTTCCCATGCTCCCGGACCCACTTTCCACCGATCTCACTTCGCTCAACTACGGGGAAGACCGTCCGGCCATCGTCGTCGAATTGGACATCGATCCGGACGGGTTCGTGCAGAATTCGGACATCTACACAGCGATCGTTCGCAACCATGCCAAACTGGCTTATAACAGCGTGGGGGCATGGCTGGAGGGAGATGGATCGCTGCCGGGTCCGGTTGCGGCCGTCAGGGGCCTCGACGCGAACCTCCAAACCCAGGACCGGGTGGCTCAAAAGCTGAAGGCGTTCCGGCACGCGCAAGGCGCGCTCGACCTGGAAACCATCGAGGCCCGCCCGGTTTTTGCCGACGAGGAGGTCCGGGATCTGGCCGTGGAGAGGAGAAATCGGGCAAAAGAGCTCATCGAAGATTTTATGATCGCCGCCAATGGGGTGAGCGCCCGGTACCTCCAGAAGAAAAATTATCCCTCGCTGCGACGCGTGGTCCGCACGCCCAAGCGGTGGGAGCGGATCGTCGAGGTGGCCGCGCAATTCGGCTTTCCGCTTCCCCCAAAGCCTGATCCGCAAGCGCTCGGGCAGTTCCTGGCCCGGCAGAAATCAGCCGATCCTCTGCGCTTTCCGGACCTTTCTCTCACGATCATTAAATTGATGGGAGCGGGCGAGTATATCGTCGAATTCCCGCAGGAGGTGCCCATCGGCCACTTCGGGCTGGCGGTACGAGATTATACTCATTCCACGGCCCCGAACCGGCGTTTTCCCGATCTGGTCACCCAGAGGATGATCAAGGCGGCGATGGCCGGGACGCCAGTCCCGTATGGGCCGGAAGAGCTGAGGGAGCTGGCCCGGCACTGCACAGAAAAGGAAGACGATGCCAACAAGGTGGAACGGCAGGTCGGAAAATCGGCCGCGGCCATGCTGCTGGCCTCAAGGATCGGGGAACGGTTCGACGGAATCGTGACCGGGGCCGCAGACAAAGGCACGTGGGTGCGCATTTTCCGTCCACCCGTTGAAGGGAGGTTGGTCTACGGCTTTGAAGGCGTCGATGTCGGCCACACCGTCCGCGTCCAATTGGTGCACACGGACGTGGAACGGGGGTACATCGATTTTAAAAGGGTGCACCCCGGAGACCATTAATTTGATTGTATAGGAATTTCCTTTTTTATTCTTCCCCCTCACCCCCGCCCTCTCCCCCGTTTGCGGGGGAGAGGGGAAGGGTGAGGGGGCTTAACTTGATTGCATAGGAAATTGTTTTCTGGGCCGGATGAATTCCGATTATCAGGATGGGCGAAAGAAAATGATTGTCTGAGTTCATCTGCGAAAATCTGCGTCCTATTAAACTTAACGGGCCGTTTTGCATCCTGCCCCTAACCGAGATGATCTCGCCCGGTGAGCTTTCCTTGTTTTTCCAGAAACCAGTCTATTAACTTGCGGGCGATGCTGATCTTGCCGGGAAGGGGAGGCAGGGTATCAGCCGAAAACCACCCGGCATCTATGTTTTCCTCGTCCCCCAGGGTGATTTCTCCGCTTTCATAGACGGCCGTGAAACCGATCATGAGCGAATGGGGAAAAGGCCAGGGTTGGCTGCCGAAATAGCGGATATCCTTGACGGTAATCCCGGTCTCCTCCTTCACCTCACGCAGGACGGCTTCCTCCAGCGTCTCGCCCGGCTCGACAAAGCCGGCGAGGGTGCTGTACATGACGGTCGGAAAGCGTCGGGCGCGGGCCAAGAGCATTTCATGGCCGCGTTCAACCAACACGATGATGGCGGGGGCCAGACGGGGAAAATGGAGGAGCCCGCATTGCGGACATTCTCTGGCCCGTTCGGTCGGGTGAAGCTTCGTGCGGATTCCACATCGGCCGCAGAACTGGTGGGTTCTGTCCCAGTCGATAATTTGTACCGCCCGCCCGGCCACCCAGAATAGATCCTCATCCATCCGGCCGTATACTTGACGGAGACCCTCAAAGGTCATCCCCTCCGGTGGAGTGATTCCTTCAGCCAGCTCAACGGTATAGCAGTGCCGGCTGTCGAGACGGCCCAGGTAATGCTGTCGCAACGCGGGCAAGCCAAGCTCGGCAAAATCTACCCGATACGGGATCGTTACCCGAGATGATTCCGGCTGCACGAGAAGCTTATCTTGCTGGAAGGCGAACCACCAGGCCGGCTCTGATTTCTCCGCCGGGGGAATGACTCGGGATATGATCGTTTTGTTTTTTTCCATGCGGTATCCTCGCGGAGTGAAAGAAAAAAATTTATCATTAACCGGCGAGAAAAGCAAAATAATTTACAAGACAACCGTGCCCGATGTGGTTTGTCCGCCAATTTCGGTTTCCGGCTGGAGAGAATGCCGTTCGCGATCCGAATGAAAGAAATGGACAGAATTGTTAACTCTACGATACATTATAAGAAGAATTGAAATTGTTTAGCCAAAAAAAGGAAAAAGAATAAAAGACAAAAATATTAGAAACTTATTTGCCACAGAGGTCACCGAGGCCACAGAGGGATTTACGTTCAAAAACCAAAAGGAAAAGGCGAACGCTTGGGGAATCTGTTTTGACGGTGCAGGGTCAAATTCTTTTCCATTTTCTGCTTCCATATCTCTGTGCTCTCGGTGAACTCTGTGGCTAAATAATTTCGAAGAATTACTTTCTTGGTGTTCCGGCGATTATCGAATACAAACGTATTTCGTTTTTTGACAATTTCGTAGGACCTGATCCGCGATCCGGCTTTCATACTTGCTAAGGAGTCCATGATTGACCAGGCTATTCATTAAAAATCTCCCCTAACCCCTCTTTTCTAAATCCCGCGAAGCGCGGGACTCCCTTTTGCAAAGGGAGGGCAGGAGGGATTTAGTCTTAAACGTCTATATAATTATGGACTGACCAATAATTTTGCTTTGATGGAACCGTGGAAAAAAAATCTTTACAGCCTCTGGGTGGCCCAATTCATCGCGGTTGCCGGGTTGAGCATGGTGGTGCCGTTCCTTCCTTTCTATCTGATGGAACTTGGCGTCACCGCCCAAGAAGACGTTAAGATCTGGAGCGGCCTGCTTTTTTCCGCTCCCTTTATGGTCGCCGCTTTCCTGCAACCCCTCTGGGGAATCCTGGGCGATCGGTATGGCCGCAAACCGATGATAGTCCGGGCCATGTTGGGTCTGGCGCTGGCCAACATCCTGATGGGATTTGCCCGGACGGCCCCGCAGCTTCTGGTGCTTCGGTTTTTTCAGGGGAGCCTTTCCGGTTTTGTGGCTCCTGCTCTCGCTCTTCTGTCCTCCTCTACTCCCAAAGAGAAGACAGGTCAGGCGCTGGGTACGCTGCAATCCTCCCTCGTCACCGGGATGATCCTCGGTCCTCTCCTCGGTGGATTGCTGGCCCATTTCATGGGCTACCGGTTCATCTTTTTCTGGACCGGCTTCTTCTGTCTGGGCGCGGGGCTCATCACGATCAAACTCTTGAGAGAGAATTTTATAAAAACCGGCGCGAGAAAAAGTTCCGGTGTGATGCAAAACCTCCGGTATGTTTTCGGGTCGCCCCAGCTGCGGTTCATGCTTCTCCTGCTGGTTATGGTCCAATTTTCGCTCATGTTCGTTGCCCCCTTCCTTAGCCTCTATGTGGAATTCCTGAAATTCCCGCCGGAGTACGTTGGCCTGATGACCGGCCTGGTTTTTGGCATCACCGGGGTGACCAACGCCGCAACTGCGCCTTTCTGGGGAAAAAGAGGAGACCGGGTCGGCTACCGAGAAATTCTCCGCTATTCGCTCGCGGGTATGACTTTGTTCTACCTGCCGCACGCCTTCGTCACGAACGCCTACCAGTTGTTAATCCTCCGGGCAGGGCTGGGGATCTTCGTGGCAGGCGTCCTGCCCACCATCAATGCCATCGTGCAGCGGTCCACCGTGGAAAAGGATCGGGGGGGAATCTATGGCATCTTTCAGAGCGGGCTTTTAGTGGGGAGTACGGCCGGGCCGTTGTTGGGGGGTCTGCTGTCCGCCTCTCTGGGGTTGAGGGCCATCTTCCTGATTACCACGGGGATATTCTTTCTGGCCGTAATCTGGGAGAGAAAAACAAAGCAAGAGCAGAAAAGCCCGCCTTGAAGGCGGTTACTTTGTCTTCCACCCCGCGCAGGAGAGTCTTCCGGTCATTGATATCAAAGACGACGGGCCTTTCTCCTTGCTCGGCCAGAACTCTGGCCACCTGGGCTCCGATAAAGCCGGTTCCTCCGGTAATCAATATGCTCATGTCTCCTCCTGTCATTGGAAATGATCGGCCGCTTTCATTCAGGAAGGTAAGCTGGAATATATAAATATGAGGATTATTTGTCAAGAAGTATGACGAATGTTTCCAAAAGATCGCTTGACAGTAATTCGCGGGATCGTGTATACAATATTTTAAAAAAAAATCTGACTTTTGTATGCCATCGAATCTGAGCATCGACGGTTTATGTAGCGACCTCCGCCAGCAGATCGTGGGCCGTGTGCTTCTCCCGGCCACGAAGCTCTCCGAAGCGTCCTTGTGTCGAAGATGGAAGGTGAGCCGGACCCCGGTCCGGGAGGTCTTGCGGCGCCTGGAAGCTGAAGGGCTGATTTCATCGGCGCGATACAAGGGATTTATCGTCCAGAGAATCACCCTCGAAGACGTCGATCAGCTCTACACGATCAAGATTTCCCTGGAGGGCCTGGCCGGACGGCTGGCCACCCCCGTTTTTTCCAAAGATCCCCAGAAAATGAAAGAGCTGAATAAGATCTATGCGGAGATGAAAATTTTATCGAAAAACGGCGATATCGAAGCCTACGCCAAGAAAAATAATGAATTTCATTATTTGATTTGGAATTGCTGCCAGAATCGCTGGCTGATCAAGATTCTGGAAAATCTTAGCCTGCAAATCCACCGGTTCATCGTGAAGGCCCTTTACGTTCCGCAGCGGATGGGAAATTCCTCGGCGGAGCACGGGGAAATACTGGAGAAGATAAAAAAGGGCAATGGAAAGGCGGTGGAGAAGGCGATCGGAAATCATTTCCGGAAGGCTTTGGAAGACCTAAAAAAGGAGCTGGTTCAAAAAATCTGACCTGTCAGAAGTTTTATGAAAAACGGAAGAACATATCGAACCACAGAGGTCACAGAGAAACATTCTGTGTTTTCAAAAAAACAGATAAAAAGGCAGAGGCTCGGGAGGCGGAAAATGGACCCGGGAGTAGATGATGAGGTCATTTTGTTTAGGACCAGTGTCCAGGGTATATGAGGCTCAAGAGTTGATTTATTCAGAGAGACGGGATAAAAAAGGGATTTGCGGGCGAATGTCCACCCGCAGGAGAAAGGATAAAGGGACTAATCATTTAGAGGGCACAGAGGAGGAGGGAATAACAATTTTTTTAACTCCTGGAAGATTAATATTTTCTCTGTGGCCTCTGTGGTTATTTTTTGACGGTACAAAAAAACGAAAGGAGGAGGGTATGGAGATTGCTGAAACGTTTGCCAAATTTGTGACCCACACGGAGTATCGGGAAATGAACCCCAGTGTGATCGACCATGTGAAAAAGCTCACTCTGAAACAGGTGATGGGCATGGTGGTGGGGTCGGCGGCCCCCACCAGCAAAAAAGTAATTCGTTACGTCATGGAAAATTGCGGCAAGCCGGAGTCCGGCGTGTACGGCAGCGGATTCCGGGCGGACGTGGGCAATGCGGCCCTGGCCAATGGTTTTTTCGGGCATGCTTCGGAGATGGAAGATGACCAGTTCCCCGGCGGCGGAATCAGTGACGTCACCACCTGGCCGGCGTTGTTGACGGCGGCGGAGAAGTGGAAGTTGTCGGGAAAAGAGGTGATCGTCGCCTTATATGTAGGGCAGGAGATGCAGAACCGGATCGCCATGTACGCCTCGGTGGGGACGGATGGAATCGGCATCTGCAACCTGCCTTTTATCGGGATTTATGGGGCCACGGCGAGCTGTGCGAGGGCCCTGGAATTATCGGAGGCGGAGACAAAAGCCTCCTTTGGGCTGGCCATGGTTCAGGGGCAGGGGTACATCCACACCTGGGGAACCGATGCCCATTTTTGGGAATCCGCCACGGTCTGCCGGAACGCCGTGTTGAACGCCATGCTGGCCAAAGACGGGATGACCAGCAACCCGGTGATCGAAAAATGCCTGGACATGCTTACGGGCGGTAACAAGAATCTGGAATTTTCCAAGATGGTCGAAGGCCTGGGGAAAGCCCCCTTCTACACGAACAACACCTGGATCAAGAAATGGGGGTTCTGCTTCTTCACCCACAACTTCGTGGATGTGCTCAACGATCTGATGAAAAAGAATGGGGTGAAGTTCGAAGATGTGGCGGAGATGGTGCTCCATTTCGACCCGCTCCGGAACGTGGTGGACCGGGCCGAACCCAAAAGCGCCGAGGACAGCCGCTTCAGCACCCAGCATATCCTGGCCTACCAGATCATTCACGGGGAATGCGGGCTGGCGACCTGCACGGAAGAAGCGGTGAAAGATCCCAAAATTGCCGAGGCCCGCAAAAAGATCAAGGTGGTTTACCACCCGGAATACGCCACGCGCTATTTCGCGGGAGAGGGAAGGATCGACCTGAAATTGAAGAACGGGAAGATGCTGACCGGGGCCATGGACCAGCCTTATGGAGGTCCCAAGTACCCGTTGACCATGGACGAGGTCGTCGCCATTTATCGCAAGTATCTGAAAGGGATCCTGTCGGAGAAGCATATTGAGCGGACCAAAGATATCATCCTGAACCTGGAAAACGAGCCGGATCTTAAAGAGCTCGCCGACATCTGTACGTTCCGGCACATGGTTAAATAAGCCTCATGGCGGGGGACAACCTAGCAGGGGTCTAAAAAACGGGAACCCCACCGCTGATGGTCACCGTGACGTGGCTCGGAGGCCAGGGCGATGAGCGCAGGCCGCCTCGGCTGGGCGGAAGCAATCAATTCGCGAGGGTGATTAACCTGAAAGACCCTGAAATTTGGCGAGAAATCTCGATTGGCCAACCCGTCTCTGAAATCCCCCCTAACCCCCCTTTGATAAAGGGGGGCAGGGGGGATTTCTGGAAGGCCCGTGCTGGGAGGGTATATCCTATTCTTCTAGCTGCTGCTCTGCCAATCTGCGGATAACTCCTGAAAATTTATTAAAGACGCACTTTTGGAACAAAGCCGAATGATGAAGCCATCTTCTGGGACAGGAAAGTTGATAATTTCCATTTGGGAGGCTCTATGAGATTTTTCGGGGGAATAACCCGCGCCCTGCGCGAGCAGGGGATGAGCAGCGAGGGCATGGCCACAACTCGCAAACTGGAAGGGATATATGATGTTTTGTCCAAGGTCATTGCCGCCTCCTTCAGCCTTTTCTTCCTTTACACAACCTTCTTTGGTTTAATCTCCCAGGAGAGTCATATCGGACTTTATGTTCTGGGAACTTTTGTGCTCAGCCTCATGCTTTATAAAGGGAGGAAAAAATCCCCGAATCACAGGATCAGTCTCTTTGACGCCCTATTCATCCTCGGATTGATCATCGTGATTGTATACTACATTATTGAATACCCCACCCTTGCCGATCGCATTGGAGGGGGGGTCGCATTAAGAGATGTGATTTTTGGATGGTTCCTGATCATTATGTCTTTAGAATTAGCCAGGAGAGCTTTGGGAACGGTTATCCCTATGATAGGGATTGCCCTCCTCATTTACGCTTATTTCGGCCCCTATTTCCCCCTGGGTTTGGCCCATTCCGGCTTCACCTTCTCACGCATTGCCGAATATCTCTTTCTCACGAGCGACGGCATCCTGGGTATGATCGCCAACATCTTTGCCTCTTATATCCTTATCTTTGTTATCTTCGGGGCCTTCATGGAAGTCTCTGGATGTGGAAAGGTGTTTGTGGATTTGGCTTATGCCATCACCGGAAAGCACACAGGAGGGCCAGGGCTCGCCTCTGTAATCACAAGCGCCCTCTTCGGGACGGTCTCAGGAAGTTCTGTTGCCAATGTCATGGTGGACGGAGTTTTTACCATTCCTTTGATGAAACGCTTAGGGTATCCTCCTCATTTTGCAGGGGCCGTGGAGGCGGCCGCCTCGAC
>Ga0214473_10012355_pt1 | contig 10023 bp, 12 predicted proteins | sample RVTome_7_FD_203509 | JGI IMG/M metagenome (GOLD analysis project Ga0214473, IMG submission 203509) | Soil microbial communities from uranium-contaminated site in the Upper Colorado River Basin, Wyoming, United States - RVT98D197 | ecosystem: Environmental > Terrestrial > Soil > Contaminated >... | reverse complement strand
GACGGAGGCATGTTCATCCAGAGCACTTTCGTCGGCTTGCCGCGACGGTTCTCGTTGCGGCGCAAGCTGGTGTGAATTGGTGTCAGCGAACTAGGGAGGGCTTGGTTAAATGGCCAAGATTACTGGAGTTGGTGTAGGTGAATCGCTCGTCGGTGACGGTAATGAAGTTGCTCACGTCGATTTGCTGATCGGTCCTCGCGGCAGCGCCGTGGAGACTGCTTTCTGCAATGCTTTGACCAATAACAAGGACGGCTTCACCACCCTGCTTGCGGTGATCGCGCCGAACCTTCTCACGAAACCCCCAACGATCCTTTACAACAAGGTGACGATCAAGGACGCGCGCCAAGCGGTGCAGATGTTCGGTCCGGCGCAATACGCCGTGGCCAAGGCCGTCGCCGACTCCGTCGCCGAAGGCGTGATCCCGGCCAACGAGGCCGACGACCTCTACATCACCGTCGGCGTGTTCATCCACTGGGAAGCCAAGGACGACAAGAAGATCCAGGACTTCAACTATCGCGCCACCAAGGAGGCCATCGCCCGCGCCGTGAAGGGCGAGCCGAAGTCTTCCGAGGTCACCGCGAAGAAGGACTCGGCTCACCATCCGTTTGCCGCCGGCTGAAAGGGAGAACCCCCAGGTCGGGAGAAGACCGGCACACCTCCGGGCCCGATTCAGCGGTGGCTCAAGAAGCTGGGTTTCTAGTCTGATCTGTTTGAGATCGCCGCCTTTGCAAAAAGGCGGCGATTTCATTTTGCGTGACCGCGCCGCGATGGAGCGCCGTGGCGATCAGCGCGCCGCCGGCACCTGCCTCCGCGGCAGCTTCAAGGTCGCCGATGTTGCGCATGCCGCCGGAGGCATAGACCGATCGCGACCCGGCACGTTCCACGACACCTCGCAGCCGCTCGATGTCGGGGCCATCACCGGCGCCGACGCGATCGAGGCTCATGACAATGATGCGCTCGGGCCAATGGGCCGATTCGGCAAAGAGCGCCTTTGGCCCGCGCTGTCCCTCCGCGTCGAAGTCGAGCGACAGCATCAGGCTCTCGCCGAAGGTGGCGCGAAGCTCCCGCCAATCTTCGGCGAAACTCAAGCTTTCAGTGCCGATAACCAATGTCGCACCGAGCGGCAGCCAGAAGGCGCAATCGGTGACGTTGGAGAAGCCAGCATCGATCCACAGCGCCGCTTGCGGAAGGGCGCTGGAAAGATCGCGGCACAGCTCGAAATGATTGCCGACACCTTCGATGGCATCGAGGTCGGCGATATAGAGCGCCGGCGAGGCGCTCACGGAGAGAAGGGCGCGGGCGATGGCGATCGCGTCGCCGGCGGACCCAAGCGGCGTCTCGATCGGCCGGTATGCGGCGCGTTCTCCGCCGCTGGCATGCACGACAACACCGTCCTTCAGATCGATGGCGGGGATGATGGCGAAGTCGTTCATGGTGTTCACTCCAACACTCTACCACTTGTCATTGCCCGGCACTCGGGTCTGGCTTCGCCAGCCCGAGCACAAGCTTGATGATCCGGGCAATCCAGTAACCCCAGCGCTCGAAAAATGATCTAAGAGCGGTGATTACTGGATTCCCGCTTTCGCGGGAATGACAAGGTGAGGCGGAATGACACGGGTCTTTGGCTGGGATCTTGGCGGCGCCAATGTGAAGCTCGCGCGCGTCGAAGGCGGGTGCGTGGTCAATGTCGCCCAAATCCCATGCCCGATCATTTCCGAGCGCAGCAAATTCGATGTGGCCGTCGATGCGGCGCTGCCGCTCATCTCCTCTCCAGCCCTGCATGCCGTCACCATGACCGGCGAACTGTCCGACGTGTTCAGCGACCGCGCGGAGGGTGTCGCATATCTGGTCGAGCTGATGCAGAGGGTCACGGCGGGTCAGACGCTTCGCGTCTATGCAGGCAGTTACGGTTTTCTCGAGCCTGACGATGCCAAGAAGCGGACGCTTGAGGTCGCCTCAGCCAATTGGCATGCGACCGCCGCCCTCACAGCCCGGCGCCACAAAGATGCGCTGCTCGTCGATGTGGGCACCACCACGACCGACCTCATCCCGATCAAGGACGGCACGGTTGTCGCGCGTGGCACCACCGATGCCGAGCGTCTGACCGAGGGCGAGCTTCTCTATACCGGGGTGGTGCGCACGCCGGCGATGGCGGTAGCCCACAGCGCTCCCTTCAAGGGCCGCGTGCAGCGCCTCGCCGCGGAGCGCTTCGCCACCATGGCCGATGTCTGGCGGCTCACCGGCGACCTTCCTCACTGCGCCGACCCCTATCCGAGCGCCGATCAGCGCGGAAAGAGCGGACCGGAGAGCGCGGCGCGGCTTGCCCGCATGCTGGGGCGTGACGCAAGCGAGGCAGAACTAGGCGATTGGGTTGCGCTCGCGCGCTATTTCGCAGATTGCCAACTTGCCGAGATCGAACATGCGGCGCGCGGTCTCGCCGAGCGAGACGCTCTTACGCTAAGCGCGCCGGTCATCGGTGCGGGCTGCGGGCGTTTCGTGGCAAAGGCACTGGCTAAGCGGCTCGGGCGGCCATACCTCGACTTTGCCGAGATCGTCAACGCGGCACCCGAAGCGCGCGAGATGGCAGCGCGCTGTGCTCCAGCCGTCGCCGTCGCCCTGCTCGCTGCGACAGGGGAATGAGACTTACTTTTTCTTCTTGCGCGTATTCCGGTTCACTTCGAAGCGCATGTCGCTGCCCTCCCCGCAGTCGTTCTGGTGGACGACGACGTCGACCGCGTCGGCGAAGGCGTAAGGACCTTCGGCCCGCGCCGTTTGCGAGCTGACCTGGCGATTGTCGCAGATCGCGGAGGCAACGACCGCCGGAGCATTCTCGACGAGGATCGGCCGATTGCCGCGGAACATGTTGCGCGCAAGCTCGACCTTGGCGACCGCGCCACGCTTTCCGGCGATCTCGATGCCGGGGCCTGCGTTGTCGATGAACTTCGAATTCTGGATGCGGACATTGACGATCTTCTGCTCGGCATGATCGGGCTCGAGATCGATGCCGGCGCTCGGCCGCGTGCCGCGCGTGTTCCTGAACACCGAGTCGGTGACAAGCACGCCGTCGGCCTCGACGATGGAAAGGCCCTGGCGGCGGTTGTTGTCGGCGACGACCGTGCAGAACTTCGTGTCCTTGGCGCCTTCGACGTAGAAGCCGTCGCCCCACATCTTGCGCGAGGTCACGCCGCTGATGGTGACGCGCTTGGCGCCGTTGTCGATGCGGATGCCCATGCCGGCTTCGCCGGCCTTGCCCTTGTGCTCGGTGCGATCACCTTCGAGCGTTCCTCCCACCACGGTGACGTTCGACACGTCCGAAATCGAGAGGACGGAATATTTGCGCGAGTCATTGGCGATCGCCTTGAGAACCGCATCCTTGGCGAGCTTCAGCGTCATGTCGCTCTTGAGCGCCAAGCGCCGCTTCTTCTTCACCGCATCGACCATGTAGGTGCCGCCGGGCACGAGGACGGTTCCCCCCGTGCCGCCGATCTCGTCGATCGCCGCCTGGATGGCTTCACTATCGTCGGCGCGTCCGTCGCCCTTCGCGCCCTTGTCCCGCACATTGACGACAAGCGGCGATCTCGGCGCCACGACGCATCCTTGCGGGGCAGCAGGTTCCGCGGCAGCAGCAAAGCCAGCGTAGCATCCCGCAGCGATCAGCGCCGTCAGGAGCAGGCCTGACGCCTGAAGCTTGTTCTTGCAAAACATGCCGGTCAGCGCACCCTTATCTGCCCCAGGCTCAGCCGAGTCGGGGAAGCGGCATCATTCCCCGCGACCAAGGCATTATTTGGCCGATGCGATGGGGCTCGATTACGGCGGTTCGACAGCGTCCGGAGTAGACGGAATGGATGCTGGGGGGCGCGTCGAGGGTGGCCTGCCGACAAGGTCGCCGAGGTAAGTCAGGATGGCGTCGGCCTGCTCGGCCGAGAATTGGACCTGGGGCATATCGGGATGCCGGGAACCAAGCCCCTCCTCCAGGCCCTGTCCCAGCATCTCAATCGGCTTGCTGAGATAGACCTCGCGGAGCGGCGGCGCGCCCTTGAGAGAGCTGTCGCCGGTCGCCTCTATGGAATGGCAGCGGGCGCAGTTCTTCTCGAGCAGCGCCTTGCCGTCGATCTCAGGGCTCGTGGCGGCCATGGCACTCGCCAAGCCGATCGTCAGCGGCACGAGGCAAGCGAGAGCTGTCAGAAAAGACCGGAGCATCACCATATATGTATCGCGCCTCCCCAAGCTGGCGCGGTCATTATAGGGCAAGACACCATGTCCGACTCAGATCTCGCACTCTCAATCGCCCTTGGCATCGGGCTCGCCGCGGCAACGGGATTCCGCGTGTTCCTGCCGATGCTGATCACGAGCGCCGCCGCCTATAGCGGCCACCTCCCGCTTGGCGAGAATTTCGCCTGGCTCGGCACGGCGCCGGCACTTGCCATGCTCGGTGTGGCGACTGTGGTCGAGATCTTCGCCTACTACATTCCGGGGGTCGACAATCTGCTCGACACGCTCGCCACGCCAGCGGCCTTCGTCGCGGGGACCATCGTGTCGGCTGCGGTGATGACCGACGTTTCGCCAATGCTGAAATGGACCACGGCAATCATCGCCGGCGGTGGCATCGCCGGGGTCACGCAAGGCGTGACGGCGCTGCTCAGGGCGAAGTCCACAATGTTCACGGCAGGCGTCGGTAATCCCGTCGTCGCCACGGCGGAGCTCGGCGGCTCACTGCTCGTGTCGCTGCTTGCGCTCGCCGCGCCCATCATCGCGCTGTTGGCAGTGGGCGTCTTCCTGTGGTTTGCCGTCCGCCTGATCCGAAAGATCGCCAGGCGTGCTCGACCGGCAAACACGGAGGCGAGCGGTTAACCAAAGCCCATCCTACCGGGATCAGGGCGAGCATTGCTCGTCGCGCCCCGGCCTGGTTCGGCTTACTGTTGGAACAGGGATAGCAAACCGAAAAAGACGGAGCGTCACATGCGTCATGGTCTCATTGCCGTCGTGGCGAGCATCGCCGGCCTGATCTTCGCAGCCGCGTCGAGCCACGCTGCCCCAAGGACCGCCCTCACCGCGCCCGCTGCCACGGTTGAAGGCGGGCTCGTGCAAAAAGTTCAGATATTTCCGCGCCGTTATTACCGGCAATACCCCTATGGGGCTCCGCCCGTCGTCGTGGTGCCGCAAGCTGTCCCCGTCGTACCCCCCGTGGTGGTCGAGGAGCCTGTCATCGTGGTGCCGCCGCCGCGTCCGGCAAGCTGCGGCGAATATCGCTACTGGAACGGCCAGTATTGCGTCGACGCCCGCTACAACACGCCCTATCTCGGACCTCGGTCGTAAGGGACGCGGCTAGTCCGTCACGCCCTCGACGGCATAGGCCTCGACCGTCGCGTATTTGTCGCTGATCTTGCGATCTTCCTTGTATTGGGGAGAGTTCCGCCAGGCGAGGAGCTGGTCGAGGCTGTCGAACATCACGAGCGCGATGCGATGCTTCGGCGGGTCGCCTTCAATGGCGATGATCTTGTCACCACCCGCGAGGGATCTTCCACCAAAGGCTTTGACCGAGGCTTTGACCTTCGGAAGGTATTCCTTGAGGTAAGGATCGAGGTCTCGCACCACGATCTCGGAGATGTAATAGGCGGGCGGCTTGGCTTCCGCGCGAAGTCCCTGGACGGCGACGGCGCCAAGTCCAAAGCCGGCAAGCAGAGCCAGCGCGACGGCCAGTTGCGTTTTCATGATGCCTCCTTCTGCCTTGCCGAGCAGATTTGTACTCAAGCTGGCTTCAACGTGCAGAGCGAATAGTGCTCATACATAACGGAATCCAAAGGCCGGCCGGGCCAATGGGCGCGGTGGAGCGCAGCCGCCGTCGTAACGTCTCCGACGGCCAGGCGGGCCTCTTCCGCCAGAGCCGCTAAGTCATCGATGCCGAGATGCCAGGGCGCGCCCATCGCCGCGAAGCGCTCGACGAAGGTCGTGACCTGTGGGTCGCCGGTCGTCCGTGCCACCACCGCCTCATCCATAAAGTCGAAAGAGAGGCCGAAGGTGGGCAGGCTCTCTTTCAGCTCGGCCAAGACCTGCATGACCGGGCCCTTGGTCAAATACATCGTATTGCCCTCCCAGATGAAGAAGGTCGGCAATTCGCGTTTGAAGCCGTTCTTCTCCAGAAGATCGAGCACGCCGGCGGCGACATAATCGCCGGGAATGTAGGTGACTTCGGCAGGGACCTTGTTTTCGGCGAGCCGTGCCTCTTTGAATCTCAACGTGCTCACGTCGTCGATCTCGAAATAGGCGACGCCTGGGACACGCTTCCGCGCGGCCCGCGTGTCGAGGCCTGCGCCGAGGATGACGATTTGTTGAAAACCGCGAGCGAGATGCTCGTCCAGCCGGTCGTCAAAGTAACGCGTTCTGAGCCTGACGTTGGATGCCGCCGCCGGGAACCCGTCTGAAATGGCTTCAGCTGCGCGGCGCGTCCTGTCATCGAGAAAAATGGGAACGACAGGATCGAGGTAAAGCGGACGAGGTTCGGCATTCTCGCGGGCGCGGAATTCGGCCACGACAAACGCCGTTCCAGTGACCTCCCTCACTTCGTTCATGCGGGTGCTCCTCGATGGCCTTTTGGTGGATGGGTCTTTTAGCGCTGCTCGGACTTGCCGTGCTTGAAATGATCCTCGATCTTCTCGACGAGAAGGCGCCAGGCCTTGTGCTCGCGGGGACCAGCAGTCTTCTCCACCGCGATCTGAAGATAGCCAAGCTCGCGCTCGATCTTTTCGCGCGGCAGCATATGCAGCCGGCTCGCCAGGATGGCCGCCTCGATCACCGCGGCCTGTGCGCGGTTGAAGCCCTGGAACGGCGCGTGGCTCGCCTCGAACAGCACCTTGCAATGGAAGCGCGGCCGCTGCTCGTCCTCCTCCACACGATCGACCTTGAGCTCGGCATGAGCGAGCGCGCCGTCGAGGATCGCGCCAGGGACGCGCGTTGCCGGCCGGGTCGGCCAATCGCGGTTGCCGGTGAGGCAGCCGGCGAAGACGAGCACGTCGTCGGTGAAGTTCGCCACCGCGTAGGGGTTGGTGCGGAGGTTATCGAGCGTGGCGGACGGTTTGAAGGGCGCGAGAATCCACCCCTCCTCCCCGGCGATCAGGCCGAGCGGGGCGATATGAACGTTCCCCTCGGCATTGAGCGTGGTGACGATGGTCTCGCGGATCATCGGCATGGCGTGTCCTCCATTGGCGCAGCAGCCTCAAGAGGCCTGGCGCTTCTTCTTGGCGATGAGAGTGTGGCCTGCCTGCTTGAGCTTGGTCTTGTCGTCGGCCGGGGCATCGGCGGCCACGCCCCAGTCGAGCGGCTCGTCCTGGGCATAGCGCTTGGCGAGCCGCCAGGCGATTTCGGCGCGGGCCAGCTCGACCCCGAGATAGAAGGCATGCGCGCCATCCTCCTCGGTGTCGAGCTTGGGGTAGAGATCGAACACGTCCTGCGCGATGTGATGGCCGTCGCGGTTATAGATATGAATGCCGTCCTCGGCGATCTCGATGCGGAAATTCTTGTCGCGCACTTCGCCGGCGCTCTCGGCGATCTCCTCCGGCGTCTGCGGGAACGGGCGGCGGGCATGAAGCGCAAGAAGACCCGAGGCGTAGTCCTTGGGGAGATCGTGGTCGGCGCGGCTGGCATACATGATGCGCCGGGCAAGGTCATGCTCCTCCACGGTGCGCCGCGTATGTGGGCTCACCTGCACCACGAGCACGTTCTTGATGTGCAGCTCAGACGCGATGCCGAGCAGCACGGCGGTGATGCCGGTCGTGTCGGCGTCGGTGAGCTCGGTGAGATTGCCGGTGCCGAGCAGCATCTCGGCTTTCGGCCGGTCGCGGCGGACCTGCGCGTAGCGCTCGAGCGATTCCATGAAGCCGAAATTGATCGGGTCGAGCACGGGGTCGGCGAGATAGTCGCGTCCCTTTTTATCGAGCGCGTCAATGGCGCGGTAGAGCGATGCAAGATCGCCATGATCCTTCGGGATCAGCACCGGCGTGGATTTGACCTTGTCGGCGATGTGCAGCGTGTCTTCGTTGAGGCTCAGGAGGTAGTCGGCGCCTGCCTTGCCGCCGCGCAGTAGCTCATCAGGATCGGCGGAATCGACGCTCGTCTTGTAGCCCTTCTCCTTCAGCGCACGCACGGCCTCCTCCAGATGCGGGAAGGGCGTATCCGGCAGACAGCCGAGATCGATGACGTTGGCGCCTTTGCGCACATAGTCTTCGGCGCGCTTGAGGATCGCGTCGATGGTCATTGCCGAGGCATCGACGATCTCGGCAAAAATCTGGATGTCGTATTTGGTCATGTCCGACGCCTTGCGCGCACGGCCGAAAAAGCCGGGAATGTCCTTGAGCTCGTCGGGGCCGCGCACGAAGGGCACGCCGAAACGCTCGCTCAAGCGGTCGAGATCGGCGCGGCAGCGGCCGGGCAGCATGATCTTGTCTGCCTCGACCGGCTTCGGCAGGCGCCGCATGATGATCTCTTCGGTCATCAGCGCGGCAACCTTCACGCCGATGTCGAGCACCTTCCATGGGAAGCTCGCCTTCATGCCTTCGAGCACGGCCTCGAGCCTCGGCCGCGCGAGGTGTCCGGTGAGGAAGAGGATGCTTTCAGCCATCGACGGTCCGGTTGGTGACTAAGCTAGAGGCTTCTAACCCGGCATTCTATCCAACGCGAGTGCTCAACAAGTGACTCGTCATGCCCGCGCTTGTCGCGGGCATCCACGAATTTCTTGAAGACCGCCTAAGCCGTGGATGGCCGGGACGAGCCCGGCCATGACGAGTTCAACGATCCCCGCTTTATCCCCGCATCCCAAACCTCCCTTATTCTGCGCTCAACCTTGTCCGCTAAGGGTCGCTTCGCGAGGCGTAACGTCGAAGCCGGACGAGGCTGCGGCGCCCGCGGGCCGAATACGCATTCGGCACTCGGGCGATGCCGGGGCTCCGCCCGGGACCAATACGAGTCCCTGCCAGGAGCTGGCTGAAGGTTTTTGGTTTGCGCTACCGCTTCGCTACTTGAGCGCCGATCGAAAACTTGAAAGCGCGGCCCGGCATCGCACAAACGCCGCTTCGAGGCGCGCCGGAAGGCGCCCGCACGTCCGGCAACGGACGTGTTGCCATAGAAGTACCGTGCCTTTCGGCGCGCCTTGACCCTTGCCACGTGCGGCAAGGGAGAAATGCAAAATCCGGGCGCAAGCCGCGCCGCGGAGATGGAGTCGTATGTGTGCTGTGACTGCGCAACAAGCTCCCCGCTCTCCCCTTGGGGAGAGCACTTTTTTGAGGTTCGCGCCGATGACAATCGCTGCTGAAACAGACCTGGAACGCGCGGCGGAGCTGCTGGAGCTGTGGCGCGTGTGCAGAAAATCGCACTGCCGGCGCGCCCGCGCCTGTCGCGGAGAGGCGAGGGTCTGCTGCGAAATGCTGGTGGACTGGTCGGAAGCCCTCTCGTTGAAGGACAAGCGGGTCGGCTTCGCGGAGGCAATGCAACGGCTGCGTGATGGTGTCAGGTAAGGAAGGGGTGGGCGAGGGCGCGCCAAGGATAGCGCGTCATTCCGGCGTACGCCGGAATCCAGCTCGCGAAGCGCAAATGAGAAACTGGATACCGGCTTTCGCCGGTATGACGAGCAAGCGGCGCGCCTAGTCGATGGTTGCGCCGCAGCCAGCTTCGCCTGGAGCCGAGAGGCTCGCGGCGAGCGTCGCCTGATCGCCGCGGCCGAGAAGGAAGACGGGGAAGCCAGCATCCCTGAACATGGAAGGAAAGGCCTCGTCGACCACGCCGTCGCGGGCAAGCTGCTCGGCGCTGAATTGGGCGCGGCTCCGCTCGATGGACTTGATGACATAGCAGCATTCGGCGCCGAGGCGCCGGCCGAGCCAGAGCGCGAGACTGTCTGACGTCACGGTCCAGGATTGCGGAATGTCGCTGCGGCTGGCGACGAGGCTGTAAGGCGCCCACACCGCAACGTGGCCCTGCCCTAGCGCTTGGCGCAAGCCCTCCTCGGTGTCGCCGACCTCGAAGCCGGCGCGCAAG
>Ga0214473_10012354_pt1 | contig 10024 bp, 11 predicted proteins | sample RVTome_7_FD_203509 | JGI IMG/M metagenome (GOLD analysis project Ga0214473, IMG submission 203509) | Soil microbial communities from uranium-contaminated site in the Upper Colorado River Basin, Wyoming, United States - RVT98D197 | ecosystem: Environmental > Terrestrial > Soil > Contaminated >... | reverse complement strand
GGAAAGCAGCTTTAAACGCAGGGCAATGTCCGACCATGGGGCGATGGGGCTTATGCAAGTGCGCCCGTTTGTCGCAAGAGGTCTGGCGGAGGAAATGAACCTCCACCCGAACAAGGCGGCCAGGCTTTACGATATGGACATGAATCTGAAAGTAGGCTCATATTACCTCCGCAAGATGATTGAGCGGTATGGCAGCCTCCGCCTTGCCCTGGAGGCGTACAACCTCGGCCCAACCACGCTTGATAACAGGCTGGAGAACGGCGACCGCATCGGCTGGACCTTCGCCCGTAAAGTGATAAACACCCGGAACCGGTTCCAGAAAATCGCCCAGATGGAAGACGTGAACGCATAAATCGGGAAAGCGCGGATTGGGCCATCGGTTCGATTCGCGCGCCCTGTTATTCAGCCCCCCCCTCTCTGGCGTTCGCCATAGCCTAAAATGGGCGGCTATTGACAAACATTGCCCCATCCCACAGAATTGAAATTCCGTTAATAGCGGATTTGTAATGGATTAACGCAAACATATTTGGCTGGATATCATGCATCATTTTGAATATAAAAACGGCGAGTACCACTGCGAAAACGTTCCATTGTCCCAAATAGCCGAAGAGGTGGGAACGCCTTTTTACTGTTATAGCTCCGCTACGCTGAAGCACCATTTCAACGTGTTCGACAAGGCGTTTGAAAGCCTTCCACACATAATATGTTTCGCCGTGAAGGCCAACTCGAACATGGCGATTTTGCGCCTGTTCTCCAAGCAGGGGGGCGGGGCGGACATCGTTTCCGGCGGGGAGTTGTACCGGGCTATCCGCGCCGGAGTTCCTTCGGAACGAATAGTTTACGCAGGCGTGGGCAAAACCCGCGATGAGATACAAAAGGCGCTTGAAGCGGAGATTCTCATGTTCAATGTGGAATCATCCCAGGAGCTTATCGCCATAGACGCGGTGGCCGGAAAACTCGGCAAGAAGGCCCGGGTGGCCCTTCGGGTGAATCCGGATGTGGACGCGAAGACCCATCCATACATATCCACCGGGCTCAAGAATAACAAGTTCGGCATCAGCTACACCTCTGCGCTGGAAGAATACAAGCAGGCTCGGAACCTTTCCAACATCGAGATTGTGGGGATTCACAAGCACATAGGTTCCCAGATAACCCAGATTTCCCCATTCGTGGATGCGTTAGAGAAGACTGTGGAACTCGTACGCCAGTTGAAAGAGGAAGGTATAGAAATAAAGTATATAGATATCGGCGGCGGGCTTGGCATCACCTATAAGGACGAGGCGCCGCCACACCCCAAGGAACTGGCGGATAGCATCGCCCCGATCCTGAAAGGAACCGGCTGCACCATAGTTTTTGAGCCGGGCCGGGTGCTGGTTGGCAACGCCGGGTCGCTGGTGACCCGCGTGCTTTACACCAAGCACAATGAAGGGAAGACTTTCTTTATCGTGGACGCGGGGATGAACGATCTCGCCAGGCCGAGCCTTTACGGCAGTTTCCACGGCATGTTGCCGGTGAACGCGGAGGTGAACGAGCGAAAGAAGGTCTCCGCCGACGTGGTGGGGCCGATTTGCGAGTCTGGCGATTTCCTCGCCAAGGACAGGGTTCTACCCTCTTTCAAGCAGGGGGAGCTTTTGGCCGTGATGAGCGCCGGGGCGTATGGGTTCACCATGTCTTCTAACTATAACTCCCGCCGCCGGGTGGCGGAAGTGCTGGTGAATGGCGACAAATACGAGGTTATCCGCACACGAGAAACCATGGAAGACCTGGTGCGCGGGGAAAGCATCCCCTCGTGGCTCGCTTAAGGAACGGAAAATGGCAAAGATAAAATTCACCAAGATGCACGGACTAGGGAACGATTTTGTGGTGATAGACCTTCGCAAGCAGAAGGTTCCCAATCTCGCGAAGAAGGCGAAGCTCATTTGCGACAGGCGCTTCGGCGTGGGGTGCGACCAGCTTCTGACCATTGAGCCTTCGAAGAAGGCCGATTACCGCATGCGCATATTCAACGCCGACGGAAGCGAAGTGGAGATGTGCGGCAACGGCATCCGCTGCTTCGCCAAGTATCTTTGGGATCACGGCGACAAGGTTATAAAGAAGAAAAAGTCGCTGGAGGTTGAAACGCTGGCGGGGATCATACGCCCGGAAATCGTGAGCGACAAACTCGTGCGGGTGGATATGGGCGAGCCTGTGCTGGACGGCCCCCTTGTGCCGACACGCTTTGCAGGAAGTGTTAAGGACAAGACGCATGAAGCCAACGGGAAGACATATCGCATAACGGCGGTATCCATGGGGAATCCGCATTGCATAATATTCTCGGACAATGTGGACGCGGTGGCGCTGGAAAAAGAAGGACCGGCGCTGGAGAACCATCCCGATTTTCCGAAGCGGACGAATGTGGAGTTCGTGCAGGTTGTCGGCAAAAACCATGTGAAGGTGCGTGTTTGGGAGCGCGGCAGCGGCGTGACATTGGCGTGCGGCACAGGCGCCTGCGCCGTGGGCGTGGCCAGCGCGCTAAACGGCAAGACTGGGCGCAAAGTGCGTGTTGACCTCCCCGGCGGAACACTGAAGATAGAATGGGGCAAGGACAACCGGGTTCTGATGACCGGCCCCGCCACGGAAGTTTTCACGGGAGAGATGGAGGTTTAGTTGAAATATGTCATGGTGAGCTTGTCGAATAATGGCATCACCCTTCGACAGGCTCAGGGTGACATTTGAAGCGCTTTTGAGTCTTCCCATCCAAAAGCGATTATAATGTTATAATAGTCTGCAATACTTGAAAGCGCGTTATGATCTATTCCATAGTTTATGAACGTGTGGACGACACTTCCCTGCCACCGGGTTACTATTACGCCCATATCCCAGCCCTTGACCTGACAACGCATGGATTAGGAATCGAAGGCGCCAAAGCCGCCGCAACCGACCTTTTAAAACTGTGGATTGAGGAGAAACGCGCCAATGGCGAAAGCGTTCCACTTGAAACCGAGGCGTTTTTTTCCAAAATCGAAATAGACGATGCCATTCTCAGCGCGTGAAGTAATAGCCAAACTTGAACGCGCAGGTTTCATAAGAAAAGACAATCCTGTTCCCACATAATCTTCCGCCATCCCGATGGCAGGCAGACATATGTCGCCATGCATCCCGGTGATGTTCCAACCGGGACGTTCAGAAGCATTCTAAAGCAAGCGGGATTTACACTGGAGGATTTTAAGAAGCTTTAAGGAGCATGTTCTGATTCATGGATCAAAATAACCTTCAATGCGTATGTATAAGTCCTTCCAGCAGTTCATTTCCGAACGTGCGCAACAAATGCGATGCCCTTAAATTGATGGTTCCTGATGAAAATCTTGACTGCTTTTTGAAGTGGGATAAATGTTGCAGCAGCGAAAATAACAAAGCTTTTCACCGCTCTACTATCATGCTGGCACTAAAAAGAGGTTATTTGGACAGGATAACCTCACCAATTCACAGATTTAATACTAACAACAAGCCGTTCACGAAAAGCTATCAAAATGCTCTTGCTGAAAAATGGATGATGGCCAAATCTACCGTGAAGCGACATCAAGAATTTAGAATATTTATGGGAAAACTTATAGAGTTGAAATTTGCTGAATGGCTTTCCAACAATAAATGGAAGATTGACGATCTGGAAGCATGGACAGATAAGAATCCTGATGTCACGGCCACCAATGCAATCGGCCACAAAACAATTTTTGAAATAAAATACATCGGGCAAGATGATGATGATTTCAAAATGGTGGTCAATTCGTTACAAGGCGCAAATAGCGCAAGTTCTTTTTCAGGATATGCTGGATTTAATTATGTGTTATTCAGGATTTATGAAGCGGCCAAACAGTTGGAAAAATACAATACTGTTGGAAGCGATCGCAAATCCGTGGCGATAGTTATTGATACAATGGCTTGGCCAAATTTGAAATCGGCCTTTAATAATTGCAGTAACCATCGTCAATTGTTTCCGGAATCGCAGTGCGGTTCAAAATGGCAATATTTTTTCGAATGCACAATTCTTAAGAAGTACCCATGTATTCAGAAAGATTTCCAAGCCTCCTTGGCGAACATTGAAATTTTGATTATGAAACTTCAGGATTGGCAATTAACAAAGCTCACATAGCCAGCCGCCAATCTCCCGTAAAACTGCTATAATTGCCTAATGTAATAAATTTCGGAGACTATCATGTTTTCTGGATCGTGGGTTGCCGTCGTCACGCCGTTCAAGAACGGGGAGATTGACGAGGGGGCGCTCAGGGATTTGGTGAATTGGCACGTGGAAAGCGGAACCAACGGCATTGTAGCCGTCGGCACCACGGGGGAGTCCCCCACCCTTTCGCACAATGAACATCACCGGGTTGTGGAGATTTGCGTGGAAACCGCCGCCAAGCGGATTCGCGTTATGGCCGGAACAGGTTCCAACTCCACGGATGAAGCGGTGGACCTCACCGTCCACGCGAAAAACGCCGGGGCGGACGCGGCGCTCATCGTGAACCCGTATTACAACAAGCCCACGCAAGAGGGAATTTACAGGCATTACATGGCCATCGCAGACGCGGCGGACATCCCCCAGTTCCTCTACAACATCCCCGGCAGAACCGGCGGCAGGATAGAGGTGCCAACCATGGCGCGGCTCGCCACGCACAAGAACATTATTGGTGTGAAAGACGCCGTGGGCGATCTTAACTTCACCTCGGAGACAATTGCCCGTATCGGAAATGATTTCACTATACTTTCGGGCGACGACGCGCTTACGCTGCCGATGATGAGCCTTGGCGCAAAAGGGGTGATATCCGTCGCAGCGAACATCGCGCCGGAGAAAATCGCCGCGCTGACCGGGGCGATGCTGGCGGGAGATTTGGCCGCCGCGCGCGCAGTGCATTTCGAGATGCTGGACGTGATTAACGCCATGTTCTACGAGACGAATCCGATACCCGTCAAGACGGCGCTCGCCATGATGGGAAAGATACATGAAGAATTCCGCCTGCCGCTTTGCCCCATGAGCCAGACCAACAGGGAAAGGCTATCCGCCGCGCTGAACAAGAGCGGCATTCTTTCGGGAGTTGCGAAGGCTTAATAGGTTTATGGAGAAAGCCAGATGGCGAAAATAGTTGTGATAGGCTGCGCCGGGCGAATGGGGCGCAGGATTGTGAATATAGTCGAAACCACCGAAGGGGCCACGCTCCAAGGAGGCACGGAAAATCCGCAAAGCCCCTTTTTGGGGCATGATATCGGCGACGTGGCCGGTATCGGCAAGAAGAACATCGCTATAAGCGGAAAGCTGACGGACATCATTAAAGGCTGCGACGCTATTATAGATTTCTCCGTCCCTGCGGCGTCGCTGGACCATTTCCTGATGGCAAGCGAAGCGGGCAAGGCGATAGTTATTGGCACCACCGGCTTCACCGAGGAGCATTGGAAAACTTTCGACTCCATGGCGAAAAGTTCGCGGGCGGTTATCGCGCCGAACATGAGCGTTGGGGTGAACGTGCTTTTCAAGCTCGTGCGGGACGCGGCACGGATAATGGGGCAGACCTACGATATTGAAATGTTCGAAATGCACCATAATCAAAAAATGGACGCGCCATCCGGCACCGCGGTGAAACTGGCGGAGATAGCCGCCGGAGCCGTCGGGCGCGATTTAAAGAAAGTCGGCGTATATGGCCGTGAGGGGCAAACCGGCAAACGCACACCCGAGGAAATCGGGGTGATGACATTGCGCGGGGGTGACGTTGTGGGTGAACACACTGTCATGTTCGCCGGTACAGGTGAACGGGTGGAGCTTACCCATAGGGCATGGTCTCGCGATAACTTCGCCATGGGGGCGGTTCGCGCCGCCATGTGGATAGTGAACCAGCCAAACGGTGTATACGACATGCAGGACGTTCTGGGATTGAAGTGACACCATGAGCGATTCAACCTCCGCCACAGCGGCGTCCATTTACGAGACGATAGAAACCATCGCGCAAAACGCGCGCAAAGCTTCGCGCCTTCTCGCGGACGCTTCCACTGCCGTGAAGAACAACGCGCTGGAGGCCATGGCTAAAGCGCTGAACGATCAAAGCGCGAAGATTATTTCCGCCAACGCGAAAGACTTGGCCCAAGGGGCGAAAAACGGCCTATCCTCCGCAATGCTCGACAGGCTGAAGCTCGACGAAAAGCGCATAGCCGCCATGGCGAAAGGGCTGCTGGAAGTGGCGGCCCTGCCAGACCCGGTTGGTGAAGTAACCGAAATGAAACGCCGCCCCAACGGAATCGTTGTTGGGCGGATGCGGGTTCCCCTCGGCGTGGTGGGTATAATCTACGAGTCCCGCCCGAACGTTACGGCGGACACGGCTGCGCTTTGCCTGAAATCCGGCAACGCGGTGATACTGCGCGGCGGTTCGGAGGCGATTCATTCAAACCGCGCCATAGCGGAGATTCTGGCCGAGTCGGCGAAAGCAGCCGGGATACCGGAGAACGCTATCCAGCTTGTGCCGATGACAGACAGGGAAGCTGTGCTCGCCATGCTGAAAATGGAAAAGCATATAGACATCATAATCCCCCGCGGAGGTTACGAGCTTATCCGGTTCGTCACCGAAAACTCGCTCATCCCCGTGATAAAGCACGACAAGGGGGTTTGCCATGTTTATGTGGACAAGGCGGCGGATTTGGAAATGGCGGATAAAATAGTGCTTAACGCCAAAGCACAGCGCCCCGGCGTGTGCAACGCGGCGGAAACTCTTCTCGTGCATCAGGACGTGGCGGAGAAGTTTCTGCCGATGTGCGCGAAAACCCTCGGCGCCGCCAAGGTGGAAATACGCGGGTGCGAGGCCACGAGAAAAATCATTCCCGGCGCAAAAGCCGCCACGGAAGAAGACTGGTATGAGGAATACCTAGACCTTATTCTTGCCGTGCGGGTCGTAAAAGATTTCGACGAGGCGCTGGACCACATCGCCCAATACGGCTCCGGCCATACGGAGTCCATAATCACAAACGACTACAAAACGGCGCAGGAGTTTTTGCGGAAAGTGGACTCTTCCGCCGTGATGGTGAACGCCTCCACCCGGTTCAACGACGGCGGGGAGTTCGGCCTCGGCGCGGAGGTGGGCATATCCACCCAGAAGCTTCACGCGCGCGGGCCGATGGGCCTTGTGGAACTGACGTCACTGAAGTTCATCGTTTACGGCGATGGCCAAGTGCGCCAATAGCGGCGCATAGTGATAAAATAGGCGTAAGGAATCCACCTAAACAACGGCGGGCCGCTTATGAAAATCGGAGTATTCGGCGGATCGTTCAACCCAATCCACATAGGGCATCTTGCCGCCGCCAATGAAATAGCCCACAAAGCGGGACTGGACGAGGTTCACTTTGTCGTCTCCGGCGCGCACCCGCTAAAAAACGACGGAACAATGCTGGACGCCACGAGCCGGTTTGCGATGGTGGAGATGGCCATCGAGGGGAACGGCGCATTCAAGGCCAGCAGCGTGGAGATCGAGAAGCCCGGGCCGTCCTACACAATAGATACCATGCGCCACTTCAAGGAAACGTATGGCGATGACATCCATTTCATCCTCGGCCAGGACGCCATGGAGGACGTGGGTTCGTGGTACTCCGCCTTGTCGCTTTTCAAAACATGCAATTTCATCGTCGCCTCCAGGCCGGGATACGACGCTTCGGCGCTGATGGACGTTCTTCAGGGAATGGCCTCGGTGAAGTACCGCAATCTTAAGTTCATAGAGATGGGGCGCAGCGAAGACGGCACGCTGGAAATAATAGGAATCGAGGGGGCGCCAACGGCGATAAGGATAGTGAGAATAGCGCCTCTGGACGTTTCGTCGTCGGAAATAAGGCGCAGGATAAAGGCCAAGGAACCGATAAAGTATCTTGTGCCTGAGGCTGTTGAGCGGTATCTTAGAAGAGAGGGGTTGTATCTCTAACCTCAAATTTAAAGGGAGATTTTGGCGTAAAACGCCTTGCTATGACTTTAGTTGAAAAGACCATCTTGTGCTATAATTCGGCGCTGTCCAAGAAGGCGCTGGAAGTTTCGGTGCTGGACGTGCGCGGGTTGTCCGATGTGGCCGACGTGTTCTTGATTGCGAGCGGAACATCCAAACAGCACGCGCAAACGATAGTGAACGCGGTGGAAAACGCGTTGCGCTTGGCGGGCATGAAAGATTGCCATGTGGAAGGCTATCAGAACGCGAAATGGGCGCTGATAGACGCGGGTGACGTGGTGATCCACGTTTTTCTAGAAGAAGCGAGAGAGTTTTACGGATTGGACAGGCTGTGGGCGGATGCGGAGCAAATGAAGCTCCAAGCCGCCATGGCCAATTAAATTTCCGGACGATTACGATAATGGACAGGGAAAAACTGGATAAATTCCGCGATATGCTGCTGGAAATGCAGCGGCGGACAACCGGCGACTTTGAACGCGCTGTGGAATCCTCATCCGAGGAATTCGGCGGAGAACTGCCCGATATAAACGACGACGCGAGCCGCGCTGTTAACAGGCGTCTCATGCTTGAAATTAGCGACAAGAACCATAACACCCTTGTGCAGATAGCGGAGGCGCTGGAGCGGATAACGGCTGGCGATTATGGCCAGTGCACCGAGTGCGGCGAGGACATTCCTGAAAAAAGACTGGAATTGCTTCCCTTCGCGCTGCATTGCGTGAAATGCAAAGAAAGGATGGAGAAGGAGGGAACGTAATCCTTCTCCGGATTCAATGCCGATACGACTAGCGTTAATTCTCGCTTCCATCCTCGTTGTTTTCCTGTATCTCGCCCTTTTAAATCCATCGAACTTTCGTCTAGTTCTCTACCCAGGCGAGGTAATAGACGCTCCAGCCCCTATAATCATGCTGGCTTCGTTCGTGGCCGGCGTTGCGGGCGTTTTCATTCTCTATTCATACGATACCGCGCTGGAAGCCTTCGGCTCCATGCGGCGCGGCGCGCTCCGGCGCAAGGAACGAAGGGCGCAGGCTCTTTATGAAGAGGCGATGGACAAGCTTCATTCGGAAAACCGCCACGACGCGGAGAAGCTTTTCAAAAAGTCGCTGGCGCACAATCAGGATCATATTCCATCACTTTTGGCCATCGGCTCGATGAAACGCGAAGACGGTTTCATCGAAGAGGCGGTGAAGCTGCACTCCATGGCGCGCGGCCTCTCGCCGGACAACATATCCGCCATGCTGGAGCTTGCTAAAGATTACACAACAGCAGGCCAGGCGCAAACGGCGCTGGCCATATTACGGGAGGCGCGGGAGAAAGCCGGCAGGTCTATCCCCCCGCTTGAACGGATTCGGGATATATGCCTTTCGCTCGGCGATCTGGACTCGGCCCTTGAAGCTCAAAAGGACATCGCCGCCCTCGCCCCGTCTTCAAAGGCCACGGATGAAAGAAAAACCCTCGCGGCGCTCATCTATGAATCCGCCGTTATGAAGGAAAACGGTGGAAAGCTGGAGGATGCCGTTGACGGGTTTTCAGGCGCGCTTCTAAACGATGGAGAGTTTGTCCCCGGCTACATCAGACTCGCGGAGCTTCAGGGCTTTCTCGGCAAGCGCAAGGATATGATCAAAACGCTTGAGAAAGGCTACAGGGCCACCCATTCGGTGATTATCCTGCGCACGCTGATGAACGCGCTTGTGGCCTCTGGCGACATGGAAGAAGCGGCGGCGCAGATAAAATGGGGAATCGAAATCACTCCGGGGCAGGAGATACTCCGGCTATTTCTGGCGGAAACGCTGATGTTGCAAGGTAAATACGGCGACGCGCGCCGTGAAATGGAAAAGCTGGACGGAAGGTTTGCCGACACATCGATATATCACCTTGTCGAAGGGAAGATAAGGGAAGGCGAACGCAACGTGGACTGGGCTTTAAAATCGCTTAACGAAGCCTACCGGAAGGAGTCTTCGGCACTGTTCCATTATTCATGTTCGTCGTGCGGGTTGACCACGCGCAAATTCACAGCGCGATGCCCGAAATGCGGCGAGTGGAACACTCAGTCGCCGGTTTTGCTTTAAATACGGCTTCCGCTA
>Ga0214473_10012353_pt1 | contig 10024 bp, 8 predicted proteins | sample RVTome_7_FD_203509 | JGI IMG/M metagenome (GOLD analysis project Ga0214473, IMG submission 203509) | Soil microbial communities from uranium-contaminated site in the Upper Colorado River Basin, Wyoming, United States - RVT98D197 | ecosystem: Environmental > Terrestrial > Soil > Contaminated >... | reverse complement strand
TCGCCGGGGCCACAACCCTCCGCACCGGAAATGGCCGGGCTGACCTCGGGCAGCCTTTTGGACCAGATCCTTGAAGAAAAAGAAGGGCAGTCCGAACCAAGGTCGGCCACAGACGCGTCGGAATGGAGCGCCTTCCTGCGGGATATCGTCCGCCCGTACGTTGTACCCCGGGACGACCCCCGGCAAGCAGAAATGGTGGCCTCTCTGGATGCCGCAGCAGCCGGGCTGATGCGGGCGATCTTGCACCACCCCGATTTCCAAGCCCTGGAAGCCGCCTGGCGAGGGGTCCGTTTCCTCGTATCGGGGGTGGAGACGGACGCGCAACTGAAGCTGTACCTCATGGACATCTCCAAGGCCGAGCTATCTGCTGACCTGGCAGCGGCAGAAGACCTGCGATCAACCGGGATGTACCGACTCTTGGTCGAGGAAACGGTCGATACTCCCGGTGGCGAGCCGTGGGCGGTCCTGGGGGGCAACTATACTTTTGGCCCGAGCCGCGAAGATGCGGAACTGCTCGGCCGCATTGCGAAAATGGCCAGAGCCGCCGGCGCTCCCTTTATCGCAGCAGCGAGCGACAGATTGCTGGTGTGTGAGTCGCTGGCCAAAACTCCCGATCCGAGAGAATGGAAGCGAAAGAACGATACCGAGGGAATCCGGGCGTGGGAGGCACTGAGAAGACTCCCCGAGGCATCGTACCTTGGCCTCGCTCTGCCACGATTTTTGCTCCGTCTTCCTTACGGTGCGGATACAGATCCTATAGAACGATTTGACTTTGAAGAAATGGCCGCCAGCCCGGAACACAATCACTACTTGTGGGGCAACCCCGTCTTGGCCTGTGTTTACTTACTGGTCCAGGCCTTCAGCCATTACGGTTGGGACCTTCGGCCTGGAGTCGTCCAGGAGATCGAAAGCCTTCCTCTGCACGTTTACAAGGAGCGGGGTGAATCCCGGATCACCCCCTGTGCCGAGGTCTTGCTTACTGAACGAGCCGCTGAAATAATCTTGGATAAGGGCTTCATGCCTCTCTTGTCTTTAAAAAATCGAGATATTATTCGACTGGCCCGCTTCCAGTCTCTGACGGATCCTCCATCGTCTTTAGCCGGTCGATGGGAAACTGAACATTCGTAATCCAGACTCAAAGCCTAACCAAGGAGGACCCCGTGGCTTATACACAGGATAACAGTCTTATTGCCGTTAATACTCCGCTGGGTAAGGATGTCCTGTTGCTTACGGGATTTAATGGAACCGAAGGTCTTTCTCGCCCTTTTGATTTTGAACTGGACATGCTCTCCGAGAATCCCAACATTCCCTTTGCGGATATTATCGGAAAGAACGTTACGATCTCCATCCTGTTGCCCGATGGCGGCAAACGGTTTTTTAATGGGATCATATCCCGCTTTTCCCAGGGGAGAGCCGGGGGCGAAGGGGGAGGGGACCCTCGGTTGTCCCATTACCGGGCCGAAATGGTTCCCTGGCTATGGTTACTCACCCAGACTGCAGATTCGAGGATATTCCAGGGGCTCGCGGTTCCGGACATCGTGGAGAAGATCTTCAAGGAGAAAGCGTTTTCAGACTTCAAGATGCTTCTCAATGGCAACTACCATAAGAGGGACTACTGTGTTCAGTACCGGGAGACGGATTTTAATTTCGTTTCGCGTCTTCTGGAAGAAGAAGGAATCTGTTACTTTTTCGAACACGAAGAAAAAATGCATACCCTGGTTCTGGCAGATGCTCCTGAAAAGCATAAACCATGCCCCAAGCAAGGGTCCGCGCGGTATCAGACAACTTCCGGCGGATGGCTGGAAGAGGATGTAATTACCAGCCTGGAAAAGGTGCAGGAAATCAGACCGGGGAAATATACCCTGAATGACTTTAACTTTGAGACCCCCACCACCAATTTGAAGGTAGATGTTCCCAGTAAAATCAAGTTGGGTCCCGGCGAGCGGGAGGTCTATGACTATCCGGGGCTTTACGCGAAGAAGGCGGAAGGAAGTCAGTTTGCCAATGTTCGCATGGAGGAGGAAGAGGCAAAAATTACCACGATCATCGGCTCCAGTGTCTGCCGGGACTTTACCAGCGGGTACCGGTTTAAGCTTCTGGGCCACTATCGCCAAGATATGGACGAAAAGGAATTTGTTTTGGCCTCCCTCAGCCATGGGGCAACCCACTTGGGGTACACAACGAAATCTTCGCTGGACGTGGAGGGATTCTCTTACTCCAATAACTTTACCTGTATTCCTTTTGATGTCCCCTACCGTCCACCGCGGAATACCCCAAAGCCGGAGGTGCGCGGGACTCAAACCGCCATCGTGGTCGGACCGGCTGGGGAAGAAATCTATCCGGACAAATACGGTCGGGTCAAGGTGCAGTTCCACTGGGATCGGGAGGGGAAGCGGGACGAGAACAGTTCCTGCTGGATTCGAGTTGCCCAGCTCTGGTCAGGACCGGGGTGGGGTGCCATGTACATCCCGCGGATCGGCCAGGAGGTGGTTGTCGATTTTCTGGAAGGCGATCCGGACCGGCCCATCATCATCGGCTGCGTATACCATGGAAATAATATGCCCCCCTATCCGCTGCCGGACGATAAGACCAGAAGCGTCATAAAATCAGATTCCTCCCTCGGGAGTGGCGGCTCTAACGAAATCCGTTTTGAGGACAAAAAAGGGAAAGAAGAAATTTATCTCCACGGCCAGAAGGACTGGACGATCGCTATTGTAAATGACAAAAACCAGACCGTTGGGCAGGATGAGTCTCTTCGGGTTGCCCGCAATAAAACGATCCAGGTGGGGGCCAATCACACCGAATCGATTGGGGCGAATATGAGCCTTACCGTGGGCAGTAACAAGACGGAAACGATCGGCGTGGCTTCCGCCGAAACCATCGGGGCCGCCAAGGCCCTCACGGTCGGCGCCGCTTACCAGGTCAGCGTCGGAGCCGCGATGAATGAGACCGTGGGCGCAGCCAAGGGGGAGGAAATCGGCGGCGCGAAAATAGTCCTTGTGGGGGCTCACAGCCGGGAAAATGTGGCCAAGGATAAGGTGGTGGATGCTGGCGGCAATCTCTCGGAAAGCGCCGGGAAAAATGTAAGCATGGAAGCTGGGAACACGATGGACCTGCATTCAGGAGATGATTTTACGATTCGGGGGCAGAAAAAGGGAGTTATTGAGATTGCCGATCAACTTACGATTCAATGCGGAAGCGCCTCCATCACGTTGAAGAAAAATGGCGATATTTCGATTGAAGGAAAGAAAATCAACCTAAAAGGATCGGGGGATATCATTATGAAAGGCAGCAAAATTAAGGAAAATTAAATGAAAAAATCACTAATCGAACAGGTCACCGGATTCGATATTTCCAGACGGATCGAAGGGGTGCGGGTGGGAAAAATTACGAATATTGATGGAAACGGACAGGTCTTTGTGGATTATCCGGGGAACCCGCAGGGACCGATGGCCGCCAGATTTACCAGTTCGGTAAAATTGCAGAACCTCCGCTACGCTCTGGCCAGTGGGCAGGAGGTCTTGATTCTCTTCGAAAACAATGATTCTTCGCGCCCCATTATTATCGATACGCTCTCTTCGCTGATCGATGAAATCGCCCACACGGAATCGGTCGAATTAAAGGGAAAACCAGAGGATGTGACCATCGACGGGAAAACGATCACCTTCGATGCCCAGGAAGATGTTGTCATTAGATGCGGCCAGGGAAGCATCACCGTAAACAAAAGCGGAAAGATTATTCTCAAGGGAACAAATTTATTATCCCGGTCTTCGGGATCCAATCGGATCAAAGGAGCGAGTGTAAATATCAATTAAACGGAACAATGGCTGGAAGTATGGAACTTGTGAATAAAACTCTTTTCACGGCGGAAAGGGTTCTTCTCCAGGATAAGGAGGGAAGAGATCTTTTGGTCGTGATCATTAAATGTACCTATTCCCTGAAAAATAAAACTGAGCTGGGGCCGGCGGAGGAGCAGGTTCCCGTGCAGATGGCCGACAGTTTTTATGGTAAGCCCGGTGAATCAAGCGTCCGTTATGAAAGCGACCTCGTTCCGTATAAGCCGGGCACGGATGTCGTCTTGGTCGGGCATGCCTATGCCCCGAAACCAAAGATCAAGAAGATCGATGTCACGGTTAAAGTGGGTTCCCTGGAAAAGACCTGCCGCGTCACGGGAAACCGGAGGTGGAAAAAGTCGTTTGGGTTCGTGAAAATTTCAGATCCCGAACCCCTGGAAAAGACCCCGCTGGTTTATGAGCACTCTTTTGGGGGGCAGGACCTGAGTTCGCCGGAGACAAGAGACCATGAGCGAGAGAACCGAAATCCCGTCGGCTGCGGTCTATTGGCCAAGAAGTCCAAGCTTGATCCGGAGAAGGTTTCCCTGCCGAATATTGAAGATCCGGCGAACCCGATCAAGAGCCGGCAAGATCGCCCCAAACCTGTGGGGTTTGGATTTATCGGCCGGCACTGGCAGCCACGGCTTTCTCATGCGGGAACCTACGACAAGAATTGGATGGAAAAACGATCCCCCCTGTTGCCCCTGGACTTTGATGAACGCTATTTCAACGGGGCCCATCCGGATCTCATTTCCAAAAAGTATTTGCAGGGAGGGGAACGGGTGGAAATCATCAATGCCGCCCCGCAGGGATCCCTGCGCTTCACGCTTCCCCGGATAAGGCCGCAAGTCGCCATGATTTCGACCACCCTGGAATGGACGTATGCCGAACCTCAAATTGATACCCTGATCCTGGAGCCGGATCAATCAAGAATCATGATGGTGTGGCGGGCCTCAAAGATCCTGAACGGTCTTCTCCATAAAGTGGCTTTCATCCGGGTGACGGCCAATGGATGAACCCGCCGTCATCACGGGACTCGGCATGATTTCTCCTGTAGGTTTGAACATGGCTCAAACCTGCGCTTCCGTAAGAGCCGGGATCAGTCGTTTTCAAGAATATGAGGACTACACCTGTGAACCGGAAGAACTGGATTGGGGGGATCCAGAGCCGCTTGTGGGTTCCCGGGTTCCCGATCCGGATCTTGAACGGAATGTGCCGAGAATTCCGACCTTAATTTTAGAAGCGCTTCAGGACCTGATTCAGAACGCCGGGATAAAGCGGGAGACCTTCTCTCAGGCGAGCATATATATTGCGCTTCCGTCTCCCGACCGGACGGGACAGCGCCGGGGGGGGAGGCGAGAGCCGTTCACCGATATTTTGGAGAAGGCACTTCCATCAACCTCCGGAGAGCTGAAATTTTTCACGAACGGCCCCGTGGGATTCTTTGCGGCCATGGAGGAAGCGATTCTTAGGCTCAGAAAAGGCCAAAGCCAATTTTGCATTGTTGGCGGCGCGGATTCCTACCAGGATCAAAATACCCTCGCCTGGTTGGACAGAAGCGGTCGGTTAAAGAGCAACCGGAATTGGGACGGATTCATTCCGGGAGAAGCTGCGGCGGTCCTTCTTCTGGAATCCCGGGCGCGCGCCGAGGAGAGAGGGGCAAATATTTTCGCCATGACCCGGGGGCTCGGCAAGGGGTTGGAAAAGAACCCCGTGGGAACGGATCGGCCCAGTAGCGGAGAAGGACTTGCGCAAGCGATCCGGGCGGCGATCGGCGGCGCAGAAAATCCCCTGGAGATCGAATGGGTGGCCGGCGATCTAAACGGCGAGAGTTATCGGGCCAAGGAATGGGGTCTTGGTCAGGTTATGTTACAAAAGAATTTTAGGGGGGCTAAGCATATCTGGCATCCCGCGGACTCTTTGGGGGATGTGGGGGCCGCCTCCGGAGCGGTCCTCGTTTCGTTGGCCGCCAGGGCCTTGGAGAAAGGATATGCCCCGGCTGAAAAGTGCTTGATCTTCGCGGGTTCGGACGATGGGTCCAGAGGGGCACTCCTTTTACAAAGAAATCAAATGCAGCAGACGAATCCGTAAGGAGGAATCATGCCGGCCACGGTTGGGGTTAATTCGTTAACCGTCGTACACCAGTCCAGCAATGGAGTGACGATCGCTTTCCCCGATGTTTGCCTGACTCCGGCTCCCCCCGCCCCTCCCATTCCGATTCCCTATCCGAACATCGCCATGTCCGCTGACACGGCCAAAGGGAGCAAGAAAGTTACTTGTGACGGCAACCCCATCTGCCTGAAGGATTCAAATTTTTCCAAAAGCAGCGGGGATGAAGCAGGGGTCAATAAAGGGGTTGTCTCCGGGAAAAATATGGGCAAAGCCGAATTCGTCAACTACTCCTTCGACGTAAAAGTTGAAGGGAAAAACGTCCCGCGGGCATTTGATTTGATGCTTCATAACGACAAAAATACCCCTCCTTTCCCCCTGCTTCAGCCGCCCCTTATCGTCCTTCCCCTGGACATTGCCGAGGAGGAGGAAAAGAAGAATAGGCTTTCCGAGTTGAAATTCATCCCGGAAGTGGAAGAGTAGAGGGAGGACACCTGCTTATGGCCGATCTCGAGCAGTGGGTCAATCTTACGGTAAATGAGGAGTGGATTGGAGAAGGCCTTACCGAACGACCGCGGATGGGGGAAATGGCCCCTTTACGGATCCAATTTGCCGAAGAGCGGAGAGCTACGGCCTATGTCACCAAGGAAGCGGACGCCGATAACGCGGAGTATTCCGACACCGAAAAGCCCAGAAGGCTGGGTTTTCATGTCAGAGATTATTCCCGGAGGAGAATCACCACCAATCGGCGGGGCGTGGTGGATTTAAGCATTCGAGTGAGCTTGGCCGGGGGAGATAAATTTACCATTCGGGTGGAAGACCGCGAAGGGAACACGCTGAACGCCGACAATCTGCTTACCCGCAGGAAATTGTACTTTCAGGTGATCCGCATGGATGGCGTTACGGCGGTAACTGCCGCGGATGTTTCGGGGATGCAGAACGAATTCTGGAACGCGGCCGAGAAACTCTATATTCGTATGGTCGAGCATACTCCCGGCCGGACCATCCCCTCCAGGCGTAATTTCAATGATGAAGATCCACCCGTCAATAGGGAAATATTGCGCCAGACGAGGGAGCAATATGACCAGTCAAAAAACCCTTATAGTTTTGCAGTTCTTGTGGTGACAAGGAACGGCATCCCTGAGGACGAATCATCGTCAGACCCAGCGGTCTTTGATGCGAGTAACAGATGTTCAATTCTTACGACCAAAGTTCTTTTCGATGTCGTAGATCCGGCAGAGGACTATTACAATTCTGTTGAATGGGTGCCCAATAGCGGAGGAAGCGTTCATATACCGAAAAGCCGTCTGACCCGGGTGGGAAATAATCAAATAGACATCGATACAACAGGTTATCCTCAGGGGGCGGGCGCACTTAACTACAATATGCGAGTATTGGGAATCAACGGAAGAGGCTTTAGCAATCCGGGGAATAATTTTACGATAGTTGCTGCTGAAGATGCGGAGACTGGTGCAGCAGTCCCATCTGCGGAGATCATGGCAGTTTTGGTTCATGAAATCGGGCACAAAATCGGGATGGTTCCCGGAAGGCAGGGCACCCGGGCGCTGGATGAGCAGTCAACGTATTATGATGGACGGGGTCATTCGGGCGGGCATTGCAACCATGGGGTGGGTCTGCTTCCGACATATCAGGGTGTCGGAGGGATAAGCCCTGATTGCACCATGTTTGGCGATACCAGAGCGAGCACATCCACTTTTTGCGAAGACTGTCGAAGATCCGTTAGAAAATTGGATTTAAGGTCCAGAACCAATGTTGGAATCAGAACACAATTTTAAGGGCCTGGAGAGGGGTTGACCTTTGCGGGTATGGTGTTTCTTTTGGACGATCTTTTTTATATCATTGATGAATTATGGAGGAGAAGCAAAAGGAGGAAAGTTCATGTCCGATCCAGAGACGCCAGACTTCGATAGTGTTGCCCTCGACTCGCATGTTCGTCATAAATGTTCCCCTGAATTCGACCAATTCGATACGAAAGTGAAGGGAATCAAGATCAACGCCCCTGACGAGATTGAGGCGACCTTTGATGAAGAGGAAAAAATCGTAAGCCCCTTCACTCGCTTCCCTGTCTGTATTGCCATGCAGTTTCCTCTCAAGAATATGTTGAATTACGCCCAGCCTCGTTCCCTGATCACTCTCGTCATGGTAAACAAAACTACGGGGGAATCTTTTTCGGGGAATCTCTCCTACTCAAGACCGATGGGGCCTTCCCCCAAGATGGATTTGCCTGAAAAAATTATCGAAACGAGAGTGCAACGTTACTATTACAATGTAAATCTTTGCCGTTATTTGCGACTCCCGGCCGCGCCGGGTACTTATTTTCTTTATGCAACGTTTGAAGAATACAAGTCAAATACCCTGACGGTAAACTTGAAGGAAAAGAAGACCCGGAGAGGAAAACCCTGAGATGGTCAAGTTTCCTGCCTATCAAAGAAATGAGAACAGCCCGAGCATGAATCCTTCTTCTCCGGGGATCGCCATATCCTCGGTTCCTGTCGTGGAACTGGGAAAGACCCCGGTGTTTCCGCTCTTCGGGAGCTTTATGGTCCCGAAGAAAAGTGCTTCAGAGTTTCATGGGCATCTTCTGCAGGCAGTGGTCATTCTTCTGCGTGGACCCAATCCTGTTACCCGGAACCTGGGGAAGGGAGAATTGTTGTTTGAGGACGATCTCCTCGAGGAAGGGGACAGGATTCGCGGTTTTTTCAATTTGGATTTATTCGATTTCTTCAATCTTCTGAAAACACCAAACCGCTATCGGGTGAACGCTTCGATCTTCCAGTATTTGTCTGATGTTCTCACTATAGACGTCGTGGCCTGAAGATATTTTTCAGCCCGATGAATTGCGAAAAGCAACAACGGCCTTAAGAATTCATCCATCGGTTCTTCATGAAAGCCACTCAAATCGAATTCGCCTTCTCCCTTTATCAAGAGCACCTTGAAGAGGCTTCGTTTCTTTACCAGCAGCGTCTGGGCCTCTTCGATGACCCGCAAATTACCTGGCTGGATGTCGAAGGCTTCGAAGATCGTTTTGAAGCCCACATCGATGGCTTGGTTGCGGGGGGAGATTGGGGGCTGGAACTCTGCAAGCAACAGGCCGCTGAAGGAGATTTTGGGGAACTTCATGCGGCGCTGCGGGTCATCTGCCGGGAGCAGCGTTGGGACCAGGCGCAGGAAGTCCTGAAGGCATTGGATTACGGCGACCCAAAAAAAATCAAGGCCGCCGTGGACGCCCTTAAGTATGAATTGCCGTCGCGCTGGGAAAGAGATTTTATTCAGCTGCTTGCAGCGGGTGAAGAGAAACTTATGCCCCTCGTCTCCGAGGTTGCAGGGTACCGGCGAATGGCGGCGGGAAAAGAACTCTCCCGGCTATTGCCGGAAAAGAATTTCCCTGCGTTGTCTACAGTTATCTGGGCTCTTGGACGCCTTCGGGCGCAGGAGGCCCGGGCCTGGCTTCTCCAGGACTATCTTACCCATGAAGATGAATCGGTTCGCCGGGCGACGGCATTGGCCCTTCTCAGAATGGGGGAGGCTCAAACGATAGACCAGTGCCTGCGTCCGGCCAATTTTGGAAATTGGGTGCTTCTCCCTCTGGGGCTTGGCGGCAGCAGTGCAGCGGTGCCTTTTCTGCTCAAAAAAGTCTCCGGGGAAACCGCCGGTCCGGATGGCCTCCTGGCCCTGGGGTTACTCGGGGATATTTCAGCCGTTGAACCTTTACTCATTCATCTTGCCGACACAAAGTTGGCGGAAAATTCAGCCTTAGCCCTTAATCTCATCACGGGCGCGGAAATTTACGAACAAGCCTTCCTTCCTGAAGAGATCGACGAGGATGAATTGTTTGAAGAAGAGCGGGAAAAATTCAAGCAAGGCCAAGTTCCAACCCGGCCTGACGGAAAACCTTTTGGGATTACCATTACCCGAATTTCGCAAAACCCCGAAGAATGGCAGAATTGGTGGTCAAAAAATCGGTCACAGTTCAAGCCCGACATTCGCTACCGCAATGGCAAGCCTTACTCCCCAGCCTGTCTCTTGGAGAATCTGGAATCCGAAAAAAGCCCGCGCCGCAT
>Ga0214473_10012352_pt1 | contig 10024 bp, 6 predicted proteins | sample RVTome_7_FD_203509 | JGI IMG/M metagenome (GOLD analysis project Ga0214473, IMG submission 203509) | Soil microbial communities from uranium-contaminated site in the Upper Colorado River Basin, Wyoming, United States - RVT98D197 | ecosystem: Environmental > Terrestrial > Soil > Contaminated >... | reverse complement strand
CTCTAGCCTTAAGGATTTCATTTCTTCGGGTGAACAAACCGAACGCGTGCTGACGCAGAAACTCAATGATGCACTTGCCGTCATTCCGAACCTTCCCATGGAAGGCGTGCCTTATGGGCGGGATGAGCATGACAACAGCGAGCTTCATACCTGGGGCACCAAGCCCACCTTCAATTTCGAGCCACGCCAGCATTTTGATATCGGCGAATGGCTGGGCCTGATGGATTTTGAAACGGCCGCCAAAATGTCAGGCGCGCGCTTTGTCATTCTCAAAGGCCAACTGGCCAAGCTTGAACGGGCCCTAGCGCAGTTCATGGTTGATCTGCATACGGAGCATCACGGCTACACGGAAGTCTATGCGCCCTATATGCTGCGCGACGAAGCGATGTTCGGTGTCGGCCAGCTTCCCAAATTCAAGGAAGACCTGTTTCAAACGACGTCAGGCCATTGGCTGATTCCTACTGCTGAGGCGTCTCTCACCAATATCGTGCGCGAGCGCGTGGTGGAGGAGAAGGAATTGCCGCTGCGCATGACGGCCTATACACCGTGTTTCCGCGCCGAAGCGGGAGCGGCGGGCAAGGATACGCGCGGCATGATCCGCCAGCACCAGTTCTCGAAAGTGGAACTCGTTTCCATCACAACGCCGGAGCAGGCGGAAGCCGAACACAGCCGCATGCTGAACTGCGCCGAGGAAGTGTTGAAGCGTCTTAATCTGGCCTTTCGCACGATTGTTCTGTGCACGGGCGACATGGGTTTCGGCAGCCGCAAGACCTATGACATTGAAGTGTGGCTGCCCGGCCAGAATGCCTACCGCGAAATTTCCTCCTGCTCGCAGCTTGGTGAATTTCAGGCGCGGCGCATGGAGGCGCGTTACAAGCCTGCCGATGGCAAAGGTCCGCGCTATGTGCACACGTTGAATGGCTCCGGCCTTGCGGTGGGCCGCGCCATGGTCGCCATTCTTGAAAACTGCCAGAGTGACGATGGCAGCGTAACCATCCCTGAAGTGCTCCGGCCCTACATGGGCGGCGCGGAGAAAATCACGCGGGCATAATGAGCTTGTCATTCCAGCTTTTGCCGACTTGCGCCAGTACTACAGAATGACGGGTAAGCGCTGGTAACGTATACTGATCCGCAAAGTGCGGTGAACTTGCATGGAAGCTTCCTATGATCATGATAGCCCACAGCTCCCTACCGTGATGCTCGCCGTTATCGCCCTCATATTTTCAATGCCGGTGGCTTCGGCGCAATCGCGGGGTATCGGCTGTTCATTTAGTCAGGTAGCGGGAACAAGCCCTCAAGACTCATGTCGGTCTCCTGCACATCTTGAAATGCAGAGCAGTCATTCGGCCTTCAGGCCGAGCTCAATCGCCGCCGCCATAATCTTGCCCGATGCTGCCTGGTCGTCCACGAAGACCTCAAGCGCCTTGCGGAACGCTGTTGCCGCCACCTCTCTCTCTCCAAGCACAACTCGAGAGCGCATAAGATGAATCCAGCCGTCGACGTCTCGTGGGGAACTCTCCAGGCGATGTGCCAGGCCATCGACCATCGATCGGATTGCAGCCTCACGCTCGCGCGCAGGCATCGCGTCGGGCGTGGTAACTTTCTCGACGCTTAGTCCGTCACCACTCTTCTCGACGGCCTCGGTTTGCAAAGACGAGGCTATCTCCAAGGTGTCGCTTTCGGAGGCCTTCGCCTTGGCCTCGTCGTATGAGAGCTTGAGTTCGGCGGAACCCGGATCAAGCTCCAACGCTCTCCAAAAGGCCGTAGCTGCTTGTTCATAACGCGCCGTTTGGAAATAGGACCAACCAAGCATCCGCCACCCTTCAATGTCCTGTGGCGTGGTCTCAAGCCGGGCCGCCAGCCGTTCGATCATCGCGTTCACATCAGGCAGAAGTTCGCCGGTCGCTGTCGTGGACGACGTTTGTTCAGTTCCAATAGAACGAGCATAGTCCGTGAGGCGCGTAAGCATTTCGCCATCCGGCCCCTCGAAGGGGATCGTTTCCCCCGAGCGTGTCGCCTCGGAAGCACTCCCCACATAAGAAATAGCTGCGCCAATGCCTGGAACGAGGAGGAAGACCGCGGCTGCCGCAAACAGCATCCGCGGGGTACTTTGAAGGTTTTGGCCGAACCCCCGGCGCGATGACTGCAACCGGGAGAGGAGAGCAAGTCTCGCCGCGTCCGCTTCTGCTTCGTTGAGCTCCCCCCGCTTAAGTCGAGCTCCGATATCTTCGAGACAAGCTTTGCCGGTCTCCAAGTCAAGTTGCTCCCTTCGCAAGCCCCTCCATCGCCACAGAAAGAGCAGCAGCATCGCAATTGAAGAGATGACAAAAATCCATCCCAAGATCGTCAATGACATCTGCGCGCTCCCGAACTCCTGGCGAAAATACGACTGCTCATGCAAGTACTTCGCATAGCGATATCACGTCAAAACTTCCTGCGAACTTCCGCGCGGACGCCGAAGTTGTCTTCCGCACCTTCGAGGATCTGATAGGTAGCATCGGCGCGGAAGAGCCAGGCCCGGTCGATCGGGACCTGATAGCGAGCACCGAAGCCGTACTGCGCGTCCCGGGCGCCGATGCCGTCATCCTCAAAGGGCTGCACCATGGCCACCTCGAAGGCGAGCTGCTGATCCAGATCGAAGAGATACTGCAAGCCAATCGCGCCGCCCCAGGTGTTGGAGCCGGTGTCGTCCAGTTTCGGGTAGCCGGTCAGGGCATCGGTCTCGAAGTTGATGCCGACGTTTTTCAGTATGCCGGCGTTAAAGCCATCGACCAGGGGTTGAGGGTTTCCGAAGCCGACGAAAAAGTTGCCGTAGGGGAGCAGCGTGCTCGGCAAGCCGGTGATCAGGCTGTTCTCCGAAATGATCGCAACTCCGTCGCTCTCGCCTTCGGGATCTTCCCCGAAGTTTACGAACACGCGGGTCGAGTTTGACAAGGTGTTGTAATAGCGCCGTGTGTAAGCGCCGGTCAGGAAGTGCGTCAGAAGGCCGTCCTGCTCGTCGCGGCCCTGTATCAGCCCGTAGCCCGCTTCGGTATAGCCATCGAAGGCGTCGATGAAGGCGGTGACGCCATAGAGATTGGCGACGTTGTTGTCTTTTGCGTCCGCTCCGATGATGCCCGCGTTGTTGACATTGTCGAACGCGGCAAAGAAGGTGGTGTCGAAGTTGGCAAGGCCGAGCGCCGTTGAGTTCTTCGCGGGGAGCGTTACCGCGCCGCCGAGGATTGCGTCGTTCGCCCAGATGCCGTTCTGCAGGAACAGCGGGAAAAGACCAACTGTGAAGGGCAGATCGAAAGTGGCTTCTTGCCCGGAGAAACCGGAGTAAAGTGAGCCAAAATCACCCTCGAAAAACAGAGTCTGCGGATTGGGATCGAACTCGCCGTTGAACTTTTCATTCGCATCGTTGCCGCCAAACTCGAAGCGAGTGAATTTTGCATCGTTTTGAAGTGGCGTGAAGAAGGCGTGTATTCGTTCGGTGGCAGTGATCTTGAAGTCGACGTCGAGGTTCAGCCGGGTCGCGACCTGGGCGATTTCCTTGCCATTGTTTTTGTTGTAGGCGAGCGCTGTCCGCCAGTCGCCGTAGATAGCAAGGCCCGGGAGCAGTGGATTCTTTTCACCCAGAAGGGTGCTGCTCTCATCGTATGCGCCTGATGTGTATTGCTGGCGACCCAGCTCAACCGGCGGGCGCGGCGGCTCGACCGCCTTTTTGGCGCCGTAGACATCGACCTGCCCCTGGGCATTGTAGGTGGTTTCGTACTGCGGATCGGATCGGAAAAGATCCCCCTTGCCGTCCTCGTTGCTGCGGGTGCCTGCCGCTGGGTCTGAGGAATTGTCGTTACTCTCCTTTTCCGAAGAGGCGTCCGCGTGCTGCGTATCAGCTTGGTTTTCGGGCGGAAAGAGTGAGGCACTGGACCTGAAGAGTACCTGCCACACCCGGACCAACACGTTTTCCTTTTGGGCCTTGCTGCTGCTTGCGCCTTTTTGCGTCTTGCTGCTGCTTGCGCCTTTTTGCGTCTTGCTGCTGCTTGCGCTTTTTTCGGCCTTGCTGCTGCTTGCACCTTTCGCGGCTTCTGCCCTGGCGTCGGACATCACAAGGTAGCCGCAGGCTGCCAACACGACTATGGCGGTCGATGCCCTGACAAGGTACGCATTACTCAACATACGAGAACTCCACAAACCACTTCTTTAGAACCGTTGCGGATCCCCAATGAGAAACCCTCGGCTTTTCGGCATTAGTCCTTCACATCAAGCTCCACCGCAAAGGCGTGGAAGTTCATGATCCGCTCGTTCATGCTTTGCTCCATATCCTTGGTGGAACCGACGAAGCGCATGAAGTAGATCGGCTCGGCGCGACTCCGCATACGGAAGGCGAGGCGGTACTTTCCGGGCTTCGTGATCAATTTGCCTGGCACCTTGTACTTCGCCACCTTCTCACCCAGCGGTGGCAGCGAGTGGTTCTCCATGCGCACCAGCGGCGGATGGTTGAGAACGGTGGTCGGGATTCCCGGCGGACGCAGATGCGGCAGGGGATCGATGTCGAAGTTCACCGGCAAGTACATCTCGCGGTCCGTGCCCTTGATGTTGGTCGTCAGGAACTTGGTCTGGAAGTGCACCAGCTGTTGATCCTTTTTGATGCGGCCAGCCGCAACATCCAGACTGTGCAGATCAGCCATGTCGCCATGGCTGTCGATGTAGCCCGACTCCCAGATGTTCTTGCCGTTGGGATCGATAAGGGCGACATTCACCCAGAGCTGCGGCTGCGCGCCCAGCGAACCGGACGGTAGGTTGTGCCCCAAATTGGTGTTCTTGATCTTGTAGGAGAACGCGAGGTCCTTGCCGACTTTTGGGTCACCCACGATGTTGGGACCGTCGACGGAACTGCCGTTTTCCAGGACCTGCTGCCTGAGCCTGTCACGCTCGTCGAGCTTCGCGAGATTCTCGTCGATAAATTGCAGGGCCTCTTCACGGTCGAGCGGATCGGCCCAGCGCTTGGGAAACTTGACCTTGATCTTGCCGTCGGCGACTTTGTCCTCGAATTCGGTCGTGCCCCAGCCAGCACGCCAGTCGAACCGCAGCCAATCCTTCATGCTAACGGCCTGGGCGTTCGTGTTGTGGGGGAAGATGCCGGGGTGGGCGATTGAATAGCCCGGGCCCATGAAGCTGTGATTGGCGTGCTTGCGTCCCGGGTTGATTTTCTTGCCGCCGACCACCGCGGAGGGTGCGGTCGCATAGCCTTTGGACTTTCCGGGGACTTTGCCCATGTGGCAGTCCTGGCAGGTGATGCCGGCCTTGCGTGCCGGGCTGTCGCGGTACTGCTCCCAGACGACCTCCAGCTTGATTCCCAGGTTGACGGCAACCTGGTGGCAGCTGACGCAGAACTCCGACTTGGTGATTTGGTCGTTTGTGATCATGCCCTTGTGGATATCGTTGCCGCGCCCATCAGTGCTGGTTTTGACGGAGTAGGTCTCTTTGTTAGCGAGGACGTCTTTAATCACGCTCTTTTTGCCGCTGCCGTACACCGGCTCGTAAATCTTTCCGGGCTCGATCCGGCGCTCGCCGTTCACCTTGCCGTACTGCTCCTTGACCCGATGACAGGTGATACAGGTCACGCCCTCACGCGAGATCTGGCTGCTCGCCCAAAGCGGCGTTTGACGAGCCTCGCCGAGCTGGGTGCCGACCTGCTGGTGGCAGCGCACGCAGAAGGTGCCGACCGTGCCTTGGGTCAGTTCCTGGAACTTCTGCTCGAACTTGTGAAACATGGGCGAGATCGACGAATAAGCATGCTGCGAAGAAGACCACTCTTCGTAAATCTGGTTATGGCACTCACCGCATTTTTCAGCGGTGGGATAAAGGGAGAGTGTGTCATCGTCGACCGCGGCAACGGGAACTCCATTGCCTTTTGAGGCTTTTGCTGCTGCGCCGAACACTGGCTTCTTTCCATTGCCCTCCGCTTCAGCGTCGGCAATGAACTTTTGCTCGAATGCCGCGCCTATCAGCAAAGCGCTCGCGAACGCGCAGGAAAGCATTGAAATGCTGGATAATCTTTTCATTGGCCCAATAATAGTATTCAGAGTGGGCCGCCCCAATTTGCATCGTTCGAGAATTTGGCGTTCGAGCGCTTTTCACGATCGATGACAGAGTATTGATACGAAAAAGGGCCATCATATGTCCGCGTCCTAGCAAAACTATGACGAAGACAAATTCTCGCTAAGCCGCAGGCATCACCGCGTCAATCGGATGGAAAGATGATCGGAACAGAAAATCAGAAATTGAAAAGATGCATACTAGGATATTGCGGAGCCAGGAATTTGTCTGATTTTTCTGGCATAATCATTTGTCGAGCAATGCGACCACTCTCTTGCCAGATTGTCTCACTCTTTTTGCCTGATTGTCGCCGTAAAACAGACCATCTTTGGGACCGATACTTGCGAAAGCCTTCCAGGATCAGACAATGGCCAGAAATCACCAGATAACCATCGATGGCCATAGCTTCCTCGCCGTCCGCGGCCAGTTGCTGCTGGACGCTGCTCTAAGCAACGGAATCGAGCTGCCCCATGACTGCCGCGCCGGCCACTGCGGCACCTGCTGCGTGCGGCTGGTATCCGGCGAAGTGCGGGGCGGCGAAAGCTCCGAGCCGGGCATCGTTCATGCATGTCAGTGCCGGATCGTCGGCGATGCGGATTTCGAGATGGACCAGCGGTCGGGAGTTCGCATCGTTGAAGGCGTGTTGAGCTCATTGCGTCCACTGTCGCCCGAAGTGATGGAAGTCGGCATCAGGACGAACCGCGCGCTGCCCTATCTTGCGGGGCAATATGCGCAGGTGCGCTTCAGCGGCTATCCAAGCCGTCCCTTCAGCATCACCCATCCCTTGCGCGCCTTGCACGGCAATCCGAACGGCTGCTCGGTCTGGTTCCATGTCCGACGCATGAAGGATGGGCGTGTCACCTCAGCGCTCGGAAAGCGCATCAAGCCGGGCCATCGGGTGAAGCTGACCGGGCCCTATGGTTCGGCGCATTTCCGGCCCAATCTGGACAGCCCTTTGATTCTCGTCGCCACCAGCACCGGCTTTGCGCCGATCTGGTCGATTGCCGTCGCTGCGCTGCGTGAGCACTCGGAGCGCACGATAATTATCATCGCCGGCGGCCGCACCGTCGAGTCGCTCTATATGTGGCCGGCTCTCGTGCGGCTGGCCAGCTTTCCCAATGTCCATGTCGTGCCTGTATGCAGCACGCCGCAGACCTGGACCAATGCCGTAAACCTCGGCCGTCCGACCGATTATCTGCCACCCCTGCTGCGGAGCGATGTGCTCTACGCCTGCGGCGCGCCGGGAATGGTCGATTCGATCAAATCGATCGCGGCGCGCAACGGCGCGGTCTGCTATGCGGATCCGTTTCTGCCGACCACCGATGACACGGTCGAGGAAAGCGTTCTGAACCGTGCGATGGGGTGGCTCACCGCGCTCACCAGACGGCAGGTGGACCAGTTCGCTCTCGATCGCCCCCGCAACCGGCGGGAACAGTCTATGCAGATGTCTGGGATGGCTTATGCAGGAGTGAGAAGTCAACATCGTTCTCAGAGCGCATAGCCTTCGGCCGATCGGGTTCGGGCTCAGTGCCCCTCTCCGCTCTTCCGCGCTTCGTTTCTACGGATGGCTGATGATCCTCGGCTTTGCCGCAGACGGGGCAGTTGCGTCCGATCCGGCCAAGATCGTCGGTCCGAATGCTTGTGCCGAATGTCACAAGCAGGAGGTTGAGGCCTGGAAGGGTACGCGTCATTTCAAGACCTTCCGTGAAATGCCGCGCAAACCTGAGGCAAAAGAAATCGCGGAAAAAATGGGGCTGCGGCGCATCAAGTCGGAGAGCTTGTGCTTGAATTGCCATTTCACGGTGCAGCGGAAGAACAACCAGGAGGAGGCAATCTCAGGTATCTCCTGCGAATCCTGCCACAGCGCCGGCCAGGATTGGATCAAGGTCCACAGCGGGTTCAGCGGCAAGACAGCGAAGACCGAGACCAAGGCCGAGGAGGAGGCGCGCTGGAAGCTCGCCGTTTCTAAGGGGATGATCGGGCCGCGCTTGCTCTACCAGCTGGCGAAGAACTGTTACCGCTGCCATGTCGTGCCGCAAGAGGATCTAGTGAACAAGGGTGGCCACAAGCCCGGCAGCTCCTTCGAGCTGGTGTCCTGGTCTCAGGGGGAAGTGCGGCACAACACCTGGTATTCCCAGGGCAAGGAAAACGTCGCAGCAGGCGCCGCGCGCAAGCGCATGCTCTATCTTGTCGGGCTTGGCGTCGAGCTTGAGACTGGATTGCGCGCGATCGGAAAGGCGACGGTGAGAAGAGCATACGCCTTCGAAATGGCAAAGCGTGTCGACCGGGCGCGCAAGCAGCTCGCCGCCGCGGCGAAAGCGGCGCCGAACGTGCCGGAAATCGCCAAGATGGTCGAATTTGCCCATTCGGCTGGGCTGAAACTGAAAAATGACCGGTATCTGACGGTTGCTGCCGACGGCGTCTCCAAGCTGCTCGTGAGCATCACCGAGAAGTATGACGGCAGCACCATGGCCGGGCTCGACAGCCTGATTCCCGGCTCGGACAAGTTCAAGGGCACGGCGAGAAAGGCTGGCGCGGTCAATTGAAAAACCATTGCATGGGTGATTTTAGGGAGACACCGTGAGATCGCGCGCGTATGACGCCTCGATCGGCGGACGCGGTCCGGGCTGGGCGGGATATCTCATCGGCCGGACAGTCCGGGGCCTTCTGATCGCGGCCATATCCGGCGGCCTGTTCTGGCTCGTCTGGATCTACGCCAACGGGCTCCGCGACCCGCGCTATCTCGATGGCTGGGTGCTGGCCGGCGGCATGGCCATGCAGGTCTCTTTCCACATCGCCAAAACGGCCGGCCTGTCGCCGAAATCAGCCACGCGCTGGCGGAAGATCCATATTTTTGTCGGCTATCTGGTGATCGCCGCCTTCATCTCTCATTCGGATTTCTCTCTGCCGGATACCGGCTTCGAATGGGCGCTGTGGACGGGCTTTGTGCTGGTCACGCTGAGTGGCATTTTGGGCACTTATCTCATGTGGTCGCAGCAGGCGAAGCGCCTGATCGACGACAGTGTCAGCTATGATCGCATCCCGGCTCTCCGCGCCGAGCTGGAGCTTGCATTCCTCCGCACCGTCGCCGAGACCGATCCGCCCGCCGCTGCGATCGATTTACCGGGGCTGCCCTATGACGCCTGGATCACGGACCTCTACACCACCCACCTGGGGGACTTTTTCCAGGGGCAGCGCAATTTCACCGCCCATCTCATCGGCTCGCAGCGCCCGCTCAAGCGACTGACCGACGCTATCGACAACCTGTCGCGCTATGTCGACCAGCAGAGCCAGGAGAAGCTAGCTTTCATCAAGAACCTGGTGGTCGAGAAAGACCGGCTCGATTTCGCGCGGGTCTCACTCGGACTTACCAGGGGCTGGCTGTTCGTGCATGTGCCAGTCACCTATGCGCTGATCGTGTTGACGGTACTGCATGTCCTCGTTGTCTATTCATTTTCATCGGGTGTCTGGTGATGGCTTCCCGCCGCGACCAACTTGCTGTGCTGCTGGCGCTTGTGACCGTCATCTGCCTGGGTTCGGCCTTGTTTCTCACTAAAGGTACGCAGTTGCTCATGCCAGGGCCGCTGACGAGCGGCCACGCCGCGATCGAAAATTGCAACGCCTGCCATACCAAGAGCGGCAGCAACAAAATGAGCTGGCTTCACGGCCTTGTTGCCGCCGATCCGCTCGCCGACAGCAAGGCTTGCCTTGCCTGCCACAAAATGCCGAGCACAGCCTTCAACCCGCACGGCGCTCCGGCCGAAGTGCTGAAGCAAAGCACCAAGCGTCTGACGAAAATCGCTGCGGGATCGGCTGCGCCGCGATCAGCTATCGCGCAAAGCGTCGCATTCCCAATGAAAGTTGTCATCGCGGGCGGTCTCTATTGCGCAACCTGCCACCAGGAGCACCAGGGTGTAAGCTTCAATCTGAACAAAATATCCAA
>Ga0214473_10012351_pt1 | contig 10026 bp, 10 predicted proteins | sample RVTome_7_FD_203509 | JGI IMG/M metagenome (GOLD analysis project Ga0214473, IMG submission 203509) | Soil microbial communities from uranium-contaminated site in the Upper Colorado River Basin, Wyoming, United States - RVT98D197 | ecosystem: Environmental > Terrestrial > Soil > Contaminated >... | reverse complement strand
GGCGTGGAAGTCGGCTCGGGGTCTGCCGCGCCGGTTTCGGGTGTATCTGAAGCGGTTCCTGTCAGTGCAGACTCCGCAGATGCAGTCGGGTCAGACCAATGTAACCAGGTCGTTGTGGACGACCCGAATGCCATCAACTATGCACAAAATTACGATGCAATCGTGTTAGGCAAAAAGCCAATCAACTGGGGCAACATGATTTTGATCGGCATGATTGGATTGATTGCAGTTGGCGGAGGTGGGTTTGTCGTCACGCGTGAGAAACTGGTAAATGTGAAGTTTGGCGATACGCGCAAAGTAGACGAGGAATACCCTGCAGAGGTGGTTGAGATGTTGCCAAAGATTGCAGGACTCAGGGCAGGCGCGCGCCAATCGTTGCAACATGTGTTGGACAACAAGAAGGCTGACAAAGTGCTCGATCTGATGGATGCAGTCATGTCCAAGGATGAGGAGTAAGCTATGAAATTCATCTTGAACTACATCCGCAAGGAAGAGTGGTCGCCGTATGTGGCTGGCATTTTGCTTGGATTAGTAGGTATTGCGGCGGTGTGGGCGAGCAACAGTCTGCTCGGCGCATCGGGCGCGTTCGAAAATCTTGCAGGCATGATCGGCAAATGGGTTGCGTCAGCGGCATTCGATAACCTGTATTTCAACTTCATTATGCCACCGGGTATCACCTGGGGTGTGATGTTGCTGGTTGGCGTGTTCTTTGGTGGGATGATCGGCGCGGCGACCAGTGGTACGCTGTTGTGGGGAAAGAAAGGTTCTGCAAATTCCGATGTCCAGTGGAAGCGGATTTTCGGACCACAGGTTTGGAAGCGTTGGGTGCTGGCTTTCATCGGCGCGATTATTCTGGAATACGCTGCGGGAATCGCAGGTGGTTGCACAAGTGGACTGGCGATCTCGGGCGGCATGTTGCTCGCTCCTGCAGCATTCATGTTCATCGGTGGGATGTTTGCTTCAGGCATTCTTACTGCGCTGATCATTTACCGCAAGAACTATTAGGAGACTAAGATGATTAACTTCATTCTCCCTCTCGTTTTCGGCATTTTCTTTGGTTTCTCGCTCAACAAAGCAGGACTGACGAAATATCACAAAATCGTTAACGTATTCCGCTTCACGGATTTGGCCGTACTGAAATTCATGATGACCGCACTTGTGGTTGCCATGAGTGGCTTGTATGCATTGCGCGGACTTGGACTGATCACCTTTCCGAATGTTCCCGCGACATATATCGTTGGGAATCTCGTGGGCGGGCTGATATTTGGCGTGGGCATGGCCCTCACCGGATACTGACCGGGCACTTGCGCCGCCGGTGGCGGCGAAGGCAAAATGGATTACATCGTTCCCGGCTTGCTTGGTTTTTTGACCGGTGCAGTTATTTTCGGCTTGACCTACCAGCAGGTGTTCCCTGTCATCTCAGCCATCGCTAATTATGGCAACACGACCATTCCTGACTTGTGGAATGTTAGCTCTTTCTTATTCATTCTTCTCTTCGCATTGATGGCGCTCATGCTCTTCTACTTAATTGATCGTGTGGGATGGCAGCGCGCTGAGAAGGAGTAGGTCACGTTATAGAAGTGACTGATTGAGAAACCTATGACAAAAATGATCTCAAGAAGAGATTTTCTAAAACTCGGCGCGGCAACGGCGGGGGGGCTGGCTCTCGGTCAGATGCTCCCACCCAGGGTGGCGCAGGCTGCGCGTGAGGCAGGTCAAATCAACGCCGCGGGCGATGGATACGTTCACAGCATGTGCGAGATGTGCGTATGGCGCTGTGGACTGATCGCCAAGGTTAAGGATGGAAAGGTTGTCAAACTGGATGGCAATCCTGAACATCCGCACTCACGCGGGAATCTTTGTCCGCGCGGGCAATCCGGGTTGATGAACACCTACGACCCTGACCGCGTGTTGACTCCGCTTGTCAGAGTAGGAAAACGCGGCGAAGGGCTGTTCCGCCAAACATCCTGGGATGAAGCGCTCGATATTGTCGCTTCGAACATGCTCAAGATCAAACAGAAGTATGGGGCCGAGGCGATGGTCTTCTCGTCCACGCATAATTTGAGCCAGGTGCAATTCGAGAACTTGCTCTACGCGTTCGGCTCGCCCAATTATGGTACACAGCGCTCGCTTTGTTTCAATGCCATGATCACGGCTTTCTCGCTGACATATGGCGTGGAAGAACCAGCCCGCAAATATGACGATGTCGAGTTCATCCTGATGGTTGGGCGCAATATGATGGAAGCCATCTCCACTTCAGAGACTTCCGAATTGGCTCATGCGATTGACCGCGGCGCGAAATTGGTCTATCTCGACCCGCGCTACACCAAAACCGCATCCAAAGCGACCCAGTGGATTCCCATCCGCCCGGGAACGGACTCCGCCTTCTTACTGGCGATGATCAACGTCATCGTATCGAACGAACTGGCGGACTGCGAATTCGTCAAGCAGTATGTGGTCGGATGTGATGGCATTCAAGCCGAAATGCGCAAATACACCACGCAGTGGGCGGAGAAAATTACCGGTGTTCCAGCGGCGACCATCGAACGGATCGCCCGCGACTACGCCGCCGCCAAACATAACGCGCTGGCGCATCCTGGGTGGCGAACATCCAACTTTATCAACTCCTTCCAGACGGAGCGTGCAATTGCTACACTCAACGCCATCAGCGGAAATGTTCTCACCCCGGGTGGCTGTCTCTCTGCGGATGTTGCAGCGGAGGGTGAGGCATTGGGCGCGCCGCCTCAACCGCCGTACCCGCGTGTTTCCGCGCTGCGACTCGATGGCACACCCTGGAAGTATCCGCTCGTGCCGCTGAAGTTAGGTGTGTTTCAGGAGCTTCGTGACGCCATCATTACAGGCCAACCGTATCAGGCCCATGGCTGGTTTATTTCCAGACAGAATCCGATCCTGTCTCTGCCGGACCGCGCCAAGACCCTCGAAGCCTTCAGCAAAATGGACTTCATCACCACGGTCGATATCATCATGAATGACACAGCCTGGTTCTCGGATGTTGTCCTTCCTGAAGCTTCTTATCTGGAGCGCTATGATCCGCTCCTGCCTGTGGATGGCAAAGCGTTTATCCGGCAGCCAGTGGTGGAGCCTCAGGGAGTGGCAAAGTCCGCGCTGTGGATCTACAAACAGTTGGGCGAACGACTCGGGCTCGGTGATTACTTCCAGTATGAAGATGAAGAAGATTACATCCGCCAACAACTGATCCCACTTGGCGTTAGCCTCGAAGAAGTGAAAGAAGAAGGCTATGCCGAAATGCCAGAAGAGGAAAAGAGCAAGGAGATCACCTTCAATACACCCTCTGGCAAGATCGAAGTCTATTCCGAGACCCTAAAAAATGCAGGCTTCTCCCCCTGGCCCACCTGGGAAGAACCACCCATGCCCAAGGAGGATGAGTTTTACCTGCTGACCGGCAAGGTGGCACAACACACCCAATTTGGCACGCAGAACAACCAGCTGCTTCATAAGTATTCGGATGAACCGCGCTTGTGGATGAACGCCAGGACGGCCGCGAAGATGGACCTGGAAGATGGCGACTGGGTAGAGATCACCAGTCAGGTGGGCACAGCACATAGCCTTCTACTGGCTACCGAAGCCATTCGCCCTGATTGCGTTTACTTGACTCCTGGCTATGGTCATCTCTCCAAGGGATTGAAAACAGCTTACGGGGTTGGCGCGAGCGACTCAGCCCTGCACGTGACCTACACCGATCCGATCAGCGGCGGGCAGGCCTTGAGCCAGACCTTTGTCACGGTGAAAAAGGCTTAGAGGTGAATCATGACTGACATCAAACATCATGCTTATCTCTTCGACGCTACACGCTGTATCGACTGCCGTGCCTGCATGGTGGCATGCAGCGTGGAAAACAATATCGATATGGACAAGACCCGCATCTGGGTCGCGGGCATCGGCGTCAAAGGTGAATACCCCGATCTGCAACGCGGCACGATGGTCTCTCACTGTATGCACTGTGAGCATCCCGACTGTATGTCGGCGTGCCCCGTCGGCGCGTACACAAAAGCGGAAGACGGTCCTGTCACTTACAATCCCGACCTGTGCATTGGGTGCCGCTACTGCATGAACGCCTGTCCTTTCGGTGTGCCGCACTTCGATTACGATAAGGGCATCATCGAAGGCGCATTCATCGACAAATGCACTTTCTGCCCTCAGCGCATCTACAATGGGCAGGAACCTGCCTGTGTACAGACCTGTCCCACCGATGCGCTGGAATACGGCGACCGCGCCGAGCTCATCAAGATTGCGCATGAACGCATCGCCACGCATCCTGGCCGTTACATCGACCACGTTTACGGCGAATTCGAGAACGGCGGCACATCCTATCTGGTGCTTTCGCACATACCGTTCAGCGAACTTGGTTTGCCGGCCCTGCCCGAAACACCCGTCAATGAAGTCAGCGAAAAGGTAATGGAAATGACCATCCCGTTCGCCCTCGGCTGGGGTGTGGTCTTGAGCGGTGTTGCAGCCGGCGTGAATATCTACAATAAAAAGAAAGAAAAGGCGTCAGCAGAAGAGAAAGTGGAGGAAACTAAATGAAGCTCAACTTCACTATTCAACCACGCCTCCGCCTGAACTTCAGTCCGCTGGTTTGGGTTTTGTTAACCCTTATGGGCATTGCCTTCATCGTCGCTATGATGCGTTACGCGTTTGGCATCGGCGCCATCAGCGATTTAAGCTATTCCTATCCCTGGGGCTTCTGGATCAGCTTCGACCTGTTCACGGGTGTGGTCATCAGTAGTGGCGGCTTCCTCATGGCTGGCACAGTCTACATTCTTGGCATTGAAGAATTCAAGCCTCTGCTCAGACCCTCGATCTTGACTGCCTTCCTTGGCTACATCATGGTTGCCGTCGCACTGCTCGTTGATCTCGGTCAGCCGTTGCGTATCTGGTACATGATGATCCATTGGAATCATACTTCGGTGCTTCTCGAGATCGGCATTTGTGTCATGTCTTACCTCACGGTGCTGGCCATTGAGTTTGCGCCCGTGGTCTTCGAAGGCTTCAAACTCAACAAGTGGGCGCATCTGATCCACAAGTTCATCATGCCGTTCGTCATCCTTGGCGTGGTGCTCTCCACTCTGCACCAATCTTCCCTCGGTTCGCTTTTACTCATACAGCCGACCAAGCTGCACCCACTCTGGTGGACGCCCATCCTGCCCATCATGTTCTTCATCTCCGCCATTGCTGTTGGCTTAGCCATGATCATCTTTGAATCATCGCTCAGTTCACGCTACTTTCAACGCGGGCTTGAGATCCATGTTCTCGATAAGCTGGCCAGAGCCCTTCCGATTGTGCTGATCATCTACAGCCTGCTCAAATTTGGCGAACTTGCCTTTGCAGGCGACCTCCGTTATCTCTTCACAAGTGGAACGCTGAGCGTCCTCTTCTGGGCGGAGATCCTCATCGGCGTTTTCACCCCCATCCTGTGGTTTTCCATTAAAAAGAATCGTACAAGCCCCGCGGCTCTACTCACAGGTGCCATCATCACGCTGCTCGGCATGATCCTCAACCGCTTCAATGTCAGTTGGCTCGCGGTCCGACATCCCGATCCCATGTTCTATCTCCCCACCTTCATGGGCAACGTGAACTACTTTCCGACACTGCCTGAAGTTGCTGTTTCCATCGGGATATTCTCCGCAGGCATTCTCGCCTTTGGGCTGCTTGCCAAATACTTCCCCGTCTTCGAATCGGAACACAAAACGGAGGAGACTCCTCAACCCGCACCTGGACTTCAACCTGTGATCACCGCTGCTGACGATTAACATCTGCTTCTCTCTGGACCTTCAACCCGCCTCCGTTTCGACGGGCATTTGCCCAACTGACAGACCTCCCGCCAAACGAAGCGGGAGGTTTGTAATCTCTCATGCGACCTTCCTTCTTTCACCACCTGCACCCGCCGACCATTCCAGCTGCACAAGCGCGCTGGCGACACACCTTAGCTGCAGGCGGGATAGCCATCTTCCTGATGTTGATTCTGGGAGTGACTGGGATTTTGGAAATGTTCTATTATGTTCCCAACCCAGAGGAAGCCGCGCTCTCAGTTCAGGCCATCACCTATCATGTCCCATTTGGTGGCTTCATCCGCAATTTGCATTACTGGGCTGCACAACTTCTGCTGATCGTTTCGGCGATTCACCTGCTGCGCGTTGTATTCACTGCTGCATACGGTCAGCCACGCCAATTTAATTATCTCCTTGGTCTGGGTTTGTTTGTTCTCGCAATTCTGCTTGATTTCACTGGGTATATCCTCCGCTGGGATATGGACATCTGCTGGCCTCTCACCACCGGCACAAACCTGCTCAAAACAATTCCATTGATCGGAGACTTCCTCTTTCGCATTACAGTCGGTGGTGGAGAAGCATGCTCCACGGCTTTGCTTCGTTTCTATACCTGGCACATCTTTGGTCTGACCATTATTGTCTTCATTTTGGGGTTCTGGCATGCCTTCCGCGTCCGCCGCGATGGTGGGATTGCGGTCCCGCCACCCCAACTTCGAGTTGTCAGTGCGCGCATTTCGCGCAATGAACTGGTTCGTCGTGAAGCGCTGGCAATCTTCGTAGTTGGGATTATCCTGATTTTGATGGCGAGTCTCCTGCCCGCACCCATCGCGCCCGCGATGACCGGAAAACCAGGCATCACGGAGGAGGCGCGCGCTCCATGGTTTTTCCTTTGGGTTCAGCAAATGCTCAAATGGGGCGACCCCTTCATTTTTGGCGTTCTTATTCCGCTTGGTGTGCTCATTCTTCTCGTGCTCATCCCTTATATCTTCCCCAAACCCGCTGATAGCGACATTGGAAGGTGGTTTCCAAAATCCAATCGTTTCGCGCAGATTGTCGTCGGCGGGATTGGACTTATCGTTATTACGTTAACTCTTTTATCGTTTGTCCCATAGAAACTACTCATGAAAAAAACGCTTACGCCCGCATCTGGTTTATTGCTTCTTACTTTGCTGTTCGTTTGGTGGTGGAATTCCCGCCTGCCTAAAGCCGTGGAATTGACGCCCACGTTGACAGGCCAAGCTGAGTACTGTCTCACCTGTCATGCAGATGTGCCAGAGATCAGCCCCTCGCATCCAACTGCAACATTTGGTTGTGTTACTTGTCACGGCGGCGAGCGCCTCGCCCTCGACGCCGACCTTGCTCACAGCACCATGCGCGGAGGGGCAAACCCGTCCGACCTGTCAGTGGTGGAGCAGTCGTGTGGCGGGACATCGTGTCACTCCGGGAGCGAAGCGGACGATCGTCACCACATTCAGCGCGTGATGACCAGCATCCAATCCACGTATGCAGGTGCGATTGCCAACATCCGCTACACATTCGGCGCACAAACCGATTTGAACGCCTATTCTGGAATCACCACACTCACTGACGAGCAGACTCAAACAGGGATTGCATCACTCGCTGCATTCAAGGCAGCGGGTGATGACCATCCTTTCATCCAGAAATTTGGTGAAAACTGTCTGACGTGTCACATCAATGCAACACCGCTGGAAGATGAGAATTACACACGTCACACAGGCTGTGCGGCCTGCCACTCAACGGCCCAACACACATTCGCAACAGCGATTCCCTATACTCAGTGCAATACTTGTCACAACCGGGGGAATTACGACCTGCGGACGATGACCTTTGTGGAGCGCACCGATCAGCCAACGAAACGCATCGACGATTACTATCAACCTATCGCACAATTCACACAATGTGAATACACCCTGGACTGTGTGGACTGCCATACTCGCACTGAAGTCATGGGAAATGGGGACATTCATGCAAATAAGAAGGACATTCAGTACACTCAGTGCAAGACTTGTCATGGTACTCCCACCGAACAACCGCTCACCAAAAAGCTCACCGACCCGAATGATATTGCATTTACACTGTCTTTCCTCAACCCAGTTGGGGATTTGAAACTTGGCGACATGATTCTTATCACTGAAAAAGGTGAACCACTTTGGAATACCCGCGTACTTTCTGACGGAACTTATGAGTTGTTTGGCAAGGCAACAAGCCAGTACTTTACCTTCAACCCTGTGATGGGCAGCGGTTGTACACAATCGGGCGACGACCAGTCTTCTGCATACTGCCATGAATGTCATGCTGTGGAGCGGTGAATTATGTCTGAATTATCACGCCGTGATTTTCTTAAACTTGCCCGAGACGGATTTCTCTACTTGAGTGGTGCGCTTGCCCTTGGTGGCTTGCTCCGATTTCTGGACCATGATCCCAACCCCGCTGCAAAAACTGAATTTGATTTGGGCCCCGCATCGAACTATCCACTAAATTCACGAACGATTCTCTCTGACCCTCCGGCTGTATTGCTTCACACCGAAAGCGGATTCTCCGCCTTTAGTCTGGTTTGCACACATTTAGGTTGTAGCCTGGGAAATGACTCAGTGGGCTTTTCTTGTCTCTGCCATGGCTCGCGCTTTGACGCGGATGGCACGGTAACACACGGTCCCGCGGATAAGCCGCTGCGTTATCTGCGCGTGGAAGTGATGGACGAAGGTAATTTGAAATTATTTACGGCTTGAAAGGTAAAACATGGACATCACCCATCTCCTCGAAAAATCCATGCAAAACCACGACCACCTCTGTCCACGCCAGATCCTCGGCGTGCGTATCGGGCTGGCTGGAATGAAAACCCTTGGCTTCAGTGAACCATCCGCAAAAAAACAATTGCTTGTCATCTCAGAAACAGACGGTTGTTTTGTCGATGGCGTCATCGCGGGGACAGGTTGCAGCGTGGGCCATCGTACCTTACGCGTGGAAGATTATGGCAAGGTCGCCGCGACGATTGTGGATACAAAGACAGGTCGTGCAGTCCGCGTTGCACCGCGGCTGGATATTCGTCAACAAGCTTGTGCATATGTACCTGATGAACCGCGTCATTACTTCGCGCAGATGCAAGCCTATCAAATCATGCCCGATGAAGATATGTTGATGGTGCAGGAAGTAGCTTTGAAAACACATATTGAGCAGATTGTCTCGCGACCTGGTTTGCGCGTCAATTGTGATGTCTGCGGTGAAGAGATCATGAACGAGCGGGAAGTCCGTCAACATGGACTCACCCTCTGCTATACCTGTGCACATGGGGGATATTATCAATCAGCCCAGGATAGTATTCTGCATTTACCACAGGTAGCGACATTGTGAGTGGAGATAGAGTGGGGGAGTCGTCTGAAGCTATTCGCACACGTGTCCAAGCTGCGCCGCATGAGAAAGTATAAAAGCATTGCCCGGAATCCACTCATGTTCCCCTGCATTTCCCTGAGTGTAAGACCACCTGAATTGACTGGGCAAGCAGCAGAGCTTCGGATCCTTTGCCTCACACTATTTGGCTAGGTGCAAAACGGAAAACATCCGCGCTAGTATCAAGTTGAACATCTAAATTAGACAGCACCGTGCACAAAAAGATGAAGTTCACCGTATAGGAATAGTGGCGTGTTTCTAGAGAACATAGTAGAGAATAATGCATTCAAGCAATCACACTGCTGCAAAGATTTGGAACTGGTAGCTATTTTTGCTTTATTTATGTAGTAGAAGACCTGTTGACTGCATGGGCACTATCCGACCCAGTGCCTCGGAATCCGAAGGAAATAAATTACTCGTGTGATTATTCCATTAAAGATGAGACCCCGAAGTCAGTCAGATAAGCAATCATTCAGTGCGTATGTACTGCTAAGCGCGTACACCCCACGCCCCCACGTTGCTTCGCTCTCAGCTTCTGTAGTGTTATGTGCTCCTAACAAACACCCCCACGCTTTGATCTTTCTATGACGTGATAGTTTATAACCAAACTATTCTTAATTAATCTGGCAGTGCGATGAATACCGGTTGTCTTTCGGGTTTATACTATGAATATTGAGAATAAAAATGCGAGGAACAAGAGCGATGCGAACCGTTGGAAATATAAGACAGCCTGTGCCAAGTAGATGCACAGGCTGTCAATTTTTTTCTCCTGCATAAGCAGTAGTCAAGCAGTAGTACTTTAAAAATG